>ERZ773235.5-NODE-5-length-375527-cov-20.342457_pt1 | contig 375527 bp, 353 predicted proteins | sample MGYA00580522_ERZ773235 | MGnify/ENA primary metagenome ERZ773235 (study PRJEB29015, sample SAMEA2737797) | human gut metagenome | biome: human gut; feature: human-associated habitat; material: faeces | place: China | collected 2012 ... | reverse complement strand
CGTGACCTTGAACCGAGGCACAGACTACACCGTGACCGCCAGCTTTGACGATGCCAGTGTGGGCAACGGCAAGAACATCACTGCCAGAGTGACCCTGATGGGGCAGACCGCGAAGAATTACGCCCTGGAGCAGAGCAACTTCCCCACGACTGGCAGCATCACCAGGGCCGCTGTCCCTGGCTTTACTAAGGAAACCGCGCTGACCATTGTAAACGGCCACGCGAACACCTACACAGTGGCCCTCCCCGCCCTGCCCAAGCTGGAAACGCCCAAAAAGTATGGTGCACTCACCTATGAGATCCGCGAAATCAAACTGGATGGCAGCTACTACACCAGCGGCGCGAAGGTGGAAAACGGCAAGCTGACCCTGCCGATTCAGAAAAATGACGTGAAAACCACCGGCTCTGTGGGCACAGTGACCGTAGTAATCAAGAGTACAAACTATGAGGACATCACTCTGACCGTCAATGTCAATGCGACCAACAAGCTTCTCCCTACTGTTACGGCACCTACGGCAAACGCCCTGACCTACAATGGTACAGAACAGGCACTGGTTACAGCAGGCAAGACCACTGGCGGCACGATGCTCTACCGGCTTGACGATTCCAAATGGAGCGAGCAGATCCCCACAGCGAAAAATGCCGGGGAATACACCGTTTGGTATAAGGTTCAGGGAAACGCAGAGTACGCAGATGTGGCAGAACAAAGTTTGACTGTGACCGTTTCCAACCAGCCTTCCGGCGGCGGAGCATCCGGTGGTGGCGGCGGTGGCGCAGCCCCGGCTCCGACACCGGATGATGCGGATGTCATCACAGTCAAAGAAGACACGAAGGACAATACGACCTCCAAGCCGGGTGCGGAAACCGACACAACTACAACAACCAAGACGACCGTCAAGAATACGACGACCGAAACGACCAAGAACGAGCAGGGTCAGGATGTTTCCAAGACCACAGCCAGCGTTTCCAAAGACCTCGGTGACAAACTGCTCGATCAGGCGGTTTCCAATAAGTCCGATACGATCGAGATCACTGTGAAGTCCAGTGACGCGAATAACGGCAGCGGCGCAGGCAGCACAGGCGCGGCGGACAGCGTGAAAGCAACCGAAGTCGAGCTGCCAAAGGCGACCGTCAACGCGATCGCCAAGGACACGAACGCCGACCTTGTCATCAAGACCGACAACGGCGAAGTCGTCCTCGACAACAAGACCTTAGAAACGATTGCAGGCGCAGCCAATGGTGACACCGTAACCATCGTGGTGGGCGAAAACACCCAGCTCAAGGAAACGCAGAAACCGGCGGAGAAGATCGTCGGCAAGAACGGCACGCTCTTCGACCTTGTCGCGAAGATTGGCGAAAAACACCTGCATCAATTTGAAGGCGGCAAGGCTTATGTGATTCTGCCGATGCCGCAAAAACTCAAGGGCAAAGACATCCTCGTGATCTACATCGACGACAACGGCCTCTGCAAGATCCTGAACCACAGCGTAGTGAAGATCGGCGCAGAAGATTACATTCGCTTCACGACGACCCACTTCTCGACCTTCGCAGTCGTCGACAAAGACGAAGCAGAGCGGTTAATTAAAGAACAGAACGCCGCCCACGTCAAAGAACTGATGCAGAGCGCGAAGTTCAAAGTGACCACCACTAAGACGAGCAAGAAATCCGTCAAGGTACAGGTCGCAGCCAAGAGCAGCAAGAGCCTGATCTCCGACATCAAGTCGCTGGGCTACACGGTCAAGTACCAGTTCTATCGCTCGACGAAGAAGGACGCAGGCTACAAACTGCTCAAGACAAGCAGCAAGAACAGCTTTATCAGCACCAAGGGCACGAAGGGCAGAAAATATTACTACAAAGCCCGCGTGTTGGTCTATGACGGAAGCAAACTTGTGGCTAGGAGTGCACTCAAGCAGTGCAGCTATGGCGCAAGACGTTAATGCAAAACTGATTTTTTGCTAACAGAATATAGAATTTTTACTTAGGGCTGACTGTAACAGGTCAGCCCTATTTCTTTGATGGGACAAAGTGTGATTATAAAGCATAAAACTCCAATAAAAATGTGAAGAGTGATTCTATGGAACGATTTATCTTAAAAAAGTTGCTGGATTGGAAGGATTCTCCCTACCGCAAGCCTTTAATCTTGAAGGGCGTACGTCAGGTGGGTAAGACTTGGATTCTAAAAGAGTTCGGCAGACGCTGTTATGAAAATACAGCCTACTTTAAACATGGACTGGCAGTCCTGCAATGGACTCCGAAAGAATCCTGACGCAGGCATAGACTGCAGTCATTTGCATGGCACTTCGTTCATTGACGGCTTTGTCAGAGTTGCTTCCACCAAAGAGAAAACGATAGGCGCTGCCATTGGTGCTGTTGGTGGGCTTGTCTCTGGAATGAAATAGCCCCGATAAAAATCCCATAAATATTCCTTTCTGCCTTAAGAGGCGTATAAAATTCAAAGTTACGTCACAAAATAATTTGCGCAAATGCTTGCAATTGCAAGCAAAAGCGAACATAATAAAGAAAAGGGAGGCGATACTATGGCAAATACATCCGCTGTTTATGCAAGAATAGATACGAATCTCAAGGAGAATGCTGAGAGTATTCTTTCTCAGCTTGGCATTTCTCCATCCAGTGCAATTCAGATGCTTTATAGCCAGATCGTACTGAAAAAAGGTATGCCGTTTGAATTGAAACTTCCTTCTTCTAAGCCATTAGCTGTTGGTGCAATGACCAGAGAAGAACTTGATGCAGAACTCCAGAAGGGTGTTGATTCCATCAAAGAAGGAAAGGTATATTCTGCAGATGAAGTCGACGCGGTACTTGCAAAGGAGTTTGGCATATGACGGATAGCTATAATGTCGGCTATTCTGTAGATGCACTTGGTGATTTACGTAAAATCTATTCGTATATTGCGAATGAACTTCTTGTTCCGGAGACAGCCGCAGCTCAGCTGGGGCGCATACGAAAGGAAGTTCGTTCATTGGATTTTATGCCAGCTCGTTATACGTTAGTTGAATGGGAGCCTTGGCATTCGATGAAAATGCATCAGCTTCCGGTAGACAACTTTATTGTGTATTATCTTGTCGATGATAAAGAGAGGACAGTTCTGCTTCTGGGCAAGTAGCTCAGTATTGCCTGGATCCAGTTTCAGGAGCTTCTCGACATCCTTGAGCTGACTCTGCGTATTCTTGATTTCTGAATTGACACCCTTTAAGGCACTCTGAAGCTTGGTAGTATCGCCACCGATCTCGACCGTGATACCCTTAATTCTACTTCCCGCCATAACGCACCTCCTCCCTGCAAAATGGGCATAAAAATTGCCCGGCATTTCTGCCGAGCATAAAGAAAGCACCGATCAGATTTCTCCGACCGATGCTAATAAACTGCTATTCTATTGAGATTTACAAATTGGAAGCTGCCATGCAATTATTTGTCATTTTCCAAAGAGGTAATGATTGCAGCCCCCATTACAACAATTGAAAGAATTGGACCGAGCTGAGGCCAATTCATTATTTCGGCTCCAAATACTGTGCCAAGGTATCCCAAGATAATAGCAATAATGGAAGAAATAGCTGCTTTTTTCATTTATTCGTACTCCTTTGTTAACTTCCGATTTTGAGATTATTTCTTAAATAGCTCAGAATGTGAACCAAGGCGATAAAGCATCAAAACAAGAACACCTCCATTCAAGTATAGTATACTCAAATGCGCGTCTAATGTCAACACACTGTCATTATATAAGATACATACCTAAAATGAAAAAGATGCAATTTCTGATTTTTATGGTATACTGGGAATAAAATGATGTGATCGTTTATGCATACACAAAACAGAAAGGAGTCTGCCATGGATATAACAGGAGTAGGAAACCTATCATGTTTATATAATTATGGAATTTCGGACAGCGATACCAGACATGTCACAGGAAAAGAAAACGGCATCGGAAGCGTAGATGAAAATGGGAAACAGAAGGAATGCCAGACCTGTAAAAACCGCAAATATGTCGACGGATCAGATGAAGCAAATGTATCGTTTAAGAGTGCCGCGCATGTTTCCTAAAAAGATTTAAAGGTAACCGATGGGATAAAGGCGCGGGAGGATCATGTGGATATGCAGGTGTAGTCGATGTATGTAGTTTACACTGACTAATGGGTATAACAGCTGTTGCCCTGTATGCACCAGTCAAAGTTGAAAATTGCATAAATGGCAGAAATATGTTACCATAAACATAGACTATTGATAGAAGGTATATGGAGTGGAAGCGATGGAAAAACAGGAATTTTGCATGGAAAAATCTCAGATATTTCAGGAGATGATCAGTCGTATTTCAAAATTATCTCAGGACAGTTATTTAATGGTTACTGATATGCAGCATAATTTAACATTTGTTCCAGAAAGTACTGCAGAATTTCTGGGGATTCCATCGGGATGGTGTGAAGATGGATATAAAATAGTGCTGGAAAAGAGCGTACACCCATATGACTGCCCGGAATATACGGAAGAGATGAAAAAACGTCTGCGGGGGATCAATCTGGAGAACGATCTGTACATCCGTATGGGAAAAGACAAAAAGTATGTGATGATGCAGATTATAACGGATATGATTTTAGAGCAGGGCAAAAACAGATATTTTATTGTTCTGCTTCGGAATCAGAATGTGATTCCGGAAATTGATCCGTTGACGGATCTTTATGGTCAGGTCAAATTTGAAAAAGATATTGTGGATTATATTCAGCAGGGACGAAAAGTAGCTGTTTTGGAAATTGAAATTGATCATATGAATGATATCAATATATTGTACGGAACAAATTACAGCGACCGGATTCAAAAGGTTCTTGCATACCGGTTTATTTACATGATGGATGCAGATAAAGCAGTTTATCGTATGGGAAATTCCAATTACGCATTTATTTTGAGGGATGCCAGCCGTGAAGAGGCTGCGGCATTTCTGGAGAAGATTCGCGCGCGGCTGGAGGAAAGTGTTGTCTTAGAAAACAACCATTTTGACCTGAAGATATATGCCAGTGGGATAATTCTTGATCATTATGAGGGAGAAATTTCCACGGTACAGAGTAAGCTGGAATATGTTTTAGGAAAAATGCGTACCAGACGGGATCATAAGTTAATGTTCTTTAATGATCTGGTACAGATCAATGGGGACGTGGATCTGGATCTGATGAAGGTAATTCATCAGTCTGTGCTGAACCAATGTGACGGATTTTATGTGGAGTATCAGCCTGTCGTACATGCACAGACAGGAGAGATTGTCGGAGCGGAAGCACTGGTCCGCTGGAAAAAGGAGCCATATGGTATTGTGCCACCGGGAATGTTTATTGACTGGCTGGAAAGCAATCCATGTATGTATGATCTGGGAAATTTTGTTTTGAAACAGGCATTGACGGATGCTGTGGAGTTTCGAAAATCAAATCCGGATTTTTTTATTAATGTCAATATGTCCGCAAAACAGCTGGAAAGGAAAACGTTCTGTGGTGTTGTCATGGCATTGTTGAAAGAAACCGGTTTTCCGGCGGGGCAGTTGTGTCTGGAACTGACAGAGCGGTGTAGAAGCATGCCGGTCAGCGTTATGGAAGAAAAACTGTTGTACCTCAAACAACATGGAGTGAGACTTGCAATGGATGATTACGGTACGGGAAGTGCATCTTCAAGTGTCCTGCTGCAGACCCCGATGGATGAGATAAAGATTGACATGAGTTTTATCCGTGGAATTACGGATAATCAGACCAAACAGGCACTGGTGCGCAGCATGGTTGATTTTGCAAATAAAGCGGATTTAAAGAGCTGCCTGGAAGGGGTAGAGGATGAAAAGCTGCAGAATTATCTGCGTTCCTTTGGAGCCACATGGTTTCAGGGGTATTATTATTCCAGACCGGTTCAGGCAGCTGCAATGCAAAAATTGTTAAACATGGAAAATTGATAATTAGTCGGCGATGAGCAGATCAACGCCGGCTTTTTCATAAATTTCTTTTGTATTTTCGGATAATCCGGAGTCAGTGATTACCAGATTCAGATCATCAATAGAAGCATAGCTGGAGATGGATGAGGTGTCAAATTTGGTGTGGTCAATCAATGCAATTGTTTTAGCAGAAGCCTTGATACACATGCGTTTTAAATCTGCTTCGTAGATACTGAAATCGGTAAGTCCGTTTTCAACGGAGAAGCCGCGTGCAGAGACAAATGCAATGTCCGTATGAATTTTCTGTAGCAGATCCACACCGAGGAGACCTTCAATGGAAGAAGAGGCAGAGGTAACGATTCCGCCGGTCAGGATAACGGTGATCCCGGGGATATCCTTCAGAGCCAGTGCAAGGTCAATGCCGTTTGTAATAACGGTAAGTTCTGTAAAGCCGGTCAGTTTCATGCCAAGTGTATAGGCAGTGGAGCTGGCATCTAAAAAGATGCACATGTGATCTTTTACCATGTGGATGGCATTTGCAGCAATTGCCTCTTTTTCTTTTTTATTTTCCAGTGCACGTTCATGAAAGAAATAGGCTTTTCCGGTAAGTTCTTTATTGTCTGCAGAGTTATCGTGGTAGAGTGCGCCTCCATGTGTTTTGGTCAGAAGTTTTTCTTTATCCATCTGGTTTAAATCGGTACGGATGGTTGTGGTGGAAACTCCAAGCATTTCACTGAGTTCATTTGTGGTTGCTTTTCGGTTTTGTTTCAAATATTCCAATATAAGTTTCTGACGTTCTAATTGTAGCATGATGATTTTTTATACTCCTTTATATTTACGAAAACACTGATTTCGAAAGTTTATATATAGGATACTATACATCGGAATTGCATTTTTTGCCAGTGAAAAGTGAAAACAAAAAAATTGGCAAAGAAGTGGATGAAAATCAGCAGCTGTGGTATGATAAGAAAAAAGCATAAGGAGGGGTTTTTATGCTAAAAGAGTGGGAAAAATCCGAAAAACCATCGGAGGAGGAAATTAAGGCACGGCTGGAAGCGGTAAAAGAGAAACTGGCACGGCAGCAGCTTTTGATCAAAGAGAAGAAAGTACCGGTTCTTGTTGTGCTTGAAGGCTGGGGAACGGCCGGAAAAGGTTATGCAATCGGTCAGATCATCCAGAATATTGATCCGCGTTTCTTTAAGGTGGTATCGATGCAGAAAAAGACGGAGGATGACAAGAGAAAACCGTTTTTGTACCGGCATTTTGCCAAAATTCCGGAAGCCGGACAGTTTGTATTTCTGGATACGGCATGGATGGATGAGATTACGGAGGAGCGTCTGCACGGAACCATTTCCGAGGATGTATATGCCAACCGGATTGAAAGTGTCCGCCGGTTTGAACGGCAGCTTACAGACAATGGTTATCTGGTTATGAAATTCTTTCTGCATATTTCAAAAAAGGAACAGTCACGGCGTATTGCACAGCTGGAGCATCAGAAGGACACAACATGGCGTGTCAGCAAAAAAGATCTGTGGCAGAATGAACATTATGAGAAATGTATGGATGTATTTTCCGGATATCTGAAAAATACAAATATGCCATCCGCACCCTGGTATATCATTGATGCAAAGTCCAGAAAATGGACAGAAGTACAGATTCTTGAGACGCTTACCCAGGGGATTGAGATTGCTCTGAGTAATCACCAGATGGCGGTTCCGCTTCTGCAGAATGTATTTCCGTTGAAAAAAATGCCGCTTCTTTGTGACATTCCATTGGACAAGTGTATGGAGGAGGATGTCTATAAAAAGGAATTAAAGCAGCTTCAGCAGAGACTTGGAGAACTGCACAATCGTCTGTATCGTAAGAAAGTGCCGGTCATCATTGCCTATGAAGGGTGGGATGCAGCCGGAAAAGGCGGAAATATCAAGCGGATTACGGGAGCACTTGATCCGCGTGGATATGAGGTTCATCCGATTGCAAGTCCCGAGCCGCATGAGAAAGCAAGACATTATCTGTGGCGTTTCTGGACAAGGCTTCCGCGTACCGGGCATATTGCAATCTTTGACCGAACGTGGTATGGGCGTGTGATGGTCGAACGTCTGGAAGGGTTTTGCAGCGAGAATGACTGGATGCGTGCGTACAATGAAATTAATGAGTTTGAGAAGGAACTGCACGACTGGGGAGCCGTGATCATCAAATTCTGGGTGCAGATCGACAAAGATACGCAGCTTGTCCGTTTTACCGATCGGCAGAATACGCCCGAAAAGCAATGGAAGATTACAGAGGAAGACTGGCGCAACCGTGATAAGTGGGATGCGTATGAGGGGGCAGTCAATGAGATGATTCAAAAGACGAGCACTACCTATGCACCGTGGCATATCTTAGAATCCGTAGATAAAAAATATGCACGGATCAAAGCATTAAGGATCGTGATTGCTGAACTGGAAAAAGTGTTAGACTGACTGGAAAAATAAAAAAGGAATACCCCGGCAAACGGAATTTCCGTTGCCGGGGTATTTTTGCGACTTATGATGAAACATCGCAGAATTATGAATTTGTTTTTTTCAGGTTTTTCTGTGCTGTAGAAAGCATCAGCTTGATACGGTTGAGCTGGTTAACTTCCGATGCACCCGGATCATAATCGATTGCAACGATATTTGCGCCCGGATATTCGTGACGAATTTCCTTAATGACACCTTTACCGACGATATGGTTTGGCAGGCAGGCAAATGGCTGCGCACAGACGATGTTGGTTGCTCCCTGTGCAATCAGTTCAAGCATTTCTCCAGTTAAGAACCAGCCTTCACCGGTCTGGTTACCGCAGGAGACGATATGCTCTGCCTGTTTTGCCAGATCCTGAATATATGCAGTTGGCTCAAAATGTTTACTCTTTGCAAGTTCATCCCTTGCATCCTTGCGCAGCCACTCAAAGAAGCGGATGAGCATATTGTTGATGCGCTTGGATTTTGCGGTAGCTCCAAGATAATCCGCCTTGAAATTCTGATTGTAGCAGCAGTACAGTAAGAAATCGGTCAGATCCGGTACGACTGCCTCCGCACCTTCGGATTCGAGCAGATCCACAATATAGTTGTTGGCAGCCGGAAGGAACTTGACAAGGATCTCTCCAACCACACCGACACGCGGCTTTTTCTCATCCGTCATTGGCAGATTGTCAAAGTCGCGGATGATCTGGCGGCACATTTTGCGATATTTACGGTGGGACAGAATCTTGGTGTTGCCAACAAAGTCAATGACACGTTTTTTCCATTTTTCGTGTAATGCGTTGGCAGATCCCGGTACCTTTTCGTATGGGCGCACACGGTAGAGACAGCGCATGAAGATGTCTCCGAATTCCAGAGCGTACAGACCATGCTGGATCAGGCTTGGTGTGAGTTTAAATCCCGGATTTTTCTCCAGACCGACCATGTTGATGGAGATGACCGGAATATCCGGGTGGCCGGCTTTGGTCAGTGCACGGCGGATAAATCCAATGTAGTTGGTCGCACGACAGCCACCACCGGTCTGTGAGATCAGGATTGCTGTTTTGCTCAGGTCATATTTGCCGGACATTACCGCACTCATAATCTGTCCGATGACAATCAGGGACGGATAACATGCATCGTTATTTACATACTTTAAACCGACATCGACACATTCTCTGGACGGAACATCTGGGATGACCAGATTGTAGCCTGCGGCACGGAATGCCGGAACGAGAAGTTCAAAATGGATCGGTGACATCTGTGGACAGATGATGGTGTAATCTTTACGCATTTCCTCGGTAAAGATAACGCGCTCGTAATTTGCCGGCTTGATTTCGCGTTTTTCATGTTTTTTCTCTTTGACACGAATTGCAGCCAGAAGCGAACGGATACGGATACGGGCAGCACCGAGGTTGTTGACTTCATCAATCTTTAAGCATGTATAAATTTTTCCGGAATTGGTCAGAATATCGCTGACACAGTCGGTTGTTACGGCATCCAGTCCGCAGCCGAAGGAGTTCAGCTGGATGAGGTCCAGATCATCCCTGGTCTTAACGTAGTTTGCGGCGGAGTACAGCCGGCTGTGGTACATCCACTGATCCATGACAATAAGCGGGCGTTCCAGATTCCCCAGATGGGAAATGGAATCTTCTGTCAGTACACACATACCGTAGGAAGTAATCATTTCCGGAATACCGTGATTGATTTCCGGATCAACATGGTATGGACGACCGGCCAGCACGATACCGCGGCGATGGTGTTCTTCCATATATTTCAATACTTCTTCGCCCTTCTTCTGCATCTCCAGACGGGTCATGGCAAGTTCTTTCCAGCCTTCGGATACGGCATCACGTACTTCGGCTTCTGGAATATGGAATTCTTTCTTAAAACAGTCTACGAGCTGTTTGGAAAGGACTTCTTCGTTTGTAAACGCCATGAACGGGTTTAAGAACCGCATCTGTCCACTCGTAATTTCCTCAACATTGTTTTTAATGTTTTCGGAATAAGAAGTTACGATCGGGCAGTTGTAGTGGTTGTTTGCATCCGGAAACTCGTTGCGCTCGTAAGGAATCGCCGGATAGAAAATAAAATCTACATTCTGGTGGATCAGCCAGGAAATATGACCGTGCGCCAGTTTCGCCGGGTAGCATTCGGATTCGCTTGGAATAGAATCAATGCCGAGTTCGTAGATTTTTCGTGTGGACTGCGGAGAGAGAACCACACGGAAACCGAGCTTCTTAAAGAACGTTGCCCAGAACGGATAGTTTTCATACATGTTCAGTACACGCGGAAGTCCGACGGTCCCGCGGGTTGCTTCAGCTTCTGACAGAGGTTCATAAGCAAAAATACGTTTGTTCTTATATTCGAAGAGGTTTGGAATATTCTCTTTGTTTTTTTCTTTTCCAAGTCCGCGTTCACAGCGGTTTCCGGTAATATACTGACGGTTGTCTGAAAACTTATTGATCGTCAGCAGACAGTGGTTTGTACATCCCTGGCAGCGTGCAAGCTTGGTAGTGTAGGACAGTTTATTGATCTGTTCAATGGACAGCATCGTCGTCTGATAGCCGGCTTCGTGACGTTCGCGGGCAATCAGTGCGGCACCGAAAGCACCCATGATTCCGGCAATGTCCGGACGGGTTGCGTGGACACCGGCAATTTTTTCAAAACTGCGCAAAACGGCGTCATTGTAGAAAGTACCACCCTGAACAACAATATTTTCTCCCAGATCTTTGGCATCGGACAGTTTGATCACCTTAAATAATGCGTTTTTGATTACAGAGTAGGCAAGTCCGGCAGAGATATCGGCAACGGAGGCGCCTTCCTTTTGTGCCTGTTTTACCTTTGAGTTCATAAATACGGTACAGCGGGTACCAAGATCAATCGGATGTTTGGCAAACAGTGCTTCTTTGGCGAAATCCTGCACCGTGAAGTTTAAGGATTTTGCAAAAGTTTCAATGAAAGAACCGCAGCCGGAAGAACATGCTTCGTTTAACTGAACCGAATCTACGGTCTGGTTCTTGATTTTGATGCATTTCATGTCCTGACCGCCGATGTCTAAAATACAGTCAACTTTTGGATCAAAGAAAGCAGCGGCATAGTAATGGGCGACAGTTTCTACCTCGCCGTCATCAAGCATCAATGCAGCTTTTAAAAGAGCTTCCCCGTATCCGGTGGAGCAGGAGTGTACGATGTGTGCACTCTCTGGCAGCAGGCGGTAAATTTCCTGAATGGAACGGATGGCAGTTGCAAGCGGGCTTCCGTTATTGTTGTCATAGAATGAATACAGAAGTTTTCCGTCCTCGCTGACAAGTGCGATCTTTGTTGTCGTGGAACCTGCGTCAATACCGAGATAGCAGTTTCCGGAATAGTTTTTCAGGTCACCGGTTTCTACATGATTGTTTCCGTGCCGGCTGGTAAAAGCATCGTAATCTTCCTGGCTGGCAAACAGCGGGTCCAGACGGGCAACTTCAAACTCCAGCTTAATGCCGGTGGAAAGACGCTGCTGCAGAGATCCTAAAGTGGTCTCTACGTCTTCTTTATAATTTAATGCGGAACCGATCGCTGCAAACAGATGCGAATTTTCCGGTGTAATTGCGTGCTCATCATCGAGATTTAACGTGCGGATAAACGCTGCTTTCAGTTCGGATAAAAAGTGCAGAGGACCACCGAGAAATGCCACATGTCCGCGGATCGGTTTACCACAGGCAAGTCCACTGATCGTCTGATTGACAACCGCCTGGAAAATAGAGGCAGACAGATCTTCGCGAGTTGCCCCCTCATTGATGAGCGGCTGGATATCTGTCTTGGCAAATACACCACAGCGCGCTGCAATCGGATAGATTGCTTTATAATTTTTGGCATATTCATTTAATCCGGAAGCATCGGTCTGGATCAGGGATGCCATCTGATCAATGAACGAACCTGTACCGCCGGCACAGATACCGTTCATACGCTGTTCGACATTACCGCCTTCAAAATAGATGATCTTGGCATCTTCTCCGCCGAGCTCGATTGCAACATCGGTCTGTGGCGCATAATGAGTGAGAGCAGTGGATACTGCAATAACCTCCTGCGTAAACGGAACCTCCAGATGCTTTGCAAGGGTCAGTCCGCCTGATCCGGTAATAACAGGAGAAACAGAAAGATCCCCCAATTCGTTGGATGCTTTGGCAATTAAGGACGCCAGTGTCTCCTGAATATTTGCAAAATGACGCTCGTAATCGGAAAACAGGATGTTGTCCTGTGAGTCGAGGATTGCAATTTTGACGGTGGTGGAACCAATATCAATTCCAAGTTTATGTAACTGCTTGTCACTCATAAATGTAACCTCCATGTGTAAGTAACTAAACTTATTATAAATAAGTATGATTTCAAAACAAAACCTAAAACATTATACGACAAGAATTGACAAAAGACAACGACTGAAAACATAAAGATTTTATAAAATGTTGGAAAGAACGTGCCGCTGCGTTGACAAGAGGGATTTGAAAACCGTATAATTGGTTGACAGAAAGGTCAGAAGTGACCGTAACCATACATACACTATTCTATGTAGACAGGAGACAGATTTATGAACTGGATGGATAAACTGGAACGCAAATGGGGACGACATGCGGTCGCCAATCTGAGCAGATATTTTGTACTTGCGCAGGTGATTGGATACGTGGTACAGCTGACGGCACCCGGACTCATGAGTTATATGAATTTTGATATGGGCAGTATTCTGCACGGACAGATCTGGAGAGTTGTGACATGGATTTTTACACCGACGGCATCGCTGGATGTTTTTGGAATCTTATTTCTGTTCTGTGTGCTTATGTGGGGCAGTTCGCTGGAATCCATGCTTGGAACATTCCGCATGAATGTATTTTTGTGGGGAAGTGTGATTTTGTGTGACATTGTGGGCGCGATCGTATATGTTGTTACGCGGATTCTGCTGGGATATGGTTTTTCTCCGTATCTGTCCACGTATTATATTCTGATGTCCATGCTGCTGGCGCTGGCTATGTGCATGCCGGAGGGAGAGGTACGCCTGTATTTTGTCCTTCCGATCAGGATGAAATGGATGTTAATTTTTGAACTGGTATATCTGGGATATCAGGTGGTTCGTATATTCTCGATCGGAATTACAAGTTATGGAACCGGAATGGGAATTCTCGTGGGTGTTTTAAACTGCGTACAGATAGTGGTTCCGGTACTCAATATGTTCTGGTTTTTCCATGCAATGAAGACCCGTTTGTCCGGAAAACAAAAGAAACGCCAGAAAGAATTCCGGGCACAGTTCAGTCAGCCTCGTCCGGGGTCCGGCATTGCACGTCACAAATGTGCCATCTGTGGAAGAACCGAGCTGACAAATCCGGAATTACAGTTCCGTTATTGCAGCAAATGCGTGGGAAATCGTGAATACTGTCAGGATCATCTGTTTACCCACCAGCATGTAAAATAAAATTTAGTGAGTGGAAAAGAAAAAAATCATGAAGAAAAAGTTTTTAAGTGTTTTGCTTATCGTTGCGGTTCTGATAGGAATGGCAGGTGTCAGCGGAACACAGACAGAATCAGGAGAACAGAAAGCAGACAAAGAACAAAAGCAGCAGGAAAACGAACAGACTGCGGAAACGAAAGTGGAAATTCCACCGGAAAATGAGGAAGAACAAAAGGGATGGATCGGTGTTATCTTAAACGGAGATGAGACAGAAGCCTATACACTGGCACATATTGACGGAATCCGGGCGGCAGCAGAAAATGTCAGTCTTCCGGAGCAGGATATCATCTGGAAAGAGCGTGTCGGTGCGAATGATGGCTGCAAAAGTGCGGTAAAGGATCTTATCAGACAGGGATGTGAGATTATTATTGCAAACAGCGCCATCTATGAAGAAGCAATAAAAAGTGAAGCAGAAAAGAATCCGGAAGTTGATTTTGTAGTTATCAACGATTCAAAGACACAGAGTACGGTAACGGAAGACGGAACAGAACTCACAAATCTTTACAATGTACATATGGATACCTACGAAGCTTCTTATGTGGCAGGAGTCACGGCCGGAATGAAAGTAGCAAAGCTGAAGGAAAAGAAAAAGATTCCCGCAAAGAGTTTTGACGAAAAGAAAAATGTAAAACTGGGATATGTGGCGGCAGAGGCAAACGATGATGCACATGCAGATATTAATGCCTATTACCTGGGAGTAAAGGCCGTCTGTAAAAAGGTTGTTTTACAGGTAGAATACATAGATGCCTGGAATAACAGTGATGCGGAGGCAACCGCGGCCGGAGATCTGATCCGGAGCGGGTGTGTGGTTCTTGCATCTAATACCGATCTGGATGCTGTTATGCAGATGGCTGAAAATGCAAAAGAAAGCGGAAAATGCGTATACGCGGTTGGAAGAAACTCTGATATGCGTCAGATGGCAGGAAAGGCCGCGCTGACTTCGGTTGTCAGTGTGTGGTCGGTTTATTATACAGAGCTGTTTGATGCAAAGCTGAATGGCCGCTATATGGAACAGAACTGGAATGGCGGATATGCACAGGGAGCGGTTACAATTTCTACACTGGGAAAAAGTGCATCATCCGGAACCGGTGACAGAGTGAAAAAAACGGAAGAAAAAATAAAAAACGGGAAGAAACAGATTGCATATTTTTCAACACGTGCGCTGGACGGAATTCTGGAATCCGAAAAAGGACAGGAGCAATAGCGTACACAGGCGCGTTCCGGTTGACAAATATCGGGAATATCCTTATAATTATTCTTATTTGAGGAGTGCTGGAGGAATAGACATATGGAAAATGAAGCGGTTTCCAAGAATTTTATTGAACAGATTATTGAAAAGGATCTGGCAGAGGGACATTGTGAGACGGTAAAAACCCGTTTTCCACCGGAGCCAAACGGATATCTGCATATCGGACATGCAAAGTCCATTCTTTTAAATTCAGGGTTAGCAAAAAAGTACGGAGGAGAATTCAATCTCCGTTTTGATGATACAAATCCGACAAAAGAGAAACTTGAGTTTGTAGAGTCTATTAAGGAAGACGTAAAATGGCTTGGAGCAGATTGGGGAGATCGCCTCTTCTTTGCATCAAATTACTTCGATCAGATGTATGAAGCAGCGATTAAACTGATTAAAAAGGGAAAAGCATATGTATCCGATCTGTCTGCAGACGAAATCCGTGAGTATCGCGGTACTCTGACAGAGCCGGGAAAAGAAGACCCATATGCCAAAAGAAGCGTAGAGGAAAATCTTGCGCTGTTTGAAGAAATGAAGGAAGGAAAATGTGAGGATGGAAGTCGTGTACTTCGTGCACGGATTGATATGACTTCTTCCAATATCAATATGAGAGATCCGATCCTTTATCGTGTGGCACATATGACACATCACAATACCGGGGACAAGTGGTGCATTTATCCGATGTACGATTTTGCACATCCGATTGAGGATGCAATCGAGGGAATAACCCATTCCATCTGTACTCTGGAGTTCGAGGATCACAGACCGTTGTATGACTGGGTTGTGACAGAACTTGGATATAAGACCAGTCCGGAAGGGACTCCGAAGCAGATCGAGTTTGCAAAACTGTATCTGACAAATGTTGTAACCGGAAAACGTTATATCAAGCGTCTGGTTGAGGAGAAGATTGTAGATGGATGGGATGATCCACGTCTGGTTTCCATTGCAGCGCTGCGCCGCAGAGGATATACACCGGAATCCATTCAGAAATTTATCGAACTTGGAGGTATTTCCAAGGCAAACAGTTCTACGGATTATGCAATGCTTGAGTACTGCATCCGTGAGGATCTGAAGATGAAGCGTCCACGTATGATGGCAGTTTTAGATCCGGTAAAGGTTGTCATTGACAATTATCCGCAGGGTCAGACGGAGGAACTTCCGGTGGACAATAATCTGGAAAATCCGGAACTCGGAAAGAGAACCGTTCCGTTTACCAGGGAAATTTATATTGAACGGGATGATTTTATGGAAGAACCGCCGAAGAAATATTTCCGTATGTTCCCGGGAAATGAAGTACGTCTCATGAATGCATATTTTGTGAAATGTGTCGGATTTGAAAAGGATGAGAGCGGAAAAGTTACGGTTATCCACTGCACATATGACCCGGCATCAAAAGGCGGAAACAGCCCGGATGGAAGAAAAGTAAAGGGAACCATTCATTGGGTATCGGCAGAACACGGAAAGAAAGTAACGGTTCGCTTATATGAGAACCTCATTAATGAAGAACTTGGCGTATATAATGAAGACGGAAGTCTGAATCTGAATCCGAATTCCCTGACTGTCCTGACAGAGAGCATTGTAGAGCCGGCATTGTTAGAGGCAAAACCATATGAGAGTTTTCAGTTTGTAAGAGAAGGATTTTTCTGCGCAGATTATAAGGATTCAAAGCCGGGAGCGCCTGTATTTAACAGAATTGTTTCTTTGAAGAGTTCTTTTAAGCTGCCGAAAAAATAAAGAATAGACAAAAAGAGGCGTAGAATGAATTTATTATCGGGATTGGAAAAATTTGGTCTGGATCAGATGGATACAGACCACCTCTTTGAAGAGGAAAAAAGTGATACACCTGCACGGAAAGCACCGGAACCGGTGCCAAAAAAAGAACCGGTTCACAGCGAAACTGAGTTCTTACTGGATAAATCCATCCGTTGTCCGGTATGTGATAATGTTTTCCGTACAAGAATGGTAAAAACTGGACGGGTAAAGCGCATGGAACCGGATTTTGATCTACGTCCGCGTTTTCAGTACATTGATACAAATAAATATGATGTATCGTCCTGCCCACAGTGCGGATATACGGCGATGAACCGCTATTTTACCCATTTGTCTACCGGTCAGGTCAAGATGATTGAAGAAGGGGTATGCCATAAGTTCAAAGGGCAGAAGCAGCCAAAAGAAGAACCGATGGAGCCGTATTCTTACGAAAAAGCCATTGAGCGGTATAAACTGGCTTTATATAATACACTGGTGAAAAAGGGAAAGAACAGTGAAAAGGCATATGAGTGCCTAAAGATATCCTGGCTGTACCGCGGCTGGATTGAGGAGCTTTCCAAGGCAGAGAAGAAAGATGAAAAAACACTTGCCGAATGCCGGAAAGAAGAAGCCACGTATTATGAACAGGCATATGAGGGATTTTTAAAAGCGATTGCATCCGAAAATTTCCCAATGTGCGGAATGGAAGAAAGTACCGTAAACCTGTTGATGGCGAATATGGCTTATAAACTTGGAAAGGTGGACATTGCATCCAGATTCATTTCCATGATTCTGACTTCACAGGCAGCTTCCCGTGTGGCAAAAGACCGAGCGATGCTTTTAAAAGAAGAGATTATTGCAAAACTGCACGGCAAAGGATAATCTATGGCTGGAAAATTTTATGCGGTAAAAAAGGGAAAAGTTCCGGGAATTTATACCTCATGGGATGCATGTAAAAGTATGGTGCATGGATTTCCGGGAGCTGTCTATAAAGGGTTTGCGACACGCGCAGAAGCGGAACAGTTTCTGGAAGAAAAAAAAGAGGAACAAAAGGAACCGGAAAATTATGCGTTTGTCGACGGTTCGTTTAACAGTGCTACTTCCGTCTATGGATATGGCGGATTTCTCGTGACAAAGGGAGAACGTCACGTGATCAGCGGAAGCGGCAATGATCCACAGATGGCATCGATGCGCAATGTGGCAGGAGAGGTGTTAGGCAGCATGGCTGCAGTAAAAGAGGCTGTTGCCATGGGACTTACCGACTTAACCATTTATTATGACTATATGGGAATCGAGATGTGGGCAACCGGAGCCTGGAAGCGGAACAAACAGGGAACGATTGCCTATTATGATTTTATACAGTCCGTGAATGATAAAATTTCCCTTCATTTTGTGAAAGTGAAAGGACATTCCGGGGTAGAAGGAAATGAAGAGGCAGACCGGTTGGCAAGACTTGCTGCCGGGGTAGATTAGACAGACAGGGGTGACAAAGTGAGCGTATTTAATGTAGAACTGAAAAAAGTGGTGGATGACAGTTACGATATTGAGATGGGGTACCATCTGGAGGATCAGCTGGTAGAGGATTTAGAGACCGGTCTTCTGGGAAAAATCAAAAAATTTGCCGTGATCACGGATTCCAATGTACTGGATCTGTATGCAAAACCAATCAGTGAAAAGCTGAGCAAGGCTGGATTTAAAGTGGAACTGTTTGTATTTCCCGCAGGAGAAAAAAGTAAGACCAGACAGACGAAGGCGAAGATTGAAGATGCCATGCTGGAAAAAGGGTTCCGCAGAGATTGTGCTGTGATTGCAATCGGCGGAGGTGTTGTTACGGATTTGGCAGGATTTCTGGCAGGAACATATGGCAGGGGCGTACCGTTTATCAATTATGCGACCACACTTCTGGCTGCTGCAGATGCATCCGTGGGCGGAAAGACTGCCGTTGATACACCGCTTGCAACGAATCTGATTGGACTTTTCAATCAGCCTCGCAAGGTCTACATTGATATTGCCGCATGGAAAACCCTTCCGAAACGTCAGATGGCAAGCGGCATGGCAGAGACCATCAAGCATGCATGTCTGGCGAGCCGTGAAATGTTTGAGTTTATCGAGGAAAACTTGGATGATATTATGAGTTTCCAGAAGTTTGCCTGCGAATATATCGCAGAGAACAACTGCAAGATCAAGTATGATGTTGTCATGAAAGACGAGAGAGAAAGCGGACTGCGCGAAGTTCTGAATTTAGGACACACGGTGGGACGCGCCATTGAAACTGTCAGTGACTACCGGCTCCTGCACGGCGAGGCACTTTCCATCGGAATGGCGGCTATGGTACTGCTTTCGGCACGCCTTGGCTATATGTCAGAGGAAGAGGCAGAGCGTGTGACTAAGCTGTATGAGCGTGTGGGACTTCCGACAAGAATTCCGGATTATATTGATCGTGAGGCTCTGGTTAAGAAGCTTTATACCGACAAAAAGGTGCGTGACGGAAAGTTACGCTTTGTGATCGAAAAAGGTATTGGCGATGTTGTGGAGTTTGCACCGAATGTGTATGCCAAGCCGATCGAGGAGAGTCTGGCAAGAGAGATTATTATGGAACTGTAAAAGTTATACGAGGACGATGGGCTGTCGGTATTCGTTTGGTAATTCGGTCTGTATCTGCATGGAAGATGTAGTGCGGTACAGATCAGCACAGGCTACATCGTGTAAAAAACGTTTGTATGCAATTCCATGAAGGATAGAAGAAGCATCTGCAACTTTGGTAATCAAAGGAACGGATGCTTCTTTTTTGATGGCAGAAAGAAGCACAGAGGAATCCCTGCGAAAACCAAGTACCCGCAGATACGGAATGCCATCCGGCTGCCAGAGCGCAGCATAATCGTCCTGCCGGATGTTAAGCAGGATGTGGAGCAGAGCGCGGCAGATGCGTGTGTAAGTTGTATTTTTGCTTTTTAAGAGATCGGCAAACTGTGAAAAGCTTAAAAAATGTTCAAGCTGCTGTGTGATCCGGTGGGACAGATCCTTGCCACAGTCTGCAAAGTCAGCATAGCCTCCGTCGTACAGTGCCCATAACCGGGTGTAGAGAGCCTGGGAAAAAGCATCCGTGTCCAGAAGAAGGTTCTGCTGCGCCAAAGCGGCAAGGAGGGAAGCGGAAGTATCGGGAAGCATCTGCGAAAGCCCGAAATCATAGCTGCCTGTACTTATGCACATGGAATGGTTGTGGTTACCATCATTTTCAGACGGCGTAAGCAGAGCGTTTCTTATGGCAGTTGCAGAGGCATAGGTTACACCTGTTTTTGTGCTATGGTAACCTTCCCCGATACGTTGGACCGGCATACTGGAAAAAATATGGTCATGTACGCTGTTTATGGAATTCCAGCGGGCAATTGCTTTTTCGTATTCTAAGGCCAGAATATTGTTCGGAGATGCCAGAAAAGAAGAAACCGCATCAGAAGAAAAGGAAGGCAGCAGGGAGCACAGCGCATGGCTTCGTGCGGCAGGAAACGGATTTCCCTGCTTCATGTCATAAGAAACCAGCATCTGATAGTCCGAAGCATTTTTGGAAAGAACTTCGACAATTGCCTGCATAAGTTCTTTTTCCGGAGTTTCACAGCCATAGCAGAGCGTGTCAACGACGCCTGTTTTTCCGAGAAGCTGTACGCCTCCGGCAGCAAAATATTCCGCGGAAGCGGTCGCCCATACAGCCGGAAGTTCGAGTACCAGATCGGCACCGCCGAGAAGTGCCATGCGGGTGCGCGTGTATTTGTCGGCAATGGCAGGAACACCGCGCTGTAAGAAATCTCCGCTCATGGCAACGATCACAAAATCTGCTCCTGTAAGGTGGCGTACGGTTTCCATCTGATATTGGTGTCCGTTGTGAAACGGATTGTATTCGGCGATAATTCCTGCTGTTTTCACGTTTGCCTCCTGTTCGGTCGTTTCTTCTGCCTGTTTTTCTGTTAAAATATTAACACAGCTTTTCGAGGATTTCCACTTGTATAAGAAGGAAAATGTGTTTATAATGGAAAAAGATTGTGGATTTCCACAAAATGAATAAGGACAAGGGAGAATTCAAATGAACGTATTAGTAATCAACTGCGGAAGCTCTTCCCTGAAGTACCAGCTGATCAACTCTGATTCAGAAGAGGTACTTGCCAAGGGCTTATGCGAAAGAATCGGAATTGACGGAAGATTGGTTTACCAGAAAGAGGGAATGGATAAGGAGATCACGGAAGCTCCGATGCCAACCCACAAAGAGGCCATTCAGATGGTTCTTGATGCACTGCATAATCCAAAGAGTGGAGCAGTAAAGGATCTGAGCGAAATCGACGCAGTTGGACATCGTGTGGTACACGGTGGAGAGAAGTTTGCAAAGTCGGTGGTACTGACAGAAGAAGTGCTTGCAAAGGTAGAAGAGTGTAATGAACTTGCACCGTTACATAACCCGGCAAACCTGATCGGTATCCGTGCGTGTCAGGATCTTATGCCAAATGTACCGATGGTTGGTGTATTTGATACAGCGTTCCATCAGACAATGCCAAGAAAGGCATTCCTGTACGGACTTCCATATGAATATTATGAGAAATATAAAGTAAGAAGATACGGATTCCACGGAACCAGCCACAGTTTTGTATCCAAAGCATGTGCAGAGTATCTGAAACTGGATCTGAAAAACAGCAAGATTATTGTAGCGCATCTTGGAAACGGAGCATCTGTCAGTGCTGTATTAAATGGAGAATGTGTGGATACTTCTATGGGTCTGACTCCACTGGAGGGACTGGTTATGGGAACCCGTTCCGGAGATATTGATCCGGCAATCATGGAATTTATCGCAAAGAAAGAGAACCTCGACATCGATGGTGTCATGAATGTGTTAAATAAAAAATCCGGTGTTGAAGGATTATCCGGTGTATCCAGTGATTTCCGCGATCTGGAAGCTGCTTATAATGAAGGAAATCCACGCGCCATTGATGCCTGTGAGGTATTTGCTTACCGTGTGGCAAAATACATCGGTGCATATGTTGCAGCAATGAATGGTGTGGATGCGATCGCATTTACTGCAGGTATCGGAGAGAATACTTCTTTCATTCGTGAAAAGATCGTTTCTTATCTGGGATATCTGGGAATCAAGCTTGATAAGAAGACAAACGATGTGCGTGGCGTGGAGGAAATTATTTCCACACCGGATTCAAAAGTTACCGTATGTGTCATTCCGACTAACGAGGAGCTTGCAATCTGTCGTGAGACCGTAGCACTGGTAAAATAAATGTTGATAAATTTGTTGATGATTTGTAAAAATTAGTTGACAAAGCAGGACACCCTATGTATAATTGTTTAGGTGTGAATAGGAGAATAGTGTGAAAATTGATCTTTCAATCATTACAAAATCCATAAACAAGGAATTGACACAGGAGGCGGACATCTCGCTCACTTCCTTTCGTTCCCGCTTGGGAGATTTTCCTATTGTTCGCAAAGCGCCGGTGACATTGCAGATCCGTAATGAGGAGAATGCAGCGGTATTCGTTAAGGGTACGGTTGATATTGATGTGATGATTCCGTGTGCGCGGTGTCTTGAAGAAGTTCGGACGCCGATCCGTTTTGACATAGATAAGAAACTCACTGTTCGGGAAGAGGGACTTGTCGATGAAGAGATGGAGGAACCGGATTACCTGATTGGGTTTGAACTGGATGTAGATAAACTTGTCTACGCCGAGATTTTGGTGAACTGGCCAATGAGAGTTCTGTGCAAGGACGATTGCAAAGGAATTTGTAAAGTCTGCGGGATGAACTTGAATAAGGGAGCCTGCAGTTGCCAGAGAACAGAACTTGATCCAAGAATGGCAGCAATCCAAGATATATTTAACAGGTTTAAGGAGGTGTAAACAAATGTCAATTTGTCCAAAGAATAAATCTTCTAAGGGAAGAAGAGATAAGAGAAGAGCAAACTGGAAAATGTCTGCTCCGACCTTAGTAAAGTGCAGCAAGTGCGGCGAATTAATGATGCCACACCGTGTATGCAAGAACTGCGGATCTTATAACAAAAAAGAGATTATCGCGCAGGACTAATAAGGATAGGTCTTTAAAAATCAAGAGTTGGCGGTTTTGCTGACTCTTGATTTTTTTGTGTCTGAAAGAGCCAATTTATCGTTGATTTATGGAATGATATATAGTATATTTTCTAGTAGATGCATAAGGAGGAACAGACCATGCAGACAATCACGAAAGTAGCTCTTGATGCAATGGGCGGTGATAATGCACCGGCAGAAATTGTTAAGGGAGCAGTTGATGCGGTCTCTTCCCGTGAAGATATCAAAGTTTTTCTGGTTGGACAGGAAGATGTGGTAAGGGAAGAATTGCAGAAGTATCCATATCCGCAGGAGCGTATTGAGGTTGTGGATGCGCCTGAAGTAATTGAGATGGCAGAGCCACCCGTTCAGGCAATTCGAAAGAAAAAACAGTCATCCCTCGTTGTAGGTATGAATATGGTAAAACAAAGAGAAGCGGATGCATTTGTTTCCGCAGGAAGTTCCGGAGCGGTTCTGGTTGGCGGACAGACGATTGTCGGACGTATCCGTGGAATCAAGCGCCCGCCGCTGGCACCGATCATTCCGACAGAGACCGGAATTTCGCTGTTGATCGACTGTGGTGCAAATGTGGATGCACGGCCGGAACATTTATTACAGTTTGCAAAGATGGGTTCCATTTATATGGAAAACGTTGTGGGGATTAAGAATCCGAGAGTGGCGATTGTAAATATCGGTGCGGAAGAAGAGAAGGGAAATGCCCTGGTAAAAGAAACATTTCCGTTGTTGAAAGAATGTGAGGATATCAATTTTGTCGGAAGTATTGAGGCAAGAGAGATTCCACACGGTGGAGCAGATGTCATTGTGTGCGAGGCATTTGTCGGAAATGTCATTTTAAAATTATATGAAGGTCTCAGTTCAACACTGGTCGGTGTGATCAAAGCGGGACTGATGAGCAATTTAAAGAGTAAGATTGGTGCGGCACTGGCATTGCCGTCACTGAAGAAGACACTCAAAGCATTTGATGCGAGCCAGTATGGCGGAGCACCGCTTCTGGGATTGAATGGTCTTGTGGTAAAGACCCATGGAAGTTCCAAGGCAAAGGAAATTACCAATTCCATTTACCAGTGTGTGACATTCCGTGAAGAGAATATTAACGAAATTATCAAAGAAAGAATTGTAGATTCCAAAAATAATGAAGAAGAATAAGAAAGGAAATGAAGTATTATGGAATTCGAAAAATTAAAGAAGATTATTGTGGACGTATTAAACGTGGATGAAAATGAGATTACGATGGATACCACATTCATCGATGATCTGGGAGCGGATTCCCTGGATGTATTCCAGATCATTATGGGACTTGAGGAAGAATTTGATATTGAGATTCCAAACGAGCAGGCAGAAAAGATTGTTACAGTAGGGGATGCGGTAGAACAGATCAAAGCTGCAATGAATGAAAACTAAACACAGATACGAAAGGAGTCCGGTGGCGGACTCCTTTATTTCAGAAAGGGGAAAGAAGTGACAGATATTAAAAAATTTCAGGAAGTGATCGGATATCACTTTCATGATGAAAAACTGCTTCGTCAGGCACTGACGCATAGTTCATTTGCCAATGAGAAGCACTTAAAGAAACATTCGGACAATGAGAGACTGGAGTTTTTGGGCGATGCCGTGCTTGAGATTATCTCCAGTGAATTTTTGTACAAAGAGTATCCGGACAAGCCGGAAGGAGAACTGACAAAACTGCGTGCAAGCATTGTCTGTGAACCGACACTGGCACTCTGTACCAAGGATATTGCTTTAGGAGAGTATCTTTTACTCGGAAAAGGAGAGGACCAGACCGGAGGAAGAGGCCGCAAATCTATTTTGTCTGATGCGCTTGAAGCTGTGATCGGGGCAATTTATTTGGATGGTGGTTTTGCTAATGCAAAAGAGTTTATTCATAAATATATTCTGACAGATATTGAACACAAACAGCTCTTTTATGATAGCAAGACTATCCTGCAGGAGGTTGTGCAGGGAGAACATGAGCAGCTTACTTATGTACTGACCGATGAGTCCGGTCCGGATCATAATAAGAGTTTTACTGTCCGTGCATGTATTGGAGAGCGTGTCATTGGCAGCGGAACCGGACATACCAAAAAAGCAGCGGAACAGGAGGCTGCATATCAGGCACTTCTGATGCTTAAAAATCAGCAAAGGGGATAGTACATGTATTTAAAAAGTATTGAGGTGCAGGGATTTAAATCATTTGCAAACAAAATTGTATTTGAATTCCACCAGGGAATCACGGGCATTGTAGGACCGAACGGAAGTGGAAAAAGTAACGTTGCGGATGCGGTGCGCTGGGTACTTGGAGAGCAGTCGGTCAAGCAGTTGCGTGGGTCTTCCATGCAGGATGTTATTTTTGCGGGTACGGAGAACCGGAAACCGCTCAGCTATGCGTATGTAGCGATTACACTGGATAATTCCGACCATAAACTGGCAATCGACTATGAGGAAGTCACCGTTGCCAGACGTCTGTATCGTTCCGGAGAGAGTGAATATCTGATCAATGGCAGTCCGTGCCGACTGAAAGAAGTTTCAGAATTGTTTTATGATACCGGTATCGGAAAAGAAGGATATTCGATCATTGGACAGGGACAGATTGACCGGATCTTAAGCGGCAAACCGGAAGAACGGCGCGAACTTTTTGATGAGGCGGCAGGAATAGTAAAATTCAAAAAACGAAAAGCGACTGCACAAAAAAAATTAGAGAATGAGAGAGACAATCTGGTCCGTGTAAACGATATTTTGTCGGAACTGGAACGCCAGGTGGAACCGTTACAGCTGCAGTCGGAAAAGGCAAAAACCTATTTAAAAAAGAAGAATGAGCTGAAAGATTATGATGTCAACATGTTTCTCATGGAAACAGAGAGAATCGCATCCGAGCAGCGTGAAGTAGAGGAAAAATTCAAAATTGCAGATGAACAGCTGAAAGAAAGCACGGATGCAAGGGAAAAGATCCGCCAGGAATATGACCGTTTGGGCGAAAGCATCACGGAAATGGACGAAAAGATCAATGCAATCCGGGAAAATATCAGCAATACGTCTGTGATGAAGGAAAAACTCGAAAGCCAGATCCAGATACTGGCAGAGCAGATCCATACGGCAGAGATGACAGATGAACATCTGCAGAGCCGTCTGGATGCCATTGCGCGGGAACAGAAGGAAAAGGAGGAGGCAAAAGCTTCCTACGAGAAAGAAAAACATTCCGGTGATGAACAGCTTGCACAGGTACGGAAACGACAGGAAGAAGCAGCACAGACACTGGCAGAGATACAGAAACAGATTGCATCCTGTAATGAGGGAATGGAACAGGGGCAGAAAGAATTGTTTGCGCTGTTAAACCGCAGAGCAGATATTCAGGCCAAACAGCAGCGTTCCGATACCATGGTGGAGCAGATCAATATACGAAAAGCAGAGCTTGGAAAGCGTCTGCTGGACAGAAAAACGCAGGAAACGGATCTGGATTCGGTTCTTGCAGACTGTAAAAAAGATCTCGAAGAGGTCAGTGCGCATATCCGAAAACTTTCGGAGCAGGAAAAAGAATTAAGTGCAAAGGAAAAAGAATGGAGAACTAAGGCAAAAGAAAATGACCGTGCATTAGAAGAAAAGCAAAACGAATTTCACAGGCAGCAGTCTCGTCTGGAGTCGCTTAAAAATATTGCGGAGCGCTATGACGGATACGGAAACAGTATCCGCAAAGTGATGGAACAGAAAGAACATAATCCGGGATTACTCGGGGTTGTGTCAGATCTGATTCAGGTGGATAAGAAATATGAGATTGCGATTGAGACCGCTCTGGGTGGAAACATTCAGAATATTGTGACGGAAGATGAAGCAACGGCAAAGAAAATGATTGCATTTCTGAAGCAGAACCGTTTCGGACGTGCAACATTTCTTCCGCTGACCAGTGTAAGCGCAAGAAAAAATCCGAAGAATGAAGCGGCACTGAAGGAGCCCGGAGTTATTGGAATTGCCAGTCAGCTGGTAAAGTGTGAGCAAAAGTATGAGGAAGTGGCGGCGTATCTGCTGGGGCGTGTGCTTGTGGCAGATTCGATTGATCATGCGATTGCACTTGCAAAGAAGAATCATTACAGTTTACATATTGTAACTCTTGAGGGAGAATATTTAAGCCCCGGTGGTTCCATGACGGGTGGAGCATTTAAAAATTCATCCAATCTGCTGGCAAGACGCCGCGAAGTGGAGGAACTGGAAACGAAAACGAATCGTCTGCTTCAGGAGATTGCGCAGATAAAAAACCGCAGGGAGGATCTTCTTACGGCCATTGAGCTGAATGAGGAAGAGCTGGAACAGGTGAAAGAAACCCTGCAGAAAGAATTTATTCGTCAGAATACTGCAAAGATCAATGTGGATCGTGCAATGCAGCAGAAAAATGAGAGTGAAGAAGTATTTTCAAGTCTCATGAAGGAACGGCAGCAGATGGATCGGCAGGTGGAAGAAATCCGTGCAGATCAGACAGGCATTAAGGAGGAACTGGAACATTCCAGACAACAGGAAATGGAAATCCAGCATGCGAATGAAGCGTTTCAGAAGATGCTTGAAGAACAGAAAGAACTGGAAAATGAAGCGGAATCGGAACTTTCCGGAATTCAGCTTGAGGAAGCGAATATCCGGCAGAAAGTAGAATTTGCCCAGACAAACGTGGAACGTATCAATGGAGATCTGGAAAAATTCGAGACGGAAAAGACCGGGCTTCTGGAGAATGCGAAAAATTCCAAAGAAGATGTGGAAAAGAAACAGCACGACATTGCAGAAATCCAAAAGACGATCCTTGCTTCTTCGGATTCCCATGGGCAACTGGAACAGAAACTTCGTGAAAGCGTAGAACAAAAAGAACAGATGTCTGCGGAATACCGGGGATTTTTCCGGAAACAGGAGGAAATTTCCGAGCGGTGTAACGGATTGGATAAAGAAGTGTTCCGTCTGAACAACCAGCGGGAAAAGCTGAATGAATCTGCAGAACAACAGACAAATTATCTGTGGGAAGAATATGAACTGACACCGCATGCGGCAGCAGAATTAAGAAACAGTGAATACGAAGATCCGCTTGCTTTAAAGAAACTGATCGCAGCAGTAAAGGATGAGATCCGGAAGCTGGGAACAGTCAACGTCAATGCCATTGAAGAATACAAAGAAGTTTCGGAACGTTATACGTTCCTGAAAGGGCAGCATGATGATCTGGTTGAGGCAGAGCAGACGCTGCTCGGCATCATAGAAGATCTCGACAGTGGCATGAGAAAACAGTTTATGGAAAAGTTTGCGGAAATCCAGAAAGAATTCAATGCATCATTCAAGCACCTGTTCGGCGGCGGACATGGAGCTTTGGAACTGGTGGAGGATGAGGATATTCTCGAATGTGGCATCCGCATCATTGCACAGCCGCCGGGAAAGAAACTGCAGAATATGATGCAGATGTCCGGTGGTGAGAAAGCGCTGACAGCAATTGCACTGCTGTTTGCGATTCAGGTGCTGAAACCTTCGCCGTTTTGTCTTCTGGATGAGATCGAAGCAGCGCTTGATGATTCCAACGTCTCAAGGTTTGCAAGTTACTTAAATAAGCTGACAAAAAACACACAGTTTATTGTAATTACGCACAGACGTGGTACAATGACAGCAGCGGACCGGTTGTATGGAATTACCATGCAGGAAAAAGGTGTATCGACACTTGTGTCGGTAGATCTGATTGAACATGATTTGAACTGATTGATTATGTAAAAAGAAAGAAGCGATAAGAAAGGAAACTGATATGGGAGAAAAGAAAGGTTTTTTCAGCCGGCTTGTCGAAGGACTGACCAAGACAAGAGATAATATTGTATCCGGAATTGATTCGGTATTTCACGGTTTTTCTAAAATTGATGATGAATTTTACGAGGAACTGGAAGAAATTCTGATTATGGGTGATCTGGGCGTTAAGGCTACCGAGGCGATTCTGGATGATCTGCGTGAAAAAGTAAAGGCAAACCATGTGAAAGAGCCTGCAGAATGCAAACAGCTTCTGATCGACAGCATCAAACAGCAGATGCAGGTCGGTGAGACGGCATACCGCTTTGAAGAAGAGACATCCGTTGTCCTTGTGATCGGAGTCAATGGTGTGGGAAAGACCACAACCGTCGGAAAACTTGCAGGTAAACTGAAAGAGCAGGGAAAAAAGGTTGTGATTGCCGGTGCGGATACTTTCCGTGCAGCAGCAGGAGATCAGCTCAAAGAGTGGGCGGACCGTTCGGGAGTTGACATGATTGGCGGAACGGAAGGCGCAGATCCGGGATCTGTGGTTTATGATGCAACGGCTGCAGCAAAGGCCAGAAATGCAGATGTGCTTCTGGTCGATACGGCAGGACGTCTGCACAACAAGAAAAATCTGATGAATGAGCTTGGAAAAATTAACAAGATTCTCGAAAAAGAGTATCCACAGGCGTATCGGGAGACGCTGGTTGTGCTGGATGCGACAACCGGACAGAATGCGCTGGTTCAGGCAAAGGAATTTTCCGATGTGGCAAAGATTTCCGGAATTGTGCTGACAAAGATGGATGGAACAGCCAAGGGAGGAATTGCGGTGGCAATTCAGGCGGAACTTGGAGTGCCGGTCAAATATATCGGCGTGGGAGAGACCATTGATGACCTCCAGAAATTTGACCCAGATGAATTTGTGAATGCATTGTTTGACGTAAAAAATAAGGAGGACAACGATGAAGATGCTGACGCTAGATAAATTTGAAGAAGCAAGTGAAAAAGTAAAAGAGGTTACTCTGGAGACAAAACTTGTATACAGTGATTACTTAAGTGACCAGACAGGCAATAAAGTATATTTAAAGCCGGAGAATATGCAGTTTACCGGTGCATACAAAGTAAGAGGTGCTTATTATAAAATCAGCACGCTCTCAGAGGAAGAACGTCAGAGAGGACTGATTACAGCATCTGCCGGAAACCATGCGCAGGGAGTGGCATATGCCGCAAAGTGCTACGGCTGTAAGGCGGTAATTGTAATGCCAACCACCACGCCTCTGATCAAGGTGAATCGTACCAAGAGTTACGGTGCGGAAGTTGTGTTGTACGGAGATGTATATGATGAGGCATGTGCACATGCACTGGAGCTGGCAGAAAAAAATGGATATACCTTTATTCATCCGTTCGATGATCTGGCAGTGGCAACCGGTCAGGGAACCATTGCAATGGAGATCTTTAAGGAACTTCCGCTGGTAGAGTACATTCTTGTTCCGATTGGGGGAGGCGGACTGGCAACAGGCGTATCCACACTTGCAAAGCTGCTCAATCCAAAGATTAAGGTGATCGGTGTGGAGCCGGCTGGTGCAAACTGTATGCAGGCTTCATTTGCAGCCGGAAAAGTGACAACGCTTCCGACAGTAAATACAATCGCCGACGGTACTGCCGTAAAGACACCGGGAAGCAAAATTTTCCCATATATCCAGAAAAATCTGGATGACATTATCACGGTAACGGATGATGAACTGATCGTAAGCTTTCTGGATATGGTGGAAAACCACAAGATGATTGTAGAAAATTCCGGACTGCTTACAGTAGCTGCATTAAAGCATTTAAATGTCAAGGACAAGCGTGTGGTATCCATCTTAAGCGGTGGAAACATGGATGTGATTACGATGTCCTCTGTGGTACAGCAGGGACTGATTTTCCGTGACCGTATCTTTACCGTTTCGGTATTGCTTCCGGATAAGCCGGGAGAATTGGCGAAAGTTTCCGAGACACTGGCAAAAGAGCAGGGAAATGTCATCAAACTCGAACACAATCAGTTTGTTTCCACGAACCGGAATGCCGCAGTTGAACTTCGGATTACATTGGAGTGTTTTGGTACCGATCACAAGAAGCGGATTATCAAGGCGCTGGAAAAGGCCGGATATAAGCCAAAGATCGTAAGAACCATGATTTAAAAATAAATTACAAGGTGTCAAGAAAAAATACTTGACACCTTGTTTTCTTTATGGTAAAGTATCCAAGGTGATTGATGTGGAAGAAAAGTTACAACAGGCTTATTTATATGATTTTTATGGCGAGTTACTGAATGAACATCAGCGCCGGATCTATGAGGACTTCGTGTTCAATGATCTTTCTCTCGGTGAGATTGCCGGGGAGGAGGGGATTACCAGACAGGGCGTGGCAGATATGATCAAACGCTGTGGAAAGAAGCTTTCGGATTATGAAAAGAAACTTCATCTGGTAGAGAAGTTCTTATCTGTGAAGCAGGATGTGGAGGAAATTCACAGACTGGCAGAACAGTTTCATCAAACAAAAGATGAACAGATCGTAGAACAGATCGCAACGATTTCAAATCAGATTTTGGAGGAGCTGTAGTATGGCATTTGACAGTCTTTCTGAAAAATTGCAGAATGTATTTAAGAATCTTCGCAGCAAGGGCAGACTGACAGAGGACGATGTCAAGACAGCACTGAAAGAAGTCAAGATGGCACTGCTTGAGGCAGATGTAAATTTCCGTGTGGTCAAGAAGTTTGTAAAAGATGTGCAGGAACGGGCAATCGGACAGGATGTGATGAGCGGTCTCAATCCGGGACAGATGGTCATCAAGATCGTAAACGAAGAGATGGTTAAGCTCATGGGCTCCGAGACAACCGAGATTGCGTTCCGGCCGGGAAAAGAACTGACCGTCATTATGATGGTAGGTCTGCAGGGTGCCGGTAAAACAACTACCACGGCAAAGATCGCAGGCAAATTAAAGGCCAAAGGGAAAAAGACACTGCTGGCAGCCTGTGATGTGTATCGTCCGGCTGCAATCGAACAGTTGCAGATCAATGGAGAAAAGCAGGGCGTGGAAGTATTTTCCATGGGAAATAAAAACAAACCTGCGGATATCGCCAAAGCAGCCGTGGAACATGCAAAGAAAGAAGACTGCAATGTTCTGATCATTGATACGGCAGGTCGTCTGCATGTCGATGAAGAGATGATGGATGAGCTTGTGGAGATCAAAGAAGCGGTGGATGTATTCCAGACCATTCTCGTTGTTGATGCAATGACTGGTCAGGATGCGGTAAATGTTGCTTCGACATTTAATGACAAGATAGGAATCGATGGTGTTGTTCTGACAAAGCTCGATGGAGATACCCGGGGCGGTGCAGCTCTTTCCATCCGCGCAGTGACAGGAAAACCGATTCTGTACGCAGGTATGGGGGAGAAACTTTCGGATCTGGAACAGTTTTATCCGGATCGTATGGCATCCCGAATCCTTGGTATGGGTGATGTGCTTACCATGATTGAGAAAGCACAGGAGAATCTCGACGAGGAAAAAGCCAAAGAACTTGAGCAGAAGATGCGCAAGAATGAATTTGACTTTGAAATGTATTTAGAGTCCATGAGTCAGATGAAAAAGATGGGCGGTTTGTCCAGTCTGATGGGCATGATGCCGGGACTTGGACTCGGCGGTGGAAAGATGCCGGAGATTGATACGGACGAAGCGGAGAAAAACATGCGGAGAATAGAGGCAATTATTCATTCCATGACACCGCAGGAACGTAAAAATCCGAATCTGCTCAATCCAAGCAGAAAGAACCGCATTGCAAGAGGTGCGGGTGTACAGGTGGCAGAAGTCAACCGTCTGGTCAAGCAGTTTGAGCAGACAAAGAAAATGATGAAACAGATGCCCGGCATGATGGGCGGCAAACGTGGTAAAAGAGGAATGTTCAAAGGACTTCCCTTTTAAATAAAAAACAAAACCTATGAGGAGGTGAAATCATGGCAGTAAAGATCAGATTAAGAAGAATGGGACAGAAGAAGGCTCCTTTCTATAGAATCGTAGTTGCAGATTCCCGCTCACCAAGAGACGGAAGATGCATCGAAGAGATCGGAACATATGATCCAACAAAGGATCCTAGCGAGTATCACGTAGATGCTGAGCTGGCTAAGAAGTGGTTATCTACAGGCGCACAGCCAACAGAGACCGTTAACAGAATCTTCAAGGCAGCTGGTATCGAGAAATAATTCCGAAGGGTGGATGTAATTAATGAAAGAATTAGTTGAAGTAATTGCAAAGTCACTCGTTGATTTCCCGGATGAAGTTGTTGTGACGGAGTCTGAGAATGAAAAAGGAACTCTGCTGGAACTTAGGGTTGCACAGTCCGATATGGGCAAAGTAATCGGAAAGCAGGGACGCATTGCGAAAGCAATCCGTGCGGTTGTGAAAGCAGCGGCATCCAAAGAAGACAAAAAAGTTATTGTGGAAATCATGCAATAACATAACGGTAGGATATACCGTAAATGAAAGCGGTACATCAGAGATGTACCACAGGCGATACATCAGAGATGTACCGCATTAAGCACCCCGCAGCTGCGAGGTGCTTGTTTTTCTATGAAACAAATTCATGAGAGAATCTGCACAATAGGAGATTTTATGGAAGATTTATTTCAGGTGGGAGTGATTACGGCTCCTCACGGGGTACGTGGAGAGGTGAAAGTGTTTCCTACCACGGATGATAATGCCCGGTTTAAAAATTTGAAAACAGTCCTCCTTGATCAGGGTCGGGGAACCAGAGAACTTGAAATCGAAGGTGTTAAGTTCTTTAAAAATATGGTGATCCTGAAATTCAAGGGGATAGATGATAGAAATGACGTGGAGAGAATGCGGCAGGCAAAGCTGCTTGTTACCAGGGAAAATGCAGTGGAATTAGGAAAAGACGAGTATTTTATTGCAGATCTGATCGGAATACAGGTGGTTTCGGATGAAGGAGAAGAACTTGGAACAATCTCCGATGTATTGCAGACCGGTGCCAATGATGTCTATGTTGTGAGTAAAGACGGCGCAAAAGATCTGCTCATTCCGGCAATCCATGCGTGTATCCAGAACGTGGATGTGGCTGCGGGACAGATGGAAGTACATCTGCTGCCGGGACTGCGTTAAACGGAGGGTGGACAATGAAGTTTCATGTTTTGACGCTTTTTCCGGATATGGTGATGCAGGGGCTTATGACAAGCATCACAGGGAGAGCCGTGCAACAGAAAAAAATAGATATTGATGCGGTGAATATCCGTGATTATACGCAGGATAAGCATGGCAGGGTGGATGATTATCCTTACGGCGGCGGTGCAGGGATGCTCATGCAGGCACAGCCGGTATATGATGCATGTCAGAGTGTTATGGAAAAGATACCGCAGAATAAGAAAAAGCGGGTGATTTATGTAACCCCGCAGGGAATTCCTTTTACACAGGCAAAAGCACGGGAACTGGCGGCACAGGATGAGCTGCTTTTGTTATGCGGGCATTACGAGGGCATTGATGAGCGCGTGCTTGAGGAAGTGGTCACAGATTACATTTCCATCGGTGATTATGTACTGACGGGCGGCGAGCTGGCAGCCATGGTGATTGTCGATGCAGTGGCACGCCTGGTTCCGGGAGTGCTTGGAAATGAACAGTCGGCCCTGACCGAATCTTTCCACGGAGAGCTTTTGGAACATCCGCAATATTCCAGACCGGATGTGTGGCACGGGAAAAAGGTGCCGGAGGTGCTGCTTTCCGGAAACCAGAAACACATAGATGCATGGAAAAAGGAACAGTCCATCCTGCGTACAAAGGAACGCAGGCCGGATCTGTATGCCCGCTATGTGCGGCTGCAGGAATGCAGACAACTGCTTATGAAACAGAAACTGTTGCACATCGATATGATTGAACTGATCAATCGTGGACGCGCACAACTGTTGTATTTCGGGCAGGGACAGATATTGCTCAAAGATATGGAATACGAGATCTATTTTCATGCATGTGTTGATCCGTCAAGACTTCCGGATATCCGTACATGGACGCTTCCGGTTGAAAAAATACCGCTGGCGGTTTTGCATCAGGAGGAAATGATTCCTTATTTTCAAAAGAGATACGGACTTAATCAGGAGTGCGAATGTTATCAGGCTGTGTACACCAGACATGAAAAGCTTCCGGTGCGCGGGTTATACCGGCCGGATCTGACGCGTGAGGATGGATTGTCGATGCGCAGATTACAACGAGAAGATTTTCCACAGGTGGTTTCCTTTTATCACGGCTGCTGTGATGAGGACTACCTGCGGTCGAGGATACAGGATGGTATGCTTGTGGGGGCTTTTTATGACGAAAAGCTTGCCGGATTTATCGGGCAGCATTGTGAGGGAAGTATCGGAATGCTTATGGTAGCACCAAAATTCCAGCGCAGACACATTGCCATGACGCTCGAAACGTATGCAGCAAACTGTATGCTCGAACAGGGAAAAATTCCGTTTGCACAGATTATCACGGACAACGAAAAATCCAAGGGATTGCAGGAAAAAGAGGGATTTTGCCTGTCGCGTGACAAAATTTTCTGGATGTGCGAAAAATGATGAAAAAGGACTTGATTTTTCGGAATGAGTATGCTAAAGTTTATAATTGTTGCGGTGTAATTATTCGGTAATATTACGGAACGGATAGTTACAAATGTGAATAGAAGTGACGGTCCTCTGGCACCGATAGATGGAGTTTAAGAACGTCAAAATAATCAGGAGGTCACAAAATGAACGCGAGTGAAATTATCAAGAACATTGAGGCAGAGCAGTTAAAGGCTGAAGCACCACAGTTTTCCGTAGGTGATACTGTAAAGGTATACGGAAAGATCAAAGAGGGAAACCGTGAGCGTATTCAGGTATTCGAAGGAACTGTTATTAAGAAGCAGGGTGGAAGCAACCGTACCACTTTCACTGTAAGAAAGATTTCAAACGGTGTAGGTGTTGAGAAGACATGGCCTTTACATTCTCCAAACGTTGAGAAGGTAGAGATCGTTCGTAAAGGTAAAGTACGTCGTGCAAAACTTTACTACTTAAGAGACCGTGTCGGCAAAGCTGCAAAGGTAAAAGAGTTAGTAAAATAATTTGCTTCATGGAAGGGATGCCACAGAATGCGGCATCCCTTTTTTCTAACTTGAATTAAAGAGGTGGAAAAGTGAAAAGAAGAAGCGGACTGAATTTCAGCAGAAGAAGAAAAAAGTTTAATGTACCCCTGTTTAAAGAAATTATGACCTGGGTATTAGAATGTGCCATTGTAATTGCCATTGCATATGCACTGGTCAGTTCTTTTGGTTTTCGGACGACAGTTGTGGGAAATGCCATGCAGGATACCTTACAGAGCGAGGAACAGATTTTTGTCAATCGCTTTGTCTATATGGTACGCGCGCCAAAGCAGGGCGATGTCGTCGTTTTTTTGCCGAATGGAAATGAAAAATCCCATTATTATGTCCGGAGGGTCATTGCCTGTCCGGGGGATACGGTACAGATCAAAAATGGGAAAGTATATATTAATGGAGAACTTTACAAGGAAGATATTGTTTCTGCTTCCATCGAAGATCCCGGTGTGGCAGCAGATGAAGTGAAACTTGGGGATGACGAATATTTTGTTCTCGGGGATAATCGAAACAGCAGTGAGGACAGCCGTATGGCAAATATCGGAAATGTGAAAAAAGATTATATAATTGGAAAAGCGTGGTTCCATTTTAAGGGATTTGGAAAGATGGGACTGATCGATTAAGCGGGCTGATTTAGGAAATGAGGAAAAAGAGATGAATTTTCAATGGTATCCCGGTCATATGACCAAAGCAAAACGACAGATGCAGGAAGACATCAAACTGATAGATCTGGTGATCGAACTGGTAGATGCCCGGATTCCGCTCAGCAGCAGAAATCCGGATATTGACGAACTTGGGAAAAACAAATATCGTCTGATTTTAATGAATAAAGCGGACCTGGCGGACCGCAATGCAACCGAGCAGTGGTCTGCTTTTTTCCAAAAGAAAGGATATTATGTGGTAAGCCTTGACGCGCGAAGCAAAAACGGAATGAAATCCATTACCGATATTATTATGGAAGCCTGTAAGGAAAAAATGGAGAGGGACCGTAAGCGCGGAATCAAAAACCGGCCGGTCCGTGCCATGGTTGTTGGAATTCCAAATGTCGGAAAATCCACATTTATCAATTCGTATGCGGGAAAAGCGTGTGCAAAGACCGGAAACAAGCCGGGTGTAACGAAGGGAAAACAGTGGATACGTCTGAGCAAAAGTGTAGAGCTTTTGGATACTCCGGGAATTCTCTGGCCGAAATTTGAGGATCAGAAAGTTGGACTTCGTCTGGCACTGATCGGTTCCATCCGGGATGAGATCTTAAATACGGATGAACTTGCGGTAGAGCTGATCCGTTTCCTGAAAACACAGTATCCGGGAATCCTGACAGAACGTTATGAAGTCGAAGAAACACAAAAGGAGACCGAACTTTTATGCGGGATTGCAGAAAACAGGAAATGTATCACGAAAGGCGGGGAACTCGATTACAGCAAAGCGGCAGCACTTCTGATTGATGAATTCCGGAGCGGAAAACTCGGAAAAGTTACGCTGGAGTGGCCAAAGGAGCAGGAAAATGGCTGAAAAAATTGATGCGATTAAAGAGGAACTGACAGCAACACCGACGGAAGCACTGGAGGCGTTTGTGGAAAAATATGCGTCGGATTCCCGCACCGGTGTGCAGAAACTGGTGGATACCGCAAAAAAACGCATGGATAAGCTACAGAAGGAAATGATCCGCACGGAAAATTTAAAGAAATATGAAAAAGAGTACGATACATATACATATATCTGTGGGATCGATGAGGTAGGACGGGGACCGCTTGCGGGACCGGTCGTGGCAGGAGCTGTGATTCTGCCGAAGGATTGTGATATATTATATATTAATGATTCCAAAAAACTTTCAGCGGCAAAAAGAGAAGAACTGTATGATATCATCATGGAGCAGGCAGTGGCAACCGGACTTGGCACGATCGGTCCGGACAGGATTGATGAGATCAATATTCTGCAGGCAACGTATGAGGCAATGCGGCAGGCGATTGCACAGTTATCTCCGCAGCCGGATCTGCTGCTTAATGATGCAGTGACGATTCCGAAAGTGACAATTCCGCAGGTACCGATTATCAAGGGAGATGCAAAGAGCATTTCCATCGGTGCGGCATCGATCATTGCCAAGGTGACCAGGGACCGGATGATGGTATACTATGATTCGATTTATCCGGAGTATGGTTTTGCTTCCAATAAAGGATATGGAAGCGCGGAACATATTGCAGCACTCAAAAAGTATGGACCGACACCGATTCACAGAAGAACCTTTATTAAGAATTTTGTATCATAAGATAATTATTCAAAATCACAAAGGGGGCTGTTCGGATGCAGATTTCAGATTTGGTAAAACAGTATCATCAGGCGATCTCATCAGGTGCGGAGACGCTGACCGGGACGAAAGGTGTGGAAAATCTTGTGGCCTCTCTGCGGTCTCTGACAAAAGGAAATATTTTTGAGGGGACGGTCACTTCCGTTAAAAATGGCCGCGTGACGCTTTCTCTTTCCGGAGGGCAGCAGGTGATGGCACGGCTGGACGGAAAGATTTCCCTTATGGAAGGGGAATCCATGTTTTTCCAGGTAAAGTCCAACGATGGCACGCAGATTGCCATCCGGCCGTTTGCAATTGACGGGGCAGGCGCAAATTATACGTTGATGCAGGCGCTTTCCGCAGCGGGACTTTCCGCACAGCCGGAGTATTTGTCCATGGTTGACCGGATGATGGAAGAACAGATGCCGATTGACCGGGAGAGTCTGCAGCAGATGGCACGGCTGGTCAATGCAAATCCGCGGATTGATGTACAGACGCTGGTACAGATGCAAAAGCTTGGAATACCGATTACTGTAGAAAATGCCTCCCAGTTTGAAAATTATATGAATGACAGTCAGGCGATTACACGGGAACTGGATGCACTGATTGAGCAGTTTCCACAGAGTCTGACCGGAACAGAAGGCACACCAGTAAAGACAGAGACCATGCGTCAGCTTGGAAATGAGTTGTTGCAGATTCTGACAGACGGGCTGGAAGAAGTACCGCAGCAGATACAAAGTCCGGAACCGGATATGGCATACAACCTGGATGGTCTGAATTATGAAAGCGTGCAGACAGATACCGCAGAAACGCAGATGCAGACGGAAGCTGCACCGGAGACTTCCACGGAAACCGTGCAGGAACATCCGGAAATTTTGTCGCAGCAGGAAGGTCAGGCTGCAGCGGAGGAAAAAGGCGTGGCCGGACAGCAGGAAGCCGAAACGATGGAAACTGTTTCCGGAAAAACAACTTATACCGGGCAGATGTCGCAGACTCCACATACACTGGGAGCTGTACTTTCACAGGAACAGCTGCAGCATTTAAACCGGATGATCGGAGATATTCTCGGAAAGCCGCAGAGTGCATATAACGCAAATAGCGGTACGGTAGAAGTGTTAAAGGATCTGCAGCAGCTGTGCAAAGATCCGTTGCCGTTGGAACGGGAACATCTCGGAAAGCTGTTTTCTTCCAGGGAATTCCAGGCACTTGTCCGGGATACGGCAGAACAGCAGTGGATGGTCAAACCGGGGGATCTCAAAGAGGGCGATTATGTCGGGAGGCTGTATGAGCGTCTGAACAGTCAGATGGAAAAAATTGAGTCTGCACTCAAAAATGCGGGACAGGAGCATACTGCTTTTTCACAGATGGCAGGAGAGATCCACAGCAATGTGGAATTTATGAACCAGGTGAACCAGATGTATACATATGCACAGATTCCACTTAAAATGTCGGGGCAGCATGCAAGCGGTGAACTGTTTGTGTATACCAACAAAAAGGCACTGGCGCAGGGAGAAAAGGATCTGACTGCTTTTTTGCATCTGGATCTGGATCATCTGGGAAGTACGGATGTTTCGGTTCGGATGAGAGGACGTGAAGTAAGTACGCGTTTTTATTTGGACAATGACACTGCATATGCATTGCTGGAAAAAAATTATCCGGTGCTGGAAGCAAGACTGGAAAAAAAGGGATATCACTGTAAGATTGATGTGGTAAATGAAGAAAAACATGTAAATTTTGTGGACGATTTTCTGAAGATGGATCAGCCGGCGGCGACACAGCTGCACCGGTATTCCTTTGATATGAGGGCATAAAATGGAAAATAATAATTTTAAACCCTTTCCTTTTGAGCAGTTAAAACAAAAGAAAGAACCGGAGAAAACGGCAGTGGCGATTGCCTATGAGCCGGGCGAAAAAGCACCAAAGATACTGGCAACCGGAAAGGGGCAGGTAGCCGAAAAAATTATTGAAAAAGCAAAAGAGAGTCAGGTTCCGACTTACAAAGACAATAAACTTGCGTCTACCCTTTCCAAATTGCAGATCGGGGACATGATTCCGCCGGAGCTGTATGAGGTGGTTGCGGAGATTCTTGTTTTTGTGGATAATATGGATCGTATGAAGGCAAAGATTGATCAGGCAGGGGTTAAATAAAATTTGAATAAACGTACAATTGGAACAGAATATGAGACCATGGCAGCCCGGTATTTGTGCACACATGATTACACAATTCTTGCACGCAATTACCGGACACCATTTGGAGAGGTGGATCTTATTGCACAAAAGGACGGGGTACTTGTATACGTTGAAGTAAAATACCGGAGCAGCAATGATTACGGAGATCCGTTAGAGGCGGTAGACCGGAGAAAGCAGCGCCAGATCTGTAAGGTTGCAAATTATCATTATGCAGGATATGCAGCAGGGCAGGAGATGGACTGCCGTTTTGATGTGATTGGAATTTATGGGGACGGAAGTATCCGGCACATCCCAAATGCATTTTATTTTCAGAGGTGACAGACATGGACAGAGAGGATTTTCAGTGGAAAAATAAAGAGCATATACTGGAACTGGAACAGTTTCAGGGCAAAAAGGGACAGGGGCTTCCGCTTTTGTATTTTCCCCTTCTTTTGGCACATACGGGTGTAAAGAACTGTTTTACCACCAGAGAGGGTGGATGCAGCACCGGGATGTTCCGGAGCCTGAATCTGAGTTTTACACGTGGAGATGATCCACAGGCAGTGACGGAAAACTACCGCAGGGTGGCAGAGGCAATGGGAGGAACGCTTTCGGATATTGTCTGTTCGGATCAGACCCATACGACGAATGTCCGGCGGGTGGATAGAAGCTGCGGGGGCTATGGTGTGACAAAGGAGCGGCCTTACACGGATGTGGACGGGCTGGTGACGGATGAACCGGGACTGATTCTGGCAACTTTTTACGCTGACTGTGTACCGCTTTATTTTGTAGATCCCATACACCATGCGATCGGACTTTCCCATTCCGGGTGGAGAGGAACGGTCGGACGCATGGGGCAGCATACCATCGAGGTGATGCGCAGGGAATTTCATAGTGACCCCGGAGAAATTCTTGCCGCCGTCGGACCGTCCATCTGTCAGGACTGTTATGAAGTAAGTGAAGATGTGGCATCTGCCTTTGCAAAAGAGTTTTCCGGTCATGAGTGTGAGATCCTGATCGAAAAGGGCGGTGGAAAATATCAGCTGGATCTGTGGAAGAGTAATGAGATTGTGCTGCGGGATGCAGGAATCCTTCCGGAACATCTGGCGGTAACGAATCTTTGTACCTGCTGTAATCCGAATCTGCTGTTTTCCCATAGGGCAAGCCATGGAAAACGTGGAAATCTGGGAGCATTTTTAAAACTTGTGTAACAAATTAAGAAATCCTTAAGAATGTATTTCAAAGATGTTAAATTACTCGGGGAAGATTTATGGTACACTGACTGTATTGAGGAAAGATAGGAGGATGCTCTTTGATGCAGCCAGATTGCAGAGATATCAAACCGGTCTATGAGCAGATCACGGACGGGATTCGAAAAATGATCATAACGCATGCGATACCGGAGGGAGAAAAACTTCCGTCAGTGAGGGAACTGGCTTCAAAATTTGCCATAAATCCCAATGCTGTAAGGAAAGCTTATCAGGAGCTGGAAGAGGAAGGGTATGTCTGTGACAGGGAAGGCGAACGGATGGCGGCATCGGAAAAGCAGATTGCGGAACTGATCCGCAAAGAGCTGCTGCAGGAGTTCGACACGGTGGTAATCAGACTGCAGAATATGTCGGTAGGGACAGAGGAATTGACAGGACGTATGTGGGAACTGGCAGGAGGAAGCAAAGACTTTGATTGAAGTAAATAATCTGATAAAGAAATTTGGGGATTTCCGTGCGCTCGACGGGGTAAATATGCATGTGGCGTCTGGAAACATATATGGGCTTGTGGGACCAAACGGTGCGGGGAAATCAACCCTGATCCGTCATCTGACAGGTGTATACCGGCAGGATGCCGGAGAAATTTTTATTGACGGGGCTCCGGTATATGAAAATAAACAGGTAAAGGCTCAAATGGCTTATATACCGGATGAGCCGTTTTATTTTTTACAGGCGGATACACTGGAAATGATGCGTTATTTCCGGGGAATGTACGAGTCCTTTGACGAAAAGATGTTTTATCGCCTGCAGGAGTTTTTCCCGGGAATTGATATGAAACGCAATATCCGCAGACTGTCCAAGGGAATGCAAAAACAGGTTGCATTCTGGCTGGCACTCTGCTGCAGACCGAAACTTCTGATTCTGGATGAACCGCTGGATGGCCTTGATCCGGTTATGCGGAAACAGATCTGGACGATCCTGATGTCCGAGGTTGCAGAGCGCAGGACGACCGTACTGGTTTCTTCCCATAATCTGCGCGAACTAGAGGATGTCTGTGATCATGTGGGCATTATGAATCACGGAAAGGTTATAATTGAGCGTTCCCTGTTTGATTTACATGGAAACATCAGTAAAATCCAGGTGGCATGCCAGACCGGTATGCCGAAACTCCCAAAAGAATTTGAGGTATTGCATATGTCAAATTCCGGGCGTGTATATACAATGATTGTCAAGGGAAATCCCAGGGAGGTTGCGGCAGCCATCCAGACAGAGGGAGACCATCTGGCTATTGTGGACATTCTGCCGCTTACACTGGAAGAAATTTTTATTTATGAAATGGGAGGTTTGGGCTATGAAGTCAAAGACATCCTTTTTTAACCGTACGGTTTTTAAAAAAAATATGACCCTGTACTGGCCGATCTGGGTATGCTATCTGTTATATGGGATGGTAAAAGTGCCGGGGCAGCTGTGGTCGCGTCTGCAGCAACAGACGGACATGACTGCTTATGCCAGGGATTATGCATTGTACAACAGTCTGCGTCTGGAAGTGGATGTGGCCGCAATTGCAATTATGGCAGTCGTCTGTGGGATGGCGTTGTTTGGCTATCTGTTTACCCAGAAGAATGCGTATATGATCCATGCACTGCCGGTTACAAGGGGGGAACTGTATGTGACGAATATGATCAGTGGCCTTTGTTTTCTATTGATTCCGCAGGCACTGGTTTTTCTGGTAACGGTGGTTCTTTGTCTTTTGCAAGGTATTGCGAGTGTGCAGTTTCTGGGATTGTGGTTTTTAAGTGTTATGGGAATTGCTTTTTTCCTTTATGCAACGGTGTGTTTTTGTGTCATGTTTACCGGACAGCTGTTTGCACTTCCGGTGTACTTTCTGGCAGTTAATTATGTGGCATTTGCATTTTCCAGCGGTGCACGTTATGTCATCGGATATCTGGGATATGGACTTGGCATGAATACTGTGCCGGAATTTTTAATTTTGCGGATTCTTTCCCCGATGAATTATCTGTACAACAATGTGCGGTTTGTATTCCGGCAATCCTATAACCAGGAAACGGACCTGATGTCGGGGGTGTTGTCCTACCGGGGACTGCGGGTACTTGCGGCCTATGTGGCTGCAGCAGTTGTCATTTATCTGATTGCTTATTATTGTTATAAAAAACGCAGGATTGAAAGTGCAGGGGATCTGATTTCTTTTAACTGGGTAAAACCATTGTTCCGCTGGGGCGTGGGAACCGGAGTCGGTTATTTTGCAGGCGTCTTTGCGGCAGAATTTTTAGATTCCGTGCATCTGCATGTAAAAAAACCAATGTTGCTTGTTCTTGTGGTGGCATTTGGTTTTGTCAGTTTTTTTATTGCACAGATGTTTGTGGAAAAAGGATTTCGCGTATTTTGCCGCCGGAGATTCTGTGAGAGCGGGTTATTTGTGCTGTTTGTGCTGGGCAGTTTCTGGGGATGCTCAAAAAATGCCACCTATCTGGAACAGTATGTCCCGGATGCAGATCAGGTAAGCCGGGTGGAAGTTTCTCTTGATTATCCGGTAGAATATAAAGGGGACAGCGTTCGTGTGGCACGTCAGGCACAGAAAGAAATTTTAAGTCATGCGGAAATTTACAGGGAAAATAAAACGGATGACAGTACACAGATCATTTTTTATTATTACCTGAAAAATGGAAAAACGCTCTCGCGTACATATGAGATTACAGAGGAAAATGAAAAGCTTTCAGAAGTATTATTTGGAGAAGAAAATAAAGCAGATCATTTTATGGAATATCTCTTTGGAACGGATTATGACAAAATTTCAAAGTTTAATTCCGGAACCCTGACATTAGACGAATCATCGGAAAATTATAAGGATTGTGACTTTGATGCGGATACTGCAAAAAAACTGTATCAGGCGATTTGTGAAGACGCCGCAGATCAGAAGCTGCAAAAGTACAATCTGACGAATGCACTGAAAGATCCGGAAGAAACAGGGGAGTACTCTTCTGCCAGTATCAGCATGGATTTTTATCACGTATCTGCAGACTGGAAAAATGTATATGACCGGCTCGATGATTACTACACGAATATGGGCGAATCTGTGGAAACATCCAGACCATATGGTGGATCAGCATATGTCAGCTTCGGGAAAGACTGTACCAATATCATAAATACCCTGATAGAATGCGGGGTCATTGACGATGTTTCGGAAATTCATTTTTTAAGTTCCGGAGAGAAAACATCACAGGGATGAAATCAGCAGGACTTTACAACTTCCGCTGCTTATTGTAAAATAAAGATGGCGTTTTCGGACGCCATCCATTTTTTTGTTGGAGGTAAAAAATGAGCAGACCAGTCGTAGCCATTGTCGGGCGTCCGAATGTCGGAAAATCTACGCTTTTTAATACATTGGCAGGAGAGAGAATCTCCATTGTAAAAGACACTCCGGGTGTCACAAGAGACCGCATTTATGCGGATGTCACATGGCTGAACTATAATTTTACATTGATTGATACCGGTGGAATCGAACCGGACAGCGGGGATGTGATCCTTTCCCAGATGCGTGAACAGGCAGAGATTGCGATTGCCACGGCAGATGTGATCATGTTTATCACGGATGTGCGTCAGGGACTGCAGGATGCGGATGCAAAAGTAGCGGACATGCTGCGCAGATCCAAAAAGCCGGTGGTTCTGGTGGTAAATAAAGTGGACAGTTTTGAAAAATTTATGCCGGATGTGTATGAATTTTACAATCTCGGAATCGGAGAACCGTATCCGGTTTCCGCTTCTTCCATGCTCGGACTTGGAGATATGCTGGATGAAGTGGTGAAATATTTCCCGGAAGGATCGGAAAATCAGCCGGAGGATGAAAGACCGAAGGTAGCCATTATCGGAAAGCCGAATGTCGGGAAATCATCCCTGATCAACAAGCTGGCACAGGAAGACCGTGTAATCGTATCGGATATCGCAGGAACTACCAGAGATGCCATCGATACAGACATTAAATACAACGGAAAAGAATATGTATTTATTGATACGGCGGGGCTTCGCCGCAAAAACAAGATCAAAGAGGAGATTGAGCGCTACAGTATTATCCGTGCAGTTACCGCTGTGGAACGCGCGGATGTGGTGATCATCGTTATTGATGCCACCGAAGGAGTAACCGAGCAGGATGCCAAGATTGCCGGAATTGCACATGACAGAGGAAAAGGTATCATTATTGCGGTTAACAAATGGGATGCCATCGAAAAGGATAACAACACGGTGAAGAAACATACCGAGAAAATCCGTCAGATCTTAAGCTTTATGCCGTATGCAGAGATTTTGTTTATTTCTGCAAAGTCCGGTCAGCGTCTGAATAAGATTTTTGAAATGATCGATGTTGTCATTGAGAACAACAGTATGCGTGTTGCAACGGGTGTTTTAAACGAAATCGTGACGGAAGCAGTTGCCATGCAGCAGCCACCGACCGATAAAGGAAAAAGACTTAAGATTTATTATGTAACACAGGTTGCGGTCAAACCGCCGACATTTGTCGTATTTGTCAATGACAAAAATCTGATGCATTTTTCGTACACCAGATATCTGGAGAACCGTATCCGCGATACATTTGGATTCCGTGGCACGGCTCTTAAATTCATCACGAGGGAGCGAAAGGAAGACTAGTTATGATGATCGTTGCAAGAATCATTGCATTACTGATCGGATATGGATTCGGTCTGTTTCAGACCGGATATCTGTATGGAAAAAGTAAGGGAATTGATATCCGTCAGCAGGGAAGCGGAAATGCAGGCACGACAAATTCTTTGCGGGTGCTTGGATGGAAAGCCGGCATTATTACATTTGCCGGTGATCTTCTGAAAGCAGTATTTGCCGTACTTCTTGTAAAACTGATTTTTCACGGAACGTATGGGGCTGATACAAAGGTGCTGGAACTGTATGCCGGGTTTGGAACAGTCTTAGGACATAATTTTCCGTGCTATCTGCAGTTCCGCGGCGGAAAGGGAATTGCCTGTACGACAGGCGTCATCCTTGCCGTCTGTCCTCCGGCAGTAATCTGCTGTGCCGTTGGATTCCTGATTATTGTGGGAATTACCCGGTATGTTTCGGTGGGGTCCATATTTCTGGTATCTGCCTATCTGGTACAGGCGATTATTTTCGGACAGATTGGCTGGTTAAAAATCAGCGGAGCCAGCCGGATCGAGTTTTACATATTGAGTGCATGTTTTACCGGCATGGCGATTTGGAGACACCGTGCGAATATTGTTCGTCTGATGAATGGAACAGAGAACAAATTCGGAACGAAAAAAGGAGATAAATGATATGGCAAAGGTAGGAGTGATCGGAGCTGGCAGCTGGGGCATTGCGCTGGCAAAGCTTCTTCGTACCAATGGAAATGAAGTAACGGTATGGTCGATCGTGGAAGAGGAAGTTGCCATGCTCCGCAGAGAGCATGAGCATATCGATAAACTTCCGGGAGTGAAGCTTCCGGAGGATGTCCTGTTTACAACAGATTTAAAAGAAGCAATCGTTGGAAAGGAGTTCCTGATTCTGGCGGTACCATCTGTATTTACAAGAAGCACTGCAAAAAGTATGGCAGGATATGTGACAGAAGGACAGATCATTGTCTGCGTGGCAAAGGGAATTGAAGAAGATACCCTGATGACCATTTCCGATGTGACAGAGCAGGAGATTCCATGTGCGGATGTTGCTGTCATGTGCGGACCGTCCCACGCGGAAGAGGTTGGAATCGGACTTCCGACAACCGTTGTGGCAGGAGCAAAAACAGAAAGCACTGCGGAAAAAATCCAGGATCTGTTTATGAATGAAGTGTTCCGTGTCTATACCAGCCCGGACATGCTTGGCATGGAACTGGGCGGATCTTTAAAAAATGTGATTGCACTTGCTGCCGGAATGGCGGACGGACTCGGATACGGGGATAACACCAAAGCGGCCCTGATTACCCGCGGCATTGCAGAGATTGCGGGACTTGCCGTAAAGATGGGGGCAAAAGTGGAGACGCTCTGCGGACTGACCGGTATCGGAGACCTGATTGTCACCTGTGAGAGCCGTCACAGCAGAAACCGCAAGGCGGGTATGCTGATCGGACAGGGGTATACCATGAAGCAGGCTACCGACGAAGTGAAAATGGTCGTAGAGGGAATTTATTCGGCCAAGGCAGCACTTGCTCTGGCAAAAAAATATGATGTGGAGCTTCCGATTATAGAAGAAGTGAATAAAGTACTGTTCGATGACAAACCGGCAAAGGAAGGCGTAAAGGATCTGATGGTCCGCGAAAAACGTGTGGAACATCTGAATTTGAAGTGGGAAAACTGATATGCAGAAAATCAAGATTAAATATTTTACAGACAAAATCGAACCGCTGGATTACATTGAAGGAAAATCCGATTGGATTGATATGCGGGCTTCGGAAGAAGTAACTTTAAAAGCGGGAGAGTTTGCACTGATCCCGCTTGGCGTGGCAATGGAACTTCCAAAGGGATATGAGGCACATCTTGTGCCGCGCAGTTCCACATTTAAAAACTGGGGAATTCTCCAGACAAACAGTGTTGGAATTGTAGATGGTTCCTATTGCGGGGACAACGATATGTGGCGGATGCCGGTTTATGCAACCAGGGATACCGTGATCCACGTAAATGACCGCATTGCACAGTTTCGAATCGTGGAAAATCAGCCGGAGATTGTATTCGAAAAGGTGGAACATCTGACGGGGAAAGATCGCGGTGGCTTTGGCAGTACCGGATTATCATAACAATAACAGCAACAGGAGAAGGAGGATTATACTATGGAAGATCGTATGATGAAATTTTATTCAAAAGAAAGCAACATGCTGGCGCTGCATGCCATGCACGGACATTTTGCAACGAGTCATTCCCACATTAATTATTATGTGGATGTGACAAGTATCAAGACACGTGTGGCGGAAGCAAAACAGGCGGCACATGTACTGTATTCGAGAATTCCAAAGACAAAATACGTGGATACGATTGTATGTATGGATGGAACAGAAGTTGTTGGTGCGTTTTTGACAGAAGAAATCCAAAACGGTGGAATTATGGGAACGACCAACCGGCATGAGACGGTGTATGTAATTTCTCCGGAGATCAACAGCAACAACCAGATGCTGTTCCGTGACAATAACAAGGGTGCGATCAAAGGAAAGCATGTGGTGCTTCTTCTGGCAACTACGACAACCGGTGAGACGATCCGCAGAGCACTGGAATGTATCCAGTATTATGGAGGAGAGATCGAGTGGGTAGCTTCTTTGTTTGGAACAATCAATTCCGTAGACGGGGTAGAAGTGGAAACTTTGTTTGATGAAAATGATGTTACCGGATATGCGGCATATCCAGTGACGGAGTGCCCGTTGTGCAAACAGGGACAGAAAATTGAGGCGATGGTGAATGGATTTGGGTATTCCAAATTGTAATTTTCGGGGACATTGTACACAGAAAATGTGGGCAATGTCCTCGTTCGTTATTTCGCCAAGAAACCATATAAATATTTGGACGGATTGACGGTGGTAATTTCAGACGAATTCCGTTATCATACAGTTATCAGGAAGTTCAAAGAAACTTCATCTAAAGAAAAAATAACGAAAAGCAAAAATCAGGAGGTTTTTTCAAATGGCAAGTTTATCATTAAAGAACGTTTGTAAAGTATATCCAAACGGATTTGAGGCAGTAAAGGATTTCAATCTGGATGTTGCAGATAAAGAGTTTATCATCTTCGTAGGACCATCTGGATGTGGTAAGTCTACAACACTTCGTATGATCGCAGGTCTTGAGGAAATTTCTTCCGGTGATCTGATCATCGACGGAAAAGTAATGAACGATGTAGAGCCAAAGGATCGTGATATCGCAATGGTATTCCAGAACTACGCTCTGTATCCGCATATGACAGTATTCGATAACATGGCATTCGGTCTTAAGTTAAGAAAAGTTCCGAAGGATGAAATCAAGGCAAAAGTTGAGGAAGCTGCAAGAATCCTTGATCTGGAGAAGTTACTGGATCGTAAGCCAAAGGCTCTTTCCGGTGGACAGAGACAGCGTGTTGCCATGGGTCGTGCAATCGTTCGTAACCCTAAGGTATTCCTTATGGATGAGCCTTTATCCAACCTGGATGCAAAACTTCGTGTACAGATGAGATCTGAGATCGCTTCTTTACATAACAGATTAGGTGCTACAATCATCTACGTAACACATGATCAGACAGAGGCTATGACTCTTGGAACCAGAATCGTTGTATTAAAAGATGGTGTTATCATGCAGGTTGATTCTCCACAGAAGTTATACAATGAGCCTAACAACTTATTCGTAGCTGGATTCATCGGATCTCCACAGATGAATTTCATCGATGCAAAGTGCTCTATCCAGGGTGACAAGGCTACATTAACATTTGGTGACTACTCTGTAGTTCTTCCAGATTACAAGGCTAAGAAGCTTGAAGAAGGCGGATACAATGGAAAGACTGTTGTATTAGGTATCAGACCAGAAGATATCTCTGATGATCCTGAGATGATCCAGAAGAATGGTGACTGTGTCATCGAGTCTGATGTAACAGGATACGAGTTACTTGGTGCAGAAGTATTACTGTACTACTCTGTAGCTGGTGCAAACATGACTGCAAGAGTAGATTCTGATACACCTGCCCGTTATGGCGATCATATCAAGCTTGCATTTGATCCTCATAAGATTCACGTATTCGACAAGGAAACAGAATTGACAATTACCAACTAGTCCGTTAAAATTATATAGTTGTAAATCTTGAGCCCGGGTGTTTGTATTTACACCCGGGTTCTTTCAAATAATAGGAGAGTATATGCTTTCAAATCAGAAATTACAGAATTCATTAAACGAAATTAAAGAGATCAGCCGCATGGATACGGCGTTGTTTACAGCCAAGGGGAAGCTGGTAGCACACACGGAAGACATGCCGTTACCAGAGGCGTTAGAACAGCAGGTGGTCGTTGATTTCGCAGAATCGCTTGCTGAAAAACAGACCTATCAGGATTATCATTTATACAAAGTGATGGTGGAAGGGGAAACGGAATACATATTAGTCTGTCTGGTGAATGAGGAATCATTTCTTGTATGCGCACAGATGGCAGTCTGTCAGATCCGGAATCTGGTTATGAGTTTTGCGGAGCAGTTTGACCGCAATAATTTTATGCAGAATATCCTTCTGGGGAATATGCTGATTGTAGATATTTACGGAAAAGCCAAAAAGCACCATATCCAGGAAGTGCCGCGTGTTGTTTTCGTCATTGATACAGGAAGTAAAAATAACGATGTGGCGATGGAACTGGTAAAAAATCTGGCAGATATTCGTTCAAAAGATTTTGTGACCTGCGTGGATCAGCACAGTATTGTACTGGTAAAAGATGTTTCTCATATAAAAGAGGAGGAGATGGAAGATCGTCTGTCAAAAATTGCAGGCAGTCTTGCAGATAATTTACATATGGAAGCAATGATCCGTGTGCGTGTCGGCTATGGAAATGTTGTGACACAGCTGCCGGAAATTGCGGAATCGTATCAGGAAGCGCGGATGGCACTCGAAGTCGGCCGTGTTTTTTATGCAAAGTATGATACTATTTCTTACGGAAAACTTGGCATTGGGCGTCTGATCTATCAGCTTCCGATGAGTTTATGCAATATGTTTATCAAAGAGGTATTTGGGGAGAAAGTTCCGGACATCTTAGAGGATGAGGAGGCTATGTCGACCATCAACAAATTCTTTGAAAATAACCTGAATATATCAGAGACAGCGAGACAATTGTATGTGCACCGCAATACGCTGGTGTATCGTTTGGAGCGCATTGAAAAAGCAATCGGACTGGATATCCGTACATTTGATGATGCGATGACGTTTCGCATTGCCGTGATGGTCATTGCTCATATGAAAGATCAAATGTAATTATTATAGATGACGGTAAGGAGAGAAAGAAACATGTCAGGATATGATGCAAGCAGTATATCGGTACTGGAAGGACTTGAAGCAGTCCGGAAACGTCCGGGAATGTATATCGGAAGTACCACGACCAAAGGACTCAATCATCTGATCTATGAGATTGTCGATAATTCTGTGGATGAGCATCTGGCGGGTGCCTGCGATAAAATCTGGGTCACCCTTGAGGCAGATGGTTCCTGTACGGTAGAGGACAACGGACGTGGAATTCCGGTTGGCATGCATGCGAAGGGAGTATCGGCTGCCCGCGTTGTATTTTCTACGTTGCACGCAGGAGGAAAATTCGATAACAATGCTTATAAGACGAGTGGAGGACTGCATGGTGTCGGATCTTCGGTAGTCAATGCACTTTCCACCTATATGGATGTGGAAATCAGCCAGGGCGGATATGTGTATCATGACCGCTATGCACAGGGACATCCGGTGGTAGAGCTCGAAGATGGACTTCTTCCAAAGATTGGGAAGACCAAAAAGACCGGAACGAAGATCAATTTTCTTCCAGATCCAGAAATTTTTGAGAAGACCAGATTCCGGGAAGATGATGTGAAGAGCCGGATGCATGAGACGGCTTATCTGAATCCGAAACTGACGATTATTTACGAGGACCGCAGAAAACCGGAAGTGGAACATATAGAGTTTCATGAACCGGATGGAATCGTTGGATTTGTCAAAGATCTCAACAACAATCTTGAGGTACTGCACGATGTCATTTACTTCAAAGGGGAAAGTGAAGGCATTGAGGTAGAAGCGGCATTCCAGTATACCAGCGAGTTCCATGAGAATATCATGGGATTTTGTAATAATATTTATAATTCGGAAGGTGGTGCACACCTGACCGGATTTAAAACTGCGTTTACGACGATTATCAATTCCTATGCCAGAGAACTTGGCATTTTAAAAGAGAAGGATGCAAATTTCAACGGTACAGATGTGCGAAACGGAATGACCGCGGTGATTTCCATCAAGCATCCGGACCCACGGTTTGAGGGACAGACAAAGACCAAGCTGGATAATCAGGATGCAAACCGTGCAACTGCCAAAGTGACAAGTGATGAAGTTCCGCTGTTTTTTGATAAAAATTTAGAAACCTTAAAGATTGTGATTGGCTGTGCGGAAAAGGCTGCAAAAATCCGCAAGGCAGAGGAAAAAGCGAGAACCAATCTGTTGACCAAGCAGAAGTTTTCCTTTGACTCGAATGGGAAATTGTCCAATTGTGAGAGCCGCGATGCGTCAAAGTGTGAGATTTTTATCGTGGAGGGAGATTCTGCCGGCGGTTCCGCAAAAATGGCAAGAAACCGGATGTATCAGGCGATTATGCCAATCCGCGGAAAGATCTTAAATGTAGAGAAAGCAAGTATCGACAAGGTGCTTGCCAATGCGGAAATCAAGACAATGATCAACGCATTCGGCTGTGGTTTTTCGGAAGGATACGGAAATGATTTCGATATCAAAAAACTGCGCTACGACAAAATTATTATTATGGCAGATGCCGATGTGGACGGGGCACATATTTCTACACTGCTTCTGACACTGTTTTACCGGTTTATGCCGGAACTGATTTTTGAGGGGCATGTATATGTGGCCATGCCACCATTGTACAAAGTGATTCCGTCAAAAGGAAAAGAGGAATATCTTTACGATGATGCAGCGTTGGAAAAATACCGGAAAACACATACCGGAAGTTTTACGTTGCAGCGTTATAAAGGTCTCGGAGAGATGGATGCGGAGCAGCTGTGGGAGACAACGTTAAATCCGCAGACACGTGTCATGAAGCGCGTAGAGATTGAAGATGGCCGTATGGCATCGGATGTCACCGCCATGCTGATGGGCACGGATGTGCCGCCGCGGAAGGCCTTTATTTATGAACATGCAAACGATGCGATCTTAGATGTATAGATCTGATCAGATTTTCTGGGAGTGAGGAAGAAACAAAATGGAACAGAGTATCATTCGTACCGAGTATTCGGAATTGATGCAAAAATCATATATTGACTATGCGATGAGTGTCATCATTGCCCGTGCGCTGCCGGATGTCCGTGACGGATTAAAGCCGGTGCAGCGTCGTACCCTTTACGATATGTATGAACTGGGAATCCGCTATGACAAACCGTATCGTAAGAGTGCACGTATTGTCGGAGATACCATGGGTAAATATCATCCGCATGGAGATTCTTCCATCTATGATGCGCTGGTTGTTATGGCACAGGATTTCAAAAAAGGGCTGCCGCTGGTAGACGGACATGGAAATTTCGGCTCCATAGAAGGGGATGGCGCCGCTGCCATGCGATACACAGAGGCACGTCTGCAGAAAGTAACACAGGAAGCGTATCTGGCGGATCTGGACAAAAATGTTGTAGATTTCATGCCGAATTTTGATGAGACGGAAAAAGAACCGGTTGTTTTACCAGTCAAGGTGCCGAACCTTTTAGTCAACGGTGCGGAGGGAATTGCTGTCGGTATGGCAACTTCCATTCCACCGCATAATTTTGGCGAGGTGATTGACGGAGTGATCGCCTATATGAAAAATCCGGATATCACGACCGCAGAGATGATGCAGTATATTCCGGGACCGGATTTCCCGACCGGAGGCATCATTGCCAATAAGGATGACCTGCCGGCAATCTATGAGTCCGGCATCGGCAAGATCAAGATTCGTGGCAAAATTGAGATCGAAAAGGGCAAAGGTGGCAAAGACCGCATGGTAATCACGGAGATTCCGTATACCATGATCGGAGCCAATATCGGTAAGTTTTTAAATGACATATATGGTCTGGTAGAATCTAAGGCAACGAGTGACATTACCGATATTACCAATCAGTCATCCAAAGAAGGAATCCGTATTGTTCTGGAGCTGAAAAAGGGAGCAGATATCGAGGCTTTGGAGAATCTGTTGTACAAAAAAACCAAGCTGGAAGACACCTTTGGTGTCAATATGCTTGCGGTAGCGGATGGCAGACCGGAGACGATGGGCGTCGTGCCGATCATCCGCCATCATGTGAAATTCCAGTATGAGATTGCAACCAGAAAGTACCAGACCCTTCTGGCGAAAGAACAGGACAAAAAAGAAATACAGGAAGGACTGATCCGTGCCTGCAATGTGATTGATCTGATCATTGAGATTTTACGCGGCAGCCGCAGCATCAAAGATGCAAAAGCCTGTCTGACAGACGGAAATACGGATCATATTACCTTTAAGAATCCATCTTCAAAGATCATGGCACAGCAGTTAAATTTTACGGATCGTCAGGCACAGGCCATTCTGGAAATGCGTCTGTATAAACTGATCGGTCTGGAAATTGAAGCATTGATGAAAGAACATGATGAGACACTGGAAAATATTGCAAAATACGAGGATATTTTAGAGCATCGTTCTTCCATGGCAAAAGTAATCATCAAAGAGCTGACCGCGTTTAAAAAAGCTTATGGCAAAGAGCGCAAAACCGTGATTGACAATCTGAAAGAAGCTGTAGTTGCAGCAAAGAAGATCGAGGAGCAGGATGTTGTCTTTCTGATGGACCGCTTCGGATATGCAAAGATTGTGGATACTTCTGTCTATGAGAGAAATAAAGAGGCGGCAAACGCGGAATACAGGCATATCTTTACGTGCAAAAATACGGATAAAATCTGTATCTTTACGGACAAGGGACAGATGCATCTGCTAAAAGTGCTTGATCTTCCATATGGAAAATTCCGGGATAAAGGAACACCGATTGACAACCTCTGCAATTATGACAGTAAAGAAGAGAATGTTGTATATCTGGCAGGTCTTGAACATGTCAGCTCGCACCGGATGTTATTTGGCACAAAATATGCCATGATCAAAGTTGTGGACGGTATGGAATTTGTGGTCGCAAAAAAGACAACGGCGGCAACAAAGCTGGGAGAGGAAGATGAAGTACTGACGGTATGTCCGCTGGAAGAAAATGATACACTGGTGATGGCAACAAAGAAAGATATGTTTCTTCGGATTGACTGTGCACAAATTCCGCAGAAAAAGAAAGGTGCGGTGGGCGTGCGTGGCATGAAACTAGCTGCCGGGGATGAACTGAAAAGTATTCATGTGCTGCATGAAGGTGAGGAGAAAGAGGTCGAGGTGAAAGGAAAGCCGGTTGCCCTGCATCGTCTGCATGTGGGAAACCGTGATACCAAAGGAGTAAAGAAATAATGAACACCATTTTGTTTGATCTGGACGGAACGCTTATTGATTCTTCGGAAGGAATTATAAAATCGGTATTATATACACTTGATTTTTACGGAATTGAAGAAACAGATACCACGAAACTGTACCAGTTTATCGGACCGCCATTATCGGAAAGCTTTGAAAAATTTTATGGCTTTTCCAATAAGAAAGCGTATGATGCGGTACAAAAATACCGGGAGCGGTACAATAAGACCGGTATTTTTGAGTGTAAGTTATATCCGGGTGTGGAGAAGTGTATCCGTACATTAAAAGAACAGGGATACCGGATTGGCATGGCATCTTCCAAGCCGGAAGTATCCTGCAGACGGATTCTGGAACATTTCGGGATTCTTCCGCTGTTTGATGATGTGGTAGGTGCAACATTTGATGGTACACGGGATAAAAAATCCGAGATTCTTAAGGAAGTCATGCACCGCTGGAGTCATATTCCAAAATCCGAGATGTGTCTGATCGGGGATACGATGTTTGATGTCAACGGGGCGAAAGAACTTGGAATTGCGTGTCTTGCGGTCAGCTTTGGTTTTGGAGATGTAAAGGAAATGAAAGAGGCAGGCGTGATCGGTGTGTGCGATTCTATGGAAGAACTGCCGGGCATGTTAAAGAAACAATAAAGAAAAACGGGAGGGTATATCATGGAAACTTTTAAGGAGACGCTGAGAAAGATCTGGTATATCTTATACCCGTTTCTTTTTTATTATGCGGTGATGCTGATTATTATGACAATTGCACAGTGGGCATTTGGAGGAGATGCCACACATTATGTGTTCTGTCAGCTGATTGCCACTGTTTTTACAATTCCATCCATGCTTCCGTTTTATCGTCAGGGACAGGCACTGGCAGGGATTGCAAAGCAGCCGTTTGGAATCAGCCGGGAACGTATCTGTCATGCACTTTTTGCGGCCGGGATCATGGCATGCTTTGGAATTTCTTTGAACAATCTCATATCCATGACGAAACTGACGGAAATTTCGATGGGTTACCAGCAGGCAAATACCGATTTTTACGGAAGTACAATAGGAATGGAAATTCTTTGTCTGGCAGTATTTACCCCGATTCTGGAAGAACTGGTATTCCGGGGAATTATTTTCGGAAGATTAAAAGATATGTTGTCGAAACCGTTTGCGGTTGGAATTTCGGCATTGATTTTTGCGGCCGTGCATGCCAATATCGTGCAGTTTATTTACGCACTGATTCTCGGTGTGGTGCTGGCACTTCTGATGGATCGCGCGGGAAATGTCTATGCATCCATGATCGGACATATGACGGCAAATTTTATTGCAGTTGTGCGGACGGAAACGCACTGGCTGGATTTCAGCGTCAGGGGAGATGCGGTCGCATGGATATTTTCCCTGATGATACTGGGAGCTGGGATTGTGCTGATGTGGAGGTATTTGTCTGACAGAAAAACAATCGCCTAAATAAAAGACAATAAAAAAAGGAGTACAAAAGAAGATGAAATGTTTATGGAAAAAAGTAATTTGCGGGGCACTTGTGGCTGGAATGCTGGCACAGTGCCCACAGAGTATTTATGCAGAAGATGCCGCAAATACTGCCACGGTAACGGATACCGAGAGTAATCATGTAACACCGGATACTACGCAGCAGCCGGATGATACAAAACAGCCGGGAGATATCCAGCAATCAGATGATGCCAAGCAGCCGGACGATACCCAACAGCCGGACGATACAAAACAGCCGGAAGAACTGCCACAGCCTTCTGCCGTGGAGGGACTGCATACAACAAAACAGGGGAAAACAAAGGTATATCTGGAATGGGAAAAAAGCAGCGATGCCACTTCCTATGTGATTTACCGGAAAACAGCCGGAGGGGAATACAAAAAACTTGCCGAGAGCAGCAAGCCATCCTATACCGATAAAAACGTATCATCCGGTAAGACATATACATATAAAATTGTTGCAAAAAACGAGCAGAAGGAAGCGGATGAGGCTGCAAAAGTCACGTTTTCGAATACAGAGGCTGTACAGATCCGGTCACAGAAGTATACTTACAGCCAGATGAAAAAAGACATGCAGGAACTGGCACAGCAGTACAGTGATTACTGTGAGATGACAAAAATCGGAACTTCTGTGCAGGGACGCGGAATCTATGATTTTGCAATCGGAAACCCGGATGCAGAGGAATCCCTTCTGATTGTCAGTACATTGCATGCCAGAGAGTATATCTGTTCTGCAGTCATGATGAAGGAAATCCAGTATTATCTGGAAAATTATAACGGAACCATCGGTGGTGTCAAAATGTCAAATGTCCTCCAGAAGATGCAGATCCATTATATTGTCATGGCAAACCCGGATGGGGTGACGATTTCCCAGACAAAACATTCCAGATGGAAATCCAATGGACGTGGGGTGGATTTAAACCGGAATTTCCCGGCAAAACATTTTATTCCAGGTGGGAAAAAAGGGGAACAGGGATATTCCGGACCAAAAGCACTGAGCGAGCCGGAGTCCTATGCAGTAGCAACGCTGACCAGACAGCTGATGAAACAGCAAAATCTGCAGGGGGTGGTGAATTACCATGCCATGGGAAGAATTATTTACGGGGACTGTACGAAAGGAAGCCTGAAAAAAGATACCTATAAAATGTATGATATCGCAAAGAAAATTACCGGATACAGCAAAGCCCCGGATGGCGGCAGCGGAAAGTCCTGGGGAGGACAGTACCGGGAGTATGTGATGGATCTGCTTAATAAACCTTCTATTACCATTGAGATTGGAAGCTCAGTAGCACCGTGCCCGTACTGGCAGTATGAGATCGAATTCCAGAAAAACAGATATGTTGTTGTGCGGATTGCAAATGCATTGAAATAGAAAAAAATCAGGATACTTTGACGCATCTGCCGGATTATGCTAGTATAGGGGAAACAGCTGACAGATGAGGAGAGTAAAAATGGCATACATATTTTTTGATATAGACGGAACGCTGTGGGATGAAAAAATGCAGATTCCGGAAAGTACAATTCCAACTATCAAACAATTGCAGAAAAACGGACATAAGACATTTCTGTGCAGTGGAAGATCTCGCAGCAATATAAACGATAAGCGGCTGCTTGGGATCGGCTTTGACGGAATTGTTGCAGCATGCGGAAACCATGTGGAGATGGATGGAAAGGTTCTGTATGAAAATATCCTTTCCCCGGAACTGACAGAAAAAATTGTCCGGGTCATGGAAGAATGCCGGATGCCGATTGTGCTGGAAGGTCCGGACTGCCACTGGATAGATAAAGAAAATTTCAAGACAGATCCGTATGTGCTGTACCTTTTTGAGGCAATGGGAGCATCTGCCAAAATATTAAAAGGCTATTCACCGGAGATCCGCATTAATAAAATGTCAGGGGATATCCTGCCAACAACCGATTATAAACGGGTGCGCAAGGAGCTGGATGCGGATTTTGACTGTCTCGAACACGAGGGACATGTTGTGGAATTTGTTCCGAAAGGAACATCGAAAGCGACCGGGATAGACTGGCTCTGCAGGCATATGGGCATTAAAAATGAGGATACCTATGCGATTGGTGACAGTGTCAATGATCTGGATATGCTTTCTTTTGTGGGACATGGAATTGCCATGGGGAATGGAACACCTCCGGCAAAAGAGGCGGCTGAATTTGTGACAACGGATATCTACGATGATGGAATAAAGCATGCAATGGAACACTATGGATTAATATAGAGTCTGAATCGAGGCAGAAATGAAAAAAAGAATTACAGAGTACCGGAAACGTGTGGACCGGCTTCTGGCAGACGAAGAAGAGAAAACATATGAGGAATGGGAATGTATTTTGGAAGAACATCTGGTTCAGATTGGATTTTTCCAGCACGAACGTCTGATTCATCTGATTGTAACGGTTACATTTGCTGTGATAACGGTACTGTCGTTGTTTGCTCCGCTTTTGACGGGGATCATGACACTCTATGGTTTTACCATGCTGCTCCTTGTGCTTCTTGTGCCGTATATTTTTCATTATTATACACTTGAAAACGAAACACAAAAAATGTATGCACAGTACGATGAAATAATAAAGCATACAAAGAAAGTGAATTCCGGGAATCTAAAAAAAATATAAAAATTGAGTATCACTGTTGACAATGAAAAACAACAGTGATATTTTATTTACAGAAAGAGTTAGCACTCGAATAAAGTGAGTGCTAGTAAAGGCGAAAAGGAGGCTATTTGTAATGAAATTAGTGCCATTAACAGACAGAGTAGTATTAAAACAGTTAGAAGCAGAAGAGACTACCGCATCCGGTATCGTATTACCGGGAGCAGCACAGGAGAAGCCACAGGAAGCAGAAGTAATCGCTGTAGGTCCTGGCGGAGTAGTAGACGGAAAAGAAATCGTTATGCAGGTAAAAGAAGGCCAGAAAGTCATCTATTCCAAATATGCAGGGACAGAAGTAAAACTGGATGGGGAAGAGTACATTATCGTAAGACAGAATGATATTCTTGCAATTGTTGAGTAGTTTTTATAAATTGGAAATTATAGGCTGAATTTTAAAGAAGAGAGGTTATTGTAGTCATGGCAAAAGAGATTAAATATGGTTCAGACGCCAGAGCAGCACTTGGTGCAGGTGTCGATAAATTAGCAAATACCGTTCGTGTAACATTAGGACCGAAGGGACGTAACGTAGTATTGGATAAATCCTTTGGTGCTCCACTCATCACAAACGATGGTGTGACAATTGCAAAAGAAGTGGAGCTTGAGGATGCATTTGAGAACATGGGTGCACAGCTCGTAAAAGAAGTTGCAACAAAGACCAATGATGTTGCTGGTGATGGTACAACTACCGCTACCGTTTTAACACAGGCTATGGTTCAGGAAGGAATGAAGAACCTGGAAGCAGGAGCAAATCCGATCGTGTTAAGACGTGGTATGAAGAAGGCAACAGATGCTGCTGTTGAGGCATTAAAGGAAATGAGCCAGAAGGTTAAGGGCAAAGAGCAGATCGCAAAAGTTGCAGCAATTTCTGCCGGTGACGAAGGGGTTGGTAATCTGGTAGCAGACGCTATGGAGAAGGTTACAAACGATGGTGTCATCACAATCGAAGAGTCCAAGACCATGCAGACAGAGCTTGACCTGGTAGAAGGTATGCAGTTTGACAGAGGTTACTTATCTGCTTATATGTGCACCGATATGGATAAGATGGAAGCAAATCTCGATGATCCATATATCTTAATCACTGACAAGAAGATTTCCAATATTCAGGATATCCTGCCACTGCTGGAGCAGATCGTACAGTCCGGTGCAAGACTTCTGATTATCGCTGAGGATATCGAGGGAGAAGCACTTACCACACTGATCGTAAACAAACTGCGTGGTACATTCAACGTAGTAGCTGTCAAGGCTCCTGGATATGGTGACAGAAGAAAGGCCATGCTTGAGGATATCGCAATCCTTACCGGCGGTCAGGTGATCAGCTCCGATCTTGGATTAGAGCTGAAAGATACTACCATGGATATGCTTGGACGTGCAAAATCCGTTAAGGTTCAGAAAGAGAATACCGTTATCGTGGATGGCGCCGGAGACAAGGATAAGATTCAGGGACGTATCAAACAGATCCGTGGACAGATCGAGGAAACTACTTCTGAATTTGACAAAGAAAAGTTACAGGAAAGACTTGCAAAGATGGCAGGCGGCGTCGCAGTCATCCGTGTCGGTGCTGCAACAGAGACCGAGATGAAAGAAGCAAAGCTTCGTATGGAAGATGCCTTAAATGCTACCCGTGCAGCAGTCGAGGAAGGTATTATCGCAGGTGGTGGATCTGCATATATCCATGCTTCCAAGAAGGTTGCAGAGCTTGCTGATACCTTAGAGGGAGACGAGAAGACAGGTGCGAAGGTTATCTTAAAAGCACTGGAAGCTCCGTTATATTACATTGCAGCAAACGCAGGTCTCGAAGGCGCTGTTATCATCAATAAAGTAAAAGAATCTGCAGCAGGAACCGGTTTCAACGCAGCTACAGAAGAATACGTTGATATGGTAGAGTCTGGAATTCTTGATCCAGTCAAAGTTACAAGAAGTGCCCTGCAGAATGCAACATCCGTTGCTTCTACCTTACTTACTACAGAGTCTGCAGTTGCAAACATTAAGGAGGATACTCCTGCAATGCCAGCTGGCGGTGCTCCGGGAATGGGCGGAATGATGTAATCGGACATAACCGTTGCGTTATAAAGTAAACATAGTATCAAAAACTATGTGAAATAGATATGAAAAGCCTTGAAAATCAAGGCTTTTCATTTTTTTTGTCCTATGATATGATAGTAAAAGCGTAACGGTTCAAAGACAAAGGAACCGTTTGGAAAAACAACGAAAATCAGGAGTGGAAAAAATGAGTCGAGTGATTGTTGTAACGGACAGTAACAGTGGTATTACACAAAGCGAGGCAAAAGAACTTGGCGTAGTGGTAATGCCGATGCCTTTTTATATTAACGGACAGATGTTTTATGAAGATATTGACCTGACACAGGAGCAGTTTTATCAGAAACTCAAAGAGGGCGGAGAGATCAAAACCTCCATGCCGCTGGTTGGAGATGTGACCGATAAATGGGATGAACTTTTGAAAGAATACGATGAAATTGTATACATACCGATGTCTTCGGGCTTAAGCAGTTCCTGTGAGACGGCATATATGCTTTCCCAGGACTATGACGGAAAAGTACAGGTAGTCAATAACCAGCGTATTTCCGTAACAATGCGGCAGTCCGTGCTCGATGCCAAAATGCTGGCAGAGCAGGGAAAAGGTGCAGAAGAAATCAAAGAGATTCTGGAAAAGGAAAAATTTGAATCCTCTATATACATTATGGTCGATACACTGGAGTATCTGAAAAAGGGCGGACGTATTACACCGGCTGCAGCAGCACTGGGAACCTTGCTGAAACTGAAACCGGTATTACAGATCCAGGGAGAAAAGCTGGATGCATTTGCAAAGGCACGTACGGTAAAGCAGGCAAAAACCATCATGACCGAAGCTATGAAAAATGATTTTGAGAAGCGTTTTCACAGCCCAAATGGGGAGAAGATGAATCTGGAACTGGCCTATACATTTGACACTGCAGCCGCTGAGGCATTCAAAGAAGAAGTGCAGGCTGTCTTTCCGGACAATGAGATCGTCATGCAGCCACTGTCATTATCCATTGCCTGTCATATCGGACCGGGAGCACTTGCGATCGCATGTTCCAAAAAGATTGAAGCGTAGCAGGAAGCTTTTGGAAACTTTAATATGCTAACAAATTAAAGTTTATGACTTGTAATTTCAGTGGGAATCCTTTATAATCATAAAGTAAAAACGGATGGGTTTTTACACCTGTCCGTTTTCGTGCGTAAAAAAGTGCGCACGGAAAGTTAAAGCAGACATACAGGAGGAATAAAAGATGGTTAAAGCAGTTGTTGGCGCTAACTGGGGCGACGAAGGCAAGGGCAAGATTACGGACATGCTTGCAAAGCAGGCCGATATCATTGTACGTTTTCAGGGAGGTGCGAACGCAGGACACACAATCGTAAATGACTACGGAAAGTTTGCATTACATACACTTCCGTCAGGAGTATTTTACAGTCATACAACGAGTGTGATTGGAAATGGTGTGGCACTTGATATTCCACGTCTTTTCAAAGAGATTAAGTCCATCACAGACCGCAACGTTCCGATGCCAAAGATTCTTGTGTCCAACCGTGCACAGATTGTGATGCCGTATCACGTACTGTTTGATCAGTACGAGGAGGAGCGTCTGGGAGGAAAATCTTTCGGATCGACAAAATCTGGTATTGCTCCGTTTTATTCAGATAAATACGCAAAGATCGGTTTTCAGGTAAGTGAGCTTTTCGACGATGAGCTGTTAAAGGAAAAGGTAGTCCGTGTTGCAGAGCAGAAGAATGTAATCTTAGAGCATCTGTATCACAAGCCACTGATTGATACCGATGAATTATTAAATACATTACATGAGTACCGCGATATGGTAGCTCCGTATGTATGTGATGTTTCCTTATTCCTGGACAAGGCACTCAAAGAAGGAAAGACCGTTCTCTTAGAAGGACAGCTTGGAACATTAAAAGATCCGGATCACGGAATTTATCCAATGGTTACCTCATCTTCCACACTGGCTGCATACGGTGCAATCGGGGCAGGAGTTCCGCCATATGAGATCAAACAGATCATTACCGTATGTAAGGCATATTCTTCTGCTGTAGGTGCCGGTGCATTTGTAAGTGAGATTTTCGGAGATGAGGCAGACGAACTTCGCCGTCGCGGTGGAGATGGTGGAGAGTTCGGTGCAACCACCGGACGTCCGAGAAGAATGGGATGGTTCGACTGTGTAGCCAGCAAATATGGCTGTCGTCTGCAGGGAACAACCGATGTGGCATTTACGGTACTTGATGTATTAGGATATCTGGATGAGATTCCGGTATGTACCGGATACGAGATCAACGGAGAAGTGACAACCGAATTCCCTGTGACCAGTCTCTTGGAGAAGGCAAAGCCGGTACTCACAAAGCTTCCGGGATGGAAATGTGACATTCGCGGTATCAAGAAGTATGAAGAACTTCCGGAAAATTGCCGCAAGTACATTGAGTTTATCGAGGGACAGATTGGATATCCGATCACCATGGTTTCCAACGGACCGGGAAGAGATGATATCATTTACCGTGAGTCTTCTCTGAACAAGTAATCGAAACAAGTAACAGAGCCTGTAAAAAGCAGCGAATCGAATCTGATCCGGTTTGCTGCTTTTAGAGTATAAGAAAGCCTATGCAGATAGAAGTAATAATTGAAAAAAAATCACATAAACTTGATGCAGAAGAAGGAAAAACCATTTTAGAGACACTTCAGGAACATGGAATCCATGTGCTGACGGCACCATGCGGTGGCAGGGGAAGATGCGGAAAGTGTACCGTAGAGGTGGAACATATGGGGGAGGTACTCGCCTGTATGACAAAAGTAACCGATGGGATGCGCATCACAATTCCGGAGGTGCAGCTTCGTGCACAGAAGTCTAAAATTGCAGAAAACGGAACTGTCACACATTATCCAGCGGATGACGGAGAAGGGCTGGATGCGGCATGCGATATCGGCACAACGACAGTAGTCTGCCATCTGATTGATGGAAAGACAGGGGAAAAGCTGGCAACGGTCAGTGAACCAAGCGCACAGAGAAGCTTTGGTGCGGATGTGCTTTCACGCATTCAGGCATCTGAAGCAGGAAAACTGGAGATATTAAAAGAACAGATCATTTTTCAGATTGCACAGATGCTTCGGACGCTGCAGAAAAAAGCAGGGAGAGAGGAACAGATTCACCGTCTTGCCGTGGTGGGAAATACGGTAATGTGTCATCTGTTTGCGGGAATTTCGCCTGTTTCCATCGGGGTGACGCCGTTTATGCCGCAGGAATTCTTTGGAAAAGAGTATACCGGAGAGCAGCTTGGACTTACGGATTGCAGATCGGTATACATAGCACCGGCGGTTGCCGGATTTGTCGGAGGGGATATTACTTCGGATCTTTTGGCAGTGATGCAGAAGAACCCCAAAGAGAAAGTGCTTCTTCTGGATATTGGAACGAACGGAGAGATGGCGGTCGGAAACGAAGAGCAGATTTACTGCTGTGCCACGGCGGTCGGATCTGCATTTGAAGGTGCGGAGATGGCGATGGGAATGCCGGCAGCGGTCGGAGCAATATCCCATGTCTGGCTTGACCAGCGGAGAATCCGGGTGCAGGTAATCGGAGACGAGGAGGCATGTGGTATTTGCGGTTCCGGTCTGATTGATGCACTTGCGGTTATTTTAGAGATGGGGCTTCTTGATCACACAGGATTGTTAAAGCAGAAACAGTCGGTCTCAGTTGCTTACCGGAAATATCTGGGAGAATATGCCGGACAGCCATGTGTCTGGCTGGCACATAAGGTATGTGTGACGCAGGAAGATATCCGGGGACTACAGCTTGCAAAGGCAGCATTTGCAGCCGGAATGCGGATTCTGCTGCAGGATAGCCACACTCCGTATGAACAGCTGGATCATGTCGTTCTTGCTGGTGGTTTTGGCAGCTATCTGAAAAAAGAATCGGCAGCGGCGATTGGACTGATTCCAAAGGAATTACTTCCGATTACGGAGTCGGTTGGAAACGCGGCCGGAGAAGGTGCGGTATCCGCAGCTATTTCCCAAAAAGCAAGAGAGCAGCTTTTAACAATCCGGAAAAGTATGCATTATATAGAGCTGTCTACCCATCCGGATTTTTCGCAGGAATATATGGATCAGATGGATTTTGACGAAAGTAAGCGATAGAAAGGAAAAAAATGATAGAACTGATTGAGGTATTAAAAGCCGTTTTATTTGGAATTGTGGAAGGCGTGACCGAGTGGCTTCCCATTAGCAGTACCGGACACCTGATTCTGTTGAATGAAGTGGTCAAACTGAAGGTAAGTGATGAATTTTACAGCATGTTTGAGGTCGTAATCCAACTGGGGGCGATTCTTGCAGTCGTTGTTTTATTCTGGAGTCAGATCTGGCCGTTTGGAAGAAAAAATAACGTGGCACCTTTGGCAAAACGGGGACCGGGCGCATGGATCAAAACAGATATTTTTAAATTGTGGTTTCATATTCTGGTTTCTGTCATTCCGGCAGCGGTGATTGGTATTCTCGCGGATGACTGGGTGGAGAAACATTTTTACAATTACCAGATGGTATCTGTCATGCTGATTCTGTTTGGTATTGCGTTTATTCTGATTGAGAATTCCCATAAAGGGAAAAATGTCAGAATCCATACGCTTGCGGATATCGGTTATGATACGGCACTTTTTATCGGCCTGTTTCAGCTGATCGCTGCGATCTTTCCGGGAACCTCCCGGTCCGGTGCAACGATTGTCGGAGCACTTTTGATCGGGGTGTCCAGAACTGTTGCGGCAGAGTATACGTTTTTCCTTGCCATTCCGGTTATGTTTGGTGCCAGTATCCTAAAGATTGCAAAGTTTGGACTGGATTTTTCGACATCTGAGGTCATTATCCTGTTTGTGGGATGTGTCATTGCATTTGTGGTTTCCCTGATCGTTATCCGTTTTCTGATGGGATATATTAAAAAACATGATTTCAAGGTGTTTGGATATTACAGGATCATTCTTGGCATTTTTGTGCTGGCGTGTGGATTTTTAGGAGCATTACATGCTTAAACTATATATCCGGCCGGTCTGTTTCCAGCGTCCGGAAGAAGAGGAGAATTCGCTGTCTCTTCTTGTGGAGAGCCGCAGGGAGAAAGTAAGAACAATAAAAGGAAAAGAAAACCGCAGCAGATCCATTGCGGCGGGTCTTCTGCTCCGGCATATGCTGCTGGAAGAACAGATCCCTTATGCCGAAGAATCTTTTGGGCTGGAAGGACATGGAAAGCCGCGTCTGAAAAAAGATGGGGTTTTCTTTAATTTAAGCCATGCGGGAGCATACGCAGTGGGAGCACTGTCGGATGTCCCGGTAGGTGTGGATGTGGAACAGCAGAACCGTTTTTGGCAGGAAGCCCGCAATCAGAAGCTGGCAAAGCGGATATTAACGGAAGCGGAATGGAACTGGTGGAAAGATGCCGGGGATGATCCGCAGGAACTGCTCCGGTTCTGGACAAGAAAAGAAAGCTATGTGAAAATGACCGGGGAAGGAATGACAAAGGCATTTCATACCGTGGATACCCTGCATGGGAAATACTATAAAGAAATTCCGCTGGGAACCATAAAAGACAGATATCTGATCAGTGTCTGTACGCAGGAAGATAGGACTTGCGATTTTGTATGTAAAATGTTAGATTAATATCTGGAGGCAGAATATGCATGATGAATTAACAAAAAAAGACATTGAAAAAATGGAGGCAGAGATCGAACACCGGAAGCTGGTGGTTCGGAAGGAAGCCCTCGAAGATGTAAAAGAAGCACGTGCCCAGGGAGACCTGAGCGAAAATTTTGAATATAAGGCAGCCAAAAAGTTTAAAAACGAAAATGAAAGCCGTATCCGTTATCTGGAAAAAATGATCAAGACAGCAGTGATTGTTTCTGAAGACTCTCCGGAAGATGAAGTTGGAATGAACAATACCGTCGATATTTATTTTGAAGAGGACGATGTGACGGAAACATATAAACTGGTGACAACAGTCAGAAGCAATTCACTGAAAAATCTGATCAGCCGGGAATCACCGCTTGGCGCAGCTATTTTCGGGCATAAAGCCGGAGATCGCTGTGAAGTTCATGTAAATGATAATTATTCCTATTTTGTACAGATTAAGCGTATTGTCAATACTGTGGATGACGGCACAGATGAGCTTCGAAAATTTTAACAACAGGAGACAAAAATAAAATGAAAGTATCGGAAATTTTAAAGAAGAATGAGGTGACCATCTCATGTGAGATTTTTCCACCAAAACAGGGAGCACAGCTGCAGAATTATAAGGCAATTGCAGCAGAAATCGCAAAGCTGAAACCGGCATATATCAGCTGCACATATGGAGCAACCGGCGGAACCAGTGATTATACCGTAGAGATCGCAGATGCAATCAACTCTTATGGGGTGCCGGCAATCGCACATCTGACCTGCGTCTCTTCCACAAGAGAAAAGGTACATACCGTAATCAGTGAGCTGAAAGAGCGCGGAATCGAAAACATCCTTGCACTTCGCGGGGATATTCCGACAAACACGGATTTCCCACTTCCGGATCAGTATCACCATGCGATTGAGCTGATTCGTGAGATCAGGGAGGCAGGAGACTTCTGTATCGGCGGTGCATGTTATCCGGAGGGACATCCGGAGGCTGCCAATATGAATGAAGATCTGGATCATCTGAAAGAGAAAGTGGATGCAGGCTGTGAGTATCTGACCACACAGATGTTTTTCGACAATAATATTTACTACCGCTTTTTATACAAGGCACTTGCAAAAGGGATTGATGTGCCGGTCACAGCAGGAATCATGCCGGTGACCAATGCTGCACAGGTAAAGCGGACAATTTCCCTGACAGGAAACCTTGTTCCAGCCAAATTTTTGAGTATTGTGGATCGTTTCGGGGACAACCCTGTAGCTATGAAGCAGGCAGGAATCGCCTATGCAACCGAGCAGATCATTGATCTGATTGCCAATGGTGTAAATCATATCCACATCTATTCGATGAACAAGCCGGATGTTGCTGCGGCAATCATGAATAATCTGTCACAGATTTATGTAAGAGAGTAGGCGGTTCTATGAAAAAAAAGGAAGAACAGCTGATCCGTAAAGTGACGGATATGATCCAGAAGACACGGGAAGGAAAACTGCACTGGGATATCCAGTGCCAGACCACCGAGTACAATGATCCTTCGACCAAACCGGTGGAGACAGAAAATGGGGAGACCTGGGTGATTGATGAATGTTTTGTTTCCTATCACTGTATGGATCAGGAGAAAGAATTTCTGCTGGTTTCTTATGAGCAGATTTATACCTGCGGAGAAAAAAAGAAGTCCTGCAATTTAATTTTCCAGCCACCGCTTGGCGTACGGTTTTTTGATGTAGATGTTCTGGCACCGTATGCGGTGGAAGCGGATCAGATGCTGATATATGAAGTACATATGTTGTGGCTGACCGTGCTGGAGCAGTACAAGAAGGAGCCGCAGAACATCGAGCTGGATGTGACAGGGCGCGAGCTGGTACTGCAGCAATAAACATGAATATACAATGTGTATAATAAGTTAAAAAAACCTCTGGAATTTTTAGACAAAATTTCCAGAGGTTTTTTGGCAGTTTTTCCAACTTTATTTCGTATACATTTTCAAGTATAATGAAAAACGAAAAAAACCGAAATATCATTCAAAAGGAGGAAAAAATGGGAGAGAGAAGGTTTTCAACAAAGAACCGTTTTGTAAGTTTTTTACTTGCAATTGCGATGGTTCTGACACTTTTACCGATTGGGGCGGTACAGGCAAAAGCAGAAGATGCAACGGTAAAATTGTATTTTGAGTTGCCGGATGGAACAACAGTAACGGATTGGGGCGTAAATGTTTGGTCTGCTGCTAAAGTTTCTAAAGGGGATACAGAGAACGCATTCCGTCCAAAAACTTGGGGAACAACAGGCGATAAATATCCAACATTATTAGCTGATCCAACAAATAAAGGATGGGGATATGTCGAAATATCTGGGACTATAGATGGCTTGCAGTTTGTTAATACAGATGGTAAAGAATACAAATGCTGGAATGCTCAAATTGCAAATGAAGGACATAAAGAAGCATATTTTGATCCTTCAGTGGAAAAATGGTATACAAGTGCTGAAAAAACAATAGAAATTGAAGCTGCTGAAATTAAAAATACATTTACACTTGCAGGAGATTCTGGATTGACTGGAAATAGCAACTGGGATGCAAAAGATACGCGAAATGTATTGTTGCAGGATGTTTCAAATAAAAATAAGTTCAGTATTACTTTTCAGAATGTTGCAAAAGGTAAATATTCCTATAAGATTTTACAGGATCCTGAGAATTTTGGCTGGGATAAACCCTGGGGATATGGAGAAGGCAGTGATGGTAACCGCAGCGTAACAGTAGATGCACCTTCAGATGTTACGTTTACGATAGATCTTACAGACACATCAGAGGGGAAAACGGTAGAGGTTAACCAGAAAAAGCTCAAGAAAATTGTAGTTGACAATGGAAGTATTTCCAAAGGTCAAACAAAAGAATTAAATACATCGGCAAAATACTATAATGGAGAATCTGCCGAGGCAGAAACCGTCACCGTTTCTTATCAGTTAAAAGCATCAATGGAAGGTGTGACATTAGATGAAAATAAGCTTACGGTTGCAAAGAATGTTGATTTAACAGAAGTGACCGTTGTTGCCTCTTACAATGGAGCTACACAGGAACTGAGAATTCCAGTTGTAGAAAAGCAGTATCAGGTAACCATAAATATGTATTCCCAGGATTTGGAAATGAAGCCTGGGGTATCGGATGTTTACATTTTTGAGAAGGGTGGAAGTAGCAACACGATTGTTACTTTAAATAAAACGGTAGAAGATCCAGAAAATAATGTAACATGGGTACAGGGAACAGTTACGGTGCCATACAATTCACTTGGAATTATTGCTAGAGATCAAGCTGGATCCTGGGATGGTGGAAAAGATAAGGATCAATTATATACCATTGATGAGAATACTTCAGAAGTAACCTTATGGTATGTGTATGGAAAAACACCTGTCACAAAAAAACCTACCATTACCAAAGAAGATCCAAGATATTTTTATCTGGAATATGAAAATGATACTTTAACAACCATTCCGGAGTTTTATTCGTGGACTACTGGTTTTGCGGCAGAATTGAAAAAATTTGAATCCGCAGGAGCTGGAAAATGGAAAATTAAGGTTCCGGTAAAGTCAAGCTGTACAAAAGTTGATTTCGTTATTGCAGTGGATTCTTCTGGTAAGGACTGGGTCAAGGATGGTGGAGATCATTCTATTGCATTTCCAGAGGATCAGAATGTTGTATGTGCGAACATGAAACAGGGCGAAGAACCTGTATTAGGTGCTCCATACAATAAGGGATATGAAGTTCTTCCAAAAGAAAATAAGATTGCGTTTTATTATCGGGATGATAACGCCTTAATTGATGATAAGCTTGCAGATATGAAGGTATCTGTAGATATCAATGGTACGGAATATGAAATGACTTATAATGCTGGGAATAAGCGTTTTGAGTATAACTATAACAAACTGGAAAGCGGACGTACATATTATCGTTATAAAGTCGGGAATGAATATATTTTAGACAAATATAACGATAAGCAGGAACAAAAAGAGGGAAACGATTATTCTTATATTGAGTATTATAAGCTGAATGCCACTATTCAGGCAGAGGTAATGAATGCATCATTTAATTATAATGAGAATAATGTCGTAAAATTTACTGTAAATCAGGATGAGAATGATACAAAGAAGATGGAAGTTGCATCTGCAAGTATTGATGTTTCTTCTTTAGGTGGAAGCAGTACATTGGCAATTGTACCGGATTTGCAGGCGGTAACAATATCAGCCACAACAGATACTTCGCTAGGTAAGAAAACATTGCCAATTGTTGTAACAGATCAGTATGGAAATGAGTATTCAACAAGTGTACAGGTTGAAGTGACTGCTCGAACCAAGAAAAATGCGAAAGATTTTGATTGGGATGAATCCGTTATTTATTTTATGGTAACGGACCGCTTCTTTGATGGAAATGAATCAAACAATACAGCAAGCGGAGCACAGACTTACGGAAAGGATAATGCAGGTCTGTATCATGGTGGTGATTTCGCAGGAATTACACAAAAGTTAGACTATTTAGAGGATTTGGGAATTAATACAATCTGGATTACCCCTATAGTAGAAAATATCCCAGGAGTTCAGGTGACGGGAGAGGGGGCAGATGATGTTCCATACAATGCTGCATACCATGGATATTGGGCAAGCGATTTTACAAAGCTGAACCCAACGCTTGGAACAGAAGAAGAATTCCAGACATTGATCGACCAGGCACATAACCGCGGTATTCGTATTATGGTAGATATTGTGGTCAATCATGCAGGATATGATACGGATTTTGGTGATATGATCCGAAGCGGAGCCGATATTGTATCTGGAAGTGATCAGAAAGATTCCTTAAGCAATTTACCAGATTTTAGAACAGAAGATCCTGCGGTCAGCGCACAGCTTGTCAAGTGGCAGACACAGTGGGTAAAAGATTTTGGTATCGATTATTTCCGTGTTGATACAGTTAAACATGTGGAAAATGATACCTGGGCAGAATTAAAGAATGCTCTGACGGAAGTAGATTCAGATTTTAAGATGATTGGAGAGTATGCAGGAGGAGGCTATGCTTCTAATGGCAATACTTTAGGAACCGGAGAAATGGATTCGGATCTGGATTTTGATTTTAACGATCAGGCAACTAATTTTGTAAAGGGAAATATTTCTTCCGTAGAAAGTTTCCTGACATCCAGAAATAGTGTATTAAACAATACATATATGACAGGTCAGTTCCTTGGAAGTCATGACGAGGATGGATTTAAGAAGAAACTTTTGGATGGTGGAATGGCTGAAGATGCAGCAACTGCGGCATCCATGGTAGCCGCAAGCCTGCAGATTACTGCAAAAGGACAGCCGGTTATTTACTATGGGGAAGAGATCGGTCTGACGGGATTAAATAATTATCCATATCAGACAAACCGTTATGATTTTGACTGGACAATGGTAAACAGTGACAATAAGACCTATCAGCATTATAAGAAGATGCTTTCCATCCGTAATGCATATACAGATGTATTCGCAAGGGGTGACAGAAAAACAATTTTAGCATCTGATGAAAATGGTTATGATATTGTATCCAGAAGCTACAAAGGAACAAAATTATATGTTGGTTTAAATATCAAAGATGTTGCACAGACTGTAGAAATTCCGGTTAGTGAAAATAATGGAACTGTTTTGAAGGATCTGTATTCTGGAAAAACATATACGGTAAGTAACGGAAAGATTAAAGTGATCATTCCAGCGGCAACAGATGGTGGTACCGTTGTTCTGAAAAATAATTCAAGTACAAACGGCGGTTCTTCCAGCGGAAGCACAACAACCGAAACCAAGCCTTCTGAAGATACCAAGAAGGATACAACAACGACAGAGAGCGTTATTCCTGCCGAGAAACTTCCGGAAGGAACGACTGCAACCGTAACAGTCACAAAGGATGCAAGCGGAAAAGTAACCGCAGAGGCAGCAGTAGCAGCAACTGGAAAGACAAGCAAAACAGGCGTGAAAGTAACCGTAAATGCCGATGTGATCCAAGCTGTAACAGAAGCTGCCGGAACGAAAGACGTAACCATCACACAGGAAGTCAAGAAAGCAGATGGAACCACTGCATACACCGTACAGGTAAATGCAGCAGACGTCAAAGCAGGTGCAAAACTTGCAGTCATGAAGAAAGACGAAAAGACCGGAGAACTGGTTCTTGTGAATAAGAAATCGTATAAGGTTACAAAGGACGGTTCCGTATCACTGACTTTCAAAGACCGTGGCGTATACGTCTTAAAGACACAGGCAGAAGTTAAGGCAGCTGCAAAGCAGATTGCAAAGACTATCGCACCTGCAAAGAGCACAGTAAATATTGGTGCAAAAAAGACAACCGTATTCCAGTGGAGCAAGAAGCTGAATATGGAAAACGTTGCAAAGATTACCTATAAGTCTTCCAAGAAGTCTGTGGTTTCCGTAAATAAAAACGGAAAGATTAAAGGAAAGAAGAAGGGAACCGGAAAAGTAACGGCAACCGTTACCTTAAAAGATGGAACAAAGAAAATCGTAACCATTAAGGTAACTGTAAAGTAAGAAAATATCAATAAATTACTCATTATCTGCTATCGGGGCTTATGGAGGGAGAACCTCTGTAAGCCCTGATTTTTATTGGACTTTCATGTGTCACTGTGCTATACTCGTGATACATTAAGGAGGAGGCAAAATGAAGAAATCATATGCAGTGATCACAGGGGCAAGCTCCGGAATCGGTATGGCGTTTGCACGGCAGCTTGCAGCAGAGGGGTATCGTCTGGTACTGGTTGCACGCAGAGAGGACCGGTTACAGGAACTGGCGCAGGAATTACAAAAGAAGGGAACCGAGAGCATTGTGATATCGGCGGATTTGTCACAAAAAGAAGCCTGTTATCACCTGATGCAGCAGATTGAGAAGCTGCCAGTCGGGATATTGATTAATGATGCGGGATTCGGTGACTGTGGCAGCTTTCTGGAGACGGACGCAGATAAGGAAATGCAGATGATTGATGTAAATGTTAAGGCTATGCATCTTCTTATGAAACTGATGCTTCGCCGTATGGAGAAGCAGGAGGGCGGTTACATCTTAAATGTGGCTTCCTCGGCGGGACTTCTTCCGGCAGGGCCTTATATGGCCGCCTATTATGCGACCAAAGCTTATATAGCCAGCCTGACACGTGCCGTGGCACTCGAACTGAAACAGAGAGGCAGCCGCGTGTATGTGGGGGCATTATGTCCCGGACCGGTGAATACAGAATTTAATGCCGTTGCAAATGTAGAGTTTGCACTGGCAGGAATTACTCCGGAATATTGTGTTAGATATGCTTTAAAGCAGATGAAAAGGCGCAAAGTAGTGATTGTTCCTACGTTGACGCTAAAAGCCGTGACAACCTGTGGAAGATTTATACCACAAAAAGTGCTGATTGCAATTACCGCACATCAGCAGAAAAAAAAGCTCAGAGCAGAGGATATATCATAAGATGGAAGAAATTAAAATCGGTTCCCATGTGGGAATGGCAGGAAAAGAGATGTTTTTAGCGTCCGTAAAGGAGGCAGAAAGCTACGGAGCAAATGTGTTGATGCTCTATACGGGTGCACCACAGAATACCCGCAGAAAAGAAATCAAAGATCTGAATATTGAGGCAGGATGGGTCTATGCAAAACAGGCCGGAATCCGGGAGATTGTGGTTCATGCGCCTTATATCATCAATCTTGCAAATACCGTAAAGCCGGAGACATTTGAACTGGCTGTACAGTTTCTGGAAAAGGAGATCCGGCGCACGGCTGCTATGCGAAGCCATATCCTGGTGTTACATCCGGGGTCCGCGCTGGATGCGGGTGCAGAGGCCGGAATTGCACAGACTGTCCGCGGGCTGAATATGGTGCTGGATGAGAACGAGGATGAGGTATTTATTGCTCTGGAAACGATGGCAGGAAAGGGCAGTGAGATTGGAAGAACCTTTGAAGAAATTAAGGCAATCTATGATGGAGTGAACAAAAAGGAGCGGTTGAGAGTCTGTTTTGATACCTGTCATGTAAACGATGCCGGGTATGATCTGGTGCATGATTACGATGGTGTTTTCAAACATTTTGATCAGGTGATCGGACTCGACCAGATTGCGGTCTTTCATATCAATGACAGTTTAAATCCACTTGGGGCACACAAAGACCGTCATGCCAATATCGGGCAGGGAACCATTGGATTTGAGACGTTGCATCGTCTGGTTCATGATCCACGTTTTATGGAAATTCCAAAGATTTTGGAAACGCCATGGCTTTGTGCAGAGGGGGAGACAAAAAAGACGATTCCTCCATATAAAGAAGAAATTCAACAGCTTCTTGCAAAATAATGATAAAAAGGAGAATGGTTATGGAAACAAAACAACCGGGGATTTCCGGCTATTGGTTAAAGCTGATTGCTGTAATTTCCATGCTGATTGATCACACGTCAGCCGTTATTTTAGAACAGATTCCGGGATTAGAAGCCCCCGCATTTTTCATGCGCATCATTGGAAGAGCTGCGTTTCCGATTTACTGTTTTCTTCTGGTAGAGGGATTTTACCATACACGCAGCAGGGCAAAATATGCGGGAAGGCTTTTTTTGTTTGCACTGATTTCCGAGGTTCCGTTTGACCTGGCATTCAGCAGGAGAATGTGGGATTTTTCCAGCAACAATGTCTTTTTTACTTTGCTGTTCGGACTTTTGGTGATCTGGGGTGTTGAAAAGATAAGGCAGAAGTTTGTGGCGGATGTTTACGGGGAAAAAGCAGCAGCCATCCGTGTGATTCTTATCATTGTGACAGTTACAGCCGGGGGATTTCTGGCACTTCTTTTCCGTACAGATTACGATTTGTCGGGAATTGTGACAATTTTTGCAATTTACATGTTTTATCCGAAGAAAGTGAAGGGAATGGGTATCGGTGTTCTGGTTTTAACCCTGCTGGCAAGTATCATTGAAGCAGCAGCATTTCTGGATATGATACCGATTTATTTATATAACGGAACCAGAGGAAAACAGATGAAATATTTCTTTTATATATTCTATCCGGCACACCTGTTTCTTCTTGCTATGATCGCACGGGCAATGGGACTTTGGGCTTAATATTTTAAGAAGATGTTACGATTCTTATGAAATTCTTATCTTTTTCAGATACAGCTTGCGTTCCTGAAAAAGCGGGAGTACAATGCAGACGAAATGAAAGACAGATAGGAATGGAGGTCTTGAATGATGAGACAAAAATCTTGGAATCAGTTTAAAAAAACAATGGCTGCCTCGACACTGGCAGGAGCGATCGCTTTTACAGGGTGTGCGGTGATGCCTTCGGTTAGAGCTTTTGCAGATACAACGGAACAGGCCGGTCAGGTATCGTATGATAATGAAGTGATGCCGATCCATACGGACGTGCAGACGGAGGAAAAGCCGTTGATGAAGGGTACGTCATGTACGGTTTCAGATGGAAAGAACCTGTATTATGCGTTTGAAATGATGGGTGTGCGTATGGGCATTATGAAATACAACACCAAAACAGGCAAAAAGAGTGAGGTATATTCCTACAAGATAGGGAAAAACAAAAAGGGAAGCAATGGTTTTTCCCAGTTATCTGTGGATAAGAAATATATTTATGCAACCTGGGATCGTTACTATGGAACCGATGCAACAAAAGAATATGTTTACCGGATCGCAAAAGACGGGAAATCCGCAAAGAAGCTTGCACTTGGACGTGATCCACAGCTTGTAGATGGACGGATTTATTATCTGGCACTGAAAAGTAAAAGTGAAGATGGCATGAATTATTCGGAAGATACCGGAACCGTTATGAGCATGAAGACGGACGGAACGGATAAAAAGAAAGTTGCACAGATTGCAAACAGCGGAGATGCTTATCGGTATTCCCTGTTTCAAAGTGAGGGAAAGATTTACTATACCAAAGAAAACGAGAACAAGACATTTTATGATCTGGAGGGAAACAGTTATCAGAGAGGTTCCTTTGCTGTTAAGGATGAAAATTATCTGAGTGTTTCACTGGAAGCTGTCAATGATGGAACGTATACCTATAGTACGACAGGAAAGGATCGGTACATGCAGACGAAACTCTACCGGACAGATAACAGGACGGGAAAGAAAAACCTTGTGGCATCCTTTAAACTTGGCATTGAAAAATACTCGGTTTGTGGAAATTATGTATTCGTGGAAGCAAATGTTCCGTACAAGGGAGCTGATGTGACTGAGAAACTTGCAGTTTACTGCTATAAGGCAGATGGCAGCAGCAAAGTAAAGCTTGCTTCCTGGTTTCCGGCAGAATAAAATCCGGGTAACAATCGAAAAAATAAAAGAAGCACCGCGACTGCGGTGCTTCTTTTATTCTGGGGATTTATTTATCCAGATCTTTTTTATCTACATTCTGCAGCATCATTGCACGAACTTTCAGAGGAAGTCCGAACAGTGTGATGAATCCGTCTGCATCGTGATGATCGTACTGATCACCGGTTGTGAAACTTGCCAGAGACTCACTGTAGAGAGAGTATGGAGAAGTTGTGCCGGCTTTGATGATGTTTCCTTTGTAGAGTTTGAATTTTACTTCTCCGGTGACATACTTCTGGGTAGAAGTAACAAATGCCTGGATTGCTTCACGCAGAGGAGTGAACCATTTTCCTTCGTATACTACATTGGCAAGGCGGTTGCCCATCTCTTTCTTTGCAGATAAGGTATCGCGGTCAAGAACCAGTTCTTCCAGCTGGTCATGTGCTTCCATCAGGATCGTTCCGCCAGGAGTCTCATATACACCACGGGACTTCATACCAACCACACGGTTTTCTACGATATCAATGATGCCGACACCGTGCTTTCCACCGAGACGGTTTAATTCACGGATGATATCGGAAACTTTCATTTCTTTTCCGTTTACCGTCTTTGGAACACCCTTTTCAAATGTCATGGTTACATATTCGCCTTCGTCCGGAGCTTTCTCAGGGGAAACACCAAGAACCAGAAGATGATCATAATTTGGCTCGTTTGCAGGATTCTCCAGTTCCAGTCCCTCGTGACTGATATGCCATAAGTTACGGTCACGGCTGTAACTTTGGTCTGTGCCGAATGGAAGATCGATTCCGTGTGCTTTGCAGTATGCGATCTCTGCCTCACGGGAATCCATCTGCCACTTGTCATCACGCCAAGGAGCAATGATTTTGATATCCGGAGCAAGTGCTTTGATACCAAGCTCGAAACGGATCTGGTCATTTCCTTTTCCGGTAGCACCGTGGCAGATGGCAACAGCGTTTTCTTTTCTGGCGATCTCTACCAGTTTCTTTGCGATACCAGGACGTGCCATGGCAGTACCTAATAAGTATTTGTGCTCATATACAGCACCAGCCTGTACACAAGGTACGATGTAATCGTCACAGAACTCATCTGTGATATCTTCGATATATAATTTAGAAGCGCCGGATAATTTGGCTCTTTCTTCCAGTCCGTCTAATTCTTCGCCCTGTCCGCAGTTGATACAGCAGCAGACAACCTCATAACCATAAGTCTCCTTTAACCAAGGGATAATAGCGGTAGTATCGAGTCCGCCGGAGTAAGCTAAAACAACTTTTTCTTTCATAAGATTGTATCCTTTCTTTCTATATGGAATTGTACGCTCTCGTACGACTAACCCTACTATACATCAATCCAAATGAAATGACAAGTGAAAAAATATACATAAAATTGCATAAATATACATAAATTTGTGAATATTTGCTATTTACGGATGGAAAAAGATGGACTATTATAGGATAGAATCATATTTTTAAAAGAAAGAAAAGGTAAGAAACATGGTAAAGGTAGGAATTATCGGAGCGACCGGTTATGCAGGAGCAGAACTGGTGCGTATTTTATTGAATCATAAAGAGGCACAGATCGAGTGGTTTGGATCAAGAAGCTATATCGATGAAAATTATGCAGATATTTACAGAAACTTTTTTGAGCTTGTCGATGCAGACTGTCTGGGTGATAACATGGATGAGCTTGCTTCCCGCGTGGATGTGATTTTCACGGCAACACCACAGGGATTTCTGGCAGGTGTGCTGAATGAGGATATTTTAAATAAGGTAAAGATCATTGATCTGAGTGCGGATTTTCGAATCAAAGATGTTGCTACCTATGAAAAATGGTATAAGATTGAGCATAAAAGCCCACAGTTTATTAAGGAAGCCGTTTACGGACTCTGTGAGATTAACCGTGATAAGGTGACCACCCAGACCCGTCTGATTGCAAATCCGGGATGTTATACGACCTGTTCCATTCTGACAGCATATCCGCTGGTAAAAGAGGGACTGATTGATCCGGATACATTGATTATTGATGCAAAATCCGGTACTTCCGGAGCGGGACGTGGGGCAAAGACACCGAACCTGTTCTGCGAAGTGAACGAGAGCATGAAAGCATACGGTGTGACAACACACAGACATACACCGGAGATTGAGGAGCAGCTCGGCTATGCGGCAGGAAAAGAGATTACCGTGAATTTTACACCGCATCTGGTTCCGATGAACCGCGGAATTCTTGCGACAGAGTATGCAACCCTGATCAAAAAGCCGGATGGTACCTATCCTTCTTATGAGGAACTGAAGGCTGCTTACGATAAATATTATGCAAAGGAACGTTTCGTGCGTGTATTAAAGAAAGGTGTCTGCCCGGAGACCAAGTGGGTAGAGGGCAGCAATTACGTGGACGTAAACTTTGTCATTGACGAGCGTACCGGCAGAGTTGTGATGATGGGTGCACTGGACAATCTGGTCAAGGGTGCAGCCGGACAGGCTGTACAGAACATGAATCTGCTGTTCGGATTTGATGAGGCAGAAGGACTTTCCATGGTTCCGATGTTTCCATAATGAAAGGCATCTGTTTGATGCATTTCCTACGCTCATTGTTTCCGCGTAAGCGGAACTCTCATACAATGAGCTCTATAATGAGGTGAATAATGAGTAAAGAATATACAATCCGTGTGATGACACTGGAAGATTATGATGAGGTGTATGCGTTGTGGATGGGCATCCACGGTTTTGGAATCCGTTCCATCGATGATTCCAAAGAAGGAGTGGAGCGGTTTTTAAAAAGAAATCCGACCACGAGTATGGTAGCGGTAGCAGATGGAAAGATCGTGGGAGCCATTCTCTGCGGACATGACGGGAGACGCGGATGTCTGTATCATGTCTGTGTGCATGAAGATTACCGGAAGAACGGAATCGGAAAAGCCATGGCAGTCGCATGTATGCGCGCCCTGCAGGAAGAAAAAATCAACAAGGTCAGCCTGATCGCATTTAAGAGCAATGAGCTGGGAAATCATTTCTGGAAAGATGCCGGCTGGTGTTTCAGGGAAGACTTAAATTATTACGATTTTACATTGAACGAAGCAAATATTACGAAATTTAATCAGTAAGGAGAATGTTATGAGTGAGAATTTAAACGCATTGGAAAAAGCACAGGTGCTGATTGAGGCATTGCCTTATATCCAGCGTTTTAACCGCAAGATCATCGTTGTAAAATATGGTGGATCAGCGATGGTAGATGAGAAACTGAAAAAACAGGTCATTCAGGATGTCACCCTGTTAAAGCTGGTTGGATTCAAACCGATCATTGTGCATGGCGGTGGCAAGGAGATCAGCAAATGGGTTGCCAAAGCAGGAATGGAACCGGAATTTATCAATGGACTGCGTAAGACGGATGCGCCTACCATGGAGATTGCAGAGATGGTGTTAAACCGTGTCAATAAATCACTGGTATCCATGGTGCAGGAACTTGGGGTGCAGGCGGTCGGCATCAGTGGAAAAGACGGTGGTCTGTTAAAGGTGGAAAAGAAATTGTCGGATGGTCAGGACATCGGATATGTAGGAGAAGTAAAGGAAGTAAATCCAAAGATTCTGTATGATCTGCTGGAGAAAGATTTCCTTCCGATTATCTGTCCGATCGGTCTGGATGACAATTATGATACATATAATATCAATGCGGATGATGCGGCATGTGCGATTGCCCGTGCAGTTTCCGCAGAGAAACTGGCATTCTTAACCGATATCGAGGGAGTATACAAAGATCCGGAAGATCCGTCCACCCTGATTTCCGAACTTACGGTTTCCGATGCAGAAAAACTGATTACAGACGGATATATCGGCGGCGGTATGCTTCCAAAGCTGAATAACTGCATTGATGCCATTGAAAACGGAGTATCCCGTGTGCATATTCTCGATGGAAGAATCGCACATTGTCTGCTTTTGGAAATCTTCACCAATCGCGGAATCGGTACTGCAATTTTGGGTGATGAAGAACATCATTTTTACAATGAATAAGAGATAAGAGGTGTGGATAAACAATGAATAAACAGGAATATATTGATACCGCGGAGCAGGAACTGCTGCATACCTACAATCGTTTTTCACTTGTACTTGATCATGGTGAGGGCGTATACCTTTACGATACAGACAAAAAAGCGTATCTGGATTTTGCAGCCGGAATCGCCGTATGTGCGCTGGGCTACAGCAATGAGGCGTATAAAAATGCGCTGAAGGATCAGGTGGATAAACTGCTGCATACGTCAAATCTTTATTACAATGTCCCGACCATTGAGGCGGCAAAGAAAGCACTAAAAGCCAGCGGAATGGATCGTATTTTCTTTACAAACAGCGGTACGGAGGCCATTGAGGGAGCCATCAAAGCTGCAAAAAAATATGCATATACCAGAGACGGACATGCCGGCCATGAAATCATTGCCATGAAACATTCTTTCCACGGAAGAAGTATCGGAGCACTTTCCGTAACCGGAAATGCCCATTATCAGGAACCGTTTGCTCCGCTCATGCCGGGTGTGAAATTTGCAGAGTATAACAATTTAGAAAGTGTTAAAGAACTGGTAACGGACAAGACCTGTGCGGTTATTATGGAGACGGTACAGGGAGAAGGCGGAATTTATCCGGCCGATCCTGCATTTATCGAGGGCGTGCGCAGGCTCTGTGATGAAAAGGATATTCTGTTAATCTTAGATGAGATCCAGTGTGGCATGGGACGTACCGGCGAGATGTTCGCATGGCAGAATTACGGAGTAAAACCGGATATCATGACCTGTGCAAAAGCACTCGGATGTGGAGTGCCGGTCGGTGCATTTTTCCTGACACAGCGTGTGGCAGACAAATCGCTGGCACCGGGAGACCACGGAACGACCTATGGTGGAAACCCATTTGTCGGAGCAGCCGTTTCGGCAGTATTTGATCAGTTTAAAGCCTGTGACATTTTAGGTCATGTAAAGGAAGTAGCGCCTTATCTGGAACAGAAACTGGATGAGCTGGTAGAAAAATATGACTTCCTTGTAACACGCAGAGGCAAAGGTCTGATGCAGGGTGTGGTTTGTAAGCTTCCAGTTGGAAAAGTGGCAGCTGCAGCACTTGAGCAGGGACTGATCGTGATCACAGCGGGAGCGGATGTCCTTCGTTTTGTTCCACCGCTTGTCATCGAAAAACAGCATGTGGATGAAATGATTGAAAAGCTGGAAAAAGCATTACTTTCTGTGCAGGAATAACTTACACTTGTAAAAGTAACAAAAAATCGTTAAAATAGAAATGCATTGAGACTCGTTTCGCCCCGGAAAGGGAGAAATGAGATGAAAAAACATTGGATAAAAAAGTGCTGTATGATTCTGACATGCCTGTATCTGACGGGATGTGGCAGGGAGGAAGTGCCATATCTGGATACCACTCAGACACAGGAGCAGACGGTGGAAACGGAACGAACGGAACAAAAAGAAACATTAAAATCCGACCAGACGGTACAGGTATATGTATGCGGGGAGGTAGCAGCTCCCGGTGTCTATCAGCTGAAAGACGGTATGCGTATCTGCGATGCGGTGGAGGCGGCAGGAGGACTGACCAAAGCTGCCAGCCGCGAATACTGGAATCTTGCCGAGAAGCTTTCGGACGGACAGATGATTTATTTTCCCACAGAGGAAGAGGCAAGGGAGCGGAAAGCATCGGCAGAGGCAGCCGGTGCCACTGTGGAAGAATCGGACGGGCGGATTGATATCAATACGGCGGATGCCGCGCAGCTTGTGACCATTCCGGGAATCGGAGAGACACGGGCGGCGGCAATTCTTGCATACCGGGAGAAAAACGGGCCGTTTGCGAAAGTCGAAGATATCATGCAGGTATCCGGAATCAAAAGCGCACTTTTTGAGAAAATGAAAGATTATATAACGATTCGTTGAGGTGTAATATGGCAAAGAAAGTTCTCGTAGTAGATGATGAGAAATTAATCGTAAAAGGAATCCGGTTCAGTCTTGAACAGGACGGGATGGAAGTGGATTGTGCATACGATGGAGAAGAAGCGCTGAATATGGCGAAAGCAAATGAGTATGATATGATCCTTTTGGACATCATGCTTCCGAAGATGGACGGATTCGAAGTATGTCAGGCGATTCGTGAATTTTCTGATATGCCGATTGTTATGCTGACAGCGAAGGGCGACGATATGGATAAGATCCTGGGACTCGATTATGGTGCCGATGACTATATCACAAAGCCGTTTAATATTCTTGAGGTGAAAGCGCGTATCAAAGCGATCATGCGTCGTACTGCAGGACCGAGAGAAAAGAAAGAAGTTTCTTCGATTGTGGAGAAAGGGGATCTGCGTCTGGACTGTGACAGCAGGCGGCTGTTTATTTCAGGCAGGGAAGTAAACCTTACCGCAAAAGAATTTGATCTGCTGGAACTTCTTGTGAAAAATGAAAATAAAGTATACAGCAGGGAAAATCTGCTCGGACTGGTCTGGGGAAAAGATTATCCGGGAGACGTGCGTACAGTGGATGTGCATGTACGTCGTCTGCGTGAAAAGATCGAAACCAACCCAAGTGAACCGAAATACGTGCACACAAAATGGGGTGTGGGATATTATTATTACCAGAAATAGACGAGAAGGCAGAAAGGTTTTTCCATGCAGAAGAGTAAACAGTTTCTTCAGTTCTTAAAAAGTTTAAAATTTCGGCTGATTCTTTTGATCGTTGTGATTGCGGTCGTACCGAGTCTGATTCTTTCGGCAGCAGTTTTAAAATATTACGAAAAGCGTGCCGTTTCTATCCGGGAAAGTGAAATCTTAAGCCAGGCAAAAATTCTGGCAAATCAGATAGCGACAAGTGAATATATGAAGCTGGGGGCGGATGTATCGTCCAGCAATATTCAGACACAGATTGATATGCTCACGACCATCTATGATGGTCGTGTCATTGTTGTGGATGACAACTGCAAAGTTTATTATGACACGTATAATCTCGATGACCATAAGCTGATCATTGCAGAGGAGGTCATGCGCAGTTTCAAGGGCGAGGATATTGTGCATTATGATTCGGAGAACCATTACATTGAGATGACGATCCCGATCAGCGATCCTGATGATAAAAGTGAAACGGTGATCGGAGTTATGCTGATCAGTGTTTCTACGGACAATATTGTGATCAACCAGTCATATATGCGACAGGTGGCGGTGATCGTTATGGTCATGGTCGGAATTGCAATTGTGTTTTTTGCAATCCTTCTGCTTTTGTATTTTCTGAAGCCGTTGCAGAAGATTGAAGAGGGAATCGCTGCAATCAAAAACGGATACGGAGAGTACAATCTTCAGGTCAATGATTACACGGAGACGGCGGGAATCTGTGAGAAGATCAATCAGATGCTTGGCCGGATCAAAGTCATGGATGATTCCCGGCAGGAGTTTGTATCGAATGTGTCACATGAATTAAAGACACCGCTGACATCCATGAAGGTGCTGGCGGATTCGATCAACAGCATGCCGGATGCGCCGAAGGAACTGTATCAGGAATTTATGGAAGATATCACCAACGAGATTGAGCGTGAGACAAAGATCATCAACGATCTGCTTTCTCTGGTGAAGATGGATAAGTCTGCAGCAGGGCTGAATGTATCTTCCGTCAATATCAATGAACTTTTAGAGCAGATTTTAAAACGTCTGCAGCCGATTGCGGATAAGCAGAAAGTGGAACTTGTCCTTGAGAGTTTCCGCCCGGTTACCGCAGAAGTGGATGAGGTAAAAATCACGCTTGCGATCACAAATCTTGTGGAGAATGCAATCAAATATAACCGGAATGACGGAGAGGGCTGGGTACACGTATCGCTGAATGCGGATCACCAGTATTTCTACCTGAAAGTAGAAGATTCCGGAATCGGTATTCCGGAGGAGTCTCTGGATCATATTTACGAACGATTTTACCGGGTGGATAAATCCCATTCCCGTGAGATCGGAGGAACCGGACTGGGACTTGCGATTACAAGAAATTCTATACTGATGCATCGCGGCGCAATTAAAGTACATTCTGTGATGGGCGAGGGAACAACCTTTGATGTTCGTATTCCGCTCAACTATATTGCATAGGAGGAAAAAGATGAGAAAAAAAATAATTTCAATCATACTCCTTGTGGCAATGGTACTCACAATGGCTGCCGGATGTGGAAAAAAAGAAGATAAAAAAGACTATTTTGTATTTTATGTAAACAATGAGCTGACAAAGGTTGTTGCGAAAAAGATTACCCTGCAGCATACTTCATCCGGCAAAGCACAGGTGAAGGAACTGCTCAAAGATCTGCAGACACAGCCGGAGGATGCAACGCTTCGAAGAACTATTCCACGCAAAGTAAAAATCCAGAATATAGATCTGATCTCTTATCAGATTACGGTGGATTTCAGCAAGGAATATTACGATATGAAACCGACGGAAGAGATTCTGACCAGGGCTGCAATTGCAAAGACACTGTTGCAGCTGAGCCAGTATGTGACCTTTACGGTGGATGGAAAACCACTTGTGGATGCCTCGGGAGCAAATGTAGGTGCCATGAATCTGGACAGTTTTGTGGAAAATCCGGGAGAACAGATCAATTCCAGCCAGAAAGCAACACTGAAACTTTATTTTTCAAATAAGGCGGGTACCAGACTGGTTCCGGAAACCAGAGAGGTACATTACAGTTCCAACATTTCACTGGAAAAACTGGTGATGGAACAGCTGATTGAGGGACCAAGAAAAAGTGGACTCTTGGCAACGATTCCTTCGGAGACGAAACTGATTACGATCACAGTGGTGGATGGGGTCTGCTATGTCAATCTGGATGAAATGTTTTTGAATCAGAATCAGGAAATCTCAGAACCTGTTGTTTTATACTCTATCGTGGATTCCCTGACGGAACTGACGGAAATCGATAAAGTACAGATTTCCATCAACGGAGATACCAGTGGCAAATGCCGTTACACGTATAAACTATCAAAGATGTACAAGGCAGATGACCGTCTGGTCACAAAAGAAAGCGATGAGAAAGTAGAATCTACGGAATAGGAAAAGAAAGCGTGAGGAAAAGACCATTTCTTTTGCTTGCCACAGAGTTTCTGCTGGGGATTGTGTGTGTCAGAGAGCAGCTGCCGACATGGGGTGTGCTGGCAGTTCTGTTACTGGTATATACCACTCCATGGAAGGAACGGGGGATGCGGAAAGTTCTGTTTGCGGCAGGACTTCCCGGTATGTTTCTTTTGGGGATGCTGCAGATGCAGCGACAGATCGATTTCAGGCAGCAGTACCTGCAGAAACTCACAGATGGCCAGGAGGTTCGCCTGGCGGGAAAGATTGATCGGATAGAACCGAAAACCAGATGCGTTTATTACTATTTAAAAGATTGCACGGTGGAAGCAGAATCGAAGACACTGCCATGCAATGATGTAATCGCATATGTTTCTTCTGCCAGCCATTCGGCTGGACAAATCCTGAATATTGAGGGTACAATTTTATTATTTACAGAAGCATCCAATGAAGGGATGTTTGATGCCCGGCAGTTTTACCAGAGTCAGAAAATTGATTTCGGCATATGGGTCACAAAGATCAGCCGGGTCTATGGAAAACCGGATCGTTACCGGTGCGCACTACAGAATATGAAAAAGCGTGCAAATGACGTGATCCGGCATTCTATCCGGGACGATGGTGTGCTTTCTGCGATGCTGTTAGGGGAAAAGGGGGCTCTGGATGCAGAGATAAAATCTTTGTATCAGAGAGCGGGGATCGCCCATGTGCTTGCTATTTCCGGACTTCATATTTCCCTTCTGGGGATGGGACTGTACCGCCTGCTGCGGAAACGACTGCATACCCGGTATGTGACAGCAGCGCTGGCAACGACCGTTTTTTTGATTTCCTATGCGGTTTTAAGCGGAAACGGGGTATCTACACAGCGGGCGGTGGGCATGTGTCTGATTTATTTGTTTGCGGATGTGACAGGATATGCCTATGACATGTTAAATGCGCTTGGAATTGTTGTGCTCGTACTTTTGTGGGAAAATCCGTTTCTGCTATCGTATTCCGGATTTGTGTTTTCCGTGATGGCGGTGATTGCCATCGGAGTGGGAGCCAATGTACTGCTGGAATGGGAACATTCATGGAAACGCAGACAGCAGGCCGGAGAGGAAACCATCAAAAAAACATTTTTCTCAAGACAAAAAGAAGGAATTCTGGTAAGTTTTGCAATCCAGTTGTTTACCATCCCGCTGGTCGCATATTCTTATTATGAAATTCCCGTGTACGCGATGCTGATAAACCTGTTTGTACTTGCGGTGGTCAACGGATTACTGGGGCTTACTGTGCTTGGGGTGATTGTGGGGATGGCGTTTTTGCCTGCGGGGCGTGTTCTGTTTGCGCCCTGTGGCTGGATGCTCGACAGTTACCGGTTTCTGTGTGAGGTTTCCTTAAAGATTCCGGGTGCGCAGAGGATCACAGGGAAACCTGCGCATATGCGGATCTTTTGGTATTACCTGGGGCTTGGAGTGTTTCTTCTGGCGATCTATGCCTGTGCACGCAGAAATGAAAAGCATAAAGACTGCAGGGAAACGGCAGATCTGTGTGTAAGCCGAAGAAAGAAACGTCTGCAGGGCATAGTTTTTTCCTGTTTTATTGCGTTTCTTCTGCTTTTTCTTCTTTTTCCACAGAAGAAATCGTTTGAGATTGATTTCCTTGATGTGGGACAGGGAGACGGTATTTATCTGTGCACGGGCGGCGGGACTTCCATGTTTATCGATGGTGGGAGCACCGATGTGAAACAGGTGGGAAAGTACCGGATTCTGCCGTTTTTAAAGGCAAAAGGAGTGTCAGAGATTTCTTACTGGTTTGTCAGTCATACGGATACCGATCATGTGTCCGGTCTTAAGGAGGTTCTTGTGTCCGGATACCGTGTGGAGTATCTGGTGTTTGCAAAAGCAGTGGAAAAAGAAGCAAAGACAAAAGAGCTGGCAGAACTGGCCCGCAGCCATGGAACGAAAGTGCTTTATATGCAGGCGGGGGATACGGTAAGAAGCAAACGTGCAGCCATGCGCTGTCTGTATCCCAAAGCTTCGGATAAAGCGGAGGATGTCAATGATCTGTGTCTGGTACTGCAATTTGAAGAGGGGGATATCCGCGCCCTGTTTGGTGGAGATATCTCTACAGATGTGGAAGAGCAGCTGAGCCGCCGCGAAAAATGGGATAAGGTTTTGATTTTTAAGGCGGATCATCATGGATCGCGCTATGCGAACGCAGAAGCGTTATTGAAGTGTATCCGGCCGGAAATTACGGTTGCTTCAGCCGGAAAGGATAATCGTTACGGACATCCGAGCCCGGATGCCGTACAAAGGATCAAAGAGAGCGGCAGCAGATTTTTTTGCACCATCGAAGGTGGACGGATACGGGTGCGCGCCATCGAAAATAAGCTGGTGTGCGAAACTTACGTGAAATAGAGAAAATTATTTTCCGGCACTGTACTGTACCAGAAACAGTTCAACGGCCATCTGGTCATTCATGTGTCCGGTTTTTACTGCAGTTTCGTATTCCACACCATCGCGGATCGCCTGTTTGAGCTGATCCATGGAAAAAGCACGGCTCTGCGACTGGTATTTGCGGACTGCCCACTCCGGGCAGCCGGCTTTTAAAGCAATTTCTTTGTTGCCAAATCCCTGATTGGTCATGGATTTGACAATCATCAGACGCTGAAACTGGCTGGAAAGCAGAAAAAGAATACGCATCGGAGCTTCTTTGAGAGCAAGAAGATCATAATAAAGATCCAGTGCCTTTTTCTGCTGGTGCAGTGCCACTGCGTCAATCATGTCAAAGATTTTATTCTCGGTCTGTTCGGTGGTGATGGCTTCCACATCGGAGATATCAATATAGTCTTTTTCCAGTGTGTAGCAGAGAAGTTTCTCCAGCTCTTTGTCGATATTTTCCATGTCATCACCGGTTTTACGGATAAAGAGCGCATAGGCATCTCTTGTAATATTTTTTCCGTTTCTGCGGATTCTTCCCTCGATCCAGCGGGAGAGAGTCGTCTCATTCTGACGCGGAAATTCCACGATGCTTCCGTTTTTTTTCACCTGCTTGTACATCTTTGTTTTCTTGTCTATTTCTTTTTCCGCAAAGACAAAATAAGTGGTTTCCGGAATGGAAGACATGTAATCGGCAAGTTCTTCGGCGCTTTTTTTAAACAGACCGCTGTCTTCGATCAGAATGAGTCTGCGGTCGGCAAAAAAAGGCAGTGTCTCTGCCAGATCGATGATCTCTTTCTGGTTGATGTCGCTGCCGGAGAAAGCAGAAAAGTTCATGGTATCATCATCCGCTGCCAGTGCATGCTTTAATTTGTCCCGGTACTGGCGGATCAGATACTGTTCTTCTCCGTATAACAGATAAATCTGTTTGAATTGTCCTGTTTTGATGTCGTTATCAATCGTTTTCATGTCTACATTATATACATATTGGCAGACTTTTACAACTTTTTTTCAATTACATCTTGACAGAAAGGACAGCTTGACATATTATATTCTAGTATGTTTGCGATGAAGCGTCCGTGTCTGTTTCACCGCAGGAAACAAATTACAGTTTGATATGGAGGTGTACAGATTGGCTAACATTAAATCTGCTAAGAAGAGAATTTTAGTTACAGAGACAAAGACTGCAAGAAATAAAGCAATCCGTTCTGAAGTTAAGACTTCAATCAAGAAGGTAGAGGCTGCTGTTGCTGCAAAGGATAAGGCTGCTGCAGAGGCTGCATATAAGGATGCTTCTTCAGTTATCGAGAGTGCCTGCTCTAAGGGTGTATATCACAAGAACAACGCAGCTCGTAAAGTTTCCCGTTTAGCAAAATTAGTAAACGGAATCGCTTAAGATCTGAATATTATAAAAGAAGAAGGACTGCCAGTACCGTCATGCTGGCAGTCTTTTTTGTTTACAAATACGTGGGAGAATGATACAATAAACAGAGGAACTGATACAGCGGAGGAAAAAATGTCTGGATTATTGTTGGAGCTGCGCAGACAGATTGCGCACAATCGTCGGAAAGCTGCATATGAAGAACGGATGCGTGCATCTGCTCAGGAAAAACCGCAGGAGGTTTTTTCGCAGAAGACAAAAGAGACAAAGCCGGACACGGAAATACAGCCCGAAGTACAGGAAAGGAAAGTTAATGTTGTGAGCAGGGAAGATTTCTTACTTAGCCAGATTGATGAATTCAGAGAACGCGCCAAGCAGTTACAGTCATTGCTTGATTCCAGAGAGACGGAGGCACAGGAACTGCAGACGTTAGTGGATGAACGTCAGGAGAAAGCAGATGCTCTGGGGCAGATTCTTGAGGAGCGTCAGAAAAAAGCAGATGGATTCACTGCGGAAGTGGAAAAGCAGATTGATCGTCTGATCGGCAAAGTGTCTGCCAAGATGGAAGAAATCGAAGTTTCCATGAAGGAAGATGTGGCAGACGGCAAACGCTTAAATGAAGAAAAAGCAAAGGAACTGAAAGATTCTCTTGCGCAGATCGAAGAACAGCTGACCACGGCAAAAACAGAAATCTCCGAGAAAGTACATACAGAAAATGTAAAATGCTACCGAAATATTTCGGATCTGTTCCGCAGCATGGATGAACGCCTGGACAAGCTTACCGTTATGGAAAGCAGAATGCATCCGGTCCGTATTTTTTCCCTGACGGGAATGATACTTGGAATCGTGAATTTGGTGGTGTTACTTTTGGTCCTGCTGGTTAGTGTGGGCGTGATTGCGTTTTAGAATAAGGATATGCAATTCTCAAAAGAATGAGGATTGCATTTTTTGTCTCAAAAAAGAGATAGAACAATTCGAAAAGAGAAATGTGAATAGGAGAATCTGATATGGCAAAAAAGAAAGTTTGGGTTGTAGGACATAAGCATCCGGATACAGACTCCATATGTGCAGCTATTTCTTATGCAAACCTGAAAAATGAAATAGAAAAAAAGAATCCCAAAACAGCTACGGGAATGACCTATATTGCAAAGAGAGCCGGATCTGTAAATGCGGAGACGGCGTATGTTCTGGAAAGGTTTCATGCAGAGGCCCCGGCAATGATTTCGGATGTCGGAACACAGATCAAGGATATTCAGATACGCCGTACAGAGGGAGTAAACAGTCATATCTCTATGAAAAAGGCATGGGAGATGATGAAGATCCTCGGGGTTGTTACGCTTCCGGTGGTGCGGGAAAATAAGCTGGAAGGACTGATTGTAACAGGAGATATTGCAAAATCCTACATGGATGTATATGATAATACAATCCTTTCTACCGCACGTACCCAGTACAAGAATATTGTAGAGACGCTGGACGGACAGCTGCTGACAGGAAATGAACATGCGTATTTTGTTCACGGCAAGGTGGTAATCGGAATCGGTACACCGGAAGGAGTGACTTCTGCCATAGACAAGGATGACCTGGTTATGATCGGGGACGGGGAAGAGTCGCAGATGCTTTCCATTGCATCAAACTGCAGCTGCATGATTGTCACTAACGGATATGAAATCAGTCAGGAAGTGATCGAGGCGGCAAAGGAACGCGAAGTCGTTCTGATCAGTACACCGTACGATACGTTTACCGCGGCTCGTCTGATCAACCAGAGTATGCCGATCAAGCATTTTATGACAAAAAAAGGAATCATTCATTTTGATCTGGATGATTACGTGGATGAGGTAAGAGAGACCGTAGCCAATATACGGCATCGGGATTTCCCGGTTCTCGATGAAAACCAGAACTATGTGGGTATGTTTTCCCGCAGAAATTTGATGAAAGCAGAGAAAAAGAAACTGATCCTTGTGGACCACAATGAAAAATCACAGGCAGTATCCAATATTGATGAGGCGGAAATTTTGGAGATTATCGATCATCACCGGCTGGGCAGCCTTGAGACCATGTCTCCGGTGTATTTCCGCAATCAGCCGCTTGGATGTACATCCACCATCATTTATCAGATGTATCTGGAAAAGGGAATTACGATCACCTCGCAGATGGCAGGACTGATGTGCGCAGCCATTTTATCTGACACGCTGATGTTCCGCTCACCGACCTGTACACAGATAGACAGGGAAGCAGCACTCCGGCTGGCAGAGATTGCAGAGGTTAAGGTCGAGGAGCTTGCCTCAGCAATGTTTCAGGCGGGAAGCAATTTTGATAATAAAACAGAAGAAGAAATTTTAAATCAGGATTTTAAAATTTTCCATGCCGAGGATGTGAGTTTTGGCGTGGCGCAGATCAGCGCGATGGGACGCACCGAACTGGATAAGGTGCAGGAACGTATCGAGCCGAAACTGGAACAGATGATGGGAGAAAAACAGATCCAGATGATTTTTGTCATGCTGACGGATATCTTAAATGAGTCTACTTATCTGATTTATCGCGGTGCGGATGCATCGCAGCTGGTTGCGGCAGCTTATAATTGCGAGCCTTCCGATCAGGGGATTATGCTGGAAAATGTGGTATCTAGAAAGAAACAGCTGATTCCTGCGCTGATCAACACACTTGCAGAGCGCAAAATGTAACAGGCAGACAGATCAATTGCGCTGTTCTCTGGGAGAACAGCCAAAATGTTTGCGGTATGCCCGGGAAAAGGTGGAATAATTGTGAAAACCACAGGCATAACAGGCGGTGGTGATGGATTCCCCCTGGGCGATCTGATCTCTTGCCAGCAAAAGGCGCTTCGTGGTCAGATAGTTTCCGATCGTATAACCGGTTTCTTCCTTGAAGGCATGCATGAGATGATACCGGCTCAGATAGAAATGTTCGGCAAGAAAGTCGATGGTGATGTCATCTGTTAAATGTGCATTTAAATAATCTATCACATGGATCATTTTATGATTTGAGGCTGTGGTAGAAAGATATTCAATGCGGTTGGAGAGAGCTGCACGGTTTAACTGCACCATCAGCTCCAGAAAAAGAAGTTTATGATAAAGTTCGTTTGCGTATTCTCTGGAATCCAGAGATTGTTCCAGATCGTGGATAATTCTTGCAATCTGTGTTGTCTGCAGTGCCGGAATACGCAGTACATGCGATTTTTTCTGATGCGCTTCTTTTAAGCAGAGTGAGAGATCGTCGGAATCATGACAGGCATCCAGGTAGTGTCTGGAAATATAGATGATGATGCGCTCATAAATTTCAGAACTGTGCAGAACCGGACGGTGGACCGTACCTGCGGGAACGAATACGATATCCCCCGGTATCAGATCATAGGTACGTCCTTCCACATTGTAAGAAATATTTCCTTTGCGAAAGATCAGAATTTTATGAAAATCGTGGTAATGAAAGTCAATCGGGCGCATAGAGGTATCTTTTAAGTGAAAAATCTTAAAATCGTCATGAAGATATCCTGTTTTTTCATAATGTGAGAGTTCTGACATTGCATAAATCTCCTGTAAATATTAATTAGATTCAGTGTACTATGTTTCCACACAATTTGCAATATAAAAAGCACTGTAGCTGTTTTAGAAGACGGATCGTGCGGGTATACTTAGAATAGAAGCTCTGAATCGACAGGATGGAAAAGAAAAAAGGAGTGTAGAAATATGAAGTTTACAAAAATGCATGGGTGCGGAAATGATTATGTATATGTCAATTTGTTTGAGGAAAAGATAGCAGATCCTGCAAAGGTATCAATTGCAGTGAGTGACCGCCATTTTGGAATCGGATCGGATGGTCTGATCACTATTGGTCCATCGGATATCGCGGATTTTAGGATGCGGATTTACAATGCGGATGGCTCGGAGGCGGAGATGTGTGGAAACGGAATCCGCTGTGTCGCAAAATATGTATATGATCATAAAATGACGGATAAGAAAGAGATTACGATTGAAACCGGAGCCGGGGTAAAAACGTTGCAGCTGACGGTTGCGGATGGCAAGGTTTCGCTGGTTCGTGTGGATATGGGAGAACCGATATTAAAACCGGATTTAATTCCTGTAGATGCATCGGGAGAACAGGTGGTAAATGAGCCGATTGAAGTAGAGGGTAGAGAGTGGAAGATGACCTGCGTGTCGATGGGAAATCCACATGCGGTAATTTTTGTGGAGGACACCGAACATTTTGAACTGGAAAAATACGGTCCGGAGTTTGAACATCATCCACGGTTTCCAAAACGGACCAACACAGAGTTCGTACACGTTATTTCTCCAACGGAAGCATCCATGCGGGTGTGGGAACGCGGATCTGCGGAGACGCTTGCCTGTGGTACCGGAACCTGTGCCACGGTTATGGCATGTATCTTAAATCATAAGACAGAAAATAAAGTTCTGGTGCATCTGCGGGGCGGAGATCTGACCATCGAGTATGATCCGGATAACAATCATATTTATATGACCGGACCAGCGACAGAAGTGTTTCATGGAATATGGGAGGAAAATTAAATGATAATTAAAGAACTTATCAACGAAATGGAATATGAGATACTGGCGGGAAGCGAGGAGACAGAGATTACGACTCTGGTATATGATTCCCGCAAGGTTGAAAAAGGTTCTGTGTTTGTGTGCATCAGCGGAAGTGTGCGTGATGCACATGAGTTTATTCCGGATGTGGCAGCAAAGGGAGCAGCGGCCATTGTCGTAGAAAAGGATGTAACGCCGATCGATGGAATTACATATATCAAGGTAGAGGACAGCCGTCTGGCACTTGCCTGCATGTCTGCGGCATATTTTGGGCATCCGGCAAAAAAATTAAAGACGATCGGTATTACCGGAACAAAAGGAAAAACAACGACAACCTATATGGTTCGTTCGATTCTAGAGTCTGCGGGGATCAAAACCGGACTGATCGGCACGATCGAATCGATTGTTGGTTCTGAGCGTATTCCTTCTGCAAATACGACACCGGAATCTTACCGGGTACAGGAGCTTTTTGCAAAAATGGTAGATGCGGGACTCGATGCTGTTGTGATGGAAGTCTCTTCCCAGGCGCTGATGCTTCACCGCGTATCCGGATTTGTGTTTGATATCGGCGTGTTTACCAATCTTGAACCGGATCATATCGGAGAAAATGAGCACAAGGATTTTGCAGATTATATGCACTGCAAGAGTCTTTTGTTCCAGCAGTGCAGGCATGGAATTTTTAATGGGGACAGCGAGCATCTGCAGGGCATTTTACAGGGACATACCTGTACGGTTGAGACGTTTGGGTATGGAGCAGAAAATGATCTGATTGCGCAGAAGGTAGAGTTAAAAAAGGAGCATGGGGCACTTGGTGTAAAATATCATGTGGGAGGTTCCATGGATTTTGATGTGGAAGTCAATGTGCCGGGAAAATTTTCGGTGTATAATTCCCTGACCGCCATTGCAATCTGTCATCATTTTGGTGTCAGTGTTGAAGAAATCAAAAAGGCGATGCTTCATGTAAGTGTCAAGGGAAGAATTGAGATTGTACCGGTAACAAAGAGATATACGCTGATGATTGACTATGCACACAATGCCATGGCACTGGAGAGTCTGTTAACGACCTTGAAAGAGTATGAGCCGGGCAGACTGGTCTGCCTGTTCGGATGCGGAGGAAACCGTGCAAAATCCCGCCGTTATGAGATGGGAGAGGTATCTTCAAAACTGGCAGATCTGACGGTTGTCACATCGGATAATCCAAGAAATGAAGAACCCATGGATATCATCAACGATATTCTGGTCGGGGTACACAAAGCCGATGGCGCATATGTGACGATACCGGACCGGAAAGAAGCTATCAGGTATTGCATGGAACATGCCGAGGATGGCGATATCATCGTCCTTGCAGGAAAAGGGCACGAAGATTACCAGGAGATCAAGGGTGTGAAGCATCATATGGATGAGCGTGAACTGATCGCGGATATTATCCGGGAAAATACGGATCTGAAATTATAACAGGATTATAAATAACAGGAACAGGCAAAAGGAGTGGAAAAATGGGAAAACAGAGTTGGAAAGCGGGAAATATGTTAAATCCGGTGCCGGCTGTGATGGTCAGTGTGGCGGATCAGAATCATCGGCCAAACATTATTACCGTGGCATGGGCAGGAACCGTCTGCACCAATCCGCCGATGGTTTCCATTTCCGTCCGCCCATCCCGTTATTCTTATGAGATCATAGAGAAAACCGGAGAATTTGTGATTAATCTGACCAACGAAAAACTGGCAAAGGCCTGTGATTACTGCGGCGTGGTCAGCGGAAGAGATGTGGATAAATTTAAAAAAACAGGACTTACACCGGTTCCGGTGGAGCATGTGAAAGCTCCGGCAATTGCGGAAAGTCCTGTAAATATTGCCTGCAGGGTGGTGGAGAGCCATCCGCTTGGCAGTCATACGATGTTTGTGGCGGAAGTACTTGGCGTAACGGTGGATGATGCGTATCTGGATGAAACAGGAAAATTTGACATCAACGGAACCGGGCTTATCATGTATTCCCACGGAGAATATTTTGCTCTGGGGAAAAAACTCGGCAAATTTGGATACAGCGTACAGAAAAAGAAAAAATGACACGCGGCTTATTGTAGCAGCGTGTCCATCAGTACAGCATATACATCTTCACTTTTCTTTTTCCAGTTATTGCAGATGGCTTCTGCCTGTTCTTTTGTAGTTACGCAAAGCGTCAGGTCGATCAGAGGATTGCCGTCAGACCGTACCTGACAGCGTACTGCGTATTTCTGATTGGTTGTCTTATAGTAATCTGCCAGAATGGAATTTTCTTGTCGGAATTCTAATTTATTCTTTTCAAAAAATCCCTGAACATCATTTTCAATTCCATCATTTAATTTATCTTTGAAAAATCCAAGTGTTTCTTTTCCCGCAGAAGTCAGAGAGTACTGTGTGTTGCTGTGCGTGGACTCTGCATGGATTAAATTGGCATCGACCAGATCCCCGATTACTTCCTGTACACGGAAATAGTCTGTGTATTCCTGTTCCAGAAAGAAATTGGAAATCTGGGTGTTGGAAAGCGGAAACCCTGCTTTGCTCAGCATATATAAGATCGTAAGTTTATAGATTGTAAATGGTTCAGCCATAAAAATGTTCTCCTTGTCTGGTATTGCGTTCTTTGAGACGGCGATGAATGGTGTTTAAAATGCGTTTTTTGTCTGTGCTCCAGGATGGGGCGAGTAATAGACTGCGGGGACCATCTCCCGTCAGACGGTGAACGACCATGTCCGGGGGAAGAAGTTCCAGGCAGTCGATCACAAAATCGCTGTATTCATCAAGTTCCATCATGGGAAACGGATGAAGCTGATACTGTTCTGCCAGTGCAGTGCCACGCAGGACATGCAGAAGCTGCAGCTTGATTCCCGAAACCGGAAGTGCGGCGACATGCCGGACGGTATCTTTCATCATTTCTTTTGTTTCACCGGGAAATCCTAAAATAACATGTGCGATCACGGAGATTCCAAGGGCATGAAGTTTGGATACAGCGGCATCAAACTGTGCAACCGTGGTATGCGTGTTCATGGCAGACAGCGTCTTTGCATGGATGCTCTGCAGACCAAGCTCTATCCATATGGGTTTTTCCTGATTGAGATCGGAGAGGAGTTCTAAGGTTTCCGGAGGAAGGCAGTCACTTCTGGTTCCTATGGAAAGTGCAACGATTTCTTCCGGTGCCATTGCCTCGGAATAGAGCTGACGCAAAACGTCAACGGGGGCATAGGTGTTGGTAAATGACTGGAAATACGCAATGAATTTCTGGCAGTGTGTTTTGGCGGCGATTTTCTGTCTGGCCTGTATGAACTGCTCAGAAACCGGCAGAAATGCATCCGCGGCAAAATCACCGGAGCCTCCGGCACTGCAGAATGCACATCCTCCGTAAGAGAGTGTTCCGTCGCGGTTGGGACACGTCATCCCACCGCTTAGACTGAGACGGTACACTTTTTCCCCGAAGACCTCTTTACAGTAATCGTTCAGAGAATAGTAGCGATTAGCGGACATGAGACTTGACTGCTTCACTTACAACTTCTGCCACACGTGGATCAAATGCTTCCGGCATAATGAAATCTTCATTTAATTCCTCGTCAGAAACCAGGGCTGCAAGTGCTTCTGCTGCTGCAAGTTTCATTTCTTCTGTGATCTGGGTGGCATGTGCCTCCAATGCACCGCGGAAAATACCAGGGAAAGCGATCACGTTGTTTACCTGATTTGGGAAATCGCTCCGTCCGGTTCCGACAACTTTTGCTCCGGCAGCTTTGGCCACATCCGGCATGATCTCCGGCACCGGATTTGCCATGGCAAAGAGGATGGCATCCTTATTCATGGAAGAAACCATTTCCGGAGTGACAATGTTTGGCGCAGAGACACCGACAAAGATATCCGCACCGCGCAGTGCGTCTGCCAGCGTTCCGGAGGCATTTTCGAGATTGGTAACCTCTGTCATTTTTTTCTGCATCCAGTTTAAGTTCGGATAATCTTTTCCGATGATTCCTTCACGGTCACACATGGTCACGTGTTTGAAACCGTAAGTCAGAAGAAGTTTGGTGATTGCCACACCGGCAGATCCTGCACCGTTTACCACAACGCGGCAGTCTTCTTTTTTCTTGCCGGTCACACGCAGACCATTGATGATACCGGCCAAAACAACGATGGCGGTTCCGTGCTGGTCATCATGAAATACCGGGATATCAAGCATTTCTTTCAGACGTTCCTCGATTTCGAAACAACGCGGAGCGGAGATGTCTTCCAGATTGATACCGCCAAATCCGGGAGCTATATTTTTCACAGCCTGAATGATCTCTTCGGTGTCCTGGGTGTCCAGACAGATCGGTACAGCATTCACATTTCCAAATTCTTTGAATAATACACATTTTCCTTCCATGACCGGCATAGCGGCATAAGGACCGATATTTCCAAGGCCGAGAACGGCGCTTCCGTCGGAAACAACGGCAACCGTGTTGGCTTTCCAGGTGTATGTGTAGGCAGCAGTTTTATCTTCCGCAATTACTTTGCAGGGTTCTGCAACACCCGGGGTGTATGCAATCGCGAGATCCTCGCGGGTTTTTACTTTTGATTTTGCAACGGTTTCGAGTTTTCCGTTCCATTCTTTGTGGCATAAAAGTGCCTTTTCTTTATTATCCATAGTAATTTTCTCCTTTACATACTCATACTTATTCACAATACCATTCTTGCGCATGAAAAAAAAGACTTCCTATTTTACCGGAAATAGTGTATAATAGCTGCATTAGATAATATTTGAAATGATTCATAGTCGTTTCTGACTGATATCCCATGCAAATAAGTGTAATTTATGAAATGATTTACGGTACGAAACAAGTCTATATTTTTTAAGAAGGAGCAGATGGAATGAGGGAAAAATATGAGAGTCTTTCTTTGGTTGTGTTAAAAGACCTGGCAAAGGCACGCGGACTCAAAGGAATCTCAACAATGAAAAAAGGAGAGCTGATTGATCGGATGCTGCAGGAAGATGAGCGGGAGAAAGAGACAGCACCGAAGGCAAAGACGGTATATACCGCGCGGACAGCTTCCGGACAGGAAGGAAGAAAACATACGCCAAAACAGCGAAGGGAAGAGCATCCGTCCCATACGGAGGAACACAACAGCCCGGAGCATGGAGAGAACGTGCATGCATCGCAGGAGCAGACCTATAAGGTGCAGGAGGATAATGACAGTGCCGCGATCAAAGAAGATATCGTCAGCCTCGACAGTGGAAATACAGCGAGCGGTATTCTGGAGGTTATGGCAGACGGATTCGGTTTTATCCGCTGTGAAAACTATCTGCCGGGGGAACATGATGTTTATGTGGCACCGTCCCAGATCCGCAGATTTAATCTGAAAACCGGGGATATTGTCTGTGGGAATACCAAAGTCAAATCCGAGCGGGAGAAATTTTCTGCCCTTTTGTATGTGACTTCGGTAAACGGATATCATCCTTCGGAAGCACAGAAGCGGACAAACTTTGAGGATCTGACCCCGATTTTTCCGAATGTGCGTCTGCGCATGGAACGTCCCGGCGGTTCGGTTGCAATGCGTGTGATGGATATTGTTTCCCCGATCGGTAAAGGGCAGCGTGGTATGATTGTATCCCCACCGAAAGCAGGTAAGACAACGCTTTTAAAGGAAGTCGCAAAGTCGGTAAAGGAAAATAACCCGGAGATGCATCTGATCATTCTGCTGATTGACGAGCGGCCGGAGGAAGTAACCGATATTAAAGAGGCAATTGAGGGAGAAAATGTAGAGGTCATTTATTCCACTTTCGATGAGACCGCAGAACACCATAAGCGGGTATCGGAAATGGTAATCGAGCGTGCAAAACGTCTGGTGGAACATAAAAAGGATGTGATGATTCTCCTCGACAGTATCACACGTCTGGCACGTGCCTACAACCTGACCTGTACGCCGAGCGGCCGTACACTTTCCGGTGGTCTTGATCCGGCGGCACTGCACATGCCGAAACGATTTTTTGGTGCAGCCCGGAATATGAGAGAAGGCGGAAGCCTGACCATTCTTGCCACGGCACTGGTCGATACCGGAAGCAAGATGGATGACGTGGTATTTGAGGAATTTAAGGGAACCGGTAACATGGAACTTGTTCTTGACCGGAAACTTTCCGAAAAGAGAATTTTCCCGGCGGTGGATATTGTAAAGTCCGGCACGCGAAGAGACGATCTGCTGCTTGATCCGCAGGAGCGTGAGGGCGTGGAGAATATGCGCCGGGCATTAAACGGCATGCGGTCGGATGAGGCTGTGGAGAATATTTTAAATATGTTTGCACACACGCGTACAAATGCTGATTTTATCAATCTTGTAAGAAAAAACAGAATTCTTTAAATTTCTATTGCATTTGCATGGACGCTATGTTACAATAATTAAGCTGTTTATCGGGATGTAAACGGACGAAAGTGTCGCTCTTGTAACAAGTATCATATGCGGATCGGGCATACGGGTATAAAGAGTGTGACAGAAACCAGAATCAGCCGGAAGACTGATTACAGAAAACGATAAGAATATAAAGAGGTGAAAATCATGAGAGAAGGAATCCATCCAGATTATTATCAGGCAACCGTTACCTGCAACTGTGGAAACACATTCGTTACAGGTTCTACAAAGCCGGAGATCCACGTAGAAATCTGTTCTAAGTGTCATCCATTCTATACTGGACAGCAGAAGGCTAACCAGGCTCGTGGACGTATCGAACAGTTCAACAAGAAGTATGGCATGAAATAGAATTGATAAGTCACGTAAAAAGGTTGAGGCTGTGTATTGCCTCAACCTTTTTCTCTTACAGGGGGAAATATGAAATATTCAGGAGTTGGCGGGCAGGCAGTCATGGAAGGTGTCATGATGAAAAACGAAGACCGTTATGCGGTTGCCGTTCGCAAGCCGGATCACACCATTGATGTAAAAGTTTCTACATTTAAAGAAACGATTAAAAATAAAAAACTGCGGCGTCTGCCATTCATCCGTGGTGTCATTAATTTTATAGAATCACTGATCCTTGGCATGCAGACACTCATGTATTCGGCTTCCTTTTTTGAAGACGATGAGGATGAAAAAAAGAAAAAAGAAGCCATGACGCAGGAGGAACGAAAGGCGCAGGAAGAGAAAGAAAAAAAGCAGGAGAAGGCAATGATGGGCGGAACCGTTGCATTTTCCGTTGTTTTTGCGCTGGGACTTTTCTTTTTCCTGCCATATTTTCTGTCCGGGATCTTTCATAAAGTTATTGCATCGGATACGGTGATTGCGTTGCTGGAGGGACTGATCCGTCTGGCGATTTTTATCGGATATATTGCGCTGATTTCCCTGACACCTGATATTAAGAGAGTGTTTATGTACCACGGAGCGGAACATAAATGCATCAATTGCATCGAACACGGAATGGAACTGAATGTGGAAAATGTCCGGAAAAGTTCCCGGCAGCACAAGCGCTGCGGTACCAGTTTCCTGTTGATTGTAATGCTGATATCTATCGTGTTCTTTTTGTTTATCCGTGTGGATTCGCGTATTTTGCAGCTGGTGCTCAGACTTCTTCTTATTCCGGTGATCGCCGGAGTATCTTATGAGTTTATCCGTTTGGCGGGAAGATATGATAACTGGTTGGTGAATATACTGAGCAAACCGGGACTCTGGATGCAGAAGATGACAACAAGAGAGCCGGATGATGAGATGATCGAAGTGGGAATCGCTTCGGTGGAAGCTGTGTTTGACTGGAGAAAGTGGCAGAAGGAAGAGAATGTATGACCTATAGGGAAGCAATTGTTTCGGGAGAAAAAAGCCTGTGTGAGGCTGGCATTGCAGATGCCAGAAATGATGCATGGCTGCTTTTGACCATGGCATGTAAAATTGACCACACTTACTATTATATGCATATTGACGAAGAGATGCCGGAGGAACTGCAGCATGAATTTGAAGTGCTGATTAAAAAGAGGGCAGAGCGAGTGCCTCTTCAGTATATCACCGGGGAACAGGAATTCATGGGGATGACATTTCATGTGAATTCCAATGTGCTGATTCCGCGACAGGATACGGAAACCCTGGTGGAGGAAGCACTGAAGGTTGTAAAACCGGGGATGAAGGTGCTGGATATGTGTACCGGTTCCGGATGTGTGCTGATCAGTATTTTGAAAAATGTACACGGTACCGGGGGATATGGATATGATATTTCCAAACAGGCGATCAATGTTGCAAAGGAAAATGCAAAATTAAATGATGTTCCTGCCATTTTCGAGAGAAGCAATCTGTTTGAGGATGTTGCGGATGAAACGTTTGATGTGATTGTGTCAAATCCACCATACATCCGCAGCGATGAAATTCCGTTTCTGATGCCGGAGGTGTCGGAATTTGAACCGCATGAGGCACTGGACGGAAAAGAAGATGGTCTGTTCTTCTACCGGAAGATCATCCAGGAAAGCCCGGATTATCTGACCGATGGAGGGTATCTGCTGTTTGAGATCGGATATGACCAGGGATGGGCGGTATCATCTATGATGAAAGAGGCCGGATTTGAGGACGTCTGCGTGAAAAAAGATCTTGCGCGAAATGACCGTGTAGTCTGCGGACACAAACACCTATGTGAAAAGAGAGGATAGATTATGTTTGATAAATTAGAGGATTTACTTCATCATTATGAGGAGTTAATGAATACATTGAGCGAGCCGGATGTGGCAAACGATCCGAACCGCTTTCGTAAACTGATGAAAGAGCAGAGTGATCTGCAGCCAATCGTGGATGCCTACAAGGAATACAAGGCATGTAAGCAGACGATAGAGGATTCCCTTGCAATTCTTGATGAGGAATCCGATGAGGAAATGCGCGAATTGGCAAAGGAAGAATTAAATGAGGCAAAGAGCCGTCTGGGAGAGCTGGAACAGAAATTAAAGATTCTGCTTCTGCCAAAAGACCCGAACGACGACAAGAATGTTATTGTGGAGATTCGTGCAGGCGCCGGTGGAGAGGAAGCTGCGCTTTTTGCGGCTGAAATTTACCGTATGTATGTACACTATGCAGAGCGTCGTGGCTGGAAAGTGGAGACACTTGAGGCGGATGAAACCGGAATCGGAGGCATGAAGTCGGTCAACTTTATGGTGACTGGAGCAGGCGCATATTCCGTGCTGAAATATGAATCCGGTGTGCACCGTGTACAGCGTGTGCCGGAGACGGAATCCCAGGGACGTATTCAGACATCAACCTGCAGTGTTGCAGTTATGCCGGAGGCGGAGGATGTGGAAGTGCATATTGACGACAAAGACATCCGTATCGACGTTATGAGGGCATCCGGAAATGGTGGACAGTGTGTCAATACGACGGACTCTGCTGTGCGTCTGACGCATTATCCGACCGGTATCGTGATTTACAGTCAGACCGAAAAATCACAGATCCAGAACAAGGAGAAAGCGTTTGCACTGCTGCGTACCAAGCTGTATGATCTCGAACTGCAGAAGAAGCAGGATGCAGAGTCTGAGGAACGACGCAGCCAGATCGGAACCGGAGACCGTTCCGAGAAGATCCGTACTTATAATTTTCCACAGGGACGTGTGACGGATCACCGCATCAACCTGACATTATACAAGCTGGACAAGATTCTTGACGGAGATATTCAGGAGATTATCGATGCATGTATCGCGGCTGACCAGGCGAAGAAACTTGCAAAAATGCAGGATGAAAACTAATCTGTCCGGTTTATGATGTTCGTTTTGCTATAGGTAGTAGCTGATAATTGAAAAAATGGATGAAGAAGACGGACGTTGACATATGTCATTGTCCGTCTTCTTTATTTTGGGTATATAGTTTAGATGCACGGTATACCCTTTTTTATTTGGCTGTATGGATAGACCTGGGGATTTATTTGCAGATGCAGGATTTTATGGTGGAGCTCGTTCACAACTTGAATGGGAAATCAAATAAACAATAATTAAGTTGAAAAAGGGTATAATTAGGGTATAATTAGGACATAAGCAAGGGGGTGTATGTTATGCCACAAATAATTCCAATTAAAGACTTGAAGAATACATCGGAGATATCTGATATGTGTCATAAGACAGAGGAGCCAATTTATGTTACGAAAAATGGCTATGGAGATATGGTAATTATGAGCATGGAGATTTATGAGTCAACCATGAGACAGATTGCTATGTACAGAGATATAGAAATATCTGAAAAGCAGATAGAGGCAGGACAGATAAAAAACGTCAATAAAGGAAGAAAACATGAGTAAGAAACACAAACATATTTCTGCCGTGAAAACAACAGAACAAAAGGCAGTACAACAGTCACAGCAGCCACAGGAACTGACACCACAGAAGCTGAACCGGCTTTTGGAGAAAAATCCATTTGCACAGCTTCTGGGAATGGAACTGCTGGAAGTGCGGGAAGGCTATGCTTACGGAAGAATGCGCATGGATGAGCATTTTACGAATATTTACGGTGGAATGCATGGCGGATGTGCGTATGCGCTTGCTGATACGCTTGCTGGTTTGGCGGCATCCACCTATGGCAATTATGTTACAACGATTGACGGGAAAATGAATTATCTGGAGGCTGTGAAAGATACCGGCTATGTGTACGGTGAGGCAGAAGTACAAAGACAGGGAGGACGGATCGGCGTATATACCGTGAAACTTATGGATGAAAATCAAAAAGTTCTGGTTACAGCCGATTTTACCTATTACCGGACAGGACAGGCGATTGACCAGCAGGGATAGGGTGTTTTCAAGGTGTCTGATTTGGAAAAAATCAGATGCCTTTTTTCTTTTTACTTGTTTATCGCGTTAAAGTATAGTAGTGTTAAAATATAAAAATACCAAGGAGGAAAAGTTATGGGGAAAGGAAGACGGGAAAAGGTTTTGGACAGCATCGGAACATTGAAGCAGACGGTGAATGAATTTCAAATATAAATTGTTTGTAAAATAAAAACAACTTAATAAAAACAGAAAATGCGGTCATATTTATGAAAAAATATTTCATGAATATGACCGCTTTATTGTTTGAAAAACGGTTAATATATAAGAAAAAACAAAATATTATCTGATAATATTGCACAAAATTAGCAATAGACAAATTATCAGACAATAGAACAAAAAAAGTGATTTACAAGCGGCGGTTATAGGAGTAAAATGAGAATCAGTTAAGAAAAAGCAACTCATGAATGATTTACAACGAAAGGATAGTTCTATGAAAGAGCAATGGAATGAGAGCACAGCAACCGCCAAAGGATTATATGATCCGAGTTTCGAACATGATAACTGCGGAATTGGTGCTGTGGTAAACATCAAAGGGATCAAGACCCACCAGACCGTGGAAAATGCCTTGAAAATTGTTGAGAACTTAAAGCATAGAGCCGGAAAAGATGCTGACGGAAAGACCGGGGACGGTGTTGGTATTCTTCTTCAGATTTCCCATAAGTTCTTTAAGAAAGCGACAGAGCCGCTTGGAATCAAGCTGGGAGAAGAGAGAGATTACGGCGTCGGAATGTTTTTCTTCCCACAGGATGAGTTAAAGACCAATCAGGCAAAGAAGATGTTTGAGGTAATTGTCGAGAAGGAAGGAATGGAATTCCTCGGATGGAGACAGGTACCGATTCATCCGGACAAGCTTTCCGACAAGGCCAGAGGATGTATGCCATGCATCATGCAGGCGTTCATCAAAAGACCGGAAGATGTGGAGAAGGGACTTGATTTTGACCGCAAGCTGTATGTGGCACGCCGTGTATTCGAGCAGTCCAACGATGACAGCTACGTTGCTTCTCTTTCGAGCAGAACGATCGTATATAAAGGAATGTTCCTTGTAGAGCAGCTGCGTCAGTTCTTCTCCGATCTGCAGGATAAGGATTATGAGTCTGCAATTGCAACGGTACATTCCCGTTTCTCAACCAACACAAATCCAAGCTGGGAGAGAGCACATCCAAACCGTTTTATTGTACACAACGGTGAGATCAACACCATCCGCGGTAATGCAGACAAGATGCTTGCCCGGGAAGAGACGATGGCATCCGGCAAGCTGCGCGGGGAATTCCAGAAGGTACTTCCGGTCGTCAACACCGAAGGATCTGATTCCGCAATGCTGGACAATACGCTGGAGTTTCTGGTGATGAGTGGCATGGATCTGCCACTGGCAGTCATGATCATGATTCCGGAGCCATGGGCAAACAATGCTGTGATGACACAGAAAAAGAAAGATTTCTATCAGTATTATGCAACCATGATGGAGCCTTGGGACGGACCTGCATCCATCCTGTTCTCCGATGGAGATATGATGGGAGCGGTTCTTGACCGTAACGGTCTGCGTCCATCCCGTTATTACATTACAGACGATGACTATCTGATTCTTTCTTCCGAGGTCGGAGTTCTCGATATTGATCCGACCCATATCGTGACAAAAGACCGTCTGCGTCCTGGTAAAATGCTTCTTGTAGATACTGTGCAGGGCCGTGTGATTGATGACGATGAGTTAAAAGAAAGATATGCGGATAAGCGTCCGTATGGTGAGTGGCTTGACAGCAATATCGTCATGTTAAAGGATTTAAAAATCCCGAATGAGCGTGTGCCGGAATACACACAGGAAGAACGCCAGAGAATGCAGAGAGCATTCGGTTACACGTATGAGTCCTTAAAGGATTCCATCCTGCCGATGGCAAAGAACGGCATTGAGGGTACCGCTGCGATGGGTACAGATACACCGCTTGCGGCGCTGTCCGGAAACCGTGAGCCGCTGTTTAACTATTTTAAGCAGCTGTTTGCACAGGTAACCAACCCGCCAATCGATTCCATTCGTGAGGAGGTTGTTACTTCTACGACGGTGTATATTGGATCTGCCGGAAACCTCTTAGAGGAAAAGCCGGAGAACTGTAAAGTACTTCGGATCAACAATCCGATTCTGACCAACACAGACCTGATGAAAATCCGCAATATGAAAGTAGACGGATTTAAGGTAGAAACCATTCCGATTATTTATTATAAGAATACCAGTCTTGAGAAAGCCGTAGATCGTCTCTTTATTGAGGCGGACCGTGCATACAGAGACGGAGCCAATATCCTGATCCTTTCCGACAGAGGCGTGGATGATAACCATGTGGCAATTCCTTCCCTGCTTGCCGTATCTGCATTGCAGCAGTATCTGGTAAAGACAAAGAAACGTACTTCCCTTTCCCTGATTCTCGAATCCGGAGAGCCGCGTGAGGTACATCATTTTGCAACACTGCTTGGTTTTGGTGCGAGTGCAATTAACCCATACCTGGCACTGGATACCGTAAAACAGCTGATCGACGAGCACATGTTAGACAAAGATTATTATGCCGCAGTTGATGATTATAACCATGCAATTATCACCGGTATTGTAAAGATTGCAGCCAAGATGGGTATTTCTACGATCCAGTCGTATCAGGGTTCCAAGATTTTTGAGGCACTTGGTATTGATAAAGATGTCATTGACAAGTATTTCACCAATACGGTCAGCCGTATCGGCGGAATTTCCATCAAGGATATCGAGAATGATGTCAATACGCTTCATTCCGCAGCCTATGATCCGCTGGGACTTGAAACCGATGTAACCCTTGACAGCAAGGGGCGCCACAAGATGAGAAGCGGAGCCGATGCGCATCTGTACAATCCGGCTACCATCCATCTGCTGCAGCAGTCTACCAAACGTGGGGACTATGAGATGTTCAAGCAGTATACGAGTCTGGTAGATGAAGAAGAAAAGCATACGAACCTGCGTGGACTGATGGATTTTGAGTACCCGAAGAAGGGTGTGAAGCTTGAGGAAGTGGAAAGCGTAGATTCTATTGTGACACGTTTTAAGACCGGAGCGATGTCTTACGGTTCTATTTCGAAGGAAGCACATGAGACACTTGCCATTGCCATGAATCACTTACACGGTAAGTCAAACACCGGTGAAGGTGGTGAGGACAAGGATCGCCTGACCGTCGGACCGGACGGAAAGAACCGTTGTTCCGCAATCAAACAGGTTGCATCCGGACGTTTTGGTGTTACCAGCCGTTATCTGACCAGTGCGCAGGAGATCCAGATCAAAATGGCACAGGGAGCAAAGCCTGGGGAAGGTGGACATCTTCCGGGTAAGAAAGTATATCCATGGATTGCCAAGACAAGACTTTCCACACCGGGTGTATCTTTGATCTCCCCACCACCACACCACGATATTTATTCCATCGAGGATCTTGAACAGCTGATCTTTGACTTAAAGAATGCAAACCGCGATGCAAGAATTTCCGTAAAACTGGTTTCCGAGGCAGGTGTCGGTACCGTAGCAGCCGGTGTTGCAAAAGCCGGTGCACAGGTTGTCCTGATCTCCGGATATGACGGTGGTACAGGTGCTGCGCCAAGCAGTTCCATCCACAATGCAGGTCTTCCGTGGGAACTTGGTCTGGCAGAGACACATCAGACATTGATTATGAACGGACTGCGTAATAAAGTAAGAATTGAGACAGACGGAAAGCTGATGAGTGGTAAAGACGTGGCCATTGCTGCATGTCTTGGCGCGGAAGAGTTTGGTTTTGCAACCGCTCCGCTGGTAACCATGGGCTGTGTCATGATGCGTGTATGTAATCTGGATACCTGTCCGGCAGGTATTGCAACCCAGAATCCGGAGCTTCGTAAGCGTTTCGCAGGAAAACCGGAGTATGTTGAGAACTTCATGCGCTTTATCGCAGAAGAACTTCGGGAGTACATGGCAAAACTTGGTGTCCGCACAGTGGATGAACTCGTTGGACGAAGCGATTTCTTAAAGGTTCGCGGAGATCTGTCCGAGCGTGAAGCAAAGCTTGACCTGAGCAATATCTTAAATAATCCGTTTGCAGGAACAAAGCAGAAGGTTATTTTTGATCCGAAGCAGGTATATGATTTCGAACTGGATAAGACCAAAGATATCACGGAGTTCTTAAAACAGTTAAAGCCGGCACTTGATAAGAAGCAGAAGCGTATGATCGATACCGAAGTAACAAACGTAAACCGTTCGCTTGGAACAATCTTCGGATCAGAGATTACAAAGAAGTACGACGATACACTCGATGAGGATACTTTCATTATTAAATGCAGCGGAGCCGGCGGACAGAGTTTTGGTGCCTTTATTCCAAAGGGACTGACACTCGAACTGGTGGGAGATTCCAACGATTATTTCGGAAAGGGACTTTCCGGCGGAAAGCTGATCGTTTACCCACCGGCAGGAGTAAACTTCAAAAAGGATGAGAACATCATTATCGGTAACGTAGCACTGTACGGTGCGACAAGCGGTAAGGCATTCATCAATGGTGTGGCAGGAGAACGTTTCTGTGTCAGAAATTCCGGAGCTACTGCTGTTGTTGAGGGTGTCGGCGATCATGGATGTGAGTATATGACGGGCGGTCGTGTCGTTATCCTTGGTAAAACCGGAAAGAACTTTGCCGCAGGTATGAGCGGTGGTATCGCTTATGTACTGGATGAGGACAACGATCTGTACATGCGTACCAACAAGTCTATGGTGTTCAGTGAGGAAGTCACCAATAAATATGACGTATTAGAGCTCAAAGAAATGATCAAAGAACATGTTACCCTGACCAATTCGGAAAAAGGTAAGGAAATTCTCGATCACTTCAGTGAGTATCTGCCGAAGTTTAAGAAAGTCATCCCATATGATTATAACCGTATGCAGATGGCAATCGTTCAGATGGAAGAAAAAGGTTTGAATGCAGAGCAGGCACAGATTGAGGCATTTTATGCCAGCACGAGAGCATAAGGAGGGAAGAAACAATGGGAAAGCCAACAGGATTTATGGAATACGACAGATGTGAGGCGCGTTCGGTGGAACCAAAGGAACGAATCAAAAATTTTGATGAATTCCACATCTTCCTTTCCAAAGAAAAACAAAGAGAGCAGGCAGCGCGCTGTATGGATTGCGGTGTCCCGTTCTGTCAGTCGGGTATGACAGTTGCCGGAATGACTTCCGGCTGTCCGCTGCACAATCTGGTACCGGAGTGGAACGATCTGCTTTATACCGGAAACTATCAGCAGGCATATAACCGTCTGCACAAGACCAATAATTTCCCGGAGTTTACCTCCCGTGTATGTCCGGCTCTGTGTGAGAAGGCATGTACCTGTGGACACTGGGGAGATCCGGTATCTGTCCGGGACAATGAGCATGGAATCATTGAGACGGCATACAAAGAAGGGTATGCCGGACCACATATTCCAAAGGTTCGTACCGGAAAGAAAGTTGCCATCATCGGTTCCGGTCCTTCCGGACTGGCAGCAGCAGATCAGCTGAACCAGAGAGGACATGATGTTACGGTATATGAGAGAGATGACCGTGTCGGCGGACTTCTGATGTATGGCATTCCGAATATGAAGCTCGAAAAGCAGATCATTGACCGTAAGATCAATGTTATGAAAGAAGAGGGCGTGAAGTTTATCACAGGCTGTAATGTCGGTGTGGATGTCAAGAGTGCAGAGCTGTTAAAAGAGTATGACAGAGTCATCCTCTGCTGTGGAGCAAAGCATGCGCGTGATATCAAGGCAGCAGGTCGTGATGCAGAAGGAATCTATTTTGCAGTCGATTATCTGTCACGCAACACAAAGAGCCTTTTGGATTCCAATTTTAAGGACAACAAATTTATTTCCGCAAAGGGAAAAAATGTTGTGATCATCGGTGGCGGTGATACCGGAAATGACTGTGTGGGAACGGCTATCCGTCAGGGTGCAAAGTCTGTAACCCAGCTGGAGATGATGCCATGTCCACCGGCAGAGCGGGCAGCAAATAACCCATGGCCGGAGTGGCCGAAGGTGTTAAAGACCGACTATGGCCAGGAAGAAGCGATTGCATGTTTCGGTACAGATCCACGAATCTATCAGACAACCGTAAAGGAATTCCATAAGGATAAGAACGGCAAGTTGAATGGTCTGACAATCGTCAGACTTGAGAGCAAGGTGGATGAGAAGACCGGACGCAGAAATATGGTGGAAGTTGCAGGTTCCGAGAAGAAGATTCCGGCAGAACTTGTACTGATCGCTGCAGGATTCCTTGGAACAGAGGAATACATTGCAAAGGCATTCGGTGTAGAGCTGAACCAGAGAACAAATGTAGCTACAGAGCCTGGAACATATGCAACAAATGTAAAGAACGTATTTGTTGCGGGAGATATGCACAGAGGACAGTCACTGGTTGTCTGGGCAATTCGTGAGGGCCGTGAGGTGGCACATGACGTGGATACAAGTCTGATGGGATATTCTTATCTGTCCGTACAGTAAAATAGAGACTTATGGCTGGTGCATAGCCATATGATTTTTGGGAGTCATCTGAAACAGATGGCTCCTTTTTTACCTCTTGTGGGCTTCACGCAGTTATTCTTATTTTTATCGCAGTATATCTGGTGGCAAGCAAAATGCACATGATACTTTGAACACAGCAATGCAGGCGGACATGTGGAATGTAAATGTCAGGGCAGCAGTGATCCGGATGCTCCGTGTGTGGAACTGCAGATCTCAAGCAGTTTTGGACAGACTTGTATAATTTTTGGATAATTCTGCTTGATATTATGTACATTTCGATGTAGAATTATAGATAAATAGTATACGATACATAGGAGGAAACGTATGCGTAAGAATTACTTTCAAAATGTGAAAATTGCGGATAAGCTGAAAATGGTTATGAAAGCAATTTTTGCAATTTTACTGGTGAACAATATTCTGTTTGCAATTTTAATGCTTGTATTTGGACATCCGGTATGGATTATCATTCCTGTCATTGCAGTAGTTGGTATGCCATTGCTTTCCAAAATGATCATTCAGGAACTGACAGAAAATATTCTTGAACCGTTAGACCAGATAGAAAAGGCCGCAGATGACATGGCACACGGAAATCTCGAAATTGATATTTCTTATCAGGGGGAAGATGAACTGGGAAAGCTTGCAGAAAGTTTCCGCAATACATCTTTTTATTTAAGGGGTGTTGTGGACGATATCAATCAGCTCCTTACAGAGTTTGCAAAAGGAAACTTTGATGCGAGATCCCATGATATTGAAGCCTATCAGGGAAATTTCGGTGAAATTTTAAAGAAACTGGAAGCGACAGAAAATAATCTGAGCCAGACGATCAAAAATGTACAGGAATCTTCCAATCAGGTATCCGCAGGAGCTGACCAGCTGGCACAGAGTGCGCAGGGACTGGCAGAGGGAGCTACCGATCAGGCAGCGGCAGTACAGCAGCTGACATCTTCGGTTGCCGAGGTTGCTACACATATCGAAGAAAATACAAAGTCTACAGACAGTGTACATGACCAGGCAAAGCGGGTTGCAATCAAGGCAGACAGCGGAAGTGCAAAGATGAAAGAACTGGTCGAAGCCATGCAGCATATTTCAGAGACCACCAATGATATCCAGGTTGTCATCGGAAAGATTGAAAGCATTGCCAGCCAGACAAACCTGTTGTCTTTAAATGCATCCATTGAGGCTGCGCGTGCCGGTGAAGCAGGAAAAGGATTTGCGGTTGTTGCAGAACAGATTAAAAACCTTGCGGAAGAGAGTGCTTCTTCGGCAGAAGAAACCCGTGTCATGCTGACAAACAGTCTGAATCAGGTGGGTGTCGGAAGCTCTGTTGCAGATGAGACTTCCCAGTTTATGTCGGAAATGATCGAACAGCTGGATGCGGTTGTTATGGAGGTGGCTAAGATCCGTCAGATTTCTGATCAGCAGGCAGAATCGGTAAAGCAGATTTCCGCTGCTGTTGAGCAGGTAAACGGGGTTGTGCAGTCTAATTCTGCTACTTCTGAAGAAGTATCTGCAACCAGTGAAGAACTTTCTGCATCTGCTGAAAGTCTGGATGAGATGGTATCTGATTTTGTTCTTCGCAAATAAGATACGAACAGATGACTGGCACATTGTACAGATGAGGTGATTTTATGCCGTCGATCATGGTGTATACGGAAGAAACATTTTATTATACAGACGGAATCCGTGTTGTTGCGCGGGAAGAATATATGCGGCCGGATGTTACGGAACTGAGTTTCTACCGGAAAGAAGGTTTCTGGTTTGGATTTGAAGCTCCGTATTCTATTTATACCATGCAGGGAATCCGGGCATTGATTGAGTTGAAACTCAGACAATACGATTGTACACCGGAATTTCGCTATACGCGTAAGAAAATTGAATATAGTTACAGTGAAAAAAAGATTCTCGATTCCGTGATTTTTTATATCACGAAATCCGATCAGCCGGGAGTTTTGTCTGTGATGGAGGAAATTAATCATTCCACTCATCTGTGTTTCTGGAACATGAAAGTGCCATACCATGATTTTGGGGAAATCCGTAAACATACCGATGCGGTATTTTACGGAATGTTTCAACAAAAAGCGTAATAGTTCTTGACTTTTTCGGCAAAAGTTCTATAATACATTCTCGGTAATAGAGGATGTGTCGAATGAATAAAGAGAGAGATTATTTTTTTGATAATTTGAAAGCGGTATTGATATTCTTAGTCGTGCTGGGACATTTTTTGCTCCCTATCCACGGAGAAAGTGTTCTTGTGGTGGTAAAGCGCCTGATCTATGTATTTCATATGCCGCTTTTTGTATTTGTGTCAGGTTATTTTGCAAAGAAAATATATAAAAACGGGCAGTATAATTTTAAAAAAATATTGTATCTGATTAAGGCGTACATCATATTTGTTATTGCAATTCAGATAGTATATGCACTGTGTGGATTCCGGGATTTCTCAGAGATTAATTTTTTCTCGCAGAGTGGGGCACCGTGGTATCTGTTTGCCATGATTGTGTGGTATCTTACCATTCCTGTCATCCGGAAGTACAAAGAGATACCGGTATTAATCGTGACGGTTGCGCTGGCCCTGATCGCCGGATATTTCAAAAATATCGGCGATTTTTTGTGCATGTCCCGTATTCTGGTATTTGGTCCGTTCTTTTATCTGGGATATTATATGGAACAACCGGTGCTTGAACGGGCATTGCGACCGGTTTACCGGAGAGTTGTTGTACCGGCTGCTGTGGCAATCTGTGCGGGAATTCTGGCGTTTGGCTCAAAGTTAAAAGATGAGCTTGGCATGGTCTATGAAAACATTTCCTATTATGAACTGGATGATGTGTGGGAAGGGCCGTTTGTTCGTCTGGCACTGATGATTGCCGCGTTTCTGATTTCGTGGGCGATTATGTTTTTTGTGCCGCGTGGGAAAACCTGTCTGTCAGTGATTGGACAGAATACGATGCCGGTATATATGCTGCACCGGATCCTGCGGGATATCCTGATGTTTGCGGGAATCTATGACTATCTCGGAGACTGGGGATGGTTTGCGCTGTTTGTTCTGATTTGTCTGAGTATCTGCGTGATTTACCTGCTTGTTAATCCAAAGGTAGTAAATCAGGTAAATAAGATTCTGACACTGTATACCCCGCGGCTGTGGGGCAGAATACGCCGGAATCAGGCGATATAAAGGAATCGTAGATTGACGTTTCCTCCTATATTTTCTAAGCTTAGAACCAGAAAGATATAGGAGGAATTTTTTTATGGATGCAAAAAAGTTTGGAGTACTCTGGTATTATGGAGAAATGTCTGCACGGATACTTAATGGTGTAACGGCACAGCGTATGATAGAAGTAATTCGTATTTGACAATTCCAAAAAATGATTATATAGTGGCAGAAAAGAACTTTTGTTTTCACAGAGAAAATACACTGAGGGAGGAACGTAATAATGTATGAATTTACGCAGGATTGTCTGACGGGCATCGACCAGATCGATGAAGAGCACCGAAAACTGTTTTCGCTGATCAATGAAGCGGTTGAACTGCCGAAAGAAGCACGCACACCACAGACGGTAAAAAATATACTGGAACATTTAAGTGATTATGCCGTAAACCATTTTGCACACGAAGAAGCCTATATGGAGGCACAGAACGATCCGGAACTGCCGTTGCAGAAAAAAGAGCATCAGGCATTTGCCGATCACGTAAAACTTCTGGAAAAGCAGCCACTCACCGGGGAGAATGCATCGGCGATGCTCGATGAGATTCTGACCTATCTGGTACGCTGGCTGTACCGGCATATTTTAAGCAGTGACATGATGATCGGAAAAATGCAGAAAGAAGATCCGTTTGTGTTTACCGCGAAATATTATACGGGAATTGAACTGGTAGACAGGGAACACCGGAAGCTGTTTGAGATTATCGGAGAGGTAAATGCACTGATCCATAACGACCTGCTTCATGACAAATACGATGAAATTGTACGTCTGCTGGATGAACTCCGGGAATATACCAAGTTTCATTTTGAAGATGAAGAGGCCTATATGCAGAAAATCAACAGCCCGATGCTGGAAGCGCAAAAGAGGGCGCATCAGGCATTTGTGGACAAGCTGATGAGTATCGATCTGGATAAGCTGGAAGAAATTGATGACAACCAGCAGGAATATCTGCATGAGCTGATTGAGTTCCTTGGCGGATGGCTGATCAATCATATTTTAAAGATGGATACGCAGATTGCAAAAACAGAACAGTAATTATTATGTGCGGTGAAAGGATTATTTTCACCGCATTTTAATATGTCAATTTAATATGAAACTTATATAGAAAATACGTTATCCTTTTTAAAAATATTCTTTATAATAAAAGATAGCGAGATTGAGAAAAGGAAGTGTATTTTTATGGCAACAATTTTTCCAAGGGAACAGAAGGCAAAAATGCTTTTTGAAAAGATTAAAGAGAATCCGCAGGCATGTGAGCGCCTGATGGAAACGTTTTATGATGCGCTCGGAGTGGGCGATGATTATGAGGGCAACGGTCTTTCTGCGGAGCAGTTTGCAACCGCACTGTTTCGTTCTTATGAGGAAAAGGATCTGACGGCGTTTCTGATGGCAATCTGCCAGAACAGTATGTTTGATCTGCTGCGGAATTCGTTTCTGGCTCCGTTTCGTTTTAATGCCAATGGTCAGACAAATCCCTATATCCTGACGGATGAGGATGGAAAATTAATTCCGGATATCAAATTTCATGTCAGTGACAAAAATTATGAGCAGTTTTTTAAGGTATTTCAAAAGAGTGAACAGGTGAAGATGTATCTGGCATACGGATTCCGTAAACGGCATTGTTATGACAGAGATACCATGGAAGCACAGGAAATCCGTATGGGAGAGCATATCGGAGTGCTGCTTGTCTATGAAATGCCAGATACGGTAAAAATACAGGAGACAGAAGCGCAGGCATATGCGGCCATCTGGGATATCCTGATGGATCTGCAGAAATCCCTGCCACGTTCGGTCGTTTATTACGGACAGGATTCCATGGAAAATAAGGGAAACCGTTACGATGCACTTGGGGTGTTTTTGCCGATGTACCATTTTCGGAAGGCATTGGAGAAAAACATTGATATTGCAAACAAAATTGTATTGATGCATTAAGAAAGAGGATGATGATTCATGCAAACCACTGCAATACCTAAAAATCACATGGATATCCCATGGCATGAGTACAGCGGCCACGGAAATTGTCCGATTACAGAGGCAGACCTGACCGAAAAAGCTTCAATCGTCGGCCGTGTCGGCCTGATGCTGTTATCCTGTGGAACGGGAGCCTGGCGTGTCCGCAGTTCCATGAATACGATTTCACAAAATCTCGGAATTACATGTTCGACAGATATCGGTCTGATGTCGATTGAATATACCTGTTTTGATGGAACGAGTGGATTTTCCCAGTCTCTTTGCCTGACCAATACCGGAGTCAACACATCAAAACTGAACCGGCTGGAGCGTTTTATCGGTGAATTTTCAACCGTAGGGAAAACCATGACGGGCGAACAGCTCCATGATCATCTGGATGAGATCGACCGGATTCATGGACTCTATTCCCCGGTGGCTTTGGGATTTGCCGCGGCACTGGCATGCGGCGCATTCACATTTTTGCTTGGCGGAGGACCCGTGGAAATGCTGTTTGCTTTTTGCGGGGCAGGACTTGGAAACTTTGTCCGCTGCAAACTGACAAAGCATCATCTGACACTGTTTCTCGGGATTGTGGCATCCGTTGCCTCGGCGTGCGTTACCTATACCATTCTGCTTCGGATCGCAGAGCTGATTGCCGGGGTTTCCCTGCAGCATGAGGCGGGATATATCTGTTCCATGCTTTTTATCATTCCGGGCTTTCCGTTTATTACAAGCGGAATTGACCTTGCCAAGCTGGATATGCGTTCCGGGCTGGAGAGGCTGACCTATGCGATCATTATCATTGTTGTTGCGACCATTACGGCATGGCTGATGGCACTGCTTTTGCATCTGCATCCGGTGAATTTTCCGGCGCTTTCCATGTCCGTTCCCATGCATATCATACTGCGTCTGGTCTTCAGTTTCTGCGGCGTGTTCGGATTTTCGATTATGTTTAACAGTCCGTGGAAACTGGCGGCAACGGCAGCACTGATCGGAGCAGTGGCCAACACCCTCCGGCTGGAGCTGGTGGATCTTGCTTCATTTCCTCCGGCTGCGGCTGCTTTTGTGGGAGCACTTTTGGCAGGAATCCTTGCATCATTGATCAAAAACCAGGCGGGATATCCAAGGATTTCACTTACGGTTCCGTCGATTGTCATTATGGTACCGGGACTGTATCTGTACCGGGCAATTTACAATCTGGGGGCGATGTCTTTGAATACCTCTGCATCCTGGTTTGCTTCTGCAATTTTAATTATTGTGGCACTGCCGCTTGGTCTGATCTTTGCAAGAATTCTGACCGACCGGACATTCCGGTATTGTACATAGAAATACGTCTGTTTCCTTACGGCTCCACAAATCCCGGAAAGATACTGACACCTCTTTATTTTAGAAAAGACTTGCAAAAACAGACCAATTGAAGTAAGATAAGATACACAAAACAGGATGTCTGAAAAAGACTATAGATTTTACGGTTTCTGATTCAAACCGTCGGTCTATAGTCTTTTTTTGCGGAACATCCGGCAGAAAAGAGGAGTTTGTATGAATCAGGAGTACATGAAAACAAGAAAAATCCTGCCGCTGGTGCTTTCCATGTCACTTCCCATGGTCATATCCATGGCAGTGAATGCATTGTATAACATTGTGGACAGTTATTTTGTGGCAAAGATCAGTGAAGATGCGATGACGGCGCTTGCCCTTGTGTTTCCGATGCAAAATCTCGTCAATGCCATTGTTATCGGATTTGCGATCGGAATCAATGCAAGGGTAGCCTTTTATCTGGGAGCAAAAGAAGAGAAACTGGCGGATGAGTCGGCATCCGTGGGGCTTTTGTTAAATTTGATCCACGGTCTGGTGCTGGCACTGCTTTGTTCTGCCATTATGCCATCGTTTCTTCGGATGTTTACAGGCGATACACAGGTGATCGCACTGGCATGCACGTATTCCACGCGGGTATTTGCGTTTGCACCAGTGATCGGTCTGGGACTTGCATATGAAAAGATCTTTCAGGCAGTCGGGCGGATGAAGGTGTCGATGATCTGTATGATGCTCGGATGTGTAACCAATATTATTTTAGATCCGGTTATGATCTTTGGTCTGGGACCGGTACCGAAGCTTGGAATTGCGGGTGCGGCTTATGCCACGGGAATCGGTCAGTGTGTGACGCTGGCGGGGTATCTGCTGTTTTATTTTGTACGTCCGATGCATGTAAAGGTCAACGTCGCAAATATGAAAACAACCGGAAGCGTAATGAAAAATATTTATACCATCGGAATTCCGGCAACTTTAAATCTTGCACTTCCTTCCATTCAGGTGTCCGCATTAAATGCAATCCTTGCGCCGTTTCCGGGAAGTTATATTCTGGTGCTCGGAGTTTATTATAAACTGCAGACATTTATTTATCTGACGGCAAACGGAATTGTGCAGGGAATCCGGCCGCTCGTTGGATATAATTATGGAGCGGGAGAATATGACAGGGTGAAAAAGATTACGCACACCTCCATGGGATTGATCGCACTGGTTATGGTTATGGGAATGGTAATTTCCTGTGCAATTCCGCAGCAGCTGATGGGATTGTTTACCACAAGCCGCACAACAATGGAAATCGGAGGTGCGGCACTCAGAATCATCAGTTTTGGATTCGTGGTATCCTCGGTTTCCGTTACATTTTCCGGAGTCCTGGAGGGACTGGGAAAGGGCATGCCATCACTTTTGATTTCTCTTGCGCGCTATATCGTTGTGATGCTGCCGGTTTCTTTTGTGCTCAGCCGGTTGTTACAGGCATCGGGTGTGTGGTACGGATTTGCCGTTACCGAGTATATCGTAGCGGTTCTTTCCTATTATATATACAAATTCCATATGAGAGATATAAAAGGGTAACAAAATAAAAAAAGTGTGGTACAATAGTTAAAATATGGATAAGAGAAAAGGAATAAGGAGGAGTCGGTTATGCCATACTCAAACGCCACCAAACAGGCATTTGCAGATGCTCTTCGAAAACTGTTGGAACAGAAACCTTTTGCGAAGATCAGTGTATCACACATTTGCGAAGAATGCGGAATGAACCGCAAAAGTTTTTATTATCATTTTAAAGATAAATATGATCTGGTCAACTGGATTTTTGACACTGAAATTACAAAGATTTTTTCAGAAGAAGAATGGAAAAATGCCGGCTTTACATGGGATATACTGGAAAAAATCTGTGAGTATTTTTATAAACACCGGACATTCTATTCGAAAGTACTGCAGATTGAGGGGCAGAACTCTTTTACAGAACATTTCCGGGATATTTTAGTCCCTGTCAATCGTAAATTTCTTGCGATGGTAGAGGAAGAGGAAAAAGGAGAGCACGAGGAATTTTATATTCATTTCTTTTCGGATGCATTTCTGGCAGCACTCGTGAGATGGCTTGAGGACAGGGAATGTGTGTCCCCGCAGGAATTCAGTGCACTGTTGCGTTCGAGTGTGGAAATGATTGCAAAGTATGTGCTGCAGAGTCAGAAATAAGGGCAGAAGTATTCTGTAATCTGGCAAAATTCGACAAATTTTACCCACATTCGTGCATTTGTCCACTTGAATTTAAGAAGAGAAAAGATATAATACTTTTCAGATTACACAAAAACATTTCTGTCATGTTATGGCGACAGAATGAAAGGAAGTTGAGATTATGAATAAAATGTCATTACAGAAGAGTATTCAGAACTTTGGAATCAAGCAGGCCTTAAAGTATATGGAGAAAGATCCAGAGGAGAACATTCCGAAACTGATGGATATGGTTGACAAATTTGCACCGGACGGATGGTATGAGGCACAGAGAAATATGATCCGTAAGGTAATCAAAGAAAGAGGAAACTGGTATCAGTTAATTCTTCGTATTTACCAGCTGGATCCGGAAGTACGTAAAGCATTCTTCCAGAATTTCATTTTCAATGCAAGTTTAAAGGGAAGTGCATTACAGGAGCAGCTTGCTGAAGAAAACAACTGTAACATTCCGTGGGCAATTCTGTTAGACCCTACCTCTGCATGTAATTTACACTGTACCGGATGCTGGGCAGCAGAGTATGGCCATCAGCTGAATCTGGATCTGGATACGATTGATTCTATCGTACGTCAGGGTAAGGAGCTTGGTACCTATATGTATATTTATACAGGTGGAGAACCATTGGTACGTAAAAAAGACCTGATCAAGATCTGTGAGATGCATCCGGATTGTGAATTCCTTTCTTTCACAAACGGTACTTTGATTGATGAAGAGTTCTGCCAGGAAATGCTTCGTGTCAAGAACTTTGTTCCGGCGATCAGTCTGGAAGGATTCGAGACAGCCAACGATGGACGAAGAGGCGAAGGTGTATTTGATAAAGTACAGCATGCCATGAGCCTGTTAAAGAGCCATGGTTTACCATTTGGTATTTCCACCTGCTATACCAGAAAGAATTTAGATGATGTAACCAGCGAAAAATTCTTTGATATGCTGGTTGAGAGTGGTGCATTATTTGTATGGTTCTTCCACTATATGCCGGTTGGAAATGATGCAGCAGTGGAACTTCTGCCTACACCTGAGCAGCGTGAGGAAATTTTCCATCGTATCCGTAAGTTCCGTCAGACAAAGGCAATATTTAGCATGGATTTCCAGAATGACGCACAGTTTGTCGGCGGATGTATCGCCGGTGGACGAAGATATTTACATATCAATGCCAAGGGTGATGTGGAGCCATGCGTATTTATTCATTATTCCAATGCAAATATTCATGACTGCAGCCTGCTGGATGCTTTAAAGAGCCCGTTATTCCAGGCATATCATGACAACCAGCCGTTTAATGACAATATGCTTCGTCCATGTCCGATGCTTGAGAACCCGGATAAGCTTGGAGAGATGGTAAAAGAGTCAAAGGCAGTAAATACCGATTATCAGTCACCGGAGACACCGGAACATCTGAAAGAAAAGGCTGCTCCTTATGCCGAGAACTGGACACCTACCGCAGAAAAACTCTGGAACAAAGAAAAAGAAAAGATTGCAGCAGGAAAAGCCGGCGTGGAACAGTAATGATAAGTTTTCTCAATAAGGACAGCCGGATTGCTGTTGTATAAAGTGTGGGACTCCGCTATTTATCGGATGATAGATGGTGTGAGTCCTTTTTTTATGCTCTTTTTTGCACGCCGTGGTGACTAAAAAAATACTTGCAAATTGGAAAAATGGGGCATAAAATACGTTTTTAAACAGGAAGACAAAATTATAAATCAGTTATTAAGGAGGAAACAACGATGTTAAAGTGTTTCAAAAATTTTGATGCAAAGAAAACCGGACTTTTTGCAGCAGGTGTACTGTTTGGTACCGCAGGAATCAAGATTCTTTCCAGCAAGGATGCAAAGAAACTTTATACAAATTGTACAGCAGCCGTACTCCGCGCAAAGGAAGTTGTTTTAAAGACCGCTACAAAGGTACAGGAGAATGCAGAGGATATCTATGCAGAAGCAAAGCAGATCAACGAAGACCGTGCAGCAAAAGAAGAGGAAGTATTTGATGGTGAGGAAGTAACCAAAGAGACAACTGCCGAAGAGACAGAAACTACAGAAGAGACAGCAGAAGCATAAAAACGCATGAAAGAGATGTTACCTTATATGTAACATCTCTTTTATCGAAAGCAGGTTATAGATATGAAATTTCAAATCAGACATGAGATAAGAGGAAGAATGAGGATTCATGTGATCCAGAGTCGTATGTCATTTGCACAGGCAGATACATTACAGTATTATCTGGAACAGTGTGAATCTGTGATTTCCGCAAAAATTCAAAATCGTACCGAAGATGTGACCATTTGTTATGAAGGAAACAGAGATGCAATCCTTGAAGTGTTAAAGGCATTTTCGTATGAAAAGACGGATGTTCCGGATACCTATATTAAAAATTCCGGAAGAGAAATGAATCAGCGTTACTGGGATCAGCTGGTGGAGCAGACGTTCTGGCATTTCGGTAACAAACTGTTTCTGCCGTTTTCCGTTCGTGCAGTAATCACAACGGTGAAATCCGTGAAGTATATCTGGAAAGGGCTTCAGACTCTGTTTCAGGGTAAGATCGAGGTTCCGGTACTGGATGCAACTGCCATTGGTGTTTCCATTATCCGTGGTGATTTTGCGACCGCAGGATCTGTGATGTATCTGCTTGGTATCGGAGAGACGCTGGAAGAATGGACACATAAGAAATCCGTGGGAGATCTGGCACGCAGTATGTCACTCAACATCAGCAAGGTATGGATGATGTGTGATGGACAGGAAGTACTCGTTTCCGCAGACAACGTGCAGTCCGGAGATGAAGTGCGCATTCATATGGGAAATGTGATCCCGTTTGACGGAACGGTAACGGACGGAGAGGCAATGGTAAATCAGGCATCTTTAACCGGAGAATCGGTTCCGGTCCGCAAAGTACCTGATGGCGTGGTATATGCCGGAACTGTTGTCGAGGAAGGCGAGATTACGATCCGCGTCAGAGAAGCAAACGGATCAAGCAAGTATGAAAAGATCATGGCGATGATCGAGGAATCAGAGAAACTGAAATCCTCACTGGAAGGAAAAGCCGAACATTTAGCAGATAAACTGGTGCCATATACCTTCCTGGGAACAGGGCTTGTATGGCTGTTTACCAGAAATGTGACAAAGGCAATTTCTGTGTTAATGGTGGACTTCTCCTGTGCACTGAAACTTGCGATGCCATTGTCTGTGCTCTCTGCAATCCGGGAAGCAAGTACCTATAACATTACCGTAAAGGGAGGCAAGTATCTGGAAGCTATGGCGGAAGCGGATACCATCGTCTTTGATAAGACTGGTACACTGACCAAGGCACAGCCGACAGTGGCAAAGATTGTTTCCTTCAATGATCAGTCCGAGGATGAACTGCTTCGTATTGCTGCCTGTTTAGAGGAACATTTTCCACATTCCATGGCAAAGGCTGTGGTGCGTGAGGCAGTAAACCGGAATCTGGTACATGAGGAACTTCACTCAAAGGTAGAGTACATTGTCGCACACGGTATTTCTTCCAAGATCGGGGAGAAACATATTGTGATCGGAAGCTATCATTTCGTATTTGAGGATGAGAATGCTACAATTCCGGAGGGAAAGAAAGAGATATTTGAGCAGCTTCCGGAGCAGTATTCACACCTGTATATGGCGATTGACGGAGTGCTTGTGGCAGTGATCTGCATCGAAGATCCACTTCGTCCGGAAACGGTTGAGGTTATTGCAAAGTTAAAGAAACTCGGAATCTCCAAGGTTGTTATGATGACCGGAGACAGTGACCGCGTGGCATCTGCGATTGCGAAAAAAGTCGGTGTGGATGAGTATCATTCCGAGGTATTGCCGGAAGATAAAGCAAGCTTTGTTGAGGCAGAAAAGAATGCCGGAAGAAAGGTGATCATGGTCGGTGACGGTATCAATGATTCTCCGGCATTGTCTGCAGCGGATGTCGGCATTGCCATCAGTGATGGTGCAGAGATTGCACGTGAGATTGCAGATGTGACGGTGGGTGCAGATGATCTCCATGAGCTTGTTACCTTAAAGAAGATCAGTAATGGGCTGATGGAGCGGATTCACAGAAATTACCGTCTGATTGTAGGCATTAACACCTCATTGATCGTTCTTGGCGTGGCAGGGGCATTTCCACCAACCACATCGGCATTGCTTCACAACACGTCCACACTTCTGATCAGCTTAAAGAGCATGAACAATCTGCTCGATGAAAAGGAAGAAGTAACAGAAGAAAATGTAGCAGAAGCATTTGCATAATGGAAACAAAACTGTCTGATTTTCATAAAATAAAAAGAATGAGAATAAGGCAGGAACAAAATGAAAGAATTATATCCTGGGGATCAGGGAATCTGGGTACAATATCTGCAGCTGGCATTGCAGCGTGCAGGACAGCAGGTGATGCTGGATGGAATTTTTGGACCAAAGACCTGTGCAGCCGTGGAAAAAGTAATGGGCAGCAGCGGAAAGTGTGCGGTAAAAGAAGCACAGTGGAACCGTCTACTGCCCTTTTTACGTGGGTATATCACACACGAGGTAAAAGCAGGAGATACCTTTTTCTCCATTGCGAAAATGTATGATACAACGATGGAGCGAGTGATGCATGCAAATCCCGGAACGGATGCCGGAGCATTACAGATTGGAAGTACGATTGTTGTACCACTCAGTTTTCCGTTGGTTTCCGGAGAAGTTCCATACACTTCCCTGCTTACCGGGTGGATCATCGAGGGCTTGCAGGCACGTTATCCCTATCTGCAGGTGGGAACGATCGGAAGAAGTGTTATGGGAACACCCCTGTGGTCGCTGCAGTTGGGAAATGGTCCGGTAGAGGTGGGGTACAATGCTTCCTTTCATGCAAATGAGAGTATTACCACACCGGTACTTTTAAAGTTTGTGGAGCGGCTGTTAGAGGCATATGCAGACGAACGTATGTATGAAGAACTGTACCCGGAGCGGCTGTTTGAAGAGTATTCCCTGTATCTTGTACCATTGGTTAATCCGGATGGTGTGGATCTGGTAAATGGGCTTTTGACGGAAGGATTTTATTATCGCCGTGCGGTCCGCATTGCGTCCGGATTCCCGGATATTCTGTTTCCGGACGGATGGAAGGCAAATATCCAGGGAGTTGATCTGAATCTGCAGTTTCCGGCAGGATGGGATATGGCAAAGAAAATAAAATTTGAACAGGGGTATAACCGTCCGGCACCGAGGGATTACGTGGGACAGACACCGCTCAGCGTCCCGGAGAGTATTGCCATGTTTGATTTTACGAGAAACCATGATTTTTCCCTGATTCTTGCATATCACACACAGGGAGAAGTGATTTACTGGAAGTATCTGGATGAGGAACCGGAAGGCGCCCGCCGCATTGCGGAATATTTTGCAAAAGTGAGCGGTTACCGGATCGAGGAAACACCGGCGGCGTCCGGGTATGCCGGATACAAAGACTGGTTTATCAATTTTTATGACCGTCCGGGATATACCATCGAGGCGGGGCTGGGAGAAAATCCGCTGCCGATGGAGCAGTTTTCGAAAATTTATAAAGACAATGTGGGAATCCTGCTTGGAGGAATGACGGAACTTGAATAAAAAATGAGGATTACCTCTGGTAATCCTCGTAAATTTTTTTGATGTGATTGTAGATTTTACTTCCAATGGTAGTATCAAACGTTTTGACCAGTGCGTTGTTTAATGCAAGTTTATTCTCGGATTCCTCCACCGCTTTATAGATGGATGTGTATTTGCCGGCCGGAAGTTTTTCGTCTTTTAATTCTGTTCGTATTTTTTTGCGGATTGCTTCTGGAAGTTTTTTCTTTTCCGGCTTCTTTTTTTCCACAATTTCTTTTGTCTCTTTTACCTCTTTCGTCTCTTTTTTTGATTCTTTGGGAACGTGATCCGATTTTTTCTTCTTTTTCTTTGTGGAGGTTCCCTTTTTTAAAGAAACATCCTTTGGGGTGGAAGGGGAAGCAATGCTTGGCTGGCGGAAGGCTTCGATGTTTCTTCCGCGCCAGAAATCGACAATACTGTCAAACCCGGTATCCTGGCTGATGATGTAAACCGGACCTTTTTCCCCTTTCCCGATCAGGAATCCAAGATAGGTGGCCAGCTGGAAATCCAGATAATTTTTAGCTACCTTGTGTGTTTCAATATATTCGATCACCGCTTTGGACGCCATCATTTCTACATGTGTTTCAAAAGGGATGGACTTGATGCTGTCTCCGTAAAAAATGACAACACGGTCAGATGCAGAGAGTTTTTTGATGTCTGTTACACCATCGTTGTGTACATTTTCATAGTCTACAAGATAAATGCCCATAGGTATTGTTCCTCTTTTCCTTAAGATGTATCCATTATACGTCAAATTCGAAGGGATGGCAAGAAGGGGGATAGGGTCAAGAAAGGGTAAAGGATAGAGGAGCAGGCTGGAAAACGAATTCTTTATGCTGAATGATTGGTTGACGGAAGTGTGGTGAAATGTTATAATTATTAAATAACAAGTTTGATATTGTTGGATAATTTTCACAAAATCGAACGGCTTTACGGGAAGGAGAATAAAGTTATGAAGAACATGAAGGTAAGAACCAAGCTGAATCTGATTCTGGTTCTGGTCATTTTACTTGTGGCTCTCGGGAGTGTTGTTTCCGTCAAAAACATGGAAGATGTGAAAGACAAAGCACTGGAAACGATGGATGCATCGTCCCGCCAGAGTTATGATGATTCGATCAAAGAGCAGGTGGGGGTGGTCATCTCCCTTTTGACAGAGATAAACGAGGAATATAAGGCAGGAACGTATACCCTCGATGAAGCAAAACAGATTGCGGCAGAGGAAGTGCGTCAGATGCGTTACGGAGAGGCTGGTTACTTCTGGATTGACCAGTCAGATGGTACAAATGTGGTTCTGCTTGGCAGTGATACCGAGGGGACGAACCGTATGGATACCAAGGATGCAAAAGGATACCAGATGGTGAAAGAAATCATACGTGTAGCAGTGGAAGACGGTGGAGGATATACAGATTATGTATTCCCGAAAGAAGGAGAGACAAAACCTTCCCCGAAGCGTTCCTACAGTGAGTACTTTGAACCGTTTGACTGGGTGGTCGGTACCGGAAATTATACGGATTATATTGATACTGCCATTGCAAAGCAGGATAAGGTATTTACCAGCTATGCAATGCAAAAGGCAATCGCCCTGATCGCGGTATGTATTGTGATGCTTGCGGTTGTTGCAGTACTTGTTTTTATGATCGCACAGGATATTACAAAGTCGTTAAAGAAAGTTGTCGCAGAGATTGAAGTGATTGCAGGCGGTAATTTTGCCCGCAAGATGCAGACAAATATGATGAAACGGAAGGACGATTTCGGACAGCTGGCAGGAACGCTTGAGACAATGAGGGAATCAGTATGCGGATTGCTTTCCCAGGTAAAGGCAGAGGCGGCAAATATTGATGCCGTTGTGGAATCGATGGATACCAATATATCAAATCTGAATGGAGAAATCGAGGATGTGTCTGCAACGACCGAGCAGCTTGCTGCAAGTACCGAGGAGACGGCGGCATCGGCAGAGCAGATCAACAGCATGACCCAGCAGATTGACGGAGCGGCAAAAGAGATTGCCGTACGTGCACAGGACGGAGCTACGGAAGCAGAAGAAATCCATAAGCGTGCAGCACAGACGAAGGAAACAACGGTGGAGAACCGGCGGAAAATCCAGACGATGCTGGAAGAAATCCGGGGAAGGCTGGAACAGGCACTTAAAGAGGCAAAGGTTGTGGAACAGATCGGTGTGCTTGCAGATTCTATCCTTGCGATTACCGGACAGACCAATCTGCTTGCTCTGAATGCATCCATTGAGGCAGCACGCGCGGGCGAGGCAGGAAAGGGATTTGCAGTTGTTGCAGAGGAAATCCGGGTACTGGCAGAACAGTCCAAAGATGCCGTGGCAAATATTCAGGCTGTGACGGAAAACGTGGATAATGCAGTAGGAAATCTGGCAAAGGATTCCAACCATCTGCTGGATTTTGTAGATACGGATATTGTGAAGAGTTTTGACGATTTTGAGAAAATGGCAGACGATTATAACATGGATGCCTCTAAAATTAACGATCTGGTATCGGATTTCAGTGCAACATCCGAAGAACTGGTAGCATCTATTTCCAATATTACAGAGGCGATTGACGGAATTACCTCTGCATCCAATGACAGTGCTGCAGGTACAACAAATATTGCACAAAAAACCGTTTCGATTGCAGGCGGATCGGCAGAAGTCATGAAAGGGGTTAAGACAGCGGAAGCTTCCGCAGAAGAACTCCGCAGGAATGTCAGCAACTTTGTGATCGAAGAATAAGAAAATAAGAAATATAAAAGGGAATTTTATAAAGGGGAAAGTGGTTCATGGACTACTTTCCCTTTTTATCTGTTCACAAAATGAACACAGAGTTTACATTTTTTACACACGCAAAAGCGATACACTGTTTCCGTAAAGGGCATTTTGTTGTCCAAAAAAGAAAAGGAGCATTTCGCTGTGATTGAGATCAATAATCTTGTAAAAAAATACGGGGATCATACGGCTGTCGATCATCTGTCACTCGTTGTGGAACCGGGGAAAATTTATGGTTTTCTGGGGTCGAACGGGGCCGGCAAATCAACAACGATGAATATGATAACCGGATATCTCGGTGCGACAAGCGGAGAGATTAAAATTAACGGGCATGACATTTTAAAGGAGCCGGAGGAAGCAAAGAAATGTATCGGTTATCTGCCGGAACTTCCGCCACTGTACATGGATATGACGGTAAAGGAGTATCTGGATTTTGTGGCAGATTTAAAACAGTTGGAAAAAAGTCTGCGTAAACGATATGTGGAAGAGGCAATGGAAACAACCGGTACGACAGAAGTGGCAGGGCGTATGATCCGCAATCTGTCCAAGGGATACCGGCAGCGTGTCGGGTTTGCACAGGCGATCCTGGGGTATCCGGAGATCATTATACTCGATGAGCCTACGGTCGGACTGGATCCGAAACAGATCATAGAGATCCGTGAACTGATCCGGCATCTGGGAGAAAAACATACGGTGATCTTAAGTTCCCATATTTTGCCGGAAATTTCTGCCGTGTGTGATCATGTGTTTATTATTTCCAAAGGAAAGCTTGTAGCGAGCGACTCTACGGAGAATCTGGTAAATCTGATGTCGGGTGCACAGGAGATTGAACTGACGGTGCGGACCGGTGCCGGGGAAGCAGCCGGATACTTACAGGGAGAAGAAAACATTGCAAGGGTTGAGCAGGCGGATCATGATAAAATCCGTATTTATGCAAAGAAAGGTGCCGATGTGCGGGAAGAAGTCTTCCGACAGATGGCAGAGCATAACGTTCCGGTGCTGGAGATGAAGACCGTGACGAAATCTCTTGAAGATGTATTCCTTGAGATTACCCAGGAAGGAGGTGCACAGTAATGTTTGCTGTGTTAAAAAGAGAATTCCGGTCGTATTTCCAGAATGTGATCGGCTGGCTGTTTGTGGCCGCCCTTATGGCACTGTTCGGACTGTATTTTTATGTGTATAATCTCCGGCAGGGATATCCGTATCTGTATTATACGTTAAGTGCCATTACGATTATTTTTATGATTGCGGTACCGATTCTTACCATGCGCAGTTTTGCAGAGGACCGGAAAAATAAAACGGATCAGCTGATGCTGACAGCACCGGTGCCGGTGGCAAAGATTGTACTCGGAAAATATCTGGCAATGCTTGCCGTGTTTACCGTGGATATTGCAGTTTTCTGTGTGATGCCACTTATTTTACGTGCGTTTGGAACCATTCCCATGGGCGAGAGCTATATTGCCATACTGGCGTTCTGGTTATATGGAGCAGCTTCCATTGCGGTAGGTATGTTTATTTCCGCATTGACGGAAAGCCAGGTGATTGCGGCAGTTCTGACGTTTGTGGTACTGTTTATTAGTTATATGATGCAGAGTCTGACAGGACTTATTTCATCGGATGGAAACTGGCTGACAAAGATTTTAAACTGTCTGGATCTGTATGCACCGTTTGAAAAATTTCAGGGGGGCTGTCTGGACATTACGGCAATCCTCTATTATGTAACGGTTATTGTATTATTTAATTTCTTTACCGTGCAGGCCATTCAGAAACGGCGTTGGAGCATCAGCAAAAAGACATTTTCGCTCAGCGTTTTTTCAAGCAGTTTTATTGTCGTAGTTTTCGCTCTTGCCGTGGTTGCCAACCTGGCAGTCGATGCGCTGCCGACGAGAATTACCTCGGTGGACTGTTCGTATTCTAAATTGTATTCCATTACAAAGGATACGAAAAAGACCATGAAAAAACTGAAAAGTGATGTGACCATCTATGTTCTGGCAGCGGAAAAAAGCAAGGACGCACAGATTGATTCCATGCTGGAGCGTTACAAAGATCTGTCCGGGCATATCAGGGTAAAATACGTCAATCCGAAGAGTAAACCTTATTTTTATAAGGACTATACGGACAATGCACCGACCAGCAACAGTCTGATCGTTGTCAGTGACAAGCGTTCGAAAGTGATAGATTATTATGATATCTATGATTATCAGTCAAACATGGATTATTCCACATATTCCTACAACAACGAACTGAAGGGATTCGATGCGGAAGGACAGATTACAAGTGCCATCCAGTATGTAACGATGGATGCGAACCAGCTCCCTGTCGTATACCAGATCACCGGACATGATGAGGCTACAATCGGAAGTGCATTTTCGGATGTCATCAGCAAATCCAATATGACATTGTCTTCCGTGGAACTGTTAAATGAAGAAAGTGTTCCGAAGGATGCGGCAGCGATTATTATCAATGCACCGCAGAAAGATTTTAATAAAAATGATGCACAGAAAGTAATTGATTATCTGCAAAAAGGCGGAAAAGCGATTATCGTGGGAATGCATTCCGAGACCGAGATGCCGAATTTTGCATCGATTCTGGATACTTACGGAGTAAGCCTTACCACAGGGCCGATCGCGGATAATGATGCACAGCATTATTACAATATGGGAGGTCCGCTGTATCTGCTGCCAAATGTAAACAGCAGTTCGTATACCGGAAGTCTTTCCGGCGGATATGTATATCTTCCGATTTCTCTGGGAATCAATTATCCGCAGAACAGCACGACGGATGATACGGAGAGTACAGAGGAGAGTAAGACAACGTATACTTCTTTACTGGATACTTCCGATGATGCGGTTGCAAAGAACAATCCAAACAGTATGCAGGATTATGGATACGAAGATGGAGACGACAAGGGACCGTTTAGTGTCGGACTGGCGGTAGAAGATAAAGTAGATGATGATCACACGACGCAGCTTGTGGTATTCGCAAGCCCGTATGTATTCAGCGATGAGGCAAGTCAGATGACGACAAACAATGAATCACTGTTTTCCGATGTGATCGGAAATATGATCACAGATACCCAGTCGGCCGGCAGCGTAATTCCGGAAAAAGAGTACACGCTCAGTAATCTGACAGTAAATGCATTACATGCGGCACTTCTGGGATTGCTGGTTACCATTATTCTTCCAATCCTGTTACTGGCCGGAGGAATTGTAATCTTTATGGTAAGGAGAAAGAAATAAAGAATGAAAAAGCAGAAAATACAGATGCTTGTGGTGGTCATTCTTCTGGTGATCTGCGTTGTTGCTTATATTTTTATCAGCAAAAACGCAGGGAAACTGGATTCCACAGAGAATGACGGACCAAATGCATCCATGGGAAATGTGACAGAAAGTGTTTTGGAGACGGAGACTGAGACAGAATCTGTCTTAGCTACAGAAACAACAGAAAAATAATTATTTCTTGTGCGTAAGTTTGTATAGGAACGTATAAGCCCAGATCAGTACCGGGATCACGAAGGTGGCAAAGATAGAAGCTTTGAACATTTTCATGGTTCCGGTATTGTCTGTGATGGCGCATACCAGTGTACTTAAGTATAGTACAACCAGTAAAATGATGCCGATGATGGCAAGAATCTGTTTTCCTTTTTTCATATGAACAACCTCCTTGGCTAAATATGCTATTTGCAGGAAACCTGTAAACCGTAACTTTATGATACGGGAAATGGCAGGTTTCGTCAAGAAAGGGCTTGGAAAATGGCAGACATTTTGTTATAATAAACATACATGCATCAAGGCATGTAAATTCGTAAGTGATAAAGGTGGTATAAAAATGGCTATATTGCAGGATTGGCAGAAAATTGCCTACAATGAGAACGCAAGTCAGGGGGAACTTCAGAAATTCTGGCAGAGATATTTCCTGTTAGAGAAGGGTGTGTATGAGAAATTATTGACAAACCCGGATGAAAAAGTAGAAGGAACGGTAAAAGAACTTGCTGATAAGTATGGACTTACCATTCTGGAGATGGCTGGTTTCTTAGACGGAATCAATGACAGTCTGGTAAAAGACAATCCAATCGAAACAATGGATGAAAATACCAGGGTAAATCTCGTTTTCGATAAGGAAAAGCTGTACAAGAACATGGTAGATGCCAAGGCTGACTGGCTTTACAATCTTCCGATGTGGGATGATATTTTTGATAAAGAGACAAAGCACAGACTGTATATGGAACAGAAGAAATCCGGTACGGTTATCGTTGGCAAAAAGGTGGGACGTAATGATCCGTGTCCATGCGGCAGTGGAAAGAAATACAAATTCTGCTGTGGAAAGAATAAATAAATTTCAAATTTTGAAATACAAATTCCCGGTATCACAAAAACTGATACCGGGCTTTTTTAAAAAGAAGAACCGGAACAGAATAAGACCATGTGGTTTGGTACATACTGATGTGGCAGCGATGATTTAACACAAGGAGGTATGTAAGATGACAAAACTGGATTGTAATGTGGTAAACTGTTCTTATAATGCAGACAACTGCTGCAGACGAACGGATATTCAGGTGGAAGGAACACAGGCAAAAACTTCTTCCGAAACCTGTTGTGGAAGTTTTGCACCGAAAGGAAGTGGATGTCAGTCCTGTCATACAACAGATGTCAAAAAAGATACAACCGTCAGCTGTGAAGCGTGTGAGTGCAAATTCAACGAGGATCATGCCTGTCATGCGGGACACATTGGTATTTCCGGCGGACATGCAGACAGCAGCAGGGAGACAGAGTGCGGCAGTTTTGTATGCAGCTGCTGACAGGGGCATATGGGCGGCAGACTGCCGCCCTGCCAGTGAAAGGAGAAAAGGAATGGAACAACTAACGGATTACAGTATTAATTTTCCACATTTACATATTTATCTGCACCATGTCGGAAAAAATATCATGATCGGAAATTTTTCGGTGGCATATTATGGAATTGTGATTGCAATCGGAATGTTAGCAGGACTTGGAATCGCCTGTTGGATGGCAAAACGGACCGGCCAGAAAACGGATACTTATTTTGACCTGGCACTCGTTGCCATTATCTGTTCTGTCATTGGGGCGCGGGTTTATTATGTGATATTCCGCTGGGATCTATACAAGGACGATCTGTTGAGTGTGTTCAATCTGCGGCAGGGAGGTCTGGCGATTTACGGAGGCGTGATTGCGGCAATTATTACCGTGTTTGTGTTTTCACGGGTACGGAAACTGTCCATGGGTCTGCTTTGCGATACCGCGGGACTTGGTCTGATCTTAGGACAGGTCATCGGCCGGTGGGGAAATTTCTTTAACAGGGAGGCATTTGGCGGTTATACGGACGGGCTGTTTGCCATGCAGCTGCCGCTTTCTGCCGTCCGATCCTCGGATGTGACGGACAGCCTGCTGCAGCATGTGGTGGAAGTAAATGGTATCTCTTATATCCAGGTACATCCCACGTTTCTCTATGAATCCTTGTGGAATCTGATTCTTTTGATCCTTCTGATCCTGTTTACCAGACACAAGCGGTTTGATGGGGAAGTCTTTTTGCTGTATCTGGCAGGGTATGGGATTGGAAGGTTCTGGATAGAATCCCTGCGGACGGACCAGCTGCTGCTCCCGGTCATCGGTTATCCGGTGTCCATGGCACTTGCAGCGCTTCTTGTGATCGTATCGGTTTCCTGGATCATCATCTGGCATGTCCGCCAGCACAAAAAAACAGTATAAAATACATCTGGATGGGAAAATCCTCCACACGTTTCCACGTGTGGAGGATTTTTTTTGGAAAAAACGGCAGCCGTCGGCTCATTTTCAAGAAAGACCGGGAATAACCCTTGATTTCAGGGGGCTTTTAGGGTATTATGGATACATAGTGGTGGAAAGTGGAATAAAAAATCCATTTTGTGGTGTAAAGTGGTGAACAAACAGAAGTTCAGAAAATGAGGAAGGGGAGGTGAGTCTGCCATGTTTATGGGCGAATACAATCATTCGGTTGATGCAAAAGGCAGACTGATCGTACCTTCCAAGTTCCGGGAACAGCTTGGCAATGAATTTGTTGTGACAAAGGGACTGGATGGATGCCTGTTTGTTTATTCCCAGGAAGAATGGAAACGGATTGAGGAGAGTCTTCGTGAAAAACCACTGACTTCAAAAGATGCAAGAAAGTTTATGCGATTCTTTTTTGCAGGAGCTGCAAACTGCGAAGTGGACAAGCAGGGAAGAATTTTACTTCCGGCGAATCTGAGGGAATACGCAGGAATCGATAAAGAAGTTGTTTCCGTCGGTGTATTCAGTCGTGTGGAGATCTGGAGCAAAGAACGGTATCTGGAAAACAACAATTTTGACGATATGGATGAGATCGCAGAGCATATGGCAGAGTTGGGAATTGGAATCTAAATATGGAGTTTAAACATTATTCCGTTCTTTTGAACGAGACAATTGAACAATTACATATCCGCCCGGATGGCATTTATGTGGATGGAACGCTTGGGGGAGGCGGACATTCACTGGAAATATGCAGACATCTGACAACCGGAAGACTCATCGGAATCGACCAGGATGCGGATGCCATTGCCGCTGCCACAGAGAGACTGAAAGATTATGCAGACAGGGTTACCATCGTAAGAAGCAATTATGCACAGATGGCAGACGTGTTGAAGAATCTCGGAATCGAAAAAGTGGATGGAATCATTCTCGATCTGGGAGTTTCTTCTTTCCAGCTGGATACACCGGAACGCGGTTTTACCTACCGGAGTGAGGATGCACCGCTGGATATGCGGATGGACAAGCGTCAGCGCCTGACCGCAAGGGACATTGTGAACGATTACAGTGAAGCGGAACTGTTCCGCATAATTCGTGATTATGGAGAGGATCGGTTCGCAAAGAATATTGCAAAGCATATTGTACAGGCGCGGAAAGAAAAACCGATTGAAACGACCGGGGAACTCAACGCAATCATCCGTGGAGCCATCCCGATGAAAGTACAGGTGACCGGAGGACATCCTTCCAAGCGGACGTATCAGGCAATCCGCATTGAGCTGAATCATGAACTTGATGTACTTCGCGATACGTTAGATACCATGATTGATTTGTTGAATGATGGGGGAAGAATCTGTATTATCACATTTCATTCACTGGAAGACCGTATTGTAAAATCCAACTTCAAAAAGAACGAAAATCCGTGTACATGCCCGAGCAATTTTCCGGTCTGTGTATGTGGAAAGAAATCCAAAGGACGTGTGGTGACAAGAAAGCCCGTTCTGCCTTCGGAGAAGGAACTCGAAGAGAACAGCAGATCAAAGAGTGCAAAATTACGCGTGTTTGAGCGTGTGGAAGATGGAATGGAAAGCAGGGAAGCGTTATGAGCAGTAAAAACTATTATGTAAACGGGAATACCGTGAGAGAACTGGATACACCGGTTCGACACAATCAGAGAACACGCAAAGAAATCGAAGAGGCAAGACGCCGCAAAAACCGTAGAAATGCAGCGAGAAGGAATCGCCAGAGAGCGATGGAGATGAGCCGCGGTTATGTGGTATTTCTTACGGCATGTGTAGTGATCACTGCACTGACTGCCGTTTTGTTTGTACAAATGCAGTCGCAGATGACGACACGAATGAAAAATGTGGCAAATCTGGAGAGTCAGCTGGCAGATCTTCGCGCGGACAATGATGCACGTTATAAAAATCTTACAACTTCAACAGACCTTGAACATATCAAAAAAGTGGCAATGAAAAAGCTTGGCATGAAATATCCAACGGAAAAACAGGTGGTATATTATACCGTGGAAAACAGCAATTTCATGGATCAGTATGAGGATATTCCATCCAAATAACAGGAGTCAGATGTGAGAAGAAAGAGAAGAAGACCGGCACAGAAATTTAACCGGAAGATGCGGACAAAACTGATGGTTTTGTTTTCCCTTATTCTGGCTGTTTTGTGTGGACTGGTCGGCAGATTGACTTATATTGAACACACGAAAGGGGAAACCTATCAGAAAAAAGTACTTTCCATGCAGTCCTATGACAGTAAAACGATTCCGTACCAGAGGGGAGAAATCATCGACCGTTCTGGTACGGTTCTTGCTACCAGTGTGGCAGTCTATAATGTGATTTTAGACTGTACCGTTGTCAATGACAAAGAAGAGTATGTTGATCCGACCGTGGAAGCACTGGTGAAATGTTTCCCGGAATTGGATGAAACGGAGATCCGCAGAATTATAAAAGAAAAAAAGGATAAACGCTATATTGTACTTGCCAAGAAAGTACCATATGACGAAGTACAGCCTTTTGTGGAACTGCAGGATGCCGTAGACAAAAAGGGAAACAAAGTGAACCCGGATATCAAGGGTGTCTGGTTTGAAAAAGAATATCAGAGGAATTATCCGTTTGGATCTTTAGCCTCTTCCGTGATTGGTTTTACTTCTTCCGGGAATGTCGGTACAACCGGACTGGAGAATTATTACAACAGTACATTAAACGGAATCAATGGGCGGGAGTACGGTTATCTGGACTCGGACAGCGATTTTGAAAAGACCGTCATTGATGCACAGGACGGGGATGCGCTGGTGACATCCATCGACGCAAATATCCAGTCCATCGTTGAAGAAAAAATCAAAGACTGGAATGAAAAATACCGGGACAACTATTATAAAGGAACCGGAAGTATCAATACGGCAGCGATTGTCATGAATCCAAACAACGGAGAAATCCTTGCCATGGCAGATTATCCAAACGTGGATCTGAACAATCCGAGAGATCTGAGCAAGTGGTACACCAAAAAACAGATCAAGCGCATGTCTGAGGATGACAAAATGGATGCACTCAATGAGATATGGCAGAATTTTTGTGTATCCTCAACGTATGAACCGGGGTCTGTCCAAAAACCGTTTACGGTGGCATGTGGGCTGGAGACAGGTACAATCAACAACAAAATGACATTTGACTGTGATGGGTACGAGGATTTTAATGGACAGAAGGTGCGCTGCGTGGCGCGCTACGGACATGGAATAGAAACCGTCCGGAAGACACTTATGGATTCCTGTAATGATGCCATCATGCAGATGTCATACAAAATCGGAAAGAATCATTTTACAGAGTACCAGTCCATCTATGGATTTGGACAGAAAACGGGAATTGATCTGCCGGGAGAGGCAAATACCGCATCTTTGATGTATCAGGTGGAAGATATGAAACCGATCGATCTGGCAACCAATGCATTCGGACAGAACTATAACTGTACGATGGTCCAGATGGTGAGTGGATTTGCGTCACTGATCAATGGTGGAACTTATTATCAGCCGCATCTGGTAACCAAAATCACGGATTCGACAGGAAATACGATTTCCACGGTGGAACCGAAAGCTGTGAAACAGACCATTTCCCAGAGTACCAGCGATAAAATCCGGGATTATCTGCAGAGTGTCGTAAAGGAAGGTACGGGAAATACGGCAAAAGTGGATGGATATTCTATGGGCGGTAAAACAGGAACCGCACAGAAGTTTCCGCGTGGAAACGGAAAATATCTTGTTTCATTTATGGGATTTGCCCCATACGACAATCCGCAGGTACTGATCTATGTGGTTGTGAATGAACCAAATGTGGCAGACCAGCCGCACAGCGTGTTTGCGCAGAACATTGCGCGTGAGATCTTAGAAGAAGTTCTTCCGTATATGAATATTTATCCGGATGAAAAGAAGACCGGTGTAAACAAGGGCTATGATGTTACCGGGTCAAAAGACAGCTCACAGTATACCGGAAAGCATAACGGAACCAAGTCCAGAAATGAAAAGAAAAAGAAGAACTAAAGACAGAGAGTTCTTAGAAAGGCTCTGCAGTGCATATGCTTTAAGAAAAGGATCGTGGTGCTTTTCATGGAGTGGAATAAAACCTATCACCGCAGAAAAATATGTATCATATTCTTTTCTGTTGTTCTGATGTCGATGGTTTTGTGCGGGCGTCTGGTCTATCTTATGCTTTTTGAGGGAAAATATTATGAGACGCAGGCAAAAGATCTGCAGCAGAGAGAAAGAAAAATAAAAGCCGCCAGAGGCAAAATTCTGGATCGAAATGGTGTAGTACTGGCAGATAACAAATCAGTCTGCACCATTTCTGTCATACATAACCAGATAAAGGAACCGGAAGCGGTCATTGCCATGCTCGTAAAGGAGCTTGGAATTCCGGAAGAAAAGATCCGCAGGCGGGTAGAAAAATATTCGTCTCTCGAGAAGATCAAAAGTAATGTCGATAAGGAAACCGGAAACCGGATTCTTGCCTATGGCTATGCAGGGGTGAAAGTGGATGAGGATTATAAACGGAATTATCCATACGATACGCTTGCCTCAAAAGTGCTGGGGTTTACCGGCGGGGATAACCAGGGAATTATCGGATTGGAAAGTGTGTACGACAAATATCTGGAGGGAACCGATGGTCTGATTCTGACGACAACGGATGCCCGTGGTGTGGAAGTTGACAATATCGGAGAGGAACGCAAAGAACCTGTTGCCGGAAATAATCTGCGCACATCATTGGATGCAAATATTCAGATGTTTGCCATGCAGGCGGCAAATAAAGCATATATTCAGAAAGAAGCGGATTCTGTCAGTATTATTGTGATGAATCCTTCCGACGGAGCCGTCATGGCAATGGTGGATTATCCGGAATTCCATCTGAATGAGCCGTTTCAGCTGATTGAGGAGTATAAGGAGTATGAGGGTACCAAAAAGGAGCAGGAATACTGTAACCGGATGTGGCGAAACCAGTGTATCAATGATACCTATGAGCCCGGATCAACATTTAAGGTGATCACCGCGGCAGCGGCACTGGAAGAAGGTGTGGTTTCTTTGGAAGACCGGTTTCACTGTCCGGGATATATCGTGGTGGAGGACCGCAGGATTCGCTGCCACAAAACGACCGGGCATGGAGCGGAAAGCTTTGTGGAAGGAATCGAAAATTCCTGCAATCCCGTGTTTATCAATGTGGGACTTCGGATCGGTGCCGATCACTTTTATGACTATTTTGAGCAGTTCGGTCTGTTACATAAAACGGGGATTGACCTGCCGGGAGAGGCTTCGACCATCATGCACAAGCGGGAAAAGATCGGGCTGGTGGAACTGGCAACCATCTCATTCGGACAGTCATTTCAGATCACACCGATCCAGCTGGCAACCACCGTTTCTTCTATTATTAATGGAGGAAACCGCGTGACACCGCACGTCGGAATGCAGGTGGAGAATGGAGACAAAAAAGTAATAAAAACGTTTGATTTTCCGGTGCAAGAGGGAATCTGCAGGGAGGAAACGTCGGAAAAAATGCGGTTTTTGCTGGAAAAAGTGGTATCCGAGGGAGGCGGAAACAAAGCATATATTGAGGGGTATGAGATTGGCGGAAAAACAGCCACTTCACAGACCCTGCCCCGTTCCGCACATAAGTACATCTCCTCGTTTCTGGGGTTTGCACCGGCGGATGATCCGAAAGTTCTGGTACTTGTGATCATAAGGAACCCTTCCGGCATTTATTATGGCGGTACCATTGCGGCTCCTGTGGCAAAGGAAATTTTCGAAAACATACTGCCTTACCTTGAATTGGAGCAGTAAATACCTTATAATCGTAATTATACGCAAAGATGGAGGTTGATCGTAATGAAACTTGAAGGAAAAAAGGTTCTGGTTGTGGGAGCCGGAAAGAGCGGCATTGCTGCGTCAGAACTGTTATTGGATAAAAAAATTGAAACTGTTCTCTATGATGGAAACAAAGATCTGGATGTAGAAAAGTTATATGAAAAGGCACCGAAACTGAAAGGAATGCCGGTGCTTTTGGGGGAGTTGACGGATGAGCAGCTGCGCGCATTTGATGTAGCAGTCTTAAGTCCGGGCGTCCCGACGGATCTGCCGGTCGTAGAGCGGATGCGTGCACAGAACGTCTGCATCTGGGGCGAGATTGAACTTGCATATTCCTTCGCAAAAGGCAGACTGATTGCAATCACCGGAACAAACGGAAAGACCACTACGACAGCATTGACTGGAGAAATCATGAAAAATTATTTCAAGGATGTGCGCGTGGTTGGAAATATCGGAATTCCGTATACTTCCGAGGCTGCCACAATGACGGATGAAACCGTAACCGTCGCAGAGATCAGCAGTTTCCAGCTGGAAACCATTCATGAGTTCCATCCGGAAATATCCGCAATCTTAAATATTACGCCGGATCATCTGAACCGTCATCATACGATGGAGTGTTATATCCGGACCAAAGAGGCGATTACCACCAACCAGACAAACGATGAGGTGTGTGTACTCAATTATGAGGATGAGGTGCTTCGGGCATTCGGAGAGAGCGCACCGGTGCATGTGGTCTGGTTCAGCAGTGTAAGAAAACTTGCTGAAGGATTTTATCTCGACGGAGAGGAAATCTTTTATGCGCATGATGGAAACGCCGAGAAGGTGATCAATGTCAATGATCTGAATCTGCTGGGACGACATAACTATGAAAATGTCATGGCCGCAACTGCCATGAGTGTGAATTTCGGAGTGCCGATGGAGAAAATCGTGGAGGTGCTGAAGCGTTTCCAGGCGGTAGAACACCGGATCGAGTATGTGACCGAAAAAAGAGGGGTCCGTTTTTACAACGATTCCAAGGGAACCAACCCGGATGCCGCAATTCAGGGAATCCGTGCGATGAACCGTCCAACGCTTCTGATCGGAGGCGGTTATGATAAGCAGTCCACATATGATGAGTGGATTGATGCATTTGACGGAAAAGTAAAAAAACTGGTGCTGATCGGACAGACAGCAGAAAAGATTGAAGTGTGTGCGCATAAGCATGGGTTTATGGATACCGTGCGCTGTGAGACCTTTGAGGAAGCGATCCGTTACTGCTATGACCATGCAGTATCCGGGGATGCGGTTCTGCTTTCACCGGCATGTGCCAGCTGGGGCATGTTCCCGAACTATGAGGAGCGTGGACGGATATTCAAAGAAATCGTTCGTGGATTAGAGGAGTAGTGAGTCGTGCCGAAACGGAGACGTGGGGAAAAGAAAACAACATATTTTGACTATAATCTGTTGTTTATCATTATTTTCCTATTGTGTTTTGGACTGGTGATGCTTTACAGTTCCAGTTCGTATACATCAGCAAATAAATATGGGGACAGTGCACATTATCTGAAACTGCAGGCGCGAAATATTGCAATCGGTCTTGTTTTTATGTTCTATTTTGCAAAGAAGGATTATCATGTGTGGAGAAAATTCGGAAGGCTGGCATACTGGGGAGCCCTGGGGTTTTGTTTTGTCGTTCTGGCAAAGGTACCGGGGCTGACGCGAAGCTCCCACGGACAGTCCCGCTGGATTCAGGTCGGACCGATCGGCTTTCAGCCATCGGAGCTTGCAAAGATTGCCATCATTATTTATCTGGCGATGCTGATCGAGCGTATTCCCAAGCAGCTGGATAAGGTTTCAAGCATGGCAAAAGTAGGAATCCGTCTGGTGCCGCTTGTTGTGTTTGTCGCGGTAAACAACCTGAGTACGGCGATTATCATTCTTGGGATTGCTGTCTGTATGTTGTTTGTGGCAAGCCCGAAGTACAAAGAGTTTTTTGTAGTTGCCGTGCTGGGGGTGCTGTTCATTTTCGCATTTATCAATATCGCGTCTTACCGGAGTGACCGTGTAGAGGCATGGAAACATCCGGAGACAGCGGGAGATAAGGGATATCAGACCATGCAGGCACTCTATGCAATCGGATCCGGCAAGCTGTTTGGAAAAGGACTCGGACAGAGCCTGCAGAAGCTGGGCAATGTGCCGGAGGCACAGAATGATATGATTTTTTCCATTATCTGTGAGGAACTCGGTCTTTTCGGAGCTGTCTGTGTCATTCTTCTGTTTGTCCTGATGCTCTGGCGGATGATGGTCATTGCCAATAATGCAAAGGATCTGTACGGGGCGCTTCTGGTGACGGGCATTATGTCACATATTGCGATTCAGGTAGTTTTAAATATTGCGGTTGTTACCAATACGATTCCGAATACCGGTGTCATTCTGCCGTTTATCAGTTACGGAGGTACCTCGCTTGTATTCCTTATGGCAGAGATGGGGCTTGCGCTGAGCGTGTCGAAGGGCATCCGTCTGGATACGATCGGGTAGGTTTGTCATGATTAAAGAAGAACGAAGAAAAAAGAAAAAAAGAAAAAACATTCTGCAGGTGATACTGGGAATCCTGATTGTGCTTGCGCTGGCAGTTCTGATCATTTTTACCGTTTTTAAAGTAAAAAATGTGGAGGTGGAGGGAAACAAACTCTACGATGCCAAAGTGATTGAAAAAGCAGTATTAAACGATGAGTATTCCTGGAATTCCCTGTATGTATTCCTGAAATATAAATTTGTCAATACCAGTGAAGTTCCGTTTGTGGACACGATGGAGATCAGCCTGAAAGATCCGCAGACTCTGCATATCAAAGTGTATGAGAAAGGAATCATGGGATATCTGTATCTCTCCTCGATCAATAAGAATGTCTATTTCGACAAAGACGGGATTGTGACAGAATTGTCTGACCGTGTGATTGAGGATACACCGCAGATCCTTGGGATTGACTGTAAAAAAGTAGTGCAGTATGAAAAGCTGCCGATCGGTTCAAAGCGGCTAAAGCAGCTTCTGACGCTGACGCAGGCTTTAAAACGGAATGATCTGATCCCGGATTCCATTACCTATGGTGTGGAAAATGAGCCGGTTCTGACATACGGGACGGTTAAAGTTTCCATGGGTTCCCTGGAATTTCTGACCCAGAAAGTGGAGCGGCTGGCAAAAATCAAGCCGCAGCTGCAGGGAATGGAAGGAACACTACATTTAGAAAACTGGACAGAAGAAACGACAAATATTGTGTTTGACAAAACGGAAAGTTCGAAAAAAGATAATAAAAAATCATAATTTTCGGTTGATTATTTGTATGAAAAATTATATTATAGTCTATATGGGTACGTATGAAACATTTTTATGTTTCACGGTGCCGCAGGGCTATAGGAAAGAGGAGGAAGAACCATGCTGGAGATTCGGACAACAGAGACAGATACGAGTGCCAAAATTATCGTGATTGGTGTAGGTGGTGCTGGTAATAACGCTGTGAACCGCATGATTGATGAGAATATAGGTGGAGTCGAATTTATCGGAGTAAATACAGATAAGCAGGCGTTGCAGCTTTGTAAGGCTCCTACGTTGATACAGATCGGAGAAAAGCTTACAAAAGGACTTGGTGCAGGAGCACAGCCGGAGATCGGCGAGAAAGCAGCAGAGGAAAGTGCAGAAGAATTATCCGCTGCAGTCAAGGGTGCAGATATGGTATTCGTTACCTGTGGTATGGGTGGCGGTACCGGTACCGGTGCAGCACCGGTCGTTGCAAAGATTGCCAAGGAGCAGGGAATCCTGACCGTTGGAGTTGTGACAAAGCCATTTAAGTTTGAGGCAAAGAAACGTATGATCAATGCCGTATCCGGTATTGAAAAACTCAAAGAGAGCGTGGATACCCTGATCGTTATTCCAAATGATAAACTTCTGGAGATCGTTGACAGACGCACTTCCATGCCGGATGCATTAAAGAAAGCAGACGAAGTATTACAGCAGGCAGTACAGGGAATCACAGATCTGATCAATCTGCCGGCACTTATCAATCTGGATTTTGCCGATGTGCAGACCGTTATGAAGGACAAGGGTATGGCACATATCGGTATCGGTAATGCCAAGGGCGATGAGAAAGCGATTGAGGCAGTGAAACTTGCCGTTGCATCTCCGCTTCTTGAGACAACTATCAATGGTGCAAGCCATGTAATCATCAATATTTCCGGTGATATTTCCCTGATGGATGCAAATGATGCAGCAAGCTATGTACAGGATCTGGCAGGAGAAGATGCAAATATCATCTTTGGTGCAAAGTATGATGAGACCATGACAGATGAAGCTACGATCACTGTAATTGCAACCGGACTGGAGAATCCATCCATGAAGATGAAGCCACAGCAGCAGGCGGGTGGAATCGGTGGCCGTATGGTATATCCGAATACAAACAATGTCCGTCCGACAGGTTCCGTTGGAATTGTCAGCCGTGCTGCTGCTTCTGGAAACAATAGTTTTCCGGGGGTTAATAACAGCAATTATGTCAATACAGGTACCGGTGTGGGAAGCAGACCGGTCAATCAGCCGCAGGCACAGGCACCGACTCCTTCCGCTTCGAACTATTCCGGAATCCAGCGTCCGAAGCCGGTAGAGAGTAATGTAAAGCCGGTAGAAATCAATATTCCGGATTTCCTGAAGAACCCTAGAAGATAAAATCGCACAATATGTCGATAATTTCCAAATAACAACCTCTTGTTTTTGCTAAATTATGAGGAATATTTTTCTTATAATAGGAGCAGAGACAGGAGGTGATTTTTTATATATGTATTCTATATTGATATCTTTCTGAAGCAAAACTTTCTGATGAATTTTCTTGTATTATCCCTTACCTGTGTATTTTGCAAAAGTGCAGTCTGTCACCGGAATCTGCGCATGCTGGCTGCGGCGGTTTCCGGCACGGGACTTGAAGCGTTTGGACTGATGGTGCTGCCTTATGCAATTTCCGTTCTGTGTACTGCCATCGGCATCGTGCCGCTTATGGTTTTTCTTGCGTTTGGCAGGGAAAATAAAAAACAGAGGGTGGTGAGGATTTTAAGCAGCTGGTTGTCCATTGTATTGTTAAACGGAGTGGCAACTGCAGTTTACAATCTGACGGGACTGGAAAATCTGTATCTGTATACCGCATTGGCAACGGCCGGAATCACTTACGTACTTGTCAAAAATCTCGTGGTGTCGGTGCAGAGGCAAAAGCGACAGATGTCTGTGGTCCTGTATAACAAAACGGTGTCGGTTCCATGTATCGGACTGCTGGATTCCGGCAATCTTTTAACCATGCCATTAAGTGGGAATCCGGTACATATTGCAGATGCAGCCCTGCTGCAGAAGCTTGTCGATGAAAAAACGGTACAAAAGGAGATTCCATACCGTGCACTCGGAAATCCGCATGGAAAATTGCAGGTGTACTGCATGGATGGGATGAAAGTAGAGACGGAGCCGGCAAAATTCTGTGACTGGAAACAGGTATGGGTTGGCTGCGCGGAAAATGGGGTGCTGTGCAATAAACCGTATCAGCTGATTCTGCATGCATCGGTGGCAGACCACTGTGGCTGCACAAAAGATCCATCCCAAATGACAAAAAAACTGAGAAAGGAGAAACGTAATGTTTTCACTGTTTGAACTGGTGTGGAAGAGAATCCGCCTGTTTTTTACGGATGATGAGGTTTTTTACATAGGAGGGGCAGATGTACTGCCGCCACCTTTGGAGAGGGAGCAGGAGAACCGCTGTCTTATCGCTTTAAGCGGGCTGCATGGGGACAGTGAACCCATGACGCGCGAAGACGCAAGAAAGCAGCTGATCGAACACAATCTGCGTCTGGTGGTATATCTGGCGCGGAAATTTGAAAATACCGGAATCTGTGTGGAGGATCTGATCTCCATCGGAACGATTGGGCTGATCAAGGGAATCAATACATTTAATCCGGAAAAGAAGATCAAACTGGCGACTTATGCGTCCCGGTGTATCGAAAATGAGATTCTTATGTATCTGCGCAGAAATAATAAAGTGAAGCTGGAGGTATCGATTGATGAGCCGTTGAATGTGGACTGGGATGGAAACGAACTGCTTCTTTCGGATATTCTTGGAACCGATGAAGATATCATTTACCGGGATATGGAGAATGAGGCGGAGATCATGCTTCTCCGCACTGCGGTTAATACGCTGACTCCGCGGGAAAAAGAAATTATCTGTCTGCGCTATGGAATCGGAAGAAAAGACGGCAGGGAAATGACCCAGAAAGAAGTGGCAGACCTGCTTGGAATTTCGCAATCCTATATTTCGAGACTGGAGAAAAAAATTATGGTGCGGCTGAAAAAATCAATTCAAAATAATGTGTAAGTGTGCTATACTAATTACATAAAATTTGCTCTGAAATAGTAAAATTTATATGCAAAATAACAAGGACAGCAGGATGAAAGGGCGTGGTTTTTATGAAGATTGAATTTTTAGGGGCAGACCGTGAGGTGACGGGAAGCTGCCATTATGTGGCATTTGGGGAGACTCATTTTCTGGTGGACTGTGGTATGGAACAGGGGGCGGATCTGTATGTGAATCAGGAGATACCGGTTAACCCGGCAACGATTGATTATGTGTTTGTGACGCATGCCCATATTGATCATTCCGGACTTCTCCCACTTTTGTATAATCACGGGTTCCGGGGAAAGATTTTTGCAACAACGGCAACCTGTGAACTGTGTAATATCATGCTGAAGGATTCGGCACATATTCAGGAATTTGAGGCAGAATGGAAAAACCGCAAGGCGCGGCGTGCAGGAAGACCGGAAGTGACACCGATGTATAACATGGAGGATGCGCAGGGGGTTTTAGAGCATTTCGTTCCGTGTACATACCATGAAACGGTGCAGATCTGCGAGGGACTGACCATAAGGTTTGTCGATGCGGGGCATCTGCTTGGCTCATCCTCCATTGAAATATGGGTGACTGAGGATGGCGAGACAAGAAAACTTGTCTTTTCCGGGGATATTGGAAACTACAACCGTCCATTGATCCGTGATCCGGAATATCTTGAGGAAGCGGACTATGTGATCATGGAATCCACTTATGGAAACCGCAATCACAATACACCGCCGGATTATGCGGCAGAACTGGCAAAGGTGATGAATTCCACGTTTACCAAAGGCGGAAATCTGGTCATTCCGGCATTTTCTGTCGGCAGGACGCAGGAAATGCTTTACTATATGCGCCGGATCAAAACCGAGGGGCTGCTGCCGGAGTATCCGGGATTTGAAGTATATATCGACAGTCCGCTTGCCGTGGAGGCAACAAATATTTTTCATAAGAGTGTGGAAGAGTGCTTTGATGAGGAAGCAAGACAGCTGGTACAGTCGGGCATCAACCCGATCGGGTTTCCGGGACTGAAAGTGGCAGTTTCCAGTGAAGAATCCAAGATGATCAATTTCAACCAGAAATCCAAAGTGATTATTTCGGCTTCCGGCATGTGCGAAGCCGGTCGTATCCGGCATCATTTGAAACACAATCTGTGGCGGACGGATTCCACGATTCTGTTTGTCGGCTATCAGGTGCCGGGAACGCTGGGCTATTCTCTGTTAAACGGAGTCAAAAAGGTAAAGCTTTTCGGAGAGGAAATTGAGGTCAGAGCAAGCATCGTAAACCTTCCGGGTATCAGTGGTCATGCGGACAGGGATCATCTGACCGCATGGATTGCAAACTTTAAGAAGCCGCCGAAGAAAGTGTTTATTGTACATGGCGAGGAAACCACAGCGGTAGAGTTTGCAGAACATGTCAGAAACGATGTGGGATTTGATGCTTTGGCTCCCTACAGTGGGGATGCATATGATCTGCTTACCGGAGAGCAGATCGCACAGGGCAGCAGACAGCTTGTGGAGAAAAAGACACAGGGTGTTTACCGTGCAAAATCCGGCGCGTTTGACCGCCTGATGATTGCGGGAGAACGTCTCATTGCCGTTATTAAAAAATGTCAGGGCATGGCGAATAAAGATCTTGGAAAGTTTGCGGATCAGATCAATTCGCTCTGCGATAAGTGGGACCGGTAAATTTGAGGGGAAAGCGGGACTTAAGTCCCGCTTTTCCCATGTCCGGAACAACCGGATGAAAATGAATAAAAAAACAGCACATGGGAATCCTTTATTATAAATCCAATTATAACGGAGGAATCCCATGTCTACGTACAAAGTTGAAATCTGCGGGGTAAATACGGCCCAGCTGCCAATACTGAAAGAAGAAGAAAAAGATGAACTTTTCAAAAAGATAAAAGCCGGCGACAAGGCATCCAGAGAAACCTACATCAAGGGAAATCTCCGGCTGGTATTATCCGTGATCAAACGGTTTAATAATCATAATGAAAATGTGGACGATCTGTTCCAGATTGGCTGTATCGGACTGATGAAGGCAATAGATAATTTTGATACGAGTGTCGGGGTGAAATTTTCCACCTATGCGGTCCCGATGATTATTGGTGAAATCCGCCGGTATCTGCGGGATAACAGCAGTTACCGCATTCCGCGTTCGCTGCGCGATATTGCATATAAAGCCATGCAGGCAAAGGAACGGCTGGCAAAAAATGCACAAAAGGAACCGACTCTCGAAGAGATTGCAGCTGAATGTGGGATTCCGGTGGAGGATGTGGTCTATGCACTGGATGCCATCCAGACGCCCTTAAGTCTGTTTGATCCGGTTTATACGGATGGAGGGGACACCCTGTATGTGATGGATCAGATTTCGGACAAGAAAAACAAAGAAGAGCACTGGGTGGAGGATTTGTCACTTTCCGATGCCCTGTCACATCTGAATGAACGGGATGAGCATATCATCCGTCTGCGTTTTTTTGAGGGAAAGACACAGATTGAAGTCGCGGATGAAATTCATATTTCGCAGGCGCAGGTGTCGCGGCTGGAGAAAAATGCGTTAAAGAGTATGCAGGGGTATCTGCGTACATGATAGCGGCCTGTTGTAAAATGGTTTTGTTATTGCTATCATGTGGAATATACAAAACGGAGAGGAAAAGAAATATCCGGCAGTAGAAAATTGCATTCTTGCTTTTTGCGGTGTACTGTGCTATACTGTCAACCGTTGCAGAGCCCATAAACAGGGGATTGCACGAAAAATTACCGAGTGTTCGAGACCTTCCACTCGTAAAACAAAACTAAAGGAGACAAATGGATATGAGAGACAAAAAGGTAACATTTATTGTTCAGGCTGCTGTGATTGCAGCACTTTATGTAGTGCTGACTTTTGTAGCCAACGCACTGGGACTTGCATCCCACACGATTCAGGTACGCTTTTCCGAAGCACTGTGTATCCTGCCTGTTTTTACGCCGGCAGCGATTCCGGGACTGTGGATTGGCTGTCTGCTTGCGAATCTGCTGACGGGCGCCGTGATCTATGATGTCATTTTCGGAAGCATTGCCACGCTGCTGGCAGCGGTATGTACCTATCTGCTGCGCAATCACAAGATTGCATGCACATTTCCACCGGTTATTTTTAATATGATTATTGTTCCGTTCGTGCTGGTCTATGCGTACGGTATTCCGGCAGTATATTTCCACGGTGTGAATGTAACCATCCCGTTTAATGCCATGACGGTCGGAATCGGAGAGGTGATTTCAGTATGCGTTCTTGGAAGCATTCTGATGCGTGTACTTGCAAAATACAGAAATGTCATGTTCCGTGCCACCGCACAATAAAAAATTATATCTGATAGAAGGTTCTGGAAGTCCCTGCGAGAGCAGGGGCTTTTTATTTTAAGAAATTCTGTAAATAAGCCAGACAATTTTAAGAAAACCTTAATGTCATTCCAAAATAACGTATGTTATCATAAATAACAGGAAATCGTAAAGAGCATTTATGGAAGGAGAAGGTTATGAAAATAAGAAAGACAATCTGCAGTCTGCTTCTGGTATGCCTGGCATTTTTAGGCATATTTTGTGGCAGAGCAAATGTATATGCAGATCAGAAACAGGCATTGTCGGCAACGGTGACTCTGCTGAAACAGGAAAAAGACTGTGTCGTACAGGTGGAGGCAAAAAACAGCGGGGCGGATTTTACCGGGAAGGTGCGTCTGGTGTTTTCCGGTACCGACAACTCCAACGGCTGCGCATTTGAACAGCGCCTGACATTGCCGCAGAACGGAAAAAAACAGTATACAATGACCATTCCGTATGCGGATGTCAGCCAGACACGCGGAAACGGAATCGTGGCATTTATCGATGAAAAGGGAAACGTTGTGGCAAAGGAAGCATTTGCCAGTATTTTTGGCAAAGAAAAGCGCGGTATTGGTGTGGGAGTGCTTTCGGATCATTATGATGCGCTTGGCTGGATGAGCATGAGCGGCCAGACCTATTATCTTCACGGAAAAGACCAGAATGTATATCTGACACAGATGGACGCGGATACATTGCAGGCGCAGCTGGATGAACTGTATTTTCTTGTGATTGATTCCTACGATGTGAGTTCACTTGGGAAAGAGAATATCAAGGCAATCGAGAAATGGGTGAAAAACGGTGGATGGCTGCTGATTGGAACCGGAGAGCGCGGCAAAGATACACTGGGTGGTTTTGATTCCTCATTTATGGAGGTCAGCTGCAAAAGCGTCAGCAAAGTGGGAGAAGAAAATGAGGTATCGAAAGAAATGCAGCAACTGGGAAGTTATTCCGGATTTACCGGGATTGATTTTTCACAGATGCCGGTTGCAAAGCTGCAGCGGAACAATACAAATGCAAGCAAAAGCGAAGCTTATCCGGGGTGGGTGTATGCCTGTGGGGATGGTGCCATCGGTGTATGTGCCATTTCTTTTGGCGAAAAACAGATGCAGAAAGTTTCCCCGGATCTGTGTTACGGAATTTATGACCAGGTGGCAGGATATTCCATGAGCTATTCCCAGTATGTCAATGACGAGGAATGGGGATGGAGTGGGGAAAATGCATTCGGTGTCATTGACCACCTCAATACGGCATTGGATTTTTCCTGGCTGAAAGTTCTGATAGTGGTCTATGTGATCGTTGTTGGACCGGTGCTTTATCTTCTGCTTTGCAAGATGAAAAAAAGAGACTGGTACTGGCTGGGGGTACCGGCGCTTGGCATAATTTTTATCGGTGTGGTATTTATCGGCGGGCGGAATTTAAAGCTGCATGAGACACGGGTTTATTCGGTGACCGCACAGCAGGCGGATGGAAAAAGTACCACTGGTATCGCCACCTATTACAATGCGTATCATTCCGGGGTAAAACCGTGGAAGGTACGGCTGAATGATAATTACGCATATGGTGGTACAGGTCTCAGTGAATCTTATAGTATGGCATCTTCCGGCAGGGTATATGAAGACCGTTATCACTATTTGGTGGAATATGACAGGGGGCTGTCCCTTGGGGTAAAACCGCAGAGCAATTTTGAAAATGCCTATTTGTTTGCGGCAGGAACTGCCAAAGGATGTGGAAGCATAGACACCAGTGGTCTGGTGCTCACGCAGCAGAAACAGGGGGGAAGCATAACAAACAACACGTCCTATGATTTCCCTTATCTTGTCTGCGTGTCGGATGATACGGTCATGGTATTTTCGGATGTAAAAGCAGGTGAGACCATAACGATAGACGGGAAAAGTAAAAAACCACTGCTGTCCCAGCAGATTTCTTATTTTGATGATGTCTACAGCGTGTTATCGCAAGACAACATGAATGGAAATACATATTCGTATAAGCATAAGGATATGGCAGCCGCACTGTATCTGGGACTGTGCCAGATCCGGCGGAAGAACGATGTGTCGGGTACTGTTGTAGTGGAAGGAGTAACCGCAGACTACGGAAAAACCATAGAGAGCAGGTGCTCGGAAATTTCGTTTGGCTGTCTGTACACGATTGCCGGTCAGGAGGTGTCCAATGCTTCAAATTAGTCATTTGTATAAAAACTACGGAAAATTTCAGGCGGTCAGGGATCTGAACCTGCATGTGCCCAAAGGGGATCTGTTTGGCTTTGTGGGACCAAACGGAGCCGGAAAGACAACAACAATCCGGATGGTATGCGGACTTATGCCGCCGACAGAAGGAACCATTACGATCCATGGCGTGGATGCCCTGCTGCATCCGAAGGAAATCAAAAAGCAGATCGGTTATGTGCCGGATTTCTTTGGTGTATATGACAATTTAAAAGTCAGCGAATATATGGATTTTTACGGTTCCATGTACCGTATGACTTCCAGGGAGATCACTGCGGTATCCAATGATCTGCTCGAGCTGGTCAATCTGTCAGACAAAAAAGAGGTTTATGTGGATACGCTTTCCCGCGGAATGAAGCAGCGGCTGTGCGTGGCACGGGCACTCATCCACAATCCTTCCCTTCTGGTGCTGGATGAACCGAATTCCGGTCTGGACCCGCGTGCGCGTGTGGAGATGAAAGAACTTTTGCAGAATCTGCGCAGCATGGGAAAAACCATTGTGATCAGTTCCCATATTTTGTCGGAGCTGGCAGAGATGTGCAACAGCATCGGCATTATGGATCACGGGAAACTCGTAGAAGCAGGAAACATCGAGGATGTCATGGAACATGTTTTCGGTGGAAACCGGATCGTGGTTTCGGTTCACGGGGAGATGGAGCCGGCAGTGCGCATGCTTAAGGAACACCCGCAGATTAAGGTGGAATCGGTGGGAGAAAAGGAAATCCATATCTCGCATGCCATGAAAGAGGAAGAAATCGCGCAGTTGATCGCACATATGATACAGAATGGAATTATCGTGACAGGATTTTATAAAGAAGAGGGAAATCTCGAATCCCTGTTTATGCAGCTGACAGGAGGGCAGGAAGATGAGAATTAATCCAATGGTAAAAAAAGATATTAAAGTACAGGCGCGCAGTATGCGGATCTGCTGGGAAATATTTGTTTATGAGGCGATTATGGCAGTTGTATTTTTCTTTGCCATGTTTTTGTTTTCCCAGCAGATGACCTATTCGTCTGCAAACATATACAGCAGCATTGTCTGGCTGTATCCGGCACTTGCGGTCACGCAGATTTTTATTCTGGGAGTGGTAGTCCCGGTGCGCACGGCTTCTGCAATTTCGGGTGAGAAAGAACGGCAGACCTTTGATATTATGATGACAACCAGCATGACCGGATTTTCCATTATTATGGGAAAGGTGCTCACCGCGATGATCCAGAGCATGTTTTATGTGGTGGCAGGACTTCCGATCGTAGCACTGGCATTTGTCATCGGCGGACTCTCATGGGGCAATCTGTTCTGGTTTCTGGCGGTATCATTACTGGTTTCGTTCGTTTCTGCAAGTATTGGAATTTTGTGTTCTTCCATCTGTAAAAAAACGATCAGTGCCATAATTTTATCGTATGGTATCTATGTTCTGCTGTTTATCGGAAGTTTTCTTCCCTATCTGGTCACCTCGGTTGTCCGCATGTCAGGTGGTGTACCGGAAAAATCCTGCTGGGTGCTTCTGGTCAATCCGGGCATGTATCTGCTTGAATTTTTTACCTGGAGTATGACCGGAACATCTGTGGCGGAAGAACTAATCACAAATTACGGGAAAACACTTTCTGTTTCGGGCACTGCCGTACATTATGGATGGATGGCCGTTTCCACGCTTTTATTTGTGGCACTGGCATTTGTCTTTCTTCTGATTGCGATGCGGCGGATCAATCCGATGGCAGGATATGGAAGAAAACATGCAGGGGGAAAGCAGCATGGATGAAAAAGCATTTCTGTTGCAGGAAATCCGTTACAGCAAAAGAAAACAGAACGTAAAAAAGTTCCTGCGCTATGAAAGCACAGGAATTGCCGCAGGTGGAACCATCGCCATGGTGCTGGAAGGATGTGCGGTGTTTGTCCCTTTTTATACGGTGCATGTGTGGGCTGTTTTGGCAGTTTTATGTGGTGCGGCTGCTGGAGGGATTTATACGGTAATGAAGAGATGTACCATGGTACAGGCAGCACAGCAGATCGACCGTTTCGGGTTTCAGGAACGGATCGTGACGGCATATGGGCGTATCGGAAAAGAGGGCAGTATCGACCGGATGCAGCGCAGCGATGCCGTGCATATGTTACAGGAAAACCATACATGGAAAAAGGCGCGTGTTTGTCCGGACCGAAGGAAACTTGTGGCACTTTTTCTTTCCCTTGGGCTGGCTCTTGTTCTTTCGTTTGTGCCGTCCCCCGCGCATAAACAGGTGAAACAGCGGCATGCCATCCGGCAGGAAGCCCGGGAAAAGGAAAAAGAAATCCAAAAAGTGATGGATGCCTTAAAACAGACTGACACCGCTTCCATGACAAAAGAACAAAAGAAAGCCCTGCAGGAACTGATACAGTCACTGGCCTTATCGCAAAAAGAAATGCAGCAGGCAGATACGAAGCAGTCACTGGCATCTGCCGGGCAGAAACTTTCCTACAAGTATGGACAGGCGGCACAGATTTCCGGGGCGGATGCCCTGGCATCGGTACTTAAAAATATCCAGGTGAATACCAATACAGGAAACCAGCTGGCACAGGGGGATGTACAAAGCACTACACAAAACACTACACAAAGCGGTACGCAGCGTGGGGAATCCACGCAGTCTTCGGAAACCAGTTCCCAGGATTCCGGGGATGGGGAAGATTCGGGCAGTGGAAAGGACGGAAGTGGAAGTGGCAATGGAAGTGGAAGCGGAAACGGCAAGGGGACAGGAAGCGGAAACGGAAGTGGAACAGGAAACGGAACAGGCGGTGGACGCGGAACCGGATCCGGAGGGGGAACACATGATTATGTGAGTGTTCCGAATAAACTCGGAAACGACAGCAGTATCACAAAGGACAAGGGGGATTCGAAGAATTCCGATTATTACAAGGCGAAGAATGGTCTGGCATGGAAAGGCGAACACGTGGATTTAGATTCCGTGGTCGGCGATTACACGAAAGAGGCCTACGAAGGCATTGCCAATGGAAAATACCCGGCCGGCATGGAAGATGTCATCCGGAATTATTTTGAAAATCTGAACTGATGGAGAGGAGATCTTATGACAGAATATGAAGTATGCCAGCAGAACACCATGGCATGTGAACAGGAAATTGCAAAGGGAATTATCGGACAAAAAGACGTCATCCGCCAGGTCATGCTGGCACTTCTGGCGGGCGGAAATGTACTCTTAGAAGGTATGCCGGGACTGGGAAAGACCATGCTGGTGCGCACGATCAGCCAGGTGTGTGATCTGAGTTTCCAGAGAATCCAGTTTACCCCGGATCTGATGCCGAGTGACGTGACCGGTACCAACATCATCGTAAAAGAAGAGCAAAAAAGTGCATTCCGGTTTGAAAAAGGACCGATTTTTGCCAATCTGGTGCTGGCGGATGAGATCAACCGTGCCACGCCAAAGACACAGTCAGCTCTCTTAGAGGCCATGCAGGAACACACCGTGACGATCGGAACGACCAGCCATCAGCTGCCGGAGCCGTTTCTGGTGCTTGCCACACAAAATCCGATCGAAAACGAGGGAACTTATCCGCTGCCGGAAGCACAGCTGGACCGTTTTTTGTTTAAAGTGCTGGTAAAATTTCCGGACCGGCAGGAATTGCGGGAAATCGTGGAACTGACGGAGGGAGACCATCCGCCAAAGATCGCAAAGGTCATGGACCGGGAAAGCCTGCTTGCAGCGCGCGCATGCGTTGCACAGATTCCGATTGCGGATGCCGTCATGGATTATATTCTGGATCTGGTTATGGCAACTCATGCAGACAATCCGTATATCCGGGAGGGGGCAAGCCCGCGTGCGGCACAGGCACTGATCCGCACAGCCAGGGCACGCGCATTTATGGAAAACCGCCTGAATGTCTCGTTTGAGGATGTCAAATGTGTTGCACTTCCGGTATTGCGGCACAGGATTCTGCTCAGTTTCGATGCAGTATCGGAGGGGATTACGGAAGATGCGGTGATTGGGCAGATCTTAACAGAAAAGGAACAGGGACTGTATGTTTGATGCGGGAATTTATGAACAGCTGTCGCGGCTTGTGATCGCGATGAAACAGAAAAGCAGCCAGAATATGGCAGGAAACCGCAGATCCGTACAGAAAGGGACTTCTGCGGAATTTTCCGATTTCCGGGAGTATATGCCGGGAGATGATCTGCGCAGGCTGGACTGGAATGTCTATGCGCGGTCGGAGCGCATGTATATCCGGGAATATTTCGAAGAAAAGGAAGCAGTGGTATCGGTTATTTTAGATACCAGTGCATCAATGCACTATGGAAAAAAGAGCAAGGCAGAACTGGCACAGGATCTGTGCGCGGTGATTGCCTTTCTGACTTTGCACCATATGGACCGGCTGGTGCTGTATGACAGCAGCCAGATGGGAACCCCGCTTGTGGTTTCCGGGGGAAAGAATGCACTGCCAAAAGTACTTGGATGGCTGCAGGCACGTACATTTTCGGGGACAGAGACGGATTCTTTTTCCGCCGTGCGCCAGATGCAGAGGCGTGGGGCGGGAGTTACCGTGATCGTCAGTGATTTCCTGACCGAAGCAGCGACAGATCCCACGCAGGATCGTCTGGAAAAAACGATGCAGTATCTGGACTTTACGAAACAAAGACCCGTGTTGCTTCAGACACTGTGTGCGGAAGAACTGCGTGTGACAATGGACGGTACGCGCAATCTGATAGATATGGAGTCAAAAGAAAAACTGCGCGTGACGATGCGTGCGGATGTGATTGCGCGCTATGAACAGGAACTGCAAAAGCTTTCTGTGCGGCTGAAAAAAAGTGCATCGGCTGCCGGAGGCACCTATATACTCTGTGATTCCGAAAAAGAGAGACGTGCGCTTATTTTAGAAGATTTAAGACCTTTGTTTGTCTGAGAAAAATTTGAGGATGGATTATGATATTTGAGAGTTTGTGGCCACTGGCATTTTTGCTGGCGGTTCCGGTTGTTGTGATTTTATATCTGCTTGTGCCAAAGGGGACAGACACACCAGTGTCTTCGAACCTGTTGTGGAAGAAGCTTTTTTATAATGAACAGTCTAAAACGTTCTGGGAAAAGTTTTTGCACAATCTGCTGATGTATCTGCAGATCGTGATCCTTTTGCTGCTTATTCTGGCACTGATGGCACCATTTGTACAGCGTAAGGGTACAGGCAGTACGGACGTGGTGTATCTGATTGACACCAGCGGAAGCATGAAGCATCTCACCAAAGGGGGCAATACCCGCTTAGGGGAAGCCGTAAGTGAGATCAAAGAGCAGATTGCCGCTTCGGATGGGGCAAAAATCTCCATCGTTACCTGTGACGGAACGGGAACCAATCTGCTTGCCATCCATACTTCCGAGAAAAAAGCACTGTATCGGACGCTGGCAGACATCAAGGGCACGGACACAGCCGGATCGCTTTCCGATGCACTGGCAACCGTACAGACGGTGCAGAAAAAAGACAAAAAGAATGATCTGGCAGATGTCATCGTCTATACCGACGGCATAGGGGCAAAACAGACGAAAAATCTCAAAAGTCAGCTTCAGGCAACCATCCGCGTGGTGGGAAGTCCCGTTTCTAACGTGGCGAATACGTTTCTGTCCTGCACCAAAGACAGCAGCGGGGACACGTATACGGTTGCATCAGGCGTGACAAATTACAGCGATCATGCGGCAAATATGGAGATTACGCTGTATGAGGGAAAGAAAATTCTTGAAGTGCGTACACTTTCCCTTGCCGCAGACGAGACATATACCTGCCTGTTTAAACAGGTGAACTGGGGAAACCAGCCGCTGCATACCGAACTTTCCGCAGTGACATTTGCCGGCAGCAGCCAGAAGGATTCCTTACATGAGGATAACTGTGCCTATGCACTCAAAGATCAGGTTTCCACGAGCAAAGCCACACTGATCGGGGAAGGAAATACCTATATCGAAAAAGCGTATCTTGCCGTGATCGGAGAGAATCTTTCCAAGGCAAAAACAACGGATGCACTTGACCGTGACGATCCGGGGGTCTGTATTTTTGATGCGGATACGGCAGTGCAGGAATCTAATCAGCAGAAGGCGCGGATGATTTTTGCCAAAGAGGGAAAGAACGAGGAAAAAAATGTCAGCCTGTCCGCCGGCGATACCGAACTGACTTCCGGAATCCGGGACTTTGCGCTCGGGGTAAATCAGACGTATGTGTATGATCTGCCGGTCTGGGCCACGGGCTTTCTGTGGAACGGAAAGCAGTGCGCCGCATACTACGGGGAGCATGACGGAATCCGGGAGGTGGTACTCGGATTTGACCTGCGGGAATCGGATTTTGCCCTGCAGCCGGAGTTTCCGGTATTTATGAACCATGCGCTGCACTATCTTGAGGATAGTTCCCTTCTTTCCCAAAACGTCTATGATGCCGGAGATACCGTGCAGTTTCATGCATTAAACGGTGTGGACGTGCAGCAGATTGCAGCACCTACCGGTCAGGCAGGACTGTTTACCGTAAAAGCGGGCGGCAGAAAGGAATCCTATATTGTAAAATTTGCATGCAGCAGCCAGTCGGATGGACGGATCACGGCAGGCGATTCCGGCAGCCGCAACACGATGCAGCGGCAGCTTGTGCGAAAGCAGATGCGCAATGTCATCCTTATCCTTGTGCTTCTTCTTATGATACTGGAGTGGATCTGTTATGTCCGGCAGATGCGTTACCGTGGGCGGTTTTATCTTGCGGTGCGTCTGGTGGGGCTTGCCCTTTTGGTGCTGGCTGTCTGTGGAATTTCGGTGCCGCTTTCCCACGCGAAAGATACAACCGTTTTTCTGGTTGATCTGTCGGAGAGCAATGTCGCAAATCTCACGCAGATGGAGCAGTATATGAGCCGGCAGGTCAAAGACATGCCAAAGAACAATCAGTATGCCATCGTAACGTTTGGAGCCAATGCGGTTGTGGAACAGTTTCTGACCGGTGAGAAACACAGTTTTCAGATTCTCTCGGCACCGGAGGCGGATGCAACCAACCTTGAGGAAGCCGTTTCCACAGGACTTTCCATGATCCCGGACAATGCGGCAGGACGGCTTGTGGTGCTTACGGATGGAAAGCAGACAAAGGGAAACATCGAGCATACGGCATCGGCACTGACGGCAAAAAACGTGCAGCTGTATTCGGTTCTCTATGAAGATACAAAGCAGGGGAGCGATGCCTATATCGAAAACGTGGAAATGCCGGAGTATCTTTATCCGGGTGATTCCTATTCCATGACGGTAACTGTGGAAAGCAACTATGAGACCGATGCGAAGCTGCAGCTTTTGCAGGGAACGGAGATGGTCAGTCAGACAGGCGTGCATTTAAACAAAGGCAGCAACCGTTTTGTTTTGAAACAGAAGGTAGTCGGTACCGATGCGCAGCAGTATACCGTGCGCGTGAAGGCACCGAAGGACACCTGTGAAAAAAACAATGATTATGGTACATATGCGACGGTGGATTCCCTGCCAAAGATTCTGCTTGTATCTGGAATGGGAGAGGACAGCACACCGTTTTTAGGACTTTTGGATGCTGCCGGATGCAATTACCGGCAGGTATCCGCAGTCAGTGCACCGGATACTTTAAAAGAGATGCTGCAGTACAAGAGCATCATTCTGGAAAATGTGTACCGGACAGATCTGCCGGAGGGCTTTCTAAAAAATCTGAAAACTTATGTGAAAGACTACGGATGCGGTCTGGTGGCATGCGGCGGCGAGGACAGTTTTGCACTGGGCGGATATCAGGATACGGAACTGGAGAAACTTCTTCCGGTCGATATGCAGCTGCGTGGGGTGAATGAGAAACAGAATCTGGCAATGGTCATGGTGATTGATCATTCGGGCAGTATGTCGGAACAGACCGAAGGAGGCACCAATCTGGATCTGGCGATCGCGGCTGCCAAAGCGGCTGTGGATCAGCTGGATACGAAAGATGAAGTCGGTGTGGTAACCTTTGATGATGGTTACACCTGGCAGGTGCCGCTGGAAAAAGTGAAGGATAAAGACAAGATCCATCAAAGCATCGAGACGATCAGCGAAGGCGGTGGAACGACCATCAAACCGGCCGTGCGTGCGGCACTAAATGAAATCAAGAAGAGCAAGGCACAGCTAAAGCATATTGTCCTTCTGACGGATGGACAGGGGGAAACCGGAAATTTTGAAGATATCATCAAGGACTGCAAGGATGCCGATGTAACTCTTTCCACGGTAGCGGTTGGAGAGTCGTCTGACAGACAGCTTCTGGAACGACTGGCAACGCAGTGTAACGGCCGCTATTATTATTCCGATATCTCAACCGATATCCCGAAAATCTTTGCACAGGAAGTATTTTTAAATGGAGATACCTATTTGCAGAACGGACAGTTTTCACTGAAAGGAAACAGCAGCAATGCCATCACGAAAAATCTCTTTGCCGATGGCTGGCCGCAGATCAAAGGGTACGTGAGTGCCTCTCCGAAAACCGGAGCCAATGTGCTGCTGGCATCTGCCGAAAAGGATGACCCGATTTTGTCTGTCATGCAGTATGGACTGGGGCATACGGTTGCGTGGAATACCGATGTGACAAACCGCTGGACCGCCGGGCTGGCACAACAGAATGATTACGTGCAGCTGTGGAAGCGGATCATCGATTACAGTGCGGGAAATACAGCACTCGGCGAAGACCGTGTGGATGTAACTACTGTAAACGGAACAACAAAAGTTACCTATTATGCAAAAGACTACGCAGAGCAGACACAGGTGGAGGCTGTGTACACGGATCCGGATGGAAAAACGCATCAGGCGAAACTGACCGCAAGTGCGCCGGGAACCTATGAGGCACAGCTGGATACGGCAGCCTCCGGTGTCTACAATCTGAGCGTGCAGCGGAAAAACGGCAAAAAAATCGAAAATGCCCTGACCACCGCAGCCGTGGTACAGTATTCGCAGGAGTACAAATTTGCGCTGACAAACGACAGCTTTTGTGCGTTCATCAAACAGTATGGAAAGATGCTTTCCCCAAAGAAGAATGTATGGAAGAAGTTAAAAGCTTCCGGGCGGGCACGGGTTTGTCTGACCAATCCGCTTTTAATCCTTTTGCTTTTCGTATTTCTTGCAGATATCGCCATGCGGCGGTTTGCCTATGTTCCGCCAATGCCACACTGGACGAGACCGGCAAAAAAAGCTATAATGACAAAAGAAAAAACAGCAGAAGACGGGCAGCCGGAGCCGGAAGCAGAAAAACCAAAGGAAAAGACAAAGAAAGCAAAACCGGAGGAAACGGCTTCCCAGGCACTCGATACTTCTGCGCTGTTAAAGAAAAAAGAAAAGCGGAACCATTCCGTTTAAAAGAAAACAGGAGTCATTATGCAATCAGACAGCAATTTACGAGAAACGTTACGTGGTATCGATCATAAAAGTTATCCGGCATACAAATCCCTGCGGGGAAGTTACCGGTTTGCAGACTATGTGTTATCCATCGATCATGTGCAGGGAGATCCTTTTGCGGCACCTTCCCATGTGCGCGTGACCGTGGATGCAAAGGCAGCGGCATTTCCGGAATATGCCATGAAAAATACACGGACGCGCACGGCACTGGCAGATGAACTGCTGCGCACGTTTGCCGCACAGATCAACCACTTTACATTTAAGGCGAAGGGATCGGGCAAGAGCGGCCTGATCTCGGTAACCCACTGCGGACAGGAGATTCTGACCCGGACAGCCTGTGAAGTGAACGAAAAAGAAATTACCGCGCGTTTTGCGGTGGGATTTCCGGCAAACGGACGGACGATCAATGCCAGGGAACTGGAGAAAATTCTGTTTACCTATCTGCCGGAATGTGTAAAGCATTCATTTTATTATAAGAATCTTGATGCCCGCAGAATCCGGGATGTCGTGGAACTCGCAGAAGACCAGCAGGCAGTCCGTGACCAGCTGAAAGAACAGGGGCTGGTTGCTTTTGTTGCTGATGATGCGGTACTGCCGCGGGAGAGCGGGATTTCCTCCCGTCCGATGAAACAGTCCGTGGCCTTTACCTCCCCGGAATCCCTTAGGGTGACGATGCAGCTTCCGCACAGGGGTGCGGTCACCGGTATGGGAATCCCGAAAGGAATCACACTGATCGTCGGTGGCGGCTATCATGGAAAATCCACACTTCTGACTGCACTCGAACTGGGCGTTTATAACCATATCGCAGGGGACGGCAGAGAGTTTGTGATCACGGATGAGACCGCCTTAAAACTTCGTTCGGAGGACGGACGGTTTATCAAAGATGTCGATATTTCCATGTTTATCAATGACCTGCCAAACGGAAAAGATACCCATCATTTTTCAACGGAAGATGCCAGCGGAAGCACATCGCAGGCAGCCGGGATCGTGGAAGGCATGGAGGCGGGAAGCCGCCTGTTTCTGCTGGATGAGGATACGTCCGCGACGAATTTTATGGTAAGGGATGCATTTATGCAGAAAGTAGTCAGTCCGGACAAAGAGCCGATCACGCCGTTTCTTTCCCGTGCGCGCGATTTGTATGAGCAGGCAGGAATTTCTACCATCCTGGTAGCGGGCAGTTCCGGTGCCTTTTTCCATATTGCGGATACCGTGATCCAGATGGACCGCTACAAGCCGGTTGACATCACAAAAAAGGCGAAGGCATTGTGCAAAGAATTTCCGATTTCAGAAGAAAAGCCACATCCGTTCGGCCTGCCACACAGTCATCGGATCATGGAAAAAGATAAAAACGGTGCCACAAAACGCAGGGATTACCGGAGCGGAGCCGTGCGCAAAAATGAGCCGGAGCGGTTAAAATTAAAAACCATGGGAACGGATGGATTTGCCATCGGAAAGCAGACCGTGGATCTGCGGTATTTAGAACAGCTGATCGACAGCGAACAGACTGCGTGCCTTGGCATGATCTTAAAATATGCGGTCGAACACCTGGTGGACGGCAAACGGACAATTGCCGAAGTCGTTGTACAGTTACAGAAAGAACTCGAAACGTCCGGCATGCGTTTTCTGGCAGAAAACGGTATCGTTTCCGGCGGTTATGCCATGCCGCGGGTGCAGGAGATGTATTCCTGTTTTAACCGTTATCGTGTATAGAAAAAGGGAAGCACAGGAGAGACTATGAAAAGAATATTAGTTGTCGTTGACATGCAAAACGATTTTACGACCGGACCGCTGGGCAATGGAGAGTGTGCAGCAGTCATTCCGAAGGTCGCGGAAGTGATAAAAACAGGCGTGTATGACAGAATCATTTTCACCCAAGACACGCACCAGAGTAATTATCTGGATACGCAGGAAGGAAAGCGGCTGCCCGTCGTGCACTGCATTGAAGGAACCGAAGGCTGGGAGATTGCGCCTGTGATCCGTAAGGCAGCATCCTTTTATTCCAAAGAACAGATCGAGACGATCTGTAAGCCGGCATTTGGCAGTGTGCAGCTTGGCGAGTGCTTAAAGCAGTACTGCGGTGATGCAGAGGCACAGATTGATTTCTGTGGCGTGTGCACGGGTATCTGCGTCATCAGCAATGTCATGATTGCCAAAGCCTTTGTTCCGGAAGCGCGCGTGTGCGTGATTGAAACAGCATGCGCCTGCGTGACACCGGAGTCGCACCGCACGGCGATCGAAGCGATGAAAACCTGTCAGGTGGATATACAGTAATTGCATCTTATTTAAGTAAGAAGAAAAGAGAAGAATTATGAAGTTAAATCAGATCATCACCAGTCTGCTGGAAACAGACATGTACAAATTCAGTATGGGAGAGGCCATCTATCACCAGTTCTCCGACTATAAAACTACATGGACATTCAAGTGCCGCAATACCGATGTGCACTTTACGGCAGAGATGGTGCAGGAGATCAAAGAGCAGATTAAGGCGTACTGCAGTCTACGTTTTACAGAGGAAGAGCTGGAATATCTGAACCGCATTACATGGATCAAGGGAAGCTATATTGATTTCCTGCGCCTGTGGCAGCCGCGCTATGAGGATTTTAAGATTTCGGATGAGGCGGAATGCGGACTTTCCATCGAGACATTCGGTACCTGGCTGAATACGTCCTTGTATGAGATCCCGACACTGGCGATTGTCAACGAAGTGTATTTCCGTATGGCGTACGATTATGACAGGCTTTATGCCAGTTTCCGGGAACGTCTGGAACGGAAGATCAAAGATGCCAGCGGCAGATACGAGATCGGTTCGTTCAGTGAATTCGGACTGCGCCGCCGTCTTTCCGCAGAGGCACAGGAGCTTGCTGTCCGCAAGCTGAAAGAAGCAGAATTTCACGGGTCAGAATTTGTCGGAACGTCCAACGTCTATCTGGCAAAGAAATACAATCTGACACCGGTCGGAACCATGGCACATGAGTGGATCATGTGTGTCGGACAGGGAAATCACAAACATAACCCGGCATACTCCAACTGGTACGCGCTTGATGCCTGGGTACGCGAGTATGGCGTGTTAAACGGTATTGCACTGACCGATGCGATTACGACCGACTGTTTCCTGCGGGATTTCCAGCTGACCTATGCAACGTTATTCTCCGGCGTGCGTCATGACAGCGGAGATCCGGTGGAGTGGGGCGAAAAAATGATCGCACACTACCGGAAACTGGGGATCAATCCGGCAAATAAAACTTTATTGTTCAGTGATTCTCTTGATTTTGCACGGGCACACGAGCTGTACGAACATTTCCGAAACCGCACAAAGGTGGCTTTTGGAATCGGCACCTATATCTCGAATGATACGGAGGTACCGGCACTGAATATCGTCATGAAAACTACGCTGTGCAACGGCATGGATGTCGCAAAGATTTCCGATACCCCGGGCAAGGGAATGTGTAAGAACCCGGATTATGTGCACTATCTGAAGCGATGCATCGACTGGCGTATGAATCATGACAGATAAAAATTCTGATTTACAGACAAAGGAAGAAGGAACAGACCTATGAATTATACAGAGTGTATCGAACAGGCGAGAGGCCGTATCGGATCTTACTGTAAGGCGTGCTGGGAATGTAACGGCAGAGCCTGTAAAAACCAGATGCCGGGGCCGGGAGCCAAAGGTATCGGAGATACCGCCATCCGCAACTATGACAAATGGAAAGAAATCCGTGTCCAGATGGACACGCTGGTCGAAAACCGTCCATGTGATACGACACTGGAACTGTTTGGCAGAACGTTTCAGTATCCGTTTTTTGCAGGTCCGGTAGGTGCCGTGCAGCTGCATTACGGAGACTGCCTGAATGATATTTCCTACAACGATATTCTCGTTTCCGCCTGTGCAGCATCCGGCATCGCTGCTTTTACCGGAGACGGAACCGACAGCAATGTCATGGTCGCAGCGACAAAAGCAATCAAAAATGCCGGCGGACTGGGAATTCCGACCGTAAAGCCGTGGAACATCGAAGTGATCCGGGAGAAAATGGCAATGGTAAAAGATTCCGGTGCCTTTGCCGTGGCAATGGATATTGATGCGGCCGGACTGCCATTTCTGAAAAATCTGACGCCACCGGCCGGAAGCAAATCGGTGGCGGATCTGCGTGAAGTGAAACAGGCGGCCGGGCTGCCGTTTATTGTCAAAGGAATCATGACCGTCAAAGGTGCCATGAAGGCAAAAGAAGCCGGGGCAGATGCGATCGTTGTGTCAAACCACGGCGGGCGTGTTCTGGATCAGTGTCCTGCCACCGCAGAGGTGCTCGAAGAGATCGCAAATGCAGTCGATGACTCCATGAAGATCTTTGTCGACGGAGGCATCCGTTCCGGTGTGGATGTGTTTAAGGCACTGGCACTGGGAGCCGATGCGGTGATCATTGCCCGTCCGTTTGTGACTGCTGTGTATGGCGGAGCGCAGGAAGGCGTTGAGGCTTATGTCAATAAGATCGGAAGTGAACTGAAAGATACGATGGCAATGTGCGGTGTGGCTTCGCTGAAGGAGATCACACGGGATTGTGTCAGAGTGTGAGAATTACATATTTTCTGAACGAAAAAGACAATAGAAATAGGAACTTCCAAAGTCATAAACTATTAGGAAGTTCCTATTTTTATTACCATTTAGGAATTTATCTGTATTTTTCCATTGTTTCACACATATAGATTTGATGGTGAAAAGTTGAGTTATATATTAAGTGTAAATTTACATTTTGGGAATGAAGAACATCCGTAAAATTGTTTTCCTGCATTTGCTCCCTTTTGTGCAGTTCGAATAACTAGTTTCGCACCACATTTTGGACAAAGTGGGACAGAGACATTTGAAGCATTTTCTGTTGAAGATACAGATGCTTTAGTCTCTTTTAGAAGTCTTTCATATTTAAGGGTATAATCCTTGCGAGTGTCATTATTCATGTTGAGTAAACTTTGAGCAATAGCTATCATTTCTTTTTTAGAAGAAGGTAATTCTTTTGAGTGAGCAACCATATCTTTTATGGTTGCTACTAATTGATCTGCACGTATAACTTGTTGTTTGATCTCTTTTTTGGCATAACGATCATTTACAATTGTTTTAGGATTAGCAAGGACAACTAGCGGCTTATAGAATGAAGAAAAATTATATTTTATAGAGATACCTTTTAACCAATTCGAGGTTTCAATTCGAGCTTCTTTTAATACCTCATAATGCCGTTGACTTTGTGTGATAGGTGAATAAATTCCTTCTTTTTGTTTGGTATGACCATAGAAAATTGTACGGATAAAGGCACCGTTAGAATCAATTTCAATATTTCCTACAAGATTTTTACATTCAATTAGGAAAATAATCTTAGCAGTAATAACAATAAAATCTATTTGTGCACCAAGACCGGAATGTGTTTCAATGTATATATCATGAAGTACTATCATATCCATGTTGCTGTGCTTAAGCTCAAATAGAATATTTTCCTCTCCTATAATTCCAGCTTGGGTAAGGGCAATTTCTTTTTGAATTTGGTTCTGCAAATCACCAGAAGCAAGTTGTTGCAAAGACTTTAATTTATCTAAATACGTTTGTGCATCGTTTGATTCTTTTAAGATAATAATTTCCGGTTTTGAAAATAATCCCATATAATGAATCTCCTTTATGTAAATATAGGTTAATAGTATCATTTGATAATCAATATTTCAAGAAATAGGTAACTAAAATATAGTTTTATTCAATAGAAATATGGAAATATTAGTAGTGAGAGTGTATAATAAAATTATATTTAACACAAATTAGATAGGTTGATTATTTACAAAGGAAAAATGCATTTATTAAAAAATATGAGGAAAAATGGGAAAATAGTTGGCAACAAACAAATCAAATTTGGTTTGATAATGGTTTTGTTTTTGGTTTTTGGAGTAGTATCATGTACTGAAAAAGGGGCAAGATTGGATGAAAAAAGTTGTTATACAGAGGAAAGTTGTGATAGCTCTGAAGCAGAAGAAAACTTGACAGAAGTTCACAGAAATTATTCTATGAAGCGTTATGTGGGGGAAAAGTCAACTTTGAGAGATGCACCGGAATGTTTTGGATTGGATAATTTTTTATACAATTATAATAAAATTGCAAAATATGGACTGAATAAAACAGAAATAAAAGATCTTCAATCACATAAATCTGAGGAAATGGCATATTCGAGACTTACAAATTATTCTTTAGCAAAGAACTGCTATCTGACAGCAACAGACAGTTCACTTTGTGGGTATGAAGTTATGGCATTTATCTCGTTTGATAATGATTCTGAAAGTGCAAAATTATCTGTTCAGAAACAGATAATTCGAGACTGTATACATGCCATTGATAGAAAAGTGCCAAATAAATGGATTGATTATGAAATTGAAAATATTGAAAACAAAGGAAGTACAATAGCTTATTTTAATGAACTATTTGCGTTCGAAGGAAAGTTGGAAGCAAATAATGAAATCAGCTTTATAATAAAATATAATCCTATTTCACAAATGACAGAAGATGAGTGGGATTACAGAGAGTATAGAATACCAAATTATAAGTAAATAGCAGCAAGGAATATATATGAGAAAATTAGAAGAAAAGTTTCGTGAAAATACAACATTAAAATACTACAATGAAAATGCTACAATTTTTTCTGCTACTACACAAATCGTAGATTTTTCCATAACGCAGGATAAGTTCCTTGCATTGTTACAGCCAAATGCATATATTTTAGATTTTGGTTGTGGATCTGGTCGTGATACAAAGTATTTCATGGAACATGGATATAGAGTGGAAGCAACGGATGGTTCAGAAGAGTTGTGCAAATTAGCAAGCACATATACTGGAGTTTCGGTTAAATATATGCTATTTCAGGAGTTGGACGAGCAGAAAGAATATGATGGCATTTGGGCATGTTCCTCTATTTTGCATTTGTCAAAGGATGAACTTAAAAATGTTATGCAGCGAATGTTGTGTGCATTGAAGGATGATGGAGTGATTTATACATCGTTTAAATATGGAACATTTGAGGGCGAACGAAATGGAAGATATTTTACTGACTTTACAGAAAAAACATTTGATGGGTTTTTAAGCGGTATAAGACATGTAAAGATAGAAGAACAATGGCTGACAGGAGATGTGAGACCAGGCCGTGAGTCGGAACAATGGCTGAATCTTATACTGAGGAAAGTGTGACGAATGGATAAAGTATTAAAGCTGGAAAACGGACAATATGATTTGATAGAAACAGTCTCATATCCAAATGGTGGTGCAAGCTATTTTTATGTAAGAGATCAGCAGGCTATTATTATTGATGATGGGATATGTAATTACAAAAAGGATGAGAAACTTTTTTCCTATTCTTTAATTACGGACAAGCAAAATACATATATGAATAAATATGCAAAAGTATATCGCTTTCTAAAAGAAGACATGGGAATAATCAATGAAGTAATTACATTGCCATGCAAAAAGGAAGAAATACCAATAAAGTATGTGGCAAATCGCGAAGATCATGCAGATGCCTCTCCATTGGAAATTGACTTTGAAAATAATTTTGCAAGTGTATATGGTCGTAATAGCTTGAAATATTTACAGAAAGAATATGGTATTTTGGACGAACAGGGAAATAATTATTTCCTGGATTACTTGTTAAGAACAAAGCATGGAGATTATGCAGTTGAAGAAAATGGGGTAACTTATCATCATCCGCAGCAGATCGGTTTGGAACGTTATCGCAGGCAGCTGCAAAAACAAAATACATGTACCGAATGGGGAATTAAGTTATATCGTTTTTCTTCAGAAGATTGTAGATTTGAAAATCGAATTGAGGATGACATAAAAACTTTTTTTGGTGAAAATACCGATGAGTTTGAAGAAAATGGAATCCTTGCTGATCGTCCGGTAAAGTTATATGAGCATCAGGAAAATACGCTTGAGGAAATACAAAAACAGCGTGCTGCGGGAATAAATACATTTCTTGTGGTATTTCCAACGGCAAGTGGAAAATCCAGGATTGTGGAAGAAGATTTGCGTATTTTTTCCAGAAAGAATACACAAATTCATGCGCTTATTATGGCTCCTAATACAAACATTATTGATGATTGGAGGCAGCGAGTGAAGAAATCTCTCCCAGATCTGCAGGAGCAAATTGAAATTTGTTCATTTGCTTATATGATGCGGAACTATCAGAAATATGCGCAGGAAAAATATAATTATATTGTAGTAGATGAAGCTCATCACGCAGTTTCCCCAGTTTTAAAACGTGTTATTCAGTATTTTACGCCTGATTTTTTGATTGGTCTTACAGCAACAGATCAACGACCAGACAAAAAGAAGTTGGAGACAATATTTGGTAATTATAAGACAGGATTATCTCTGGTTGATGCGATGAAAAAGAAAATTGTTGCAGAGGCAAATGTATGTCGTATTGAAACCAATCTGGATTTGAGTCATATTCGATTCAATGGCAAAGATTATATTAATGCTGATTTGGAAAAGAGTATTCGTGTAAAGTCCAGAAATGAATTGATTGCAGATGTGTTATACAACTATTTTTCGGAAGGAAAAGCTGGGCAGTTGCAGGGAGTCGTGTTTTGTGTAAATACGAATCATGCACAGGAGATGGAGCGTGTATTAAATGCGAATGGTCTTTCGGCAAAGGCATATACCAGAAAAACAAAAAATCCGGATGAAGTTATGCAACAGTTTCGAGAGAAAAAAATACGTTTTTTGTGTGCTTGTGAAATGATTTCGGAGGGATGGAATTATCCGGAACTTGGAATTCTGGTAATGGCGCGTCCAACACTTTCCAAGGTTCTTTATATGCAGCAGATTGGCAGAGGACTTCGACGAACAAATACAAAAACAAATGTGTTTGTTATTGATGTAGTAGATGAGTATGGTGCCATGGCAAAACCGTGTTCCATGCATTCAATTTTTTCTAATCCATTTTACACTGCATTTGGAAGTATTTTAAAAAGGGATTATTCCGTGGGAGATATGATAGAAGTAGATGGTCTGCATGAAACAGTAGAACGTATTGTGCAGGTGGACATTGAAACTTTCGAAGAAAAATATGGTGATTACTTAAATCAGGAACAGCTGGCGAGAGAATTTTATTTAAGTACGGGAACTATTACCAGCTGGGTTACCAAAGGCAAAATTTCTCCGGATGAAATGATTGCTTTTGGAAGTAGAAAAATTTATCTTTTTGCACCAGAACATGTGAAGCAGATTCGTGAGGAAAATAATATTCCAGAACATACAGAGGAAACGATCAAAACGGACTTCTTTGATTTTCTGGAAGAACGTGATTACAGTCTTTCTTACAAGATGCCGTTTCTTCTTTCATTCCTAAAAAATATGAATGAAATTGGAGATGCAAAAATTGATAATGTGCTCACAGATTATATTGCTTTTTACCAAGACAGGATTGATAAGGGACTTCCGGTAGATCGGTCAAGTTGTCCATATAATGCAGAACGATTGAAAGATCGGAAATATATTAAAAGCAATATGCTGACAAATCCTTTTGAAAAATTTGAGCGTAAACGGTTCCTGTATTATTCAAAGGATTTGAATGTGATTTCTATGAATCATGCGCTTTTTATTAAAATGAGTAAGCAAGATTTTGAAAGAGTGAAGGTGCAGATGGAAGAGGATTTGGAACAGTATTATTCGAAAATAAAAATCTTATAGTTAATTGAAAAAGTAGAATGAAAACTTTTAAATTAAAATGGTGCGGTGTATAGTAATAAAAAAAGGCCATAGGCCTTAATTTAATCTGCACCATGCAGAGTCAAAAGACGATGCCGGATAACCTTATTTGCACTCGCTTTGCTAATTCACCTTTATTATAGCATGTAAATTTATATAGTCAACAATAAAATAATAAAAATTAGGGAGGAGACTTTATGGCAGCATTCAAGTATTATTTGGGACTCGATATGGGAACTAATTCTGTAGGCTGGGCGGTTACTGATCCAAACTACAATTTGTTTAAGGCAAAAGGAAAAGACTTATGGGGAATACGTGAATTTAATGAGGCATCTACTGCTGTGGAAAGACGTACGCATAGAATAAGCAGAAGGAGAAGACAAAGAGAGCAGGTTAGGATTGGTTTATTAAAGGATTATTTTCATGATACTATAGGTGAAGTTGATCCTGATTTTTTTCAAAGACTGGCAAACAGTAAATATCACTTGGAGGATAAAGATACAGAGGTAAGATATAAAAATAATGTTTTTAATGATGATGATTACACAGATAAGGATTATTTTGACCAATATCCAACAATATATCATTTACGAAAAGAATTAATAGAGAGTACCGATAAGCATGACGTAAGGCTTGTGTTCTTGGCATTGCTTAATATGTTTAAACATCGTGGACACTTTTTGAATTCAGGATTAGGTGAAAATAGCGGAGAAAATAATATAAACAATGCTTATTTAGAATTAACAAATTTACTTTCTGAATTCACACAATATAATTTGAATGAGACAATCGATGGTAAAAAAATAGAAGATCTTCTGTCGCGCAGAGATATGAGTAGAACCAGAAAAGCAGAAGGACTTGCAGAGATACTTGGCGTGGATTATAAAAATAAGCCATATAAAGAGTTGATAAGAGGTTTGTGTGGCTTAAAATTTAATGCATGTGCAATTTTCTCGGAGATACAGAGTGACGAAGTGCCAAAAGTAGATATCTGCTTGTCAGAAGCATCTTTTGATGAAAAATCAGATGAAATAGCTAATATACTTGGCGAAGATTATTTTGAAATAATCATGGCCATGAAGGACATATATGATATTGGTTCATTGGCTGGTATTATGAAAGGTCATAATTATCTGTCACAGGCAAGAGTTGCGTCATACGAAAAGCATAAAGAAGATTTAAAACTTCTAAAAAATGTAATCAGAAAATATTGCAGCAAAGAAGATTACGATAACTTCTTTAATAGTGAGGCAGATGGCTCATATGCATCATATGTAGGTTCCTATAATTCAAAAACAAAGCAAAGAAGAGTAGGCAATAAAAGATCATCCGAAGAATTATATAAAGCAATTAAAAAACTTTTAAAGAATGTACCTGCGGAAGATGCAGATGTACAGCGCATATTGATGTCAATAGAAAACGAGACATTTTTGCCTAAACAGTTAACTGCATCTAATGGTGTTATACCGAATCAAGTTCATGCAAAAGAAATGAAAAAAATACTTTCAAATGCGGAAAGGTATCTTCCGTTTTTAAGAGAAAAAGATGAAACAGGTTTATCGGTATCTGAAAAAATAATGAAACTGTTTAGTTTTCAAATACCATATTATGTTGGACCAACGACGGAAAAAAGCAATAAAGATGGAGGAAATGGCTGGGTAGTAAGAAAGGAAGAAGGACAGGTTTTACCATGGAATATTGATGAAAAAATAGATATGAAAGCGACATCAGAGGCATTTATATCACGCATGGTACGACGTTGTACATATATTAGCGGTGAACCGGTATTGCCAAAATCATCACTTGAATATCAAAGTTTTTGTGTTCTCAATGAAATTAATAATATTAAGATTGACGGAGAGAGAATTTCTGTTCAATTAAAACAGGATATATATAAAGAGGTATTTCAAAAAGGAAAGAGAGTAACGAAAAAGCAGTTATGTAAATATTTGCATACAAGAGGAATTATTGAAGCAGAAGAACAGGTTACAGGAATAGATGTTACTATAAACAATGCATTAACGACATATGGTAAATTCAAGGCGATATTGGGGGATGATATCTCTAAAGATAGCGTTCAGAAAATGGTAGAGGATATTGTATTCTGGTGCACAGTTTATGGGGATTCCAAAAAATTTTTAAAGGATAGAATAGAAGAAAAGTATGGCGAGAAGCTTACAAAAGAGCAGATTAAGAGAATAGTAGGTTTTAAGTTCAAAGATTGGGGCAATTTATCAAAAAATTTCTTAGAGCTTAATGGAGCGGATGTTTCAACAGGGGAGTCTGTAAGTATCATCAGAGCGTTATGGAACAATAATCTTAATTTGATGGAACTTATAAACAGTAGATTATATAATTACAAAGAACGTTTGGCTGAGTATCAAAATACGATGATGAAAACATTATCAGATATAGAGGCAGAAGATCTGGATGAATATTATTTTTCTGCTCCGGTAAAGCGGATGATATGGCAGACAATCCTTATTATTAAGGAGCTGGTAAAAGTTTTGGGATGTGAACCGGATCGTATATTTGTTGAAATGACACGAAGACCGGATGAACGCAAAATGCGTACTGAGAGCAGACGTAAAAAATTCGAAGAACTATACAAGAAAGTAAAAGATGAAGATGTTGATTGGATGAAAGTAATTGCGCATGCAGATGAAACAGGAAGCATTAGAAGCAAGAAAATGTACCTTTATCTTACACAAAAAGGCAGATGCATGTACACAGGAAAGCATATAGAATTAAGTGATCTTTTCAATAATAACCTATATGATATAGATCATGTATATCCAAGACATTTTGTTAAGGATGATAATATTGACAATAATCTGGTTTTGGTATGTAAAGAAAAGAATGCACATAAGAGCGATATTTATCCATTAGAGGATGAAATTCTTGCGTCACAGAAAAATATGTGGTCAGAGCTTAGAAGGTCAGGATTTATTACAGAAGAAAAGTATAATCGCCTTATAGGAAGAAATTCGTTCACTGATGAGCAAAAAGCTGGATTTATTGCAAGACAGCTTGTTGAAACAAGTCAGGGAACAAAAGGAGTTGCAAATATACTACAGCAGCTTTTACCAGAAAGTAAGATGGTCTATGCAAAAGCGTCAAATGTGTCCGAGTTTAGAAATACGAGAGACATTCCTAAGAGCCGTCTGATTAATGAATTTCATCATGCACATGATGCTTACCTTAATATCGTGGTAGGAAATGTGTATTATGTAAAATTCACACAGAATCCTCTTAACTTTATAAAAAATGATTATGACCGTGATAAAACCAAAAATAATTACAATTTATCAAAAATGTTTGACTGGGATGTTGAACGTAATGGTGAAGTTGCATGGATCGCACAGAAAAAGGATGGTGAGGCAGGAACAATAGCTACAGTAAAGAAAGTGTTGGGAAGAAACACTCCGTTGATGACACGATATAGTTTTGAAGGAAAGGGAGGTTTGACAAACGAAACACTTTATAGTGCTAAGAAAGCTAAAGAAGAAGGATACATACCTTTTAAATCATCAGATGAAAAAATGAAGGATGTTACAAAATATGGAGGATTTACGAGTGTAACAGGAGCATATTTCTTCTTGGTAGAACACACGGAAAAGAAAAAACGAAGCCGGACGATTGAGTCAGTACCATTATATCTGGCTCAAAAAATAGAACAGAATCCACATGAGCTGGAAAAATATTGTGAACAGGTATTAGGCCTTATTGATTTTGATATAAGAGTCAGGAAAATAAAAATAGGATCGTTAGTAAAACGGAATGGTTATTTCTTCTATATTACTGGAAAAAACGGTAAACAATTAATAGTAAGAAATGCAGTAAATATGTACTTGAAAAGGGAGTGGGTAAAATATATATCTAAATTGGAAAAAGCGGTAGACAAAAATATTGTAGAAGAGGTAATTGCAAAGGACAAAAATGAATTACTTTATTCTGAACTGATAAATAAATTTAAGACTGGCATTTTTGCAAATAGACCAAATCCAGTTGGTGATAAGTTGGATAAGGCTAAAGAAAAATTCCTAAGTTTAGATATAGAACAGCAATGTACAGTACTATGTCAAATCTTACAGTTATCTTCCATTTTGGGAAGTGCAAGTGATATGACATTATTAGGGGAATCAGCACATTGTGGGAAAATGCAGATTAGCAAAAAAATCGGAGATGAAGATATATATCTTATCAATCAGTCTGTAACAGGATTGTATGAAAAGAAAATTAATCTCCGAATAGTATGAGTTGGCGGACAGTTGTCATCTCAAATAGTGCAAAACTGGATTATCAAATGGGGTATTTGATAGTGAGAAATCAGGATGTTGTAAAAATTCATATTAGTGAAATTTCAATATTGATGATTGAAACAACATCCGTTTCTCTTACAGCAGCATTACTATGTGAGTTGACAAAAAAGAAAATAAAAGTAATATTCTGCGATGAAAAAAGAAATCCGTCATCAGAACTTGTTCCGTATTATGGAAGCCATGACACAAGTATGAAAGTACGAAAACAGATTGCGTGGTCAGAAGATATAAAGACATCTGTATGGACTGAAATTGTTACCGAAAAAATTCGGAAGCAGGCGGAAAATCTTGAGAGATGGGATAAGCCGGAAGCTCAGATGCTTTATGAATATATTACACAAATTGAATTTGGAGATGCAACTAACAGGGAGGGGCATGCAGCCAAAGTTTATTTTAATGCATTATTTGGTCTGGATTTTACAAGATCAGCCGAAAACAGTATAAATGCAGCATTAAATTATGGATATAGTCTGTTACTTTCTACTTGTGCAAGAGAAACTGCTCTTAATGGATATATTACGCAAATTGGTTTGTTTCATGATAATATTTTTAATCAGTTCAATCTTGCATCTGATTTGATGGAGCCATTCCGGCCTATTGTAGATAATCTGGTAAAAAATATGATGCCAGAAAAGTTTGAGCATGATGAAAAAATAGAAATATTAAGGTTGCTGCAAAAAGAAGTGATTATAGCAGGGAGAAAGGAGTGCGTGAACAATGCAATGAAAATATATTGTCGGAGTATTTTTGATGCACTTAATGATGGCGATATTTCATTGATAAAGTTCTATAAGGATGAGTTATAGATATATGAGAATAATGGTGTTATTTGATCTTCCGGTGCTGACTGAAAGACAACGCAGAGATTATCGTGAGTTTAGAAAATACCTGATAAAATCAGGCTTTTTCATGTTACAGGAATCGGTATATTGTAAGTTAGTACAAAATTCAGGTGTTGCAGATGTTATTCAGGAAAGCATCAGAAAGAATAAACCGGCAGAGGGACTTGTACAGATTTTAAGGGTCACTGAAAAGCAATATTCAAAGATGGAATATGTTGTCGGTGAAAATAAATCTTGCGTATTGGATACCGATGAAAGGCTGGTGATATTATGAAACTGGTTAATACTTTGTATGATTTAGAGTTTGATTTAATAGAAAATCAAATACTTGTTTTATCAATAGAAAATCATCTAGTTTATTCCAACATATTAGAGACATTATGGAAACAGTATAAGGGAGAAAATGGAGATTTCATTTTATCCGATGAAAGCAAGGAACTGAAGCTATCACAGAAAATGGATTGTATTTATAATATCTTTAGCATTAATACTAATGATAGAAAAATCATAACAAAATTGTATCAGGAACTTACATTTCAAAATGATACGTTATTGCAAGAAGAGAGCGTCTTGTTTAAACAGGAACTGATATCGTATTTTGATAAGGTTATTTCTACTGTTCCATATAATTTAAAATATAATTTTGATACCGATTTATCTAGTTTAATGAAATCCCTATCAGTAGAAATTGATGATGACTCGGACTCATTACTTGAAAAAATGATGCAATATATAAATCTCATGAATCAAATTTGCGGAGTTAATATATTTGTTATTCCAAATTTAAAAGCCTATTTTTCTACAGAGGAAATTATACAGCTTTATGAATTCACAATATACAATAAAATATATCTTATTGTTATAGAAGCAATACAGACACCACATATTGAAGGGGAAAAATGCTGGATAATTGATGAGGATTTATGTATAATTGAATTATAAGAATTGGCACTATATTCGCAATATAGAATAAGCTCGGAGATGACCTCAAAGTGATTTGAGGTTTGAGAGCTTTGCTAATTCAAAAAGATACAAAACCCAAATGACATTCTTAATGCAATCGCAGTAGTTTGAGAGCTTTGCTAATTCAAAAAGATACAAAACTGTAATCTCACTGTATGGTGCTTTAAACGTGTTTGAGAGCTTTGCTAATTCAAAAAGATACAAAACAAACAATAGTTGCAGAACTTGCAAGAAAAGTTTGAGAGCTTTGCTAATTCAAAAAGATACAAAACATAATAAATGTCTGTTAATTTCTGCGATCGGTTTGAGAGCTTTGCTAATTCAAAAAGATACAAAACAAGTTGCAGGAATGATCCCGGATAAAGTAGGTTTGAGAGCTTTGCTAATTCAAAAAGATACAAAACTTTGTAAACGTCAACTGCTGCAACTGGTAGTTTGAGAGCTTTGCTAATTCAAAAAGATACAAAACTAAGGAAATCGCAAAATCTGCACTGGATAGTTTGAGAGCTTTGCTAATTCAAAAAGATACAAAACTCTGCTTGCGCCGACTTGATCTACATACATGTTTGAGAGCTTTGCTAATTCAAAAAGATACAAAACATATTGGACGAATGACAACAAGCGATGCAGGTTTGAGAGCTTTGCTAATTCAAAAAGATACAAAACAGAAAGATGATCGCCTTGATACCTCTATAAGTTTGAGAGCTTTGCTAATTCAAAAAGATACAAAACATTTGCAGATGAAGTAAAAGGATATGCCGAGTTTGAGAGCTTTGCTAATTCAAAAAGATACAAAACTGTATTTGTTCGTTTGTACGGTTGCAACTGTTTGAGAGCTTTGATAATTCAAAAAGATACAAAACTCCGTCTCTCTCAAATAGATATTCCCCGAAGTTTGAGAGCTTTGCTAATTCAAAAAGATACAAAACTGAAAATGGTTCAATGACAGTTCATCTTGAGTTTGAGAGCTTTGCTAATTCAAAAAGATACAAAACAATGCCCGGAATGCGGGGCGTGGCAGCCATAGTTTGAGAGCTTTGCTAATTCAAAAAGATACAAAACATCCACTGTTTTTAGATATGGGGGTACTTGTTTGAGAGCTTTGCTAATTCAAAAAGATACAAAACTGTCGATCAGATTTTCTTCATCTTTCTGCGTTTGAGAGCTTTGCTAATTCAAAAAGATACAAAACTTTGTAAGCAAGAAGTATTTGAAGTAAGGAGTTTGAGAGCTTTGCTAATTCAAAAAGATACAAAACCCTTGATCTCATACTCTCCGACTGTCACCCGTTTGAGAGCTTTGCTAATTCAAAAAGATACAAAACTAGACCATCAGAAAGGAGTCTCTTATGACAGTTTGAGAGCTTTGCTAATTCAAAAAGATACAAAACGCTTCAACGTAGACCATTTACATTGCCTTAGTTTGAGAGCTTTGCTAATTCAAAAAGATACAAAACGCACAGCATTTCAACAGGATATGCATAGGCGTTTGAGAGCTTTGCTAATTCAAAAAGATACAAAACAACGATTGAAATGTACCTGTATACATTAAAGTTTGAGAGCTTTGCTAATTCAAAAAGATACAAAACCCATATGCCGTAACCATCCCCGGTGTCAATGTTTGAGAGCTTTGCTAATTCAAAAAGATACAAAACTCGATTCTGGATGCAATAGACATCGGCCGCGTTTGAGAGCTTTGCTAATTCAAAAAGATACAAAACCGGAGAAAAAGTAAAAACCGCCCGTGGAGGTTTGAGAGCTTTGCTAATTCAAAAAGATACAAAACTGCAGAATACTCATATGAATCAATTGGCTCGTTTGAGAGCTTTGCTAATTCAAAAAGATACAAAACCCAAAAACTCATCAAAAGACAATTGAGTCTGTTTGAGAGCTTATCGGGTACATAGTGTCCGATAAGTGATCGGTAGTGACCATTTATCGGACACTTATTATCACAGACTGAATAAAAGTAATTTATGCAGACTATCTGCATAAATGGATTAGAACCATTCCGGAAGGCATTGCTTTGAGAATTATTTATAGGTTATACTGAAAATAAAAATTACATTTAGATAAATACTAGGAGGCTTACATCATGGAACGAGTAGTGAAATTTTTAAAAGAAGCAGAAACATATTATTTAGCAACCGTAGAAGGCGACCAGCCAAGAGTCAGACCTTTTGGTACAGCACACATTTTTGAAGGGAAACTTTATATTCAGACAGGTAAGGTGAAAGAGGTATCAAAACAGATTCATGCAAATCCAAAGGTAGAAATCTGTGCATTTAAAAATGGAGAGTGGCTTCGTGTAGCAGGAGAACTTGTGGAAGATGACAGAAGGGAAGCCAGACAGTCGATGCTTGATGCTTACCCATCATTACAGAAGATGTATTCAGCAGACGATGGAAACACAGAGGTATTTTATTTTAAAAATGCTACAGCAACATTTTCATCATTTACGCATGATCCGGAAGTAGTGAAGTTCTGATGACAAAGGACGAGTGGTACAGGCAGTTGTTCGAGAGACTGGACAATTCCAAATTTCGAAGCAGCTTTCATTTGAAGCAGAAAGACATAGAGTACATAAACCAAAAGGGACTTGATACGATCAGACAACATGCAAAGGACTTTATTGCAAAGAGAGAAGCTCCCGCATTTATAGCAAATGATGGCAAACAGACTCCTATGAGGGGCCATCCGGTATTTATTGCCCAACATGCAACTGCAACATGCTGCAGAGAGTGTATCCGGAAGTGGCACAAAATGCAGCCGGGCAGGGAACTGAGTCAGGTGCAGCAGGATTATCTTGTAGATATAATTATGACATGGATTCAAAAAGAACTGGAAAGGCAGAAAAAGAAATTATGAAAATGCAGATATTTGTAGATGCAGATGCGTGTCCGGTAGAAGGTGCTCAGAGTGGGATTATTTAAGAAAAAGACAGTTATAAAGACTTATGATAAAGAAAACAAGAAGCCGGTAATTAAGGCAAGCATCTGTAACGGTGAGCAGGTTGCCGGTTTTAAGGACATCCATACAGGTAAGATCGAAGAGGTTATGCTGATTAAAAGTCAGGCGGATCTTGATGAATTCAAGAAAATGTATGGAATAGATGGTGAGATAGAAAAGGAGTATTGATATGAGCATATTAGGAAATATACTTTGGTTTATTTGTGGTGGGTTGTTAAGTGGTCTGTCATGGATTGTGGCAGGATGCCTGTGGTGCATTTCTATCATAGGAATTCCAATAGGCTTGCAGTGTTTTAAGTTTGCAGGATTGGCTTTTTTCCCATTTGGGAAAGAAGTGGTATATGGCGGAGGCACGATCAGTTTCCTTGCAAATATCATATGGTTGATTGTATCAGGAATTCCTATGGCGGTTGGAAATGCAGTGGTAGGTCTGATATGCTGTATAACCATCATCGGAATCCCTTTTGGAAAGCAGTTTTTCAAAATTGCAAAATTATCCCTGATGCCATTGGGCGCAGAGGTAATCTGACCGGCAGGAGAGCATTTTTTGTGAGTTTAAAAGAATAGGCAGGAAAGATGTGTGACATAACAAGGTTACAGATGGATGAGAAAGGAAAACACGATGAACATATATGATGAATTGGAAAATTTAAAAGCCAGGGCTCGCTCCAATCCGGAACTTGCGCAGGCGTTGTTAGCCACGCGGGAAATGAAAAATCCGGTTTCCGCATTCTGTCGTATTGCACAGGAGCATGGATGCACCTTTTCCACTATGGATCTGGTCTCTGCCGGTGAGGATTCTTACGCAGCAATGCGTCGCTCCACGAATGGAGGCGGCGAGAATTCGCCGCTGTTGCAGGGAGAGGATGATCTGTACGAGATGTTTTTAATTGAATTGACGTAAAAGATTACTGCAGAATGGAGAAGACATGAAACCCAGAACACAAAAATCAATGGAATTATATAACACCCTCCTGAACCGTGGCTTTCCACAGGAATTTTGTGAGCAGATTTCACTGAATCTGAACACAGACTGGACGGCACAGAGGATGCTTGGCTATTTGTCACATTACAGGAAACTTCCGATGGCGGAAATCGTGGACGAGATGCTGGCAATTCTAAGTGACCGGAACCGGATTATGCAGAAGCATGAATGGGAGAATACAAATGCGAAATGGAATGAATTTTTAAACCAGGGATTTCGAAAAGAGGATTGAAAAATAATATGAAAGAGGTTTTTAATGAGTTATTGGAAAAAATTTAAAAAGAAGTATATGGGGGATCGTGCGTTTTACCGCCATTATTTATTGCTGGCAGTGCCAATGATCCTGCAGAATGCCATCACGAATCTGGTCAGCTTTTTGGACAACATTATGGTGGGGCAGCTGGGAACGGAACAGATGTCCGGTGTTGCAATCGTAAACCAGCTGATTTTTGTGTACAATCTGGCAATTTTTGGAGCAGTGTCGGCGGCAAGTATTTTTGGTGCGCAGTATTTTGGCAATGGGGATCACAGGGGACATATGCATTCGTTTCGTTTTAAGCTTTATGCGACGCTACTTGTGTCAGGGCTTACCATGTTGCTGCTGCTTACGAAGGGATCGGATCTGATTTCCCTGTATCTGACGGATACTGCGGGAAATGGAGCAACCGATGTGGCACTTCAATATGGAAAGCAGTATCTGGTGATTATGCTGGTGGGACTGGTTCCGTTTGCAGTGAACCAGGCATATGCCACCAATATAAAAGAAACGGGACAGACGCTCGTTCCGATGCTGGCAAGTTTTGTGGCGGTGGGAACCAATGCAGTGCTGGATTATCTGTTGATTTTTGGTGTGGGACCGTTTCCGGAACTTGGGGTGACAGGGGCGGCACTTGCCACTGTGATTGCCCGGTATGTGGAAGCGGTTATTGTTGTCTTCTGGGCACATAGAAACCGGGAGAAGAACCGGTATCTGGAAGGGGCTTATCGCGGATTTGGAATTCCGGTGAGCGAACTGAAAACGATACTGATCAAAGGGCTTCCCCTGATGTTCAATGAGGTTTTATGGGCGGCGGGCATGACCACCGTGACCCAGTGCTATTCTGTGCGCGGACTTGATGTGGTGGCAGGGCTGAATATTGCCACGACGATTACCAATTTGTTTAACATTGTCTATATACAGTTGGGGGCATGTATCAGTATTGTTGTGGGACAGTATTTGGGAGCCGGAGAACTGGAAAAGGCAAAAGACGCAGACAACAAGATGATTGTTTTCAGTGTCTTCTGCTGTGTGATTATGGCAGCAATCATGTTTCTCGTGGGGGGATTTTTCCCTGATATTTACAATACGACAGCGGAAATTAAGGATCTGGCTACAAAGTTTATCGCCGTTTCTGCGCTGATCATGCCGTTTTGTTCGTTTAGTCATGCGTCGTATTTTACGCTTCGTTCCGGTGGAAAAACGATGGTTACGTTTTTATTTGATTCGGTGTTTACCTGGGTGGTTGTTGTGCCGGTTGCATTTTTGCTGGCACACGGTACGGGACTTGGAATTGTAAGTGTTTATTTTCTGGTACAGGCCACGGAACTGATCAAGGTCGTGATCGGATACTGCATGGTACGAAGCAACGTCTGGGTGGTAAAAATGGTATAGGTGATCAGGGATCAGAAACTCATGCTACGGCATTATTTATAAACAATTGTTAAATGTTTGAAAAATATTTGGAAAATGGACAACTTTTGTGAAAGAATCGGTTATAATAATTTTATCTGAAAATTTAACAAAAATACATAGGAAGCGGATGGAATTATTATCATGGAACAGGAAAACAGAGTCAGAATGGAACGAATTGCAGCAGATCCACAGTCCGGGCTGTCTGCAGAGCAGGTAAAAAGAAGGTTTGCACAGGGAGAAAACAACTATAAAGTAGAGTCTTCCACGTTGTCGGTCTCGGAAATTGTGCGTTCAAATGTCTGCACATATTTTAATCTTGTATTTGCTGTGATTGCGGTTTTGCTTGCTATTGTGGGTGCATGGTCGGATATGCTGTTTCTTCCGATTATTGTGGCAAATACCTGTATTGGTATTATCCAGGAGGTACACTCCAAAAAGGTGCTGGATAAATTATCCATTCTGAATGCACCGCATGCAGTTGTAATCCGTGACGGAAAGCGGCAGGAGATTCCGGCAGATCAGCTGGTGCTGGATGATATTGTGGAATTTTCGGCGGGAAGCCAGATTCCGGCGGATGCGAAAGTGGTATCCGGAGAACTGCAGGTGAACGAATCCCTGATCACCGGAGAGTCGGATGAAATTGAAAAACGGGAGGGGGATTCCCTGCTTTCCGGAAGTTTTGTGGTATCCGGAAAGGCATGTGCACGTCTTGAGAAGGTCGGAAAAGATTCTTATATTTCAAAGCTGACCCTGCAGGCAACGAAAAGCAAAAAGGGAGAGCAGTCAGAAATGATCCGCTCCCTGAATTATCTGATCATGGTGATGGGAATTATTATCATCCCGATCGGGATTGCCCTGTTCGTGCAGTCGTTTATTTACAATGAGGGAACGTTTCATGACAGTATCACCGGTATGGTGGCGGCTATCATCGGAATGATTCCGGAGGGACTGTATCTGCTGACAAGTGTGGCACTTGCGGTCAGTTCCGTGCGGCTGGCACAGAAGAAGGTATTGATCCACGATATGAAATGTATTGAGACGCTGGCGAGAGTCAATGTTCTTTGTGTGGATAAAACAGGCACGATCACCGAGCCGGGGATGCATGTCTATGATTTTTCTGTTCTGGATGGGACAGATCAGCTGGAAATTTCCCAGCTGCTGGCAGATTTTGTGGCAGCGCAGGAAAAAGACAATGCGACGATGGAAGCACTCAAAGCGCATTTCTCAAACGGAAGTGGTATGCGGGCAAGGGAAGTGTATTCGTTTTCTTCGGAAACAAAGTATTCCGGAGCCGTGATGAACGATGGGAAATCTTATGTGATCGGAGCACCGGAATTTGTTCTGCGGGGGCAGTTTGCCCAGTATCAGGAACAGATTGCCACCTACAGCAGTAAAGGCTACCGTGTGCTTGTATTTGCGCAATATGAAGGGACGCTTGACCGGAAACCGCTGACAGAGCCGGTACTTCCGCTTTGTTTTGTGATGCTTGCCAATCCGATCCGCAAAGGGGCAAAGGAAACCTTTACTTATTTTGCGGAAAATGATGTTGATATTAAGGTGATTTCCGGTGACAATCCGCTGACGGTTTCCGTCATTGCGGCAGAGGCGGGGATTGTGGGTGCGGAGCGTTTTGTCGATGCATCGACTCTGAAAGAAAAAGAAGATTATGATCGCGCGGTGGAAGAATATACGGTATTCGGCCGTGTGACCCCGAGCCAGAAGCGGATGCTGGTACAGGCACTGAAAGAACATAAAAAAACGGTTGCCATGACCGGAGATGGTGTAAATGATGTGCTGGCACTTAAAGATGCAGACTGCAGCGTGGCGATGGCCTCCGGCAGCGAAGCCGCTTCTAATGTGGCACAGCTGGTACTTTTAGATTCCGATTTTTCCAGAATGCCATCGGTGGTCGCAGAGGGACGCCGTGTGGTAAATAACATTGAGCGGACCGCCGCATTGTATATTGTAAAAAATATTTTCTCCATGCTGCTTGCCATTTTCTCCGTGATTCTGATGCTGGATTATCCACTGGAACCATCACAGGTATCGCTGATCAGTATGTTTACGATTGGTATTCCGTCGTTTGTTCTGGCACTGGAGCCGAATAAGGAGCTGATCCGCGGACATTTCCTGACCAACGTACTCGTGCGGGCACTTCCGGCAGGACTGACGGATTTTATCGTAGTAAGTGGTCTGGTGATTTTCTGCCGGGAATTTCAGGTAGATCTGGATTGTCTGTCTACATCATGTACCATTCTGGTTGCAATCGTTGGTTTTATGATTCTGCACCGCATTGCAAGACCGATGAATACCGGACATATTGTAATGCTGGTCGGCGTGATTGCAGGATGGATTCTTTGCATGCTGTTTGGCAGAAGTTTTTTCGGAATTACGGAAATTTCCAAACAGTGTGAAATGCTGATGGTAATTTTTGCAATTATTACGGAACCGGTTCTTCGGTATCTGAGCCTGATTATTGAGTGGATTTCTGCGAGATGCCGCATGATCCATGCCCGTTTTTCGAGGGCGTAAAAGTGGGGCTGGTTCTTGCATGCATATAAGGAATCGTATATAATAAAAGACATACTAGTAGAAAAGCAGGTGTGGATGTGCAGAAGAGAATCAGGCAGATAGCCGCAGGAAAATTCGAATCGGATCAGCCTTCGCTTTCTATTTCGGACGAGGAACTGTTTCTTACGGTTACAGAAGGACAGGAATATACCGGGGAATTTGAAATTACCAGTGAAAACCATATTCCGGTGAGGGGCATTGTCTACTCCACCCACCCAAGGATGGAGTGCCTGACGCCCCAGTTTGAAGGCGAAAATATACGGATTCGGTATCAGTTTCATAGTAAGGGTCTCGTTGAGGGGCAGGAGGAAAAGGGTGCGTTTGTGATTCTTTGCAATCAGAGTGTACACAGCCTTTCTTTTTGTGTATCCATATCCCGTTTATATGCGCAGACTGCCACAGGTGCGATTCGCAGTCTTTCGGATTTTACGGCACTTGCAAAGGAAAACTGGCAGGAAGCATATCAGCTCTTTTATCACAAGAGTTTTCCCAATATTCTAAAAGCAAAAGAGACAAAAGAAAAGATGTACTATCAGGGGATTCTTGCGGCAAAACCATCGTCGCAGAATCTGGAAGAATTTTTGGTGGCAGCCGGCAGAAAAGAACAGATCCATTTTACAATTTCTGAGACAGACTGCCGGTTTGATGCGCTTACCGAAAGCCAGCAGCAGAAGATCGAAATCAAAAAGAGCGAATGGGGATATTTGGAACTTGCCATCACCTCCGATGCCGCGTTTGTACAGCCGGCACAGACGCAGATTACTTCGGAGGATTTTCTGGGGAGTACGTTTGTCCTGAAATACATCGTGGACTATGACCGGATGCATGCCGGAAACAATTATGCCAAAATTACTTTTTCCTCGGTATATGAGACAAAGGTTCTGGAGATTTATGCGCACAAAGGGGAAAAACAAAAGTCCAAAGAACAAAAAGAACATGCAAAAATCAGGGAATGTCAGTCCGGGCTGGTAGAACTGTATGAGGCATTCCGCCTGAAAAAAATTGTGACAGGTGTGTGGGCAAATGAGTCGGTAGAACGTTTAAACCAGCTGCATGCCATGCTTCCGGATCAGGTGATGTATCCGCTGATGAAAGCACAGGCACTGGTGATCAATCACCAGAAACAGGAAGCGGAGTGGATTCTTGAGGAATTTAAACGGGAATGGCCCGATCACCATACACCGGAGTGGGGGTATTATCTTTATATTATGACGCTTCTGGAACGGGAACCGGCATATGTGGACCGCATGACGCATGAGATTGAAATGATTTTTCATGAAAATCCGGATTCTGCTTTGTTATTCTGGATTCTTTCGTTTCTGGAAGAGGAATATTACAACAACAGTGCGCACAAACTGCGTGCAATTGTGCACTGGGTGATGAGTGGCTGTGTTTCCCCGTACCTGTATCTGGAGGCATACGATCTGATCAGCCATGACCCGTATCTGCTCACAAAACTGGGAAGATTTGAAGTGCGGATTCTGCGCTGGGCAATCCGTCATCAGGTTTTGACGAAGGAACTGGCAGCACAGATTTTTGAAGTGGTGGAAATGAATCAGGGATTTCATCCGGTTCATTTTGAACTGATGCAGGCAGCTTACGGGACAGAGGAAAAACCGGAATATGTGGGACAGATCTGCAGTTACCTGATAAGAACCCAGCAGTTTGATACAAAATTTCACCACTGGTATGAAAAGGGAATCGGGCTTGAACTTCGGATTACCGGATTATACGAGGCTTATCTGATGTCACTGGATGAACGGGAGATTGCATCGGTTCCGAAAATTATCCGGATGTATTTTCAGTATGACAGTAATCTTCCCTATCGGAAGATGGCAATTCTTTACAACAATATCATTGCGTCAAAGGAAAGCGAACCGGAAATTTATGAACAGTATCGCCGGGTGATGAGCCGTTTTGCCATGGAACAGATCGAGCAGGAACATGTGGACGATAATCTGGCGGTGGTTTATGAGGACATGCTCGAACTGGGGCTGGTGAATGAAGAACTTGCAAAATGTCTTTCCAATATTCTGTTTGTGCATAAGCTGGTAATTATGCAGCCGCATATGGTCCGCGCGATTGTATACCAGAAGCAGATGAAAGATCCGCAGATCGTTCCGATTGTAAACGGATGTGCCTACGTGTCCCTTTTCTGCAGGGAATATGCCATTTTGTTTGAGGATGGGAAAGGCCAAAGATATATTCACAGTGTCCCGTACCGGCTGGATCCCCTGATGGATGCCGGATCGTATCTGGAGAAATGTACGGCACTGGCACCGGAGGAACTTCCGTATATTGTTTCCCATTTTGGGGAAAAGCCGGATCATCATATGTTTGATGCCAAAGAGGAAAAATTTTTCCGGAGAGTGCTGTTTGCACAGGAGCTGGATACGGAATACCAGTCGTATTTTTCCAGGGAGATTGTGTGTTATTATCAGAAAAAAGAGCAAAAACCCCTGGTGGAACAATATCTGGAACAGGCAGATTATGAGCAGATGCCGCAGGCGGTGCGTCAGTATATGATGGAATCCCTTGCGGACTGGCGGATGTATGACCGGTTGTATGAACAGATGCAGGAATATGGGCTGGATCAGATCGGATCATCGGCAAAGGTTGCAGTTGCCACCTATCTGCTGGATGCGATGGAAGAGAGGGAGCAGGACGAGGAACTGCTGCTTTTGTGTACAAGTGCGTTTTTAAACAAAAAATACAATGACAGGATTCTGCAGTATCTGAGTGATTTTTATTCCGGACCGGTTGAGACCATGCTTCGTTTATGGAGAGCAGCGCAGGATTTTGAACTTCGGACAAGAGATCTGGAAGAACGGATTCTTGAGCAGATGCTGTATACGGATATGGATCTTTTGCAGGCACTGGAGGTATTTGCGCATTATTATGAAAGCGGTGGGCAGGAACTGATTGTTCTTGCGGTCATTACGGTATTTGCGCAGAACTATTTTGTAAAAGAAGCCGCGCTGCCAAAACAAATCCTTGCCATAATACGGAGACGGTATCAGAGCGGAAAGAAACTAAATGATGCCTGTAAACTTGCCCTGCTTAAATCGTTTTCCGGGATGTCCTCTCTGCAGGAGGCACAGTATGAAGCCGCAGATGTGCTGCTGGCAGAGTTCACCGGAAGAAATATGAATTTTTCATTTTATAAAAGACTGGATCGGCGGCTGGTACAGAAATATCATCTGTATGACAAAATTTATGTGGAACACCGGACAAACCCAAAGAAACATGTCGTGCTGCACTACAGCCGGGATGAGGACGGGGAGCAGTTTCACGAAGTGGATATGCCGAATGTCTATGCCGGTATTTTTGTGGAAACATTTGTGGTATTTTTCGGGGAGGAGATCCAGTATTACATCACCGAAGAATATAAAAATAAGGTCGTCTCGACAGAAAGCAATCGTCTGACCTGTAACGATATCTATGCACAGAAAGATGAAAGCAGGTACAATCTGATCAACCAGATGCTGATTTCAGAGACTTTATCCGATGAAGTTTCCATGTTTCAGACGATGAAACAGTACGCAGGATATGATGAGGTGACGAAAAAAGTATTTAAGCTTTTGTAAGCAGGATGGGAGAAGAGATGGAAGCCAATACCTGTTATCTTGGCATCGAACTGAACGACTCGTATGCCATGGTAAGTTATATGCAACCGAATATGGAAGAACCGGAGACGGTCAGCACGATTGCCGGCAGTGAAAATTACCGGATTCCCACGCTGCTTGCCCGACGCAAAAATGTCGGCATGTGGTATTATGGGGAAGATGCCGGAAGGATGGCAAAGACCAGTGAGGTGATTTGTGTGGATTCCCTTCTTCGCCGTTCCGCTGCATCGGAAGTGATTACCATTGCAAAAGAGAGTTATGATGCAGTAGATCTGCTGGCACTGTTTATTAAAAAAGTGATTGAACTTCCGCAGAAACTGGGAAATACTTCGCATGTGACCGGAATTGTCCTGACGGTGGATCATCTGACGAAAGAGTTGATCGGCATTTTCCGGCATGTGGCAGAGCTTTTAGGATTGTCGCAGGAAACATTTGCGGTGATCGATGACAAAGAGAGTTTCTATGCGTTTGCCATGAACCAGGAGAAATCTTTGTGGATGCACGATGTGTTTTTGTTTTCCTGCGGGAAGAATGCCGTCAGTTCCTATGACCTTTCGAGGGATATGCATACGAAGCCGCAGATGATCACGATTCACGCAACCGGGGCACAGGAACTGGGAGAGGAGAAAGATGAGGCGTTTGCAAGGCTTCTGACTAACTGTTTTGCAAACCGTCCGGTATCTTCGGTTTATCTGGTCGGGGACGGGTTTGACGGAGAATGGATGAAACAGTCACTGGCAGTTCTCTGCCGGGGACGGCGCGCGTTTCTGGGACAGAATCTTTTTTCCAAAGGGGCATGCTATATGGCCCGCATCCGTGAAATGGGAGAAAACTGGCCATTCATTTACATGGGCGAAAACGAGATGAAATTTAATCTGAGTTTAAGTGTCGTGGAAAAAGAAAAAAAGAAGGTTTTAAATCTTGTCAGTGCCGGGAAAAACTGGTTTGAGATAAAAAATACATGTGAGGTGATCCTAAGCGGCACGCCGCAGGTGGAATTTTTAAAGCAGCTTCCAAGCAGCAGTACTCCCCAGATACAGACGGTGGAACTTGAGGATCTTCCGGTTCGTCCGGACCGCACGACAAGACTCCGGATTACGGCCAGTCCGGTGGCAAATGATAAGATTGAAGTGGAAATCCGGGATCTGGGATTTGGTGAATTTTTCCCGGCTACCGGCCGGGCATGGAAAAGTATCATAATGATGGGATAAACGTATGGGTGAATTATTACTTTGTCATGAAACAATTGCGGCTCTGCCCTATTATATAGAGGAAACCGGGATAAACATATATTCCATGGAAGAACTCAGCTATTATATTTCCGGAAATGTGTATCTTTTAGATCATTCCTTCATGTGCGAGAGTTTATGTACATGGGTGGAAAAACAGATGCATCGTGTCGAACTTGCACAAAAACTTAGGGAGAATATCCGCACGGAAGGAAAATTGTCCGATTTTGTTTTTGCCATATTGCAGGATACGGCATACTGCACCATGAAAGAAATGCAGGAGATCGTTTTTGCGGTCCGGCAGATGGAACAGAAGTCGGATTTTGAGCGTGACAAGATCCGGGCAGACCAGCTGATGGAGAAGGAAAAATATCTGGCAGCTATTTACCGGTATAAACATCTGTTAGACGAAGCAGATATGAAGGAAACCAGTGAGGTTCTACGGGGAAATATCTGGCATAACCTCGGAACGGCGTATGCACGTCTCTTTTTGTTTGAAGAGGCGGGGCGCTGCTTTGAGAAGGCATATGCATTTAATAAACAAAAGGAATCTCTCCGGGAGTGCCTGATGTGCTGCCGCTGCAGGCATGATGAGGAAGCGTTTGCGGAAATTGCAAAAAGATATCAGGTGGAGGAGAGAAAGCAGCAGGAAATCAGAAATGAAATTTCCATTGCATGTAAGAGCGAAAAACTCGAACAGTTTGAATCCCATTTGGAAGAATTAGCGCAGCGGACCGGGGGTGTCCAAAGGGCGAAGGCAAAGAAAGAAGTAATGGATGTGATTGTTCAGTGGAAGAAAGAGTATCGAAGGAGCTGCAAGGTATAACATATGATTTTTTCAAATTTATTTCATAGAAAAAAGAACAAAGAAAGTGAGACAGGAAGTTTCTCACAATATGATCAGAGCGAGTATGCAAAACTTGAGACAAAAAACATTGTAAAAGAATTGAATCTGTCGGACGCGGCACAGGCAAAGAAATATGTAGTGGATTTGTGTAAGCAGATGATTCAGGCGTCTAAGGATATTGAAGACAGTAAATCGGAATATCAGCTGGTGACAAATTATCTGACAGATATTCAGATTCTCGAAGACCTGACGGACGCAGAGCGTAAACCGATTCTTGAGTGTGCCACACAGGTCGCAAAGCTGGAAAAGCAAAGAACCGATTTTCTGAAAACCAAACGCCGGCTGACAGATACGCAGTTTGCGCAGATGCAGGAGGAAGAAGAGAATCTTCCGGGAGTGATCCGCCGGCTGAAAGCCAATGAGGCAGATCTGGATGCGATCAAGAGAAATATGGCATATCTGGAAGGAAAAAAACTGGAATGGTCCATGCAACGGTCAGATTCCGCAAAGGTACAGAAAGTAACCCGTACCGCAGCGTGCTATCTGTTAGCTGTGTTTATTACGTTGTTTGCTTTTGTGGGAATACTTTCCTGGTATCTGAACAGGGATCTGCAGCTGGTTTTCACCATTATGGGATTTGCAGCTGTGGGAGCGGGCGCGTTTATTTTGATCCGTTACCAGGATTCCACAAGAGAGATCCGTCAGGCGGATGTCAACCGCAATCAGGCGATTACTTTGGAGAACCGGGTAAAGATCCGCTATGTCAATACGAAAAACGCGGTGGATTTCATCTGTGAAAAATATCATGTCCGCAATGCGAAAGAACTGGAATTTTTATATGGACAGTATCAGGAGGAAGCGCGGGAAAAGGAAACATTCCGTAAAACCAGTGATGATCTGGATTATTATACGCAAAATCTTCTGCAGTATCTGACACGGCTGCGGATGTATGATACCCGTGTATGGCTGACACATGCAAATGCGCTGGTCGACAGCCGGGAGATGGTAGAGCTGAAGCATGAACTGCTGACAAGGCGGCAGAAACTGCGCGCACGTATGGAGTACAGTGTGGGAAGTATCCATGAGATGAAGGGTGAGGCTCTCAAAAATATGAGCAAGCTCGGAAACAATGCTTATCAGCTGGAGCAGATCATCCGCAAGATTGAAGCGATGAATCCGGTATTTAAGTAAAAATAATAGTGATTTATTGCGTTTTCTTTTGAGATAGCCGCCCGGTGTGAAAGGGGCGGCTATCTTTTGTCCTATCGTGTAGTGTTTTGCATACAGTCAAAATTGGGATTGAAAGCATAGTAGTTTTTGCTGTCCAGTTCTTCCTGCAGCAGACGAAGAGCCTCGCCAAAACGTTGAAAATGCACAATTTCACGCTCGCGCAAAAAGCGGATCGGATCAGCAACTTCCTGATCTTTTGCCAGACGCAGTATATTGTCATATGTTTTTCTTGCTTTTTGTTCTGCTGCCATATCTTCCACCAGATCAGCAATGGCATCACCACTTGACTGAAATTCGGTAGCGGAAAATGGAACTCCACCCGCAGCCTGCGGCCAGACACCTGCGGTGTGATCAATATAATATGGTGCAAATCCGGAAGCTTCCAGTTCTTTGGCGGAAAGTCCGCGTGTCAGCTGGCGGACAATCGCACCAATCATTTCGAGGTGAGCAAGTTCCTCGGTTCCGATGTCAGTAAGTACACCGGCAATCCGCGGATTTGCAAAAGAAAACCGCTGGGCCAGATAGCGCATGGAAGCTCCCATTTCGCCATCGGGACCACCGTATTGTAATACCCTATAATGCCTTGAAACCCGCTAAATTACAAGCTTTAGGAACATATCGAGACTTGTGTTTCCGCGGTCAAACACGATGTGGTCAACGACATTCCGCATCATGTTTCCTTTCTGGACATAATCTGCGGAATCATCCTGTAAGACTGTAAGCAGAGCAGAAATGTTCTGCTTCATTTTTTTGTCCATTTCTTCTTTAGACATGTCGGTGTTTGAAATCGTCAGCAGTTTGATATTTTTTTCAATGGCTACACGTTCTTTTAAGAGCGCGGCTTTGTTCGCTTTGTATTCCTCTAATGAGTCAATCTCATTCAAATAGGCGGCTTTGATCCGCTTTTCTTTATTTTCCACTTTTTGTAACTGCTTTTCAAGATCCGCGAGTTTGGAGTCTGCATCAGCGGAGGCAGAGGAGATTACCGTATAAACGATTGCAGGAGAGTGCAGGATGCTTTCCAGATATTCAATCACCATTTTTTCAATGGGGCGGATGCCTATGTAGTGCGATTCGTTGCAAAATCCCTTCGTGTATTTCCAACATTGGAAACCTCTGCTGTTTTTTGTACCGGAATATGCCAGTGTACCACCACAAGACGAACAGATCAGGAGTCCACTTAGCCAGTGTTTGGCTGCAGATACATCTCTGGACTTTGCTTTTCGCATATTCATGGCAAGGTGTTTTTTGATTTCTTCCAGTGTGGCTTTATCCCACAAAGGTTCCCAGTTGCCTTTGGTGTATATAACTTCATCTGCCGGTTTTAGTTGTCGCCCTCGATCCGTATAGTTCCACCGGGAGATACCGGCATAAAATGGATTTTCCAGTACATAGCGCACGCCGCGGGCATCCCAGAGGTTTCCATGTTTCGTGCGGTAGCCATGCTCGTTGAGTTTTCGCGCAATCTGCAGCAGCGAAGAGCCAGAGAGCAGTAGATCTTTCATCATGATCGGGATCTGTATGGTTTTCGGATCTTTTTCCGGAGGTTTTTTATTGCCCGGGGACTGGTAGCCGATCGGTGCATCCCCTTGATAATGTCCACGCAGCGCATTTTGTGTCATGCCGCGCATCACTTCCCCGGAGAGGCGGATGGAGTAGTATTCGTCCATCCACTCGATGATCCGCTCGATCAGGGAGCCAAACGGTCCGTCGATAAGTGGCTCGGACACGCTTACCACATCGACGTTGTTCTTTTTCAGGAGTGATTTGTACACAATGGATTCCTCCTGATTCCGGGCAAAACGGGAGAATTTCCACACGATGATCGTATCGATTGGGTGCTCTTTGGACTTCGCCAGCGCAATCATCTGTTGGAACGCCGGGCGTTTGTCTGCTTTCCGGCCGGAGATCCCGTTGTCTTGGAAAATATATTCCATGGGGATATCGGTGTGGTTGGTTTTCGCATAATCCATCAGCAGACGAAGCTGCGCATCCGGGGAAAGTTCTTCCTGCTTGTCGGTGGATACACGGATGTAGATCGCGCCGGTTTTGCGTTCAGATAGGGTTTCTTTCATGGCATATTACACCTCTTTCTCTATAGTGTATGTTTTTTGGTACAAAAATAACAGCCAGCGTGGAACGGGTGTTCCGCTTGCATAGCTGCTCCGAGAATGATACAATATGCTTGCTTAGGGCTTTCGTATCATTCGGGAGCTTACCGCCTTGCTTTGGTAGAGCAGGGCGGTTTTAAATTGACAAAAATGTATGTATGATATATAATACATTTAACAGGAAAGCCGATAGATAGGTGTCAGCTATCTACTCCGGCGAAAAATCAATGGAAAATAACCGTCAACTTTTCTCAGGAGCTGGACGGTTATTTTTTATGTCTGAAATTACAAACTAGTGTAACAATAGCACATATCATTATCACAAATGTGAATAGATCAGAATATGTAACCATCGGCATCATCCCCCTTCACAGGCTCGGAGTAGATGCAACCGTTCCTCGGCTTCCCGGGTAAGTGTATTATATTGTCAAGGTACTTGTATACGTATTATAGAAGTCTGCCATTGATCAAATTTTTTGCATCTTCTGAAAAAATATGATCATTTTCTTTGTAAATTCTCATTATTAGTTTACGAATTTTATCTTGCCCTAGGCCATACATTCTGCAAAAGACTATTGCTGCTCTTATTTTTTCCTCTATATCGCGGTCTTTTTCTAATGTATAAAAGAATCCACAAGGGGTCATTATAGAATCATATGTTTCATCCATATTGGAGCTGTATTCATAATGAGTATTCTTTTCAGCAGGTGTCTGCTTTTTGTAATCCCAAATTAAATTAAAAGCGTCCTCATAATCATAATCTAATATTAAAGAAATGGCTTCATTCTCCAACTCTAAATTGAAAGTTGCCGAATCGTTTAACGATTCGATGAGAGAAATTCCTTTATTTGTTGCACAAAAATAATGAATTGAATCGCCTAAAAAGGAAGATAAATCTTCTGATGATATATTATCTAAAATCCGATTCATTAAGTCAGCTTTCTTACCTGATAATGGGAGATTAAAATGGCGAAGTATATTTTTTAAATCCGCAACTTTTAATTTTGAAATATTGACATTTGAAATTCTTAATATATCGGATGAGTAGAGCTTTTTTAATTCATTCGCATAATTTAATCCATATTCATAGTACCAATATTGCGCAATATTTGCATTTTCCACAGAACGCCCATTGATGTATTTTAGAAAGAAAATATCTGTGGAAAAAATATTTGAAGAACAGTTGGTTGGAAAATTAATTATTTCTTGGTATGCTGGAATAATAGTTGCATTCTTTTTTTCGGCAAGACTTTGGACTACAAATGAGGCGTCAAGGACTTCGCCATTGTATTGTCCAGTTTGTCGCAATGATTCTTCATATCCTAATTGCATAAGGTATGGAATTTCTTCATCAGTAATTGGAGAATTGTCTGTATGAACAATGGAATTTCCAAGTGTTATATATTGGTCAGAGGACGAAGAAATTTCTTTTTCCGTAGTTGGATTTTGATTGAATAAGTGTTCTTTAAGCTGTTTTCTAACAGCAACTTTTAATAAAACAATACCAAGTAGCAAAAATATCAAAGAAAATATTATATCCCCTATAGGATGCTTTTTAATTTCAAAATAGCTAATAGCACTACCAAAAAAGAATACAAGAAACGTAATTCCCAAAATTCCGCAAAATATTTTACAGATGTAATTTAATATTTTTTTCATAGGTAAACTAATTCCTTTCTGGTATTATGAATATAATTCAAGAACACCAAGAGGTTCGAAATATATCAAATAGTTATCTTGTTTTGTGCATAAACCGTACTTTTCGTGAAAATAGTCCAAGCATTCTTGTAAAAATTTTTCTGTTACTTCCAGATGTTCTGCAATTTCATATCTGCTTCGGCATCCATCTTTATATGAATCCACTAAATCCGATAGGGAAATCATTTCATTGTATGCCCAGACCCGTGCTCGTCGTTCCTGCTTTCGGTTTTCGGTTTCCTTCTGATCTGTAATATTCCCTACAGTAGTGAAATGGTGTCCGAGTTCTTCGGCCAGGATACAAGCTTTTTCTGAATCGGCACATATATCTTGATTGAGTGAGATGGTTCCATCACAATACAAACCTTTGAAACGATCGCTGGTGAATGGATAGTCTACAATGTCAACATCTATATCAGAAGCGGTCTGGCATAATTTTTCAAATTTATTCATTATAATCACCTCCACCGCATTCTAAACTATGTATTGTCCAATAAAAAGGACTATTTTCTTTTGGACTTGACAAATTCTGCAAATGCTTTGATTTCATCGAGTTCCTCTGGTGTGTATTCATCACCGTCAAAATGTGCAGCAATGGTGTTTGGATTTATTATTTTGGTTGTTTTGTTTGTTCGTCCTAACAAATAATCAATATCTACATTGAAGAAATCGGCAATTGTTTCTAACACTTCAAAATTTGGTTGCCGTTCGCCTCGCTCATACATATTTATAGAACTTTTGGATATTCCAAGGGCATCAGCGAGTTCTTGCTGGGACATATTTTTTTCGTTTCTCAATAATTTTAATATCTTATCAAATTGAGCCATGCTTAATACCTCCGTATATCTTTAAGCATATTATACACGCATCGTGTATTAAAGTAAACAAAAAAATGCACAAATTGTGCTTGACATATGTGCACAGTACGTGTATATTAAAACTAAGCACGAAACGTGCACAAAAAATATAGGAGGTGGGAGATTGAATAAACAAGCGATTGCAGAACGTCTCCTCAAATTAAGAGGAGATAAAAGCAGAGATACGGTTGCGAAAGCTTGTGGAATAAGTACTTCTGCTTTGGCAATGTATGAGCAGGGAGAGCGTATACCTCGTGATGATATTAAAATGAGGCTCGCAAAGTATTACAAAAGATCAGTCAACTTTATTTTTTTTGACCAATAAGAGCACAAAACGTGCACGATAGAAAGGAGAGTGAGAATGTGAAGATCATCAAAAAAATTATAGAGTCTTTTATCAAGTGGTTTGATAATATTCCAACTTGGTTCTTATCATATCTATCCTTAGTAGTTTCTATGATTGCATTTGTAGTGGCTATATTATTGAAAAAATAAATGCCAGAAAACTAATAAGCAAGGAGATGATAGATATTACACGAGAGAAAATAGCATCTTTTTTAGCATCAATAGCGTTTTGGTGTGCGATGTTGACTTGTTCAGTTAATAGGTCAACATGCTCTTTTAAAGAATTTGCTTGATCTTTTGTATGGTTAGAAATATCTTCTAATGCTGCTATCTGGCGGCGCAAAGACGCGCTATTTTCTTCGGCAAGTAAGTCGAGATGCTGATTTATTTTTACGGATTCATCCATACAAGAGTCCATGATTAGGTTATGTAAGCTGTTATCCATACTAAGCCTCCAAAGATTTGATAAAGGAATTATATCATGTCGGTTGGGAAAAGTGAACAGCAGCAACGAGAAGAATAAGGATTGAATAAGGATGCGAACAAATTGCATAAGAAGGGAGAGTGAGAAAATGCCAATCATAATGGCGGGAATATGAACAAATCAGAATTTATGACACAGCAGGAAAGAGAAGCGTATCGCATCGGATATGAACGTGGAAAACAGGAAGGTCTTAAGAAAGCGTCACTGCTCATTCAGTTGGTGGCATTAGATAGTAACGATTTTAAGGAGAGTATTCTCCAGAACAGCAAAGAAGCTGTTGAGTTGAGAAAAATTTTTATAGAGAAAGGTGAATAACATGAGTGATTTAATTAACATTGACATGGAAAACCAGACAGTTTCAGCAAGAGAGTTACATGAAAAATTGAATATTGGAACAGCATTTAAAGATTGGTTTCCGAGAATGGCTGAGTATGGATTCGTAGAAGGCACGGATTTCAACATGCTCAAAATTGAGCGGGTTCAAATGGAAGGAAGTAGAGAAGTGAGGCGAGAGGTTACAGATTATAACATTTCTGTTGATATGGCAAAACAGATTTGCATGATTCAGAGAACACCAGAAGGCAAAGCCGTGCGTCAGTATCTTATCGATTTAGAGAAGGCATGGAATACACCGGAACAGGTATTTGCTAGAGCGTTAAGGATGGCAGATCAGACAATCAGCAGCTTAAAAGATAGATGCAAATTTCTCGGTGGACAGGTTGTGGAACAGCAGAAGGTTATTGAACAGTTAGAGCCTAAAGCATCATATTACGATCTGATTCTCCAGTGTAAAGACCTTATTGCGACAACTGTTATTGCTAAAGATTATGGCATGTCAGCAAAGAAGTTTAATTCTATGCTTCATGATATGGGAATTCAATATAAACAGGGAGATATATGGGTACTGTATTCCAAATATCAGGGACAGGGATATTTGAAAGCAAAAACGCACAACTATGCAGATGGAAATGGAGTGCAACATTCGAAAGAACATGCATATTGGACGCAGAAGGGAAGGCTGTTCCTTTATGATCTTCTTAAGCAAGAAGGTATTTTACCACTGATAGAGAGGGAATATGTGGCTTGATTTTTAATAACAGAAAGGAGATGAGAGAGTGAACGAAGAAAAGAGCGATAAAGTGAGATATTTCATAATTAGAATATCCATCATATTAAATTCTGTCGGAGTTATAGCAAATTCAATTGCAATAATAATGAGATTATACCAGTAAATGCTGATATGAATGCAAAAATCATTCCAACGATGCCAATCCAATTATTTGACCACCATTCAGATTTACTCTTTGACTGGACATATGCTTTTCCTTGGTCTGTTATGTGGTAATCAGAGTATTCGGCTTGGTAGCCGTTTGGATATCCAAGACTATCCCGTTTAATATAGTTTGAATCTATAAGTGCGGAAAAAGCATCATCTGGAAGGTTTTTAATTTCATCATCAGTAAGAGAGTAGTTTTTGTTGAATAATTTTAATATTTTGTATGAATCTTTTGAAATCATGTTGTTGGCTCCTTTTATTCTTAAGCATAATATCACAATTATATGGCAAATGGAAGGATAACACGGATTAGAGAGGACACAAAGAGCAGAAAATTAGGCTACAAAAATAATATTTCATATTGTGAAGGAAGGAGGATGAGAGAGTGATACATCATTACATTACCAAGTATAGAGAAAATGGAGTTCGATATGCAGAGGCATGGATTCAGATAAATATACTTGGCAAGGCAATATGTTTTTGGAAAAAAAGAATCGCAATTTGAGAGCCACTTAGAAAGTGACTCTCGGGAAAATTAAATTTTTTCCCATTTACGACCTTTTTCCTGTGTTGGTGGAAGACGGTCTCCTGGGTCAATAGTTACTTGGCGTGCATGAGGTACCTCGCCGCCACGAGGACCAACTTCGCGGTATTCGCCTTTTGGTAAATTATCGGTTCCAGGTTTATGGAGTTCTTTACCCATAGTAGTATTCTCCTTTCATGATACTCGGACGCGGCAACGTCCTGTAAGGAGATTATATCACAAATGGAAGATACAGAATTTAAGAACTACGTACAGGCACAGTTAATAACCTATTAACAGGAGGTGGGCTTATGGCAAGATATCCAAAGAAAGCTACATACAGAACCTTTGTGATCGATTCTAAAACCGGTGAATGGAAACAAATTGATCCAAAGGATATACCTCAGAACAAAATTGATGAGTTGTGTGACAAGTTTGCGCTTGGCGCAGGTTATAAGCGCGTAGAGTAGCCACTGCGGTGGCTGTGCGGACAAGCTATAAAGGAGAGAACATGAAACAAAGAGCTTTTGAAATAGGAGTCGCAATTATGATGTTCGGTGCAACTGCTATGGACTCGGAAGGAGTTGGCTGGATAATTGCCGCAGGAATGGTAATTGCTGGCGCGGTGATCGCACATGTGGCATACACACTCGAGAGAGTGGAAAGAGAGCGGAAGGAAACCGAGCACTGTATACAGAAGCTCCGGAAAGCAAGTTGAAAGGAGAAAAATGCACATCAGTGGAATAAAGCGTATGTATCCGCAATATCCGAATAAAGCTTCGAATCTCACGTACCCGCGAAAGGAAAAGAAAAATGATGGGGATTTCAAGGAAGTGTTGGATGTGGAAATAAAAAAGATGGAATTAGCCGACCAAAGCAATGATTCCATCTAATTGGGGGGTTATTTCTCTCGGGAAACAAAAGAAAAATAAGCATTAAAAATGCTATGCCTTTATTTTACAAGAAATATATTTAATGTGCAAGTGAAAAATATGAATTTACGTCAAATCGAATCGCTTGTAAGTGCGTATTTGCACTGCAAGGACGCAGAAAAGATTCTGAACAATGCAGGATCATTTATTTACACCGAAGCAGCGTGTCCGCTTATGGACGAGCCGATGGAGCAGATCTATGCGGCACTGATAGACGGACAGGATGATGAGACAGCGGACTGGATCTATGACCTGCTGCAAAAAGGTGAAGCAAAGGCAATTTATGATCTGCTGCAGGAAGGAGCCGACAATGAAAACGATCCCGGATAATTATGATTTCTTCCGGATGCATGAGGATGAGCAGGACGAATGGCTGGAACAACGGCCGGTGTGCGTCTGCTGTGGGGATCATATTCAGGATGATTATTGTTATGACGTTGGCGGAGAAATCTACTGTGAAGATTGTATGGTTTCATGCTTCCGGAAGGTGGTGTGATGTATTACAGACCCTGCCCCTATTGTGGGGCACATCTTGATCCGGGTGAATCATGTGACTGCCTGGAAAAGAAAAAGGAGAACAATAAAAACATCATTGCAGCATATAGAAGTGGCAGGGATGGACAGATGGAAATGAAGTTGGAGGATATGATGTATGGCACTTAAATCGTGGGAAGAAATGCGCAAAATTGACGTAACTCCATATTGCCAGGAACGGGATGGAATGACGTATCTCAATTGGGCGAAATGTATTGATCTGCTGCATGAGAATGGTGCAAAGAAAGTTTACTGGGTGCCGATTCCGGATGAGGGAACGGGAAGTTCTTTGCGCATGGTTTCAAAAGATTTCACAGATAGTAAAGGAAATACAAATCGATGTTATGAGACACGAATTAAAGTTGTAATTGATGAAAATGAGTATGAAATGCAGTCGCCGGTGATGAATGGCTCCAATCCGGTCAAGGATAATTCCATGAGCCAGCAGAGGGTATGGAACAGTATGTGCCGGTCCTTTGTAAAGTGTGTGGCAATTCATACGGGGCTTGGATTTAACCTGTGGCTCAAAGAAGAAATGCAGCCTTTTAACAACATCATTCCTCGTAATGAGGAGAAGCCGAGCCCGGCAAATATTAAGATACTGAAAGACCTGTGCATCAAACATAAGGTGAATCTTGAATACTGGATCACGAGCAACGGAAAGACTTGGGACAGTTTATCAGCAGAAGATGTTGGTACAATGCTGAACAGTCTGAAATCGAAGTATGGTGATGACTGATGTATACGATGGTAGATGTGAAGCAGTACCGGGAAAACAGTGATGGAACAGATCTTGTTGTTTCCGTTCCGGGAATGAAACTTGGTGGTCTGCTCCAGAGAAAGAAGATCAAGAATGCAGAGATCCGCTTTGATGATGGGCGGCATATCTCTGCGGAGCAGAGGAAGAAAGCATATGCAACGATCCGGGATATTGCAGACTGGACAGGCTATCCACCGGAAGAAATGAAGGAACGGATGAAGTATGAGCATATGATCCGTACAGGAGATCCTTATTTCAGCCTTTCTAACTGTTCGATGGATACCGCGAGGGAGTTTATCAATACGATCTTGGAATTTGCTTTAGAGTGGGGAATCCCACTTTCAGACAATGCGATTGACCGGACGGATGATATTGGGCGGTATCTGTATTACTGCCTAATGCATAAAAAGTGTGCCATCTGCGGCAAGGATGGGGAAATCCATCATGAAGATGCAATCGGTATGGGAAATAACCGCCGGAAGGTGGATGATTCGGGTTATAAGAAGATCTGCCTGTGCAGGGAGCACCATACGATTGCTCACCAGATGGGAGTGATCCGGTTCCGGCAGATGTATAAGGTGTATGGAATTGTTGTGAAGGCGGAATGAAAATGACATTTGAAAGGTGGCGAGAAGTGCTGATTCGGGAGGTGGAGTGATTGGATGGCAACTACATAAAGCTGAGCCGCGGGCTACTGGAATGGGAATGGTACACAGATATCAATACAACCCGGCTGTTTATCCATATGCTTCTGAAAGCCAACTGGAAGGATGGAAATTTCAAAGGGACAACGGTTCCACGTGGATCGTTTGTCTCATCCATCGGGAAGCTGTCGGGCGAAACAGGGCTTACGGAGCGCGAAATCCGCACCGCAATTTCACATCTGAAAAAGACAGGCGAAGTGACAAGCAAAACGACAAACAAATTTACTGTATTTACAGTGGTTAAGTACGATTTGTACCAGACAATCGACAAGCAAAATGACAGGCAACCGACAGGCAACCGACATTCTAACGACATTCAAACGACAACAATAGAAGAAAAGAAAGAAGGGAAGAAGGAAAGAAACACACCCCCTATATCCCCCGTGGAGCGGTTTGCAGATTTTGCCGCAGCCTATCCGAAAACCTGCACTGGTTATCTGGCAGAGACGGAATACTGCAATGCGGTTGATGCCGGAGTGTCGGAAGCTGGCCTGATTGCAGCGGCAGAGAATTATGCTATTGCCTGCCAGCGGAAAAAGACACCAGCCCGGTACATCAAGAACCCGGAGAACTTTTTGAAAGAAAACCTGTTTATGCAATACCTGGAAGGAGTGGATGATGGACCAGCAGATGAAAAACATGATCAACGAAATACTGGAGCGCGTGAAAAATCGCTCAACGAACTGCTTGAAGAACGCGGATGTTCCGGATGTTTCGAAGGGTTCTGATGTGTGCCCAGTCTGCAAGGGCAGCGAATGGATTCTGACCGAAAAGGACGGTATTGAAACAGCCGTGCCGTGTAAGTGCCGGGAGCGTGCGATCATGTTGCGGCGGCTGCGGTTTGCGGATATCCCGGAAGCATTCAGGGGAATGGAACTGAAAACATTTCGGATGGATGTGTACCGGGAGCGGGACAGCAGGAAGAAAGTGTCGGATGCCTGCCGGATCATAAAAGCGTACCTCGGGGATTTTGAGAACCAGAGGGAGCAGGGGATGGGACTGTTTATCTGGTCCCGGACAAAGGGCAGTGGGAAAACAAGGATTGCGGCAGGGATTGCAAACGAGCTGATGAAAAGCTACGCAGTCAAATTTGCGGTATCACTGACCATCCTGCAGGAAATCAAGAATACATGGCGGCGGGACGCGGAATACAGTGAGAGCCGTTTGCTGGATGCACTCTGCACCACAGATATCCTGGTCATTGATGATTTCGGAGTGGAACGGCCGGCAGACTGGATCAATGACAAGCTGTACCAGATCATCAATGAGCGTTATATAAACCGGAAAGTGACGATTTTCACAAGTAATGAATCTCTGGAAACGCTGCAGTATGATGACCGCATCACGAACCGGATCAAGGAGCGAACCTACCAGATCGCATTCCCGGAAGAAAGCGTGCGGGATCATATCGCAGAGCTGCATCAGGAGGACATGATCCGGAAGCTGATGGACGGTTGAAACACCAGCGAAAGCAAAGAGCACTATCTGACGGACGAGATCATCCGAAATCAGTTCATTGAGGATGAGCGTTGGGATATTGTTACAGGAGAGGCGGTATAAGGACGCGATAGATATGTAGAAAAAGCAATATATTTTTTAATTTGTTGTACTTTTGTATATCATAAATAAACCAGTTATCATTTAATCTATATGAGTAAACTATAAAATAGACGTATTTTCAAGGAGAAAAATAGAATGAACGATTTAATGATTTTTGAAGGAAACGAAGTTGAAGTATTTGAATTTGATGGACAGGTGTTATTCAATCCGTATCATGTAGGCGCTTGTTTGGAAATTGGAGAAAATGGAGTGAAAGCTGCTGTTTCTAAGATGAATGATAAACAGGTAGTTAAGCTGACAAATTCTAAAGTTGCTAAATACAACTTTAGAAAATTGCATAATACTGGGGAAAACTTTATCACAGAAAGTGGTGTCTATAAGTTAGTATTCAAGAGTCACAAGCCAAATGCTGAAAAATTTACAGATTGGGTTGCCGATGAAGTACTTCCTGCATTACGTCAGACAGGACATTATGAGATGAAGAAACAGCGAACAACCAAGAACGTGCATACGGAGAGTTTATCAGCAGTAAATAATGCAGTTAAGATACTTACACCTATGCTCGCGGCGGCTGGATGTGATAGTAAAATACAGCTTCTTACAGCGAAATCGCTCTACGAAAAGGCAGATGTGACACTTCCAATTATGATCGAAGCAGATCGGCAATATTTTGACACGGTACATATTGCTCGAAACGTTGGAATTTATTATCAGAGTTCAGGAAAGCCGGCAGACAAAGCGGTAAATGAGATTATTCGTCGATTGGATATTCCTGAGAATATGTATACAGATACATGGGAGAGTAAAGGAAAATGGCAAGGAACAGTCAGAAAGTATGTTCCAGAGGTTATAGATATGGTTCGTTCTTGGTATGTAGAGCATGGGTATCCTAGAGATATCGAGTATATGCAAACTGATGGACAGATGAAATCATATCATGTAATTTGGCGTAAAGGTGGCATGGCTGTATAAAAATAGTTGATAAACATTAGGCAAACCGAAAATTTGGGTTTGCCTAATTGTGTCGGGAAATATGAACATTGACAATTGAATATTGACGATGGGTTTGTTAATATATCTATATTATTAAGAATTTGGAGAAGAAAATATGTTTGCAATGTTTTTAATGTTAGTTGCTATTGCGGTAGTTGTTGCAGTGTTGTTTTATATTTATTTTAAGTGTATAAAATTGAAAGATTCTATGGCAAGAAAAATTGAAATATGTGGATACTGCATATTGTTGATTCTGATCATATGGGAGTTTGGAATCAAGAACATAGAGATGAACGAATTTTATAATTTGGATTTTGGAGTGATTAAGGAAAAAATTGATTATGTTTTTTATGGAATTCAGAGTTTGAGTTCTGGATCTTCAGTAGATAGTTTGTATGCACAATATGGAACAATAGAAGAGGGCAGCGATTACGTTAATATGCAAATGCATTTTGTGGATGTCGCAGAATTGATAATGCAGGTTTTGAGCACATTGTTTATTGCAATAGGGCGATTTCAAGAACTGCGAAAAAAGAAAAAATAGGACAATGCCAATCGTCAAATATGATGGTTGGTATTTTTTTGCCCAAAAATTGAAAGGGGGAATGCATGTGAACGAAAAGGAAGTATTCGAGATCTGCAACCAGATAGACAGCTTCATAGCGGAATATTTGGCAGAGTCCATCGTGATCGGAACAAGCTACGATATGCTGGAAGCACACCACGGCATTCTCCCGATCAGCAGGAATTGCTTTTACAGGAGGCGGAGGATTGTGCAGAGAATCATGAAGCAGAGGATGGGAAGGGTTGAGGAGGAGCAGGATGGTCAGTTGAGAATGGTGTGGTAATATTGGTGGAAGGGCTACTTATTCGCCTTTCGATCATCCATATAAAGCGTAGTTGTTCCGTATGGCTCTCTATATAAAGTTTTATCTATGCGACGTACATAATTTTCATGCCCATCATTACGGATTTGAAATTGATAGGAGATAGTTGAATTATTATTGTTAAAGGACAAGTCTCCTTTTTTCCATTCTCCGTTTTGATCAAAGTAAAGTGTGTAAAGAAACATATACCCATGATTGTCAAAATCATGTAACCATAGATAAAATGGATATTTGCATTTACGCATGGTTGAAGTATATGGGGTAAGCCGAAGGTGAGATGTTGGTAGTTTACCTTCATATACGGTGTCTGTTCGGAGTGTGTTGAGGAAAATCGAATCTCTGTAGTATTTCTGAAATGGTTTGATAAGATTATTGGTTGCATGGAGATAGGTGTATGCAAGGTCTAAATTGTGATCGGACAGGGCAATGCATACAAAATTCCCATCTGAAATAAACGGAGATTTTAAATCAAAGGGGTTCATATCATAAATGGCCACGTCTTGATAGGTTATGTTTAAGTTATTCTCCTTTTTATGTGCTTCACGCTTATAATATTGCTCCATTTTAGGGTTTGGAGTATATGTGGATGGGTTAGTTGCTTGAACGGTTACGGCAGAATCTATAGTGTCTGGTAGTTTGAATAAATCGAGTATTTTTTGCATTATTGACATTGGTAGATACTCCTTTCTGCTATGGAATAAGTGTATTTTAGCATATTAAGAGCAGATGTACATTATTAAAAATCCCCGCTTACGCAAGGTAGGCGGGGACATGAATTAGGTAAACGGCAATTCTTCATCAATAGTATCTGGAATTTCCATAAAACCATCGGATGGATGAACGATGGTTTTGTCGTATTTTTGCAACGTTTTTTCTATCCATAAATTGTAAAGTTCGTCATCAATTGTTTTTGCATCGTGTAAGTCTTTGATTTTTTTCCATTCGTTAGCAAAATTGAACATAGATGGATCTGTGGTCGAAAATTCACATGTATGTTTATGCGAATATTGATCCTCATATGCTAGAATTTGAAAATTTATCAAATTAGCAGTTTCCAATTTAAAAAGCATGCGAATTATATCGGAGTAAGTGCGAGGAGTATCATTTACATCAATTATATCACTCAAGCCGAGAAGCCAATCAATTGAAACAGTAAATACTTCTGCAATTTTTTTGACAATATCAAGAGATGGCGTTTTATCAGTATTTTCGTAAGATGATAAAGTTGCCTGAGTAGTATTTATTCGGTCTGCAAATTCCGTTTGAGTTAGTTCTAGAGAAGTACGAAGTTCTCTAATTCTTGATGAGAAAGTTGCATCACTCATATTATAACACCTCCTTTGTTTTTATATAATATAACACATAAATAACAAAAAAACAATTTATCTTTTGAAATATAATACATATTTTGTAAATATATACTTGACTTGATAAATATATAGTGATAATATCTGAGCTAAGGAGGTGAATAGATGAAGCGCTTAGTAATTGAAATGGAAGATGATTTTCACAAAAATGTGAAGATAAAAGCAGCATCTCAAGAACGATCAATGAGAGACTATGTTAAGCAGTTAATTGAAAATGATCTGAGTAAAGAAAAAGAGCAAACACGGTAAGTTTGGCGACTGGCGTGATTGCTCAAAAACAAGAAACTCGTAAACGGAATCTCTTTATTCATAATAAGAGATTCAAGCCTAAAAATCAAGGAGAATTTAAAATTATGAATCAGATTGAACAGAAATTAGACAGCAGAGAAGTGGCAGGAATGGTAGGAAAACGGCATAAGAATTTGTTATCAGATATAAGAGGATATGTAGAAGAACTTAACGAGCTAAAAATTCAGCCGGTTGATTTTTTCAGAGAAACAGTGTATAAGGATGCAAAAGGCCAGGAGCGCCCATGTTATGACATTACGAAAAAGGGGTGCGAGTTCATAGCTCACAAACTAACAGGTATTAAGGGAACAGAATTCACGGCGCGTTACATTAACCGCTTTCACGATATGGAAGATATTATCCGTGAGGAAATTCCCAAAAAACAGGATAAGCCGAAAAAAGAGAAACTCACATCCGTAAATATGATGGTGAAGAATATCAGGGAAGCCCTGCATGATGCCGGAGTGGATTCCAAGTACATAGCTGCAGAAGTGGTAAGAATTTATTCTGATTCCGGTTATCCTGTTAATGCTCCGTTAATCTCTGATACACCGAAGTTGTGGGACTGCACGACCATTGCAAGAGAGCTTGGCATTTTTTCGGAAACTGGTAGACCGCACGACAAGGCAGTTAGCGCAATTATCCAGAAGTTGGATCTTTTTACAGATGAAATCGTGAGAACGGCATACAGCCGGAATGGGCATGATGGTGTGACAATGCAGTATAAGGAAAGCGTTTTCCAAAAGGTAAAAGAATGGTTGCAGGAGAACGGCTATCCAACAGTCATTGAACTGGAACTTGCAAACGGCAATGTAAATAAATGCCGGGTAGTATACGGGGAGGTGGCTTAGTTATGGATAGAGCGGTATTAGAAAGATACGAGAAGATTCTTGAAATCATGGAGAATGAAAGGGAAAATCAGCCAATGGCAAGCCAACGGACAAAGGATGGTTATTCTGGGTTTCAGGATGCAATTGAGGAATATGTCAATGGTGTGCAGGAAGATGCCTTTTATTGGGGATACATGACAGCTATGAAACAACGAGAAGGAATAGTGGTTACAGATCCAGAAGATTCGGAAGAGGTACATGACAAGGAACCTATGTATTGTGGGGAAGATTTTCGGCGATATGTGGGATATAGGATAGAGGATGTATTATCAGATGAGAATGACTGCAATGTTCAGATCAAACTGAAAAATACTCATACAAATAAAAGTGCGACAATATATGCAGACAAAGCGTTTGACGGCGAGACACTCTATGTTATGGATAAGTAGGTGGGGAGGAAATATTTATGAATGAAAAGCTTGACGAAATGACGAGAGAATTATTACTTGCGTTTGATGGCACTGATCCAAAAGAAATTGATCGATTGAGAAATGAATGGCTTGCAGAACTTGAAAGCAGAAAGTCGGAACTTCAGAGACCTGGTAGAGTTGTTGATTATGTCAATGCCATATGTGATGTGGCTATTGAGCGGGCAAAAAGAAGAATGAAAGTGGCATAAAATTATTAGAGAGCTTAGAAATAGGCTCTCTTTTTTCTTGGTAAATCATTCTTTTTGAAAGACTGCATTTCTGGCAGTAATATTTGCCAGCATGTCACTCAGTACCACCAGATCGGCGGCGAGAAGGGCAATTTCATCGTCAGACATGCAGTCGGCAAGCTGGCAAGCGAGCGTTGAAAACAAATAAAGGTTTGAACAGTTTTGCATGGGATCACCATAGTTGATTTGAATATTTTATGCAAATGGAGAGGAAATAATTCACTCGGAATGCTCTTTGATAGAGCGGACGATAGACTTGTTGGAAAGTATAGATATTGAAAATTGAATATTGGAGGTTAGTATGGTATAATTATTCCATTATTTTTTACAGAGGAGAAAAAAATACATGTACGATAATTTATACAGGGAAACGATAGTGATTATAACATGGGCTTTGGTAATTTATGCTTTAGTGATTCCAATAATATTAAATGCAGATGATAAAGTTAAACATATAAAATGGAGTGCTTTAGGTTTAAAAAACGTTTTGAAAGGGTGCGGGAAAAAGGATACAGAGAGCATCTCGAAAGAAGTACAGTTACTATATGATGAATATGTACAAGAAAAGCCAAGCGCAAGAAAATATTTTCCAAATGTTATCATATGGCTCGATACTATTATTTTGAGAATAAACACTGAAACAAAAAGCGTAAAGTGTGTTTCTGAATACTATGAGACATTAAAAAATGTGAGAGAATTTTTGAATGATATGACGCCTTATAGTAATTGTACACAATATCAACAAAGCATTTTGAAGGATATTGGTGATCTAGGGACTAATGAAAACAAGACAATCATAGACAATATTCTTGAAAGAACAGAAAGCGAGTTCTTAAGGCTCGAAAGTGATATAAGAAAAAATAGTCGTTCTAATAGATTATCAATAATGATAGGAATATTAGGAATTGCTGTATCGTTTGTTTTAGCAATAATAAAATTTTAGATTCTTACCAACCGTCATATACGATGGTTGGTATTTTTTTACGCAAAAATTGAAAGGGGGAATGCCTGTGGACGAAAAGGAAGTATTTGAAATCTGTAACCAAGTAGACAGCTTCATCGCGGAATATCTGACGGAATCCATCGTAAAGGGAACTTCGTATGACATGCTGGAAGCACACCACGGCATTCTCCTGACTAGCCGGACGCAGTTCTACCGGAAAAAGCAGAAGGTAAAAAATATTTTAGAGAAAAAGTATGGACAGATCGTGGAAGAACAGAACGGACAGTTGAGGATGGTGTGGTAAACACTAAAATAATAGTTAGTGTTGATTTTTATAAATGGAGTGATATAATTAGAAAAAACTAATGAGGAGGGGGAAAATGAGGGAAGAAAATCAGGCAGATATTGAATTTAGCGAATCAGATGATATTTCTATATTAAATTTGGATGTGGGACAATTTTACAAAGATATTGAAAAACAGTTGAAAACTATGTTTTGGGCAAATATGGTTGTAAGTATCATTTCGTGCGTTGTGTTGCTCGTTGGAATTGGTTTGGTTTTGGAAAATCAAGTTTCTGCAGGAACAATAACAATCATAGGAGGCGGTTTGACCGAGTTCTTAGAAACGGTATTTATTAAACAATATAACACTGCATTAAATAGGGTTTCAGAGGAATATAAAAGACTGTTGTTTTGCAATAATATGAATATTGCATTAAATATGGCTAAAAGATTGCCTGTTACAGATATGCGTGGGGAAGAGTTGCGTTATTTAGAAATAAGGGAGATATTACGACCACTTATGAACGATTTTAATGGAAACCTAAAATAGAGATTTGATAGGGGATTCATTGTTGGTACGGATATATTTTACCTATAGTTCATTAAAAACTATCGAATAGTAATAGTTTATTTAAGTGGAAATATAAAATACTGGAGAGGACACAGAAATGTGTCCTCTTTTTCATGCTCTAAATTGGTACAAATCTACTAAATCCCCATGTTAAAATTACTATAGAGTAGTAATTGAACAGGGAGGGAGAAGAGTGGAGAATGAAAACGAACTGAAAAAGGAGTATCTGCGATCATATACACCAGCGGTCAGCGCCGCGCGCCGGATAGAGGAAGAAATTGAGCAGTTAAGAGCAGATAAGATGGCACCGGCACTTGTCATGGATGATATGCCACACGCCCATGATCAGAAAGATCTCTCTGACTACGCTGCAAAGTTGGACGAGTTGGAGAGGAAACTTATTAAAGCACGGTATGAGCGCATAGATCTATATGTAGATATATTCGCAGATATTGAGCGTTTAGAGGATGAGACGGAAAAGGCGGTATTGACATACAGATACCTTCGGAGACAAAGTTGGGAAGAAATCTGTGTAAAGCTTGGATATCAGTGGGCGCAGGTTCACCGAATTCATGCCAGGGCATTGAAACATTTCAATCCGACGGGTGGATATTATGAGATTTTGAACAAAAAAATGAAAGATGATACACAATGATACACTTATCTGTGGTATGATTGTAGCGTGAAAGAGCGTAAGAGGAAATGATTCCCCTTGCGCTTTTTTCGTCTTTTGACTACTGGGGCATCATGAAACACAGGGGTGTCCCACTTCTCCCTAAAAAGAAACAGGCAGGTGATATTATTGGCAAGGAGTCCGAACCAAAAGGCAGAAAAAGCCCGAGAACTGTATAAGGGTGGAATGAAGCTGGTTGAGATTGCAAGTCAACTAGAGGTTCCTGCCGGGACAGTTCGGAGATGGAAAAGTACATACCATTGGGATGGTGAGCAGCAAAGCGAGCTTCAACAGAACGATGATGAACGGGACTTTTTTAATGCAAAAGAAAGAAAATACAATTCTAGGTCAACTGGCATTATAAACAATATAGTTAATTGTCTAGGCAATGTGATTTCTTCTGACAATATTGACTTGATAACCAAGGAAAAGGCATGCGAGACGCTTGTGAAAATTGCTTGCGAAAAAAATGCAAGAAAGAAGATTTGCGATATTGTTCGTAAATCGGAACTAAAAAAGAGAGATGCAATCAGCGAAAGCCAATGGAATAGATGCATGGATTTTTTTAGAGATAAAAGTGGAAAATCATGCTGTGCGTATTGCGGAATTCAAACAAAACAGTTAGAAAAGGATCATGTAATACCTTTTTCAAAGGGCGGATGTGCATCTGCTGATAATATTCTTCCTGCCTGTAAAAGGTGCAATACAGCAAAGAATGACAAGAACATATATGATTGGTATACGAGAAGCAATGTCTTTTCAAAATACAGGATGAAAAAAATAGTTGAGTATCTAAAAGAAGTAGGCGGTGATGTCTATGAATAAAAATGAATCCGCTGAAAAAGACTATATGTCTGGGATGAAATATAAAGACATTGCAGATAAATATGGAGTGTCAATAAATACTGTCAAGAGCTGGAAAAAAAGGTACAACTGGGAGAGAGAAAAAGGGTGCACACAAAATAAAAAAGGGTGCACACAAAAAATGGCAGAAAAAAAAGCTGTAGCTGATGAAGTCAAGCAGGTTATACAGAATACCGACTTGACTGATAAGCAACAGCTTTTTTGTATACATTACATCCGATGCTTCAATGCTACCAAGGCATATCAGAAAGCATATGGATGTGGATATACAACCGCGGTTACAAACGGTCCTGCATTACTCGGAAATACTCGGATAAAAGAAGAAATTCTACAGCTGAAACAGGATCGGCTCAATCGAGAGTTCTTAAGCGAATCCGACATCTTCCAGAAGTACATGGATATTGCATTTGCTGACATAAACGATTTTGTTGATATCAGTGCTGGTTTTGTTACAGCAAAAGATGGTATTGATGGAACTATTGTCAGTGAAGTGAGCAATACACAGAGTGGGGTAAAGATTAAGCTTGCTGATCGGATGAAAGCTTTGCAGTGGCTTACGGATCACATGGATCTTGCCACCGAGAAGCAGAAAGCCGAGATTGCATTACTGAAATCCAGAGCAGATGCCGGTAAAGATGACCGCGAGAATAAGCTGGATAAGCTTTTCGAACAGATAGAAGGAGCATTGAAAGATGCTGAGTGATCTATATACACCAAAACAGCTTGATACCTTCCGGTTCGCTGTGAACAATGACTATTTTATGCTGATCAATCACGGGGCAAAACGTACCGGAAAGACAGTGTTGGATAATGATCTATTCCTGTATGAACTCCGCAGAATTAAAAAGATAGCTTCTATGCAGGGAGTAGAGAACCCACAATATATACTGGCGGGTGCCGACTTGGGAGCACTCAACAGAAACGTACTGATCGAACTTTCAAATAAATACGGTATTGAGTTCCATTTTGACAAGTTCAACCGTTTCAAGCTGTTTGGGGTGCAGGTGTGCTGTTTCGGGCATTCCAAGATAAATGACTTGGGACGTATCCGAGGAATGACCGCCTACGGTGCTTACATCAATGAGGGCACTATGGCAAAGCAGGAAGTATTTGACGAGATCAAGTCTAGATGTTCCGGTAATGGGGCGCGGATGCTGATCGACACGAACCCGGATAACCCGGAGCACTGGTTGAAGAAAGACTTTATTGACAAAGCAGATGGGAAAACCATTAAAGAAGTTCAATATCGGCTGGATGATAACACGTTTCTCTCTGAGCGCTATAAGCAGAACATGAAAGAAACAACCCCATCCGGGATGTTTTATGATCGCAATATTGAAGGAATGTGGGTAATGGGCGAAGGTGCCGTATACCGGGATTTTGATGCGAAAGTCCATTATATCAGCAGGGCAGAACTGCAAAAGGTTAACTTTACCAAGTTTATTGCCGGTGTGGACTGGGGATATGAACACTTCGGTGCAATCGTGCTGATTGGGAAAGATGATCAGGGATGTTATTATCTGATCCGGGAGATTGCCAGGCAGTTTGAGGAAATAGATTTCTGGCTGGAGCAGGCACAGGCAATTAAAGCCGAGTATGGCAACATCCCATTTTATTGTGATTCTGCCCGCCCAGAATATGTAAAGAAGTTCAAGAAAAATGGTTTGCGTGCAGTCAATGCGAACAAAGCCGTATTGAGCGGAATCGAACGTGTGGCACAGCTCTATAAGCAGAAGCAGCTTCGAATCGTAGAGGATGTTGACCGGTTCCGCGATGAAATCTATATGTATGTGTGGAATGAAAAGACCGGGGAGCCGGTAAAACAGTTTGATGATGTGCAGGATGCTATTCGGTATGCAATTTACACGGATGAGAACCGCGGTGGTATTGGTATTTTGAAATGAGAGACATGATTGAATCGATATAATGATTTCAAAGAAAGGAAAAAAGAATGGATTTCTGCGGAACAACTTCTTGTAGCAGTTCTCCTTTTGCCATATAATAACGATGAAAGGAGAGTGGATATTTTATGTATAGTGACGTATTGGCTATTATTTCTTTGATAATTACGATAATTCTTGGCGGCGGTGCAATGTATCAATCTTGGAGATATAATAAAGATACAGGGAAAATTGCGGCAGATACCAAATATATGTTAGTCCGTCAAATTACATTGATTAATGATATGTGTAAAGAATTGAAAAAAGAATGTACCCCTATGTCTATTGATTTAAGCAAAGATACATTTAAGCTTCATAAGCTATCAACATTTCAGAATAAAGATATTGACAAGATTATGGCAATAATAAACCATTTATCTATAAAACAGGTGTTTATTGATGGAATAAGAAAATTTTTGGAGAGTAATGAAATTGATTACGAATGTAATTTTAGGGGTGAAGCATTGGCAGATGAAAAGATAGAACTTTCGCACCTATATGGGATGTTACTAGAATATGATCTGCTTGTGGAAATACGGCGAGGGTAATGGAGAAATTAAATATACCGATAGGTACTATGGCAGGCTGTAACGAGCCTGTCATTTTTTGTGGGAGAAATTAAATGGATATCGAAATAATGAAACAACTGATAAAAAAATACGAACCCGGTCATGCGGCTTTTGAGACCCGGGCAGCAGTGGCGGAACGGTATTACCGTAACGAGACAGATATCTTGTTTCGGGACAAACCCAAGGAAGATAAAGAGGAATCAGACAATCCGCTGCGCAATGCCGACAACCGGATTCCACGGAACTTCCACGGGCTGATCGTGAACCAGAAAGCGTCTTATGCATTCACAGCCCCACCACTGTTCGATGTGGGGAATGTGACAGCAAACAAGCGCATTACGGAAGCGCTTGGGGACGAATATGCCAAGAACTGCATGGGATTGTGTGTGAATGCCGCAAATACTTCAATCGGCTGGGTACATTACTGGACAGGCGATAACGGTTTTGAATGGGCGGTAGTTCCAAGTGCACAGATTATCCCGGCATTTGACCGGAGCTTGAAAAGACGCCTGATTGGTGTCATGCGCGTGTATCCGGATATTGATGAGGATACCGGAGATAATTACACGGTGTACGAATACTGGACGGACACAGAATGCCAGGCATTCCGGAGAAGAACCGGTGATGAACTGGAAATGCTTGCGTATTATAACATGTTTATTGATCCTATCAGCGGAGAGATGGCTGCCAGCTTCAGACATGATTTTGGAGAGGTGCCGTTTATTCCGTTTTATAACAACAATGTGCATACAGATGATCTGCGAAATATAAAACCGCTGATAGACGTATATGACAAGGTCTACAGCGGTTTTATTAATGATCTGGATGATATACAGGAATTGATCTTTGTGTTATCCGGATACGGAGGGGAAGATCTGAACAGCTTCCTGTCAGATCTGAAAAAATATAAGACCATCAAGGTAGACGGGGATGAGGGCGGCGCGGTTTCTACTCTCAATATTGAAATTCCGATTGAAGCCAGAAACAGTGTGCTGGAAGCTACCCGAAAGGCAATCTTTGAGCAGGGACAGGGATTTGACCCGCAGCCGGAGAACTTCGGGAATCAGTCGGGTGAAGCACTGAAATTTATGTACAGCTTATTGGAGATGAAAACAGGATTGATGGAAACGGAATTCCGGCTTGGGTTTGCGCGGCTCATCCGGGCAATCTGCAAGGCACTTGGCATTTCCTGTGGCACGATTATCCAGACATGGACCCGTACCTGCATCAAGAACGATACGGAACAGGCGCAGATCTGCAGGGATTCAGTTGGGATTGTCAGCAAAAAGACGATTCTGAAAAATCATCCGCTTGTTGAGGACGCAGACGAAGAATTGAAGCAGATCGAAAAGGAAGAAAAAGAAGCACAAGAAAAGGCTGATCTGTATGCAGGAGCATTTATTAAAAGCGGAGGAAGTGGGGATGGCAAAGATAGTGATGCCGAGGAAAATCAGAAAAACTCACAAAATCAAGATAATTCGAGTAGAGCTTGAAATAGAGCTTATAAAGCCGATTATTGGTAGAATTTTAATCCTGTTCTTTTGGCTTTTAGGCATCAGAGTAATTAAAGCAGAGATTTATGGACAGAAAATCTACCTGATATGTATTCCTAAGTTCTACTATGCAAAATAAAGGGGCTGCTGATGAAAAATAATACCTACTGGATGAAACGCTTTAAGCAAATAGAAGAATCCCAACATCGGAAAGGGCTACAGTGCTATAAGGATATTGAAAAACAGTATATGATCGCGCAGAGCCAGTTGGAGGCAAAGATAAATGCATGGTATCAGCGGTTTGCAAAAAACAATGAAATTTCTCTTGCAGAAGCACATAGGCTGTTGAATTCCAATGAACTTGAGGAATTAAAGTGGGACGTGCAGCAGTACATCAAGTATGGAAAAGAAAATGCCATCAATGGCCAGTGGGTGCAGGAATTGGAAAACGCTTCCGCAAAAGCACACATAAACAGACTGGAATCGCTGAAGCTACAGATGCAGCAGTCTGTGGAAGTGATGTTCGGCAATCAGTTGGATAGTGTGGATGCCACTCTGCGCAATGTTTATCAGGCGGGATTTTTCCATACTGCCTATGAGATTCAGAAGGGGATTGGAACCGGATGGAGTTTTACATCCCCGAATGATCGGCTGATTGATACAGTGGTCCATAAGCCTTGGGCGGCAGACGGGCAAACGTTTTCAGACCGGATCTGGACGAACAAACAGAAGCTGGTCAATGAATTGAACACCACCATGGTACAGAACATAATTACCGGGGCTGATCCGCAGAAGACGATTGATGCCCTGGCACGGAAGATGAATGTATCAAAACAGAACGCGGGCCGCTTGGTTATGACAGAACAGGCGGCTTTTTCCAATGCAGCGCAAAAGGATTGTTTTGCAGAACTTGGGGTGGAACAGTTTGAAATATTGGAAACATTAGATAGTTTTACATGCAGCCTTTGTGGTTCTATGGACGGGCAGCATTTCCCTATGAGTCAGTATGAAATTGGTGTGACAGCTCCGCCGTTCCATCCGAACTGCCGTGGGTGTACCTGCCCATACTTTGAAGATGATTTTGGAGTGCCGGGAGAACGTGCAGCGCGTGGTGAAGATGGAAAAGCATATTATGTACCAGGCAATATGACATATGAAGAGTGGAAATCCTCTTTTGCAGATGGTAACAATGCAGCGAAAGACCGGTTGGGGATTATCACAAACAATAATAAAAGCAACCCGAACTATTATGATTTTAAGGGTAAAAATGTGGATACGGTCGAGTCGGAAATCTGCAAGTTCGACCATGAGGTTGGAGTTATATTTGACAATGGGAAAGCGGTAAATTGCCAGTTGGGAAATGAGGATACTATAGAATTTACGAAGTATCAGCTTAAAATGATGAAAGGAAAAGATGTTACTCATAATCATCCATTGAGTACGCCGCCGTCCCCAGAAGATCTGTATCTGCTGGTAAATTATAAAGTCAAAAGTTTCAGAACCTGTGGGGAAAACGGTACATATGTGTTAGAATATAATGAACAGGTAGAAAAACTTCCAGATTTCAAGACATTTAGTGATACATATGACGAAATTATATATGAATTACAAGATAAATATTATGATGAAGTGAAACATGGAATGAAACAAGAGGATGCGATCATATTACTTGGAGAGGCTGCTTGGGAAAGATTGTATGAACTATATAATGTCAAACCTAGATTTGAAAGGCGGTAATTGTCATGAGCAAATATAAACCATATGAAATAGATAGATATAAGCTGAATCTGTTTTGCGTATGTTTGAACTGCAGTAAATACAGAGGCTCAAGAAACGATTTTTCAAAATATTGTGATGCTTATCCCAAAAATCTTCCATCTGAAATTTGGAATGGAAAAAATGTAAAATGTCCGCATTTTGAAGAAAAGCAGGGGTGATAGTATGGTGAAACTTATAAAAACATTAGATGTTCAAAACGCATCATTGAATGTGATCACAGCTGGCAGACGGTTGCCACTTGCACAATTTACCGGGAAAATCGAAATTACAGAACACCAGAGTATGACACCTGTTCTTGGTAGAAGGTGTAAAGGAGAAAAGAAAATCTATGCATCATTCATTTTATGTCAGAATATTGAATATCAGACAGATGATGAGTTTAATGCAGGAAAAGTATATGAAGCAGTTGGAGATGTGCAGGGGGAGCAGTCTTGTGAAAGACTGATTTTCTCAGGACTTCGTTTTGAAGATATAGATCCGTTGAAAGGAACTGTGACACTTGAAGTGACAGATCTGGAACTGATCCGGAAAATGATAGAAATGTAAAATTGAAAGTTACCACCAGTCAGAAATGATATGGTGGTATTTTCATACCCAAAATCAATAATAACAGGGCAACCGGAAATCTATGAACCGAACAGCGCAGAGGTGACGCTAAGTAAGTTTCTCCGGCAGTCCTGTTTTTATATTGTCCGAAAGCCTTATGACATGAAAACTGCCGGCAGAAACCCGTATCAGGGAAATATTGATAAGCGTGGCTGCAAATAAAGCCAGAAAGGAAGTAACCCATGAAGTTAGAAGAATTGTTAGGAGAAGAACTGTATAAACAGGTCAAAGAGAAAATTGATGCGGCAAATGCGAATGAATCGGACAAGTTAAAGCATATCAGGTATGCAGATCTGTCAGAGGGCGAGTATGTCAGCAAAGGCAAGTATGATACCGCCGTGGCAGAAAAAGAGAATCTTGCCGGTCAGATCAAAACGCTTAATACTACGATCGGAGATCTGAAAAAGAACAATGCAGACAATGAGACATTACAGAACACCATTGCGGATCTGCAGACGAAGTTAAAAGATCAGCAGACAGCCAATGAGAAGATCTCAAAGACCTATGCGCTGAAAGAATCCCTCACAAAACAGGGAGTGCTTGATCCGGACTATCTGATCTACAAAGCAGGTGGGCTTGATAAGTTTATGTTTGACAAAGAGGGCAAGCCGGTCGGTGTAGAGGAAGCGGTAAAGCCATATAAGGAAGATAAAGCGATGGTACATTTGTTCAAACAGGAGCAGAAACCGCCGTATCATCCGCAGGGTGGCACAGGTGGTACCGGTGCTGTAAATCCATTTGCAAAAGATACCTTCAATCTGACAAAACAGGGTGAACTTTTAAAATCTAATCCGGAACAGGCAAAGGCAATGGCCGCAGCCGCCGGAGTGACAATTTAAGAAAGAGAGGAAAATGATTTATGGCAATTACAAAAATTGCAGATGTGATTGTACCGGAGCTGTTTAACCGGTATGTAATCAACAGAACAATGGAGCTGTCCGCGTTTTTTAAGAGTGGAATCGTGGTAAACAGCCCGGAATTTGACACACTGGCAAGTGAAGCGGCCAGAACACACAATATGCCATTCTTTGAAGATCTGAATGGAGAATCGGAGCCAACACTTGAGGATGTGAAGATGACACCGGCAAAGATCGGTTCTAACAAAGATGTATCCACCACAATTCTTAGACAGAAGATGTGGGCTGCTACAAATCTTTCCGCGGCATTGGCTGGAGTTGATCCAATGAAAGCAATCGGTGATCTGGTAGCTGGTTACTGGGCGAGAGATATGCAGAAAGAGTTGATCGCGATCCTGTCCGGTGTGTTTGGAACCACTACCGCAGGAGATAGTGGAACACCGGCGGCAGAGACCAGAATGGCGGATCATATCCTTGATCTGACTATTGGAAAGACGGATGCCGCAAAGCAGATCAGTGCATCTGCATTTATCGATGCGTGCCAGCTTCTTGGTGATGCACAGGCGCAGTTATCCGGCGTAGCAATGCACTCTGCGACCAAGTCTTATCTGAAAAAACTGAACCTGATTGAGACCGAGCGTGATTCTACAGATGTTGAGTTTGACACCTACCAGGGCAGACGTGTGACCGTGGATGATGGTTGCCCGGTGGATGCTAAAAATGGTGTGTATACCACATATCTGTTTGGAAATGGAGCAATCGCATATGGAAATGGTTCTCCGGTCGGTCATGTAGCAACAGAGGTTGATCGCGACAAACAGACCGGTGGTGGTATTGATTATCTGATTAACCGTAGGGCGTTTATCCTGCATCCGAGAGGAATCGCATACACCGGAGCGAAACGTGAGCATGTGGAGACTCCGACGCGAGCAGAACTTGCAATGGCAGAGAACTGGAAGCCGGTATACGAGCCGAAGCAGCTTAGAATCGTGGCTATCAAACACAAGATCGGGTAGCCTATGGAGCTGGTAAAGTTAAAGGCACTTCTTGGAATTGAGGATGATTCCAAGGATGTGATTCTTGAATTTGTCATTGCGGACGTAGAGGAAATCATAAAGAATTATTGTCATGTGGAGGAAATGCCGGAAGGTCTGGTGAACACCGGATACCGCATGGCGATGGATCTGTACCGGAATGAGAATATTGGAAGCGAGACGGCAGCAGTTGGAGCGGTTTCTTCCATTTCTGAGGGAGATACCTCTACATCTTTCCAGCAGTATGTAGATGCTAATTTCAAAGACACAGTGCTGAAAAATTATAAGTCCTCATTAAACAGATACAGGAAGGTGGCGTGGAAATGATCGCGGATGCAATCAAGCAGGCACAGGCACTTGCAAGGAAAGTCCAGGAAGCCACATATGATGGCAGATGTACGGTTATGGAGCATCAGAAATTGAAAGATCCAAAAACCAGAATTACAACAGAAAAAGATGTGGTGGTATTGGAAGATGAACCATGCCGCTTATCATATTCCAGTGTCAGTGCAGTGGATCAGACGGAATCAGCAGCAAAGACGGCACAGGTCACAAAGCTGTTTTTATCTCCGGACGTGCAGATCAAGCCGGGAGCAAAGATTACAGTAACACAGGCTGGTGTGACAAAAAACTATAAATGCGGCGGTGTGGCAGCAGTATATTCGACGCATCAGGAGATTGTGTTGCAATTATCAGAGAGGTATGCATGATGGGAATGGGAAGCGTGGATATGCGGGAGTTGGTAAAGCTACAGGAGAATCTTAAAAAACTGGAGGATGAAGCAAAACGGCAGCAGTTTTGTGAAGCAAGTGCGAAGAAACTTGCTGCCAGATTACTTACATATGTTATTAAACGTACTCCAGTTGGAAATTATTCTTATGAGGTCACTGCAACAGCAAAGCGTGACGGTAAAAAGCATAAAAAAGGTGAGCAGTATACTAAAAGGATAAATCCATCGGGAAGAAAAGGCGGTGTTTTACGCCGTGGGTGGATTTCAAAAACACCAGAAGAGGCTGCGAAAGGCGGAAGAGTTTCTATGGATGAAATACTTGCATATGTAAATGGAATACAGGTGAAAAAGTCTGGAAAGCAATACATAATTGAAATTAAGAATCCGATAGAATATGCAAGTTATGTTGAATACGGACATGTACAAACTCCAGGAAGATATGTTCCTGCCTTGGGAAAACGATTAAAGAAAGCATGGGTTCCGGGAAAACTTATGATGACAAAATCGGAAAATGATGTAAAGAGAATTGCTCCAAAACAGTTAGAAGCAGAATTTTATGAATTTTTGAAAGGGGCATTCAATGATTAACAACGTGATAGCCGGGATAGCAATTGCCCTGAACCAAGAGTTTGGGGATGATTACGAAATTTATACAGAGGAAATAAAGCAGGACTTGAAAGAGCCTTGCTTTTTTATTACCCTCTTAAATCCATCCAAGACAGATTTCCCATCCAAACGGTATTTGATGGACAATCCATTTTGTATACAGTATTTCCCGGAATCGGAGGACAATCCGAATAGTGAATGCCGCGATGTAGCTGATCGTATGTTATGGGCGTTGGAGAATATTACGCCTTTGGATGCAGACAGGCCGGTACGAGGGACGGACATGCATCATGAGATTACAGACGGAGTGCTGAATTTCTTTGTAAATTACAATTATTTCGTCCGCAAGGTAGAGACTCCGGCTCCCCTTATGGAAACCATTACAACGATATTACATTTGAAAGGATAGGTGAACAATATGGGCGATACAAAGCCAGAAGTAAAACCGCAGGCATCTGCGGATGTATTTACAAAGCAGCAGCTGGCAGAATCCAAACGCTATAAGAAAAAGCGGGATCTGCTGGAAGCGTTGCTGGAAGATGGAAAAACATATACGATTGCGCAGGTGGATAAGATCACCGGTGATTATCTGAGAAAGGAAGTGAAGTAAATGCCGTTTGGAGGAGGAACATGGATAACCCAGAACAAAGTGCTTCCGGGCGCGTATATCAATGTCGTAAGTGCGGGGATTGCATCTGCGGCATTGTCTGACCGTGGTATTGCCACAATGCCGCTGGAACTTGACTGGGGACCGGATGATACGGTTTTTAAGGTTACTACAGCGGATATGCAGAAGTATTCGAAAAAGATATTCGGATATAGTTATACCGACGATAAGATGAAAGGACTGCGAGATCTGTTTGCTGGCGGAACCTTGGTGCTGTATGCATACCGGTTAAACGGCGGCGGGACAAAAGCGTCCAATGATTATGCTACAGCTAAGCACACGGGGACACGCGGCAATGCGATCAGGATCTCCATAGCAAAGGACGTGGATGATCCAGAGTCGTGGAATGTAACTACATATCTTGATACGTCCAGAATTGAAGTACAGAATGTAAAAAAAGCGGCTGATCTGAAAGATAATGACTTTGTGACATTTAAAACAGATACGTTGGAACTTGCAGCAGTTGCATCGGCAGCACTGTCTGGTGGAACGAATGGTGTCGTCAATGGCGATGCGCATGCGGAGTATCTGGCAAAGGCAGAAGCCTACGGATTTAATACGATGGGCGTTGTGGTTACAGATGAGGTGACCAAGAGGCTGTATGTGGCATATGTAAAGCGTATGCGTGATGAAGTTGGTAAGAAGTTTCAGCTTGTGCTTTACAAGTCGGATGCTGACTATATGGGAGTTATTTCCACACCGAATAAAACGACGGACGAGGGCTGGCCGGAAGCATCCGCTGTATATTGGCTTACCGGGGTGGAATGCTCCACTGCGGTGAATAAGTCCTGCGAGGGCAGAGTGTACGATGGTGAATTTTCCATTGAGCCAATTGACAATGATCTGGAAGATTATATCAAAAAGGGACAGCTTGTGTTTGATAGAAATGATGATGAAATTGAGATTCTAAGTGATATCAATACACACATAACCATCACGGAAGATTGCAACGAATTTTTTTGCGACAATCAGACAATCAGGGTTGTAGACCAGCTTGCAAATGATGATGCACTGCTCTTTAAGACACGGTTCCGTGGGAAGTTCCCAAATGATGATCCAGGGCGGAACAGCTTGAAAAGTGGGCTGTGCGAGATCCGTGAAAAATTACAGAATTTGCGGGCTATTGAGAATTTCAAGCGGGATAATGTCACCGTGGAACAGGGAGAATCAAAGAAATCGGTAGTCGTTAATAATACGGTTGAAGTTGTAAATGCCATGAGTATTATGTACATGACTACAGTAGTGAAATAAGGGGGTGAAGTATAAATGAATAATGTGATGCTTGCAAAGGATTCTATCTCTGCAGCTCTTGCAGAGTGCTACGTGACAATTGGTGAACGTAGATACAATCTGATGACCGCAATCAAGCTTGAAGCGAATTTCAAGAAGAACAAGGCAAAGGTTCCAACTCTTGGCAAGACAGGAAAGGGAAATAAGTCGGTATCATGGGAAGGAACCGGATCTTGTACAATACATTATAATACGAGCATTTTCCGTAAAATGATGCTTGATTTTAAAAACACTGGTGAGGATGTCTATTTCGAAATTCAGATCACGAATGATGATCCATCCAGTGCTGCAGGATCTCAGACAATCACTCTTTTACAGTGCAACATTGACAGTGGAGTGCTTGCGAAATTTGATGCATCTTCTGACTCATATCTGGACGAGGATGTTAGCTTCACATTTGATGATTTTGATATGCCGAAAGAGTTTCAAGAAATTATTGGACTTGCAGCGTAATATTGCCCCTTATGTGTCTGGCATGAGGGGATTTTTTATAGGAAGAAAGGAGACAATGTATGTCAAATTTAAGCAGATTTTTAGCAAAAAACAAAATTAAAAGAGAGAACGGGAAGTATGCACCATCGAAAGCTTTTGTGGACGAAAATGGCAATCCTTTGGAGTTTGAGTTTCGTCCGATTACATCAAAGCGAAATGAAACAATGCGTGAGGGCCATACAAAAGATGTTCCGGTAGTTGGAAAGCCGAATATGTTCCGTCCAAAATTGGATACAACGGCATATATCAATGATCTGATCGCAGAGAGCATTGTTGAACCGGATCTTTACAATAAGGAACTACAGGATTCTTATGGAGTGAAGACACCGGGAGAACTTCTGTATGCCATGATCGACAACCCGGGAGAATACCAGGACCTTTCTGCATGGGTTCAGAAGTTCCAGGGATTTGATACTTTAGAGGATAAGACAGAGCAGGCAAAAAACTAATTGAGGAAGGGGATGCGGAAGCAAACTATGCATATTATGCATTGCACAAGCTCCACATTCTCCCTTCCCAATGGGTTGCTTTAGAAGAGGAGGAAAAGGCTTTTATTATTGCCTGTATAGATATAAGAATTGAAGCGGAAAAGGAAGAGGCAAAGAAAATAGCGAAGGAAGCAGAAGGGCGGTGATGATATGGCTACAATTACAACGGGAATACAGTTGGCAGACAATTTTAGCGCCCCTCTTATGCATATCATCAGTTCTGTGAATATGGCAATTTCTTCGATTTATGATATGGATCAGGCAATGAATGCTGGTGTGAATACGGCATCTTTGGAAGCTGCCCGGAATGAAATTGCACAGGCAACTGTAGCTGCGGAAGAATTCAATCAAACAATGCAACAGGCGAGTAGTCCGATCAATGATAATATTCGAAGGCAGGAACAATTTAATCAGTCATTACAAAACGGTGCAAGTGAATCATCGAATTTAGTTTCGGCAATTAAACGAATGGCAGGGGCGTACCTGAGTATTCAGACGGCTGGAAAAATTTTGGAGATGTCGGATGAGATCACACAGACCACTTCCAGATTAAATATGATGAATGACGGATTGCAGAGTACGGCCGATTTGTACAACATGGTTTATGTGGCTGCAAACGATGCCAGAGGATCATTAGGAGATATGGCAAGTGTAGTTGCCCGATTTGGTAATAATGCGAAAGATGCATTTAGTTCCAGTGCAGAAGTTGTCCAGTTCGCAAATTTAGTCCAAAAGCAGATGACAATTGCGGGAGCGTCTACGCAGGAAGCGGCAAATGCAGAATTGCAGTTATCACAGGCGCTGGGCTCTGGTGTACTTCGAGGTGATGAGTTAAACAGTATTTTTGAACAGGCACCGAATCTGATTCAGAATATTGCAGATTATCTTGATGTCCCGATAGGTAAGATTCGAAGTATGGCACAAGATGGGGAACTGTCGGCAGATGTTGTGAAACAAGCAGTATTTGCGGCAACAGATGAGATAAATGCTAATTTTGAATCTATGCCTATGACATGGGGGCAAATGTGGACGGTATTTCAAAATAATGCCACTATGGCATTTCAGCCGGTTTTGCAGAGACTTAATGATTTGGCAAATACAGACGGGTTTCAGGAGTTTGCTACAAATGCAATAAATGATCTTGCAGTAGTAGCAGGTGTGGTACTTGATATATTTGAAGGAATTGGATCAATAGGAACCTTTGTACAAGACAACTGGCAAATTATAGGTCCTGTTGTTTATGGTGTGGTTGCAGCATTAGCGGCTTATGCAACTTATGTTGGCATTACGAACGCAATAGATATGATATCAACAGGAATTAAGATTACAATGTGTGTTGCATCATATGCGCACGCAGCAGCAACAGGAACAGAAGCAAGTGCAACTGCGGCTGCAACCGCGGCACAGTACGGGCTAAATACTGCAATGTTGTCTTGCCCGTTAACATGGATAGTTGTTGGAATTATGGCGTTGATCATTGTGTTGGTTGCGTTATGTAATCATTTTTCAGGAGCTGGACATATTGCCCAAAGTACATTTGGTGCAATTTGCGGAGGAATCAATGTTGTTATCCAGTATTTTAAAAATTGGGGATTATCAGTTGCAGATATTTTTATTGGAATATGGAACGCAGGGGGAGCATGTGCAACCAATGTTGAGATTGCTTTTCACAATGCGATCAGTCATGTGCAGGCACTCTGGTATAACATGCTGTCTACAGCACTTACGGTAGTATCTGGCATTTGTTCGGCATTGAATAAACTTCCTTTTGTAGACTTTGACTATTCTGGAATTACGGGGGCAGCAGATAATTATGCATCAAAGGCGGCTGCAGCTGCCGGGAATACAAAAGATTATGCCAGCGTGCCGGCTGCATTTAGTAAAGGAGTAAAAACATATGACACTTACCAGAAAGGATGGGTCAACGATGCATATACTGCAGGGGCGGCATGGGGAGATGGTGTAACCAGTAAAATAAAGAATACCTTATCTTCAAAGGCTACCAATATTCCAAATGCGAATAATTATCCAAATGCGCTTGCGTCCAGTAACGCAGCAACAGCGGCAAATACAGCAGACACTGCCAAGAATACCGCCAAAACGGCAAATACATTATCTGCATCCAGTGAGGATCTGAAGTATTTAAGAGATATTGCGGATCGTGAGTACGTGAATAAATTTACAACAGCACAGATCAAGGTTGAGATGATCAACCATAACAACGTAAACAATGATATGGATTTAGATGGAATGGCAGAGCATTTGCGTAGCAAAATTGAAGAAGAAATGAACGCAGCAGCGGAAGGAGAGCACTAAAGATGTATGAATTATATATTGATGGGGTTCTTTTTCCGGTGACCCCAGGATCTCTTAACATCAAGATCAATAACAAAAATAAGACTATAACTCTCATAAATGAGGGAGAGGTTAATCTTATTAAGTCTCCGGGATTGTCTGATATTACAATCCCGGAGCTTTTATTGCCAATCCATAAATATCCTTTTTCACAAGAAAAAGCAAAAGTGGGGGCTGCATATTATCTTTCCAAATTAGAAAAATGGAAAAATCAGAAGAAACCAGTCACGCTAAAGTTTAATCGTTACAAAGTATCAGATAAACATCTTATCGAAGATATCATAATGGATGTGACTATTGAAGATTATGAGATCATGGAAGATGCAGATAAATACGGATCAGATGTGTGTGTAAAGCTTAACATGAAAGAATACCGTCACTGGGGAGCAAAGAAACTTGTACCGAAAGACAAAAAGACAAAGTCCGGAAAAAAGAAAACGATTGTTACGGTTAAAAAACAACGGAAGAAAACGAAAGCTATAGCCAAAAGCTACAAGATAAAATCTGGTGACACGCTTATGAAAATTGCGAAGAAACAGATGAACAATGCATCTGCATGTAAGAAACTCTATCAGTTAAACCAGAAAACGATTGAAAATGCAGCTCGTAAGCATGGACGAAAATCATCATCGAATGGTCATTATTTGTATGCTGGAACGGTATTGAAACTTCCGGGAGGTGGTAGCTGATGAAAGATATTGTTGATGTAGCGATTGGAGAGATCGGATACCGGGAGCAGGGAAACAACAGAACAAAATACGGAGAATATACAGGAGCGAATGGTGCTGCATGGTGCCATTCGTTTGTTTCATGGTGTGCGCATGAAGCCGTGGTATCTACTTCCATTGTTCCGAAAACGGCATCCGTAGCTTATGGTATGCAGTGGTATCAAAAGAAAGGACAGTTTAAGTATAAAGGGAAGTACACGCCAAAGAGAGGGGATATTGTTTATTTTAAAACTGGCCGAAGCCATGTGGGTATTGTTGAGAGCGTCAGCGGTGGTCAGTTACATACTATTGAAGGAAATACATCCGATAAGGTAGCGCGGCGGACATATTCTTTGAATAATGCTACAATTACCGGTTATGGCACGCCAAAATATGCAAATACCGGAAATAATTCATCCGGTTTTGGTGAAAAAAAGGATTCCAAGAAAGAATTGCAATATCTGCAGAAAATATTATCGCGTCATGAGGCAAAAGAGGAAACCATAAAAGCCGATGAAGCAGAAACGGGAAAAATACCGAATGGCAATGTAATGATTACTGTAAATAATGGGAAAAAGAAATTTACAGTACCAGTGGAAGATGGAGCAAAGGTTGTATGGGAAAGAGACAGCACACCCGGCAAATTTACTTTTGCAGCAAAAGTTGAAAAAGGATTTTTCATAGGTATGGGAAATGAAGTTCTTGTTACTGTGGACAGCAAGAAGTTTTTCTATGGCTTTGTATTTACAAAAGAAGTCAAGAAGGACGGGATGGCATCGTATACCGTATATGATCAGCTTAGGTATCTGAAAAACAAAGATACAATTGTGTACAAAAAGAAAACAGCAGATGAAGTAATTCGGATTATTGCAAAGCGCTTCCTGTTAAAATGCGGCACACTTGCAAAGACAGGGTGGCGCAGATCAGCGGTTGAGGACAATACGGCATTATTCGATATGATTCAAAACGCGTTGGATGATACTTTAATGGTAAAAGGAAAGACGTATGTTTTTTATGATAATATTGGAAAATTGTGCCTGACTGATGTGGCAAAGATGAAGGTAAATACCTGTCTGGTAGATGCGGAAACAGGAGAAGATTATTCCTACAAAACAACGATTGATACGGATGTGTATAACCAGATCAAGCTGATCTATAAGAAAAAGAAATCCAGTAAGAAGAAAAAAGGAAGTACAAAGACATCAACAAGTCAAAATACTGGAACCAGTTATGGAATTTATCTGGTACGTGACAATAAGAAAATCGCAAAATGGGGAACGTTGCAGTTTACGGATGAGATCAATAGTCCGGATATTGGAAAGCTGAAAGCACAGGCTTTATTGAAATTGTATAGCCATGAGAAGCGTACACTTACCATATCAGGCGTGATTGGAAACAGTAAAGTGCGTGGAGGATCGCTTGTGCCAGTCATACTTGATTTGGGAGATCTGAAAATTGCAAATTATATGCTGGTAGAGAAAGTGACACACACATTTAAAAATCGTGAATATACGATGGACCTGGTAGTGTCTGGAGGTGATTTTAGTGAGTAGCGGAAATCTGGTGCAGTTAATCAAGAAGATTGCAATGGATGCGGTACGGGCTGCAAAGATGTGTGATTATGTGACCGGTGTGGTTACCAGCGAAGATCCTCTGAAAGTGAAAATTACAAACTCTTTTGAAATTGGGGAAGAATTTTTAATGGTGCCACAAAGTATGACGGATCATGAGGTTGAAGTAACAATCAAAAAAGAGTATGGATGGAAAACGAAGAACCGATCGGGCGGAACTGGTGATGACATTGTGTTGGAAAATGTAAAGATTATGATTCACAATGCCTTAAAAGCCGGAGATGAAGTGTTGATGATGCGCAAAAGCGGTGGTCAGGAGTTTGTGGTAATAGACAAGGTGGTGAAGGAATGATTCCGACAAATTATGATGATGACGATGAAGAGGATGATATGACCGGCTTTGAAGTGGAAAATGACCCGTCTCTTACATATGCAATGCAGATAGGAACCATTGAGAATGAGCCAAGCATTTTTCTTGGCAAAGCAGACGGAGAAGAGGCAAACCGACAGGCAATATTGAAAATCTTGAACACAGAACGATATAAAAATGTAATTTATTCATGGGATTATGGAGTGGAGCTTCAGGATCTGAGGGGAAAGTCTCTATCTTATGTTATGTCAGAAGTGCCAAATCGGATTACGGATGCAATTACTGCAGATGATCGTTTTGAATCTTGTGAAGATTTTGAGATGGAACCGGTGGGAAAGAAAGCTCTGCACGTTACGTTCTCTGTAATTACGGCAGAAGGTGATAAAGTAAGTGGATTGGAAACGGAGGTGGAATATTAGTGTTTGAAAACAAAGACTTCGACTCTATCATGGAAGAAATGCTTGCATCCGTAAGCGATAAGCTGGACAAGCGCGAGGGATCGATAATTTATGATGCAATAGCACCGATTGCCATGGAATTGGCGCAGACGTATATCGATATGGATATGATTGTGAATGAGGTATATGCAGATACAGCATCCTATTATTATTTGATCAAGCGTGCAGCTGAAAACGGAGTATATCCCAAAGAAGAGACCAATGCGGTATGCAAGATGGTTGTTAGTCCGTCCGATACAGCCATAGCGATCGGGGACCGGTTTAACCTTGGTGATCTGAACTATGAGGTAACATCTGTAATGGATGCAGCAACCGGAGAGTATCAGGTAACATGTGAGACTGCCGGTATTGTTGGAAATCAGCAGTTGGGATCATTGCTTACGATTGAAACAAAGAATGATCTGAATGATATGGAAACAGCGGAATTGACCGAAGTCTTGATTCCCGGCGAGGATGAGGAAGATGTGGAAGATTTCCGTGAACGTTATTACGAGGGATTTTCCAATACAGGATTCTGCGGCAATAATCCGGATTATAAGGAGCGTATATCGGCCATTGATGGAGTTGGTGCATGCAAAGTTATCCGGATGTGGGAAAAAGGATATGATCCAGTAAAGTTTATTCCTGTTGCTGCAGTTACGGAGTGGATTGGAAAGCAGTCTGCGGAAACCGTTGGGGCGGAAGTATTTGCATGGCTGAAAGCGGTACATGATGTAGCAAAGGACAAATTACTGACAGTGGGTGGCACGGTTCGGGTGTATATCATATCATCGGAATACAAAGCACCATCCGCTACGTTGGTACAAAAAGTGCAGAATGATGTTGACCCGGATGATAAGACCGGGGAGGGATATGGACTGGCACCTATCGGACATGTGGTAAAGGTTATGGGAGTGAAAGAAGTTCCCGTTGCTGTGACAGTTACTGCGGTTTATAAGAACGGATATACTTTTGAATCCTTGAAATCCGATATGCAGTTGGCAATAGATGGGTATTTTACAGAACTTTCTGCCGATTGGAGTAATGAAGATAACCTGGTGGTGCGTAAGAGCCAGATTGAATCCCGGTTGCTTCTGATTGATGGGATATTGGATATTACAGATGTGAAACTGAATGGTGCATCTGAAAATGTAACATTGGATGAAGATGCAATTCCGGTAAGGGGTGATGTAAGTGGCTAAAAAAATGATTGATTATCTGCCACCGTTTATGCAACAGTTTGAAGAAATGAAGCAATTGATGCAGAGCGAGGATAAGCAGGTGGCGGCTCTTAACATGGATACTACTAAAATATTACGAAATGCATTCATAGAGACTTCAGATGCAGAAGGCATCGAGCGGTTCGAAAGAATCTTACATATCATTCCAGGTGCTGGTGAAAATTTAGAACTCCGTCGGTCGCGTGTGTCAATGCGGTGGAATGAACGGATACCGTATACGCATCCGACACTTGTAAAATGTTTAAATGCCAGCCTAGGAGAAAACAATTATGATCTGTATTCAGATGAGGAGCATTATTACATACTCGTGCATCTGAAATTGAATGTAGCGGATCGTGTCGGAGTTGTTGAAGAACTGATCCGGCGTATGTCACCAGAGGATATATGCTACAAAGTTCTTCTTATTTATAATACGCATGCAGTTTTACACAAATTTACGCATGCACAGTTACATAACTATACACATAGACAGCTGAGAGAGGAGGTTCTGCCATGACAAAGACAAAGTATTATGATCTGCAGATGGATGATCCGCAGGATGATTATGATGTGGAAGTCGTGAATGCTAATCTGAAAAAGATTGATGAGCAGATGAAAACAAGAGAAAATGCAACGGATGCATTACAGGAGCCGGAGTTTACAGTGGCGGAAAAAAGAGAAAACATTGCATCCAAGGAAAAAATGCCGAAGATCTTGGGGAAGATTGCTAAATTCTTTACGGATTTAAAGACGGTCGCATTTTCCGGGAAATATAGTGATCTGGATGGCAAGCCAGCAATAGTGAACAATAACACTGCAACAGAAGCCGGAAGTGCCCTCGATGCACGACAGGCAAATCCGACCATCGAGGGAACCATGGCAAATCAGATATCGCAATTAAACAGTGATTTGAGTGCTAATCCAATTTCCAAGTATTTTAAGGTTTCGTTTAATGTCGAAAATGACAGCATTAAAAATAGAATTTTTTCGTTACAAGATTCTGGATTCAAGTGCGGTGTATTTTGTTCAAACAATTCATGCAAAGATAATCCACAAACTATATCTTGGTATAATATATTTTGGTTCGGAATGTCCTCGGAAGCTGTAATAATAGCAGGAGCTACATGGGAACAATTTTTATATTATGGAACATGTAACAATGCAGAAGAATTTCGTGATAAAGATATAATCTGGAAAAAACTATCAACAAATTAAATATCATGCAAAATAAAATTGCCCTCCCAAACAGTAACATAAGCTATAAAGTTTCGTGGACTTATCAAGAAACCTGATGCAAAATTTACCTTACTTGGCGTACCGTTCCAAGCAAATATAGTTAAAACGTAATCGCCAACATTCTGTAATTTTGTGTTTTTACTAATGGTGTTCCAATAATCTGTTGCAATTTCTCCGATATTATAAATTCCAACCCCTCCGGATATATCTGTATCGGATGTCCAAAACCTAATATATTTTCGGGGAATAAAATTTGTGACGTCATTTAAGTCAGACAAATCACTGTTTAATATAAAACCATGAAAAGAAAGGACTAAAATTATGAAATTAAAAACGTTAAAAGGCATGTATGATATTGTAAATGCCAATCACAAAGAAGGAAACCTACATATTATAATCAATGATGAAACCTGTGAGAATTTACAGACGATCTTTTCGGATAAAGAAAGTCTTGCCCGGTTAGAAATTTATACGGACGAGGATGTACTTACATCTGTGATCCCGGGTTATGTTGTTTTGGAGAAAATTGAATTACAGGGGGATACAAAAACGGTAATCCTCGGAAAAGAAGCTGATTATACGGAAAAGCGTATTACGGAAGTATCTGTGAGACTGGCAGAGAATGCGGCAAAAACAGAAGCAAACACAGATAGCATCGAAAAGCAGAGAGCAGATCTTGACTATATGGCAATGCAGATGGAGGTAAGTTTAGATGAGTAAGAATTATAACAAGGTAAAAGAATATTACGATCGCGGATATTGGAGCAAAGCGCGTGTGCAAAATGCAGTTGGAAAGTGGATCACGGAAGAGGAGTACAAAGAAATTACCGGTGAGAAATATGCCCCAAAATAATTGCTTTGTCCTATAATGGAAAGAAAACCATATAGGATAGGAGATTGCAATGGAAGAAAAGTTTCGTACCGAATTGCTGGCAATACTGGATAAGAAGATGGATAAAGAGCAGATCAATGAAGTGGATATCGCATTGACTGCTCTTTTTTGTAAATATGAAGTAGTGGAGCAGTGTACGGATTTAGTGCCGGTTAATGAGCAGGGAAACGAGAAGATCCTCAAAACTTATATAGCATCTATGCGCTTGGAAGGGCACTCTGATCGTACACTGGAACAATACAGGGATGCGGTTGTGAAACTTCTCGAAGATATTCCAAAAGATTTTGCGGAAATCCGAACAAATGACATTCGTTTTCATCTTGCTAAGTATCAGAGTACGCACAAAGTGAGCTCCGTAACGGTAGATAATAAGCGGCGATTTCTATCTACGTTCTTTGCATGGTTGACAGCAGAAGAGATTATTTCTAAGAATCCAATGTTGCGAATCAAGCGCATCAAACAGAAAAAAGTAGATAAGAAGCCATTTTCTGCTGCGGAAATGGAGAAAATCCGGGACTGCCTGAAGACTTCGAGAGAAAAGGCACTGGTGGAGTTTATGCTTTCCACAGGTTGTCGTGTTTCAGAAGTGGCTCATTTACGCATGGAAAATATAGATTTCCGAACAGGAGAGTGCACAGTACTGGGAAAGGGGAATAAAGAACGTACCGTATATATAAGTGATAATGCAATGTATTATTTACAACGCTATTTGGCAGAACGAAGTTGGAATGCATCTTCCCCGTTATTTTTAAATAAAAGAGGGACAGGGATGTCAAAGTGCAGCATCGAGCATTTGGTTCGCCAGATTGGAAGAAGAGCTGGTGTAGAAAAGGTACATCCGCACCGTTTTCGCCGGACAATGGCAACAAATGCAGCAAAAAGGGGACTTCCAATACAATATATACAGGCAATTTTAGGACATAGCAAAATAGACACCACGATGATCTACTGCAGTGTAAGCAAAGAATCGGTAAAAGAGGCGTATTTTAAAGTGGCATAAAAATCAAACAGTGATTTGCTTCAAAAAGATCATATAGACAGTTCTAGTACCACTACATTTTCTGAATTCTTCATGAATCAAAATGCGATATTTTTTGTTTTTGCAAGTGACGGAAACAATACCGTCAATAAAGAAATTTTTGGTTGCAACAATGACAATTATAACAATGGTTTTGGGGCTGTCATTTTATCGGTGAAGATGTCAATGTGGCGAGGATTTGCATTGGCTATTCCGATAAGAAATTGGGGTATCGGTTGTTATATTGGGCAGGTCGAAAACGATTCTGAATTTAAGTGGAGTAAAATATTAACTGATTAAAAGCAAAATTTAAAAAAGCGATTTATCCATCAATAGCTCCCCATTATTGAATTCCATAATATGACCATTATATGTAATAACTGTATTAATACCGTACTCCCAGCCAATACGAATATATCCGTTTGCAAATTCAATAACATCATTTTCCGTTTGCTGGATTTTGGGGGTTCTTTTCAAATCACTGTTTAAAGAAAAGTTACAATTATAGTTTGTTTGGACTGGAAAATTGGTACAAACACAGCCCGAACGGGCGTTATACTTAAAGAATAATAAAGAATGGAGGATACATAAATGAACAAAGCAAATTTGGCATGGGGAGCAGTCGTAGCAGTATTGACGGCGATATTCGGAAGATATTGGTTTTTATTTGCCGGATTCTTGATTTTTAATGTACTTGATTATGCATCAGGCACATACAGAGATTGGGTAAAAGGAAAGTTATCAAGTGCAACAGGAGCAAAAGGAATTGTAAAAAAAGTGTGGTACTGGGTTGTAATCGGAATTGCATTTTACGTATCATATGCTTTTTCACAGCTGGGAGATATTGTTGGATATAACCTGGAATGGCTTATGTGGATCGGATGGTTTACTTTAGCATGCTATATGGTAAATGAATTAAGAAGTCTGATTGAAAATCTTGTAGAAATAGGTGTAAATGTGCCAGCGATACTGGTAAAAGGATTAGACATAACAGAAAAGCTTATAAAAGAGAAAGAATCGTCACTGACAGGAGATGAAGAAAATGGTAATTAATGTACATGCCGGACATAATCCGGACGGAAAGATTGCGTGTGGAGCGTGTGGACTGATCAAAGAGTCCACGGAGGCGCGTAAAGTTAAGAAAGAAGTGATCAAGCTGCTCCGGGCAAAGGGACATACCGTGTATGATTGCACCTGCGCGAATGGCAAAAGCCAGACGGACGTACTCAAGCAGATTGTGACAAAGTGCAACAAGCACAAGGTAGATCTGGATATCTCCATCCATTTTAATTGTGGAGTTGGAGATAAGAAAGGGAATGGCCAGACTACAGGAACAGAGGTGTATGTATACAGTACCAAAAGCGCTGCTTATCCGGTGGCAGAGAGAATTGACAAGGCGATTGCAGCTCTCGGCTTCCGGAACCGTGGGGTTAAGGTACGCACAAATCTGTATGTGCTGCATCGGACAAACTCCCCGGCACTTCTGATCGAATGTTGTTTTGTAGATGACAAAGACGATGTGAAATTGTATGATGCCAAGAAGATGGCACAGGCAATTGTTACGGGAATTTTGTCGAATGTAAAAAAATAATAATTTACTATAGGGTATTGCAATACAGACCACCGTACTGACTTATAATAAAAGATGCCATCTTAGCATTTGGTGTTGAAATGGAAATCGGATATTGCAGTCTTTTTTCATAATTCCACATAGCTTATTTCACTCCTTCCCATGGCATTGGACCGTCATTCCAGTCCCAGTCCTCCAGCGGCTGGCTGCCAAATGCGGACAACGGTTCGAAACGTTCCTCGTATGTCTTTTTAGCTGAATTGTATAATTCGTTGCACTGATTGTAATAAGAGAGTGCCTGTGCGTCATCCGGATGGGTGTCCAGATAAAGAAGCATATCATAGGCACAAAAGCCCAGTGCCATAACCCAGCGGTACAATTCCGACCGGTTCATTGGCTGAGAAGATGGTCTTGTCATCGCCGCCGCCCTCCCTGCATTATATTCATATTGCATTTTCCGGTAAATGGTTTATCCAGTTCCGGAAAAATTGTGCCTGCGGCAAGCCCGCGCATGGGATCGTAGGTTTTGCCGAATGTCTGCCAGGGAACGTAGCACATGCCAGGTACCTGATGGCTGCCATTGTCTGTTTCCGGCATAGTATTAATAGTTGCATTCATGGATTTCTTTTTCCTTTCTGATCAGCATATACTGTATGATATGTTTCGTTTGCGTTATGTGTGTATTTGTTATATAATAAAACACATGACAGAATAAGGAGAGAAACGCGATGAGTAAAGTAAGAACAAGATTTGCACCAAGTCCGACAGGAAGAATGCATGTGGGAAATCTTCGTACGGCATTGTATGCATACCTCGTAGCAAAGCATGAGGGCGGAGATTTCATCTTAAGAATAGAAGATACCGATCAGGAGCGTTATGTGGAAGGCGCTGTAGATATTATTTACCGCACCCTGCAGAAAACAGGCCTGATCCATGACGAGGGACCGGACAAGGATGGCGGCTGTGGACCATATGTACAGAGTGAGCGTCAGGCACAGGGCATTTATTTAAAATACGCCAAAGAGCTGATCGATAAAGGCGAGGCCTATTATTGTTTCTGTGACAAGGAACGCTTAGAGGGACTCAAAAAAGTAGTTGCAGGAAAAGAAATTCATGTATATGACAAGCACTGTCTGCATCTTTCCAAGGAAGAAGTAGAAGAAAAACTTGCCGCAGGCGTACCGTATGTCATCCGCCAGAATAACCCGACGGAGGGAACGACAACGTTCGAGGATGAGATTTACGGGGATATTACCGTTGACAATGCGGAGCTGGACGATATGATTCTGATCAAGTCCGATGGATATCCGACTTACAATTTTGCAAATGTGGTAGACGATCATCTGATGGGAATTACCCATGTTGTCCGTGGAAACGAGTATCTTTCCTCTTCCCCGAAGTACAATCGTCTGTATGAGGCATTTGGCTGGGAAGTACCGGTATATATCCATTGTCCGCTGATTACGGATGAAAATCATCAGAAGCTGTCAAAACGATGCGGACATTCTTCGTTTGAAGATCTGGTAGAGCAGGGATTTCTGACAGAGGCGATCGTGAACTTTGTTGCATTGCTTGGATGGAGCCCGGCAGATAACCAGGAGATCATGACACTCGAAGAACTGGTAGAAAAGTTTGATTACCATCATATGAATAAATCACCGGCAGTCTTTGACTATACCAAGTTAAAATGGATGAACGGGGAATACATCAAAAAAATGGACTTTGACAAGTTCTACGAGATGGCACTTCCGTATATCAAAGAAGTGATCACCAGAGATTATGATCTGAAGAAGATTGCACATATGGTACAGACCCGTATCGAGATCTTCCCGGATATCAGGGATCACATTGATTTCTTTGAGGAACTTCCGGAATATGATGTGGCAATGTACACGCACAAGAAAATGAAGACAAATGCACAGACTTCTCTTGAAGTGTTGCAGGAGATCCTTCCGGTCTTAGAGGCTCAGGAAGATTACAGCAACGATGCATTGTATCAGACACTTCTTAAGTATGTAGAGCAGAAAGGCTGCAAGAACGGATATGTTATGTGGCCGATCCGTACGGCAGTATCCGGCAAGCAGATGACACCGGGCGGTGCCACCGAGCTTATGGAGGTTCTTGGAAAAGAAGAGTCCCTTGCCCGTATCCGTAAAGGAATCGAGCTCCTTTCTCAGGCACAGTAGAACATTCTCACGGGAGAACGAATGAACTATAATAAATCCCAGCAGCAGGCCATCCGCCATAAGGATGGCCCGATGCTTGTTCTGGCAGGTCCCGGTTCCGGGAAAACTGCGGTAATTACCCAAAGAACGAAACAGTTAATTGAATATGAGAACATAGATCCGTCCAATATTCTTGTGATTACATTTACGCGAGCGGCGGCACAGGAGATGAAGCAGCGTTTTCTTGCAGCGACAGGAGAAGAGAGAACGAAAGTGACCTTCGGTACGTTCCACGCCATATTTTTCATGGTGCTGAAGCTGGCGTATCATTTTGATTCCGGAAATATTATATCGGAGGAGCAGCGATATCAGTTTATGCGGGAGATTCTGTCTTATCATCATCTGGAATACCGGGATGAAGGGGAATTTATCGGGGATGTTTTAACGGAGATCAGCCGTGTGAAAAATGAGCAGATTCCGCTGGAACATTTTTATTCTTCCAGCTGTGGGGAGGAGGTTTTCCGGAAGATTTACCGGGAATATGATGAGCGGCTCAAAAGGAACCGCCTGATTGATTTTGATGATATGCTGACATACACATATGAGTTGTTTTCCCAGCGGAAGGATATTCTTTCGGCATGGCAGAAAAAGTACCGTTATATTCTGATTGATGAGTTTCAGGATATCAATCTGATCCAGTGGAAGATCATGTGTATGCTTGCCGCACCGGAAAATAATCTCTTTGTAGTGGGAGATGATGATCAGTCCATCTATCGGTTCCGCGGTTCGAAGCCGGAAATTATGCTGGGATTTCAAAAGATATACCCGCAGGCAAAGATTGTGAATCTTGAAGTAAATTACCGGTGTGAGCCGCCGATTGTGGAGGCAGCTATGCGCCTGATCGCACACAATGAAGAACGTTTTCCGAAAAAGATCCGTGCCGGAAAATCCGGGAAACAGAAGGTGCGTTTTCAGTACTTTGAGGACTGCTATAAAGAGAATGCATTTTTGGCAGAAGATATCCGGCAGACTGTGCAAAATGGGGTTCCGCTTTCGGAAATCGCAGTACTGTTTCGGACAAACATGCAGCCGCGTGCCCTGATGGAATATATGGTTTCTGCCAATCTGGCATTTCAGACGAAAGACCGGATTCCGGATATCTATGAGCACTGGATTGCCCGTGATTTTTTCACTTATATCCGCATCGCACAGGGAAGTGACAGCAGGGCCGATTTCCTTTCTATTATGAACCGGCCGAAGCGGTATATCGGCAGGGACAGCCTGCCCGATGAAACGGTATGTTTTGATGAGTGGATGAAATTATATGAGGAGCAGCCGTGGATCGCGGAGCGGATCGAAAAGCTGTGGTATGATCTGAAACATTTATCCCGTCTGAGCCCTTATGCGGCAATCAACTATATCCGGCGGGGAATCGGGTACGATGATTATCTGGCAGAGTATGCCGAATACCGGAATGCGAATAAAGAAGATTTTTATGAAGTGGCAGATGAAATCCTTGCGAGTGCCAAAGGGTACCGTACATTTGAGGAATGGTTTGCACATATAGAAGAATACCGGCAGGAGTTAAAGAAATTGGCGCAGGAAAAGCGCAGGAATCAGAATGCTGTGACATTTGCAACACTGCACAGCGCCAAGGGGCTGGAATTTACAAAAGTGTATCTGATTGACGTCAACGAGGGCGTAATGCCTTATAAGAAAGCGGTATTAAAGCAGGATATCGAGGAAGAACGGCGTTTGTTTTATGTGGGAATGACCAGAGCAAAGGAATCCCTGACCATCTGTTCGGTAAAAAAAATGCGTGGCAAAGAGGTGGAACTGTCGCGTTTTATCAAAGAAGCCGGTAAAGAGCCGTAAAAAACCTGCATCGGGTATTCGATGCAGGTTTTTATAAAAGTTATTCCTCGTCTTCGAGTGCGTTGAAGTAGTCATCATCGAGCATTTCATCGAAGCGGTCAGCAGCGGCTTCGTACTCGTCGTCATCCGTGATGCTGTCGATCTGTGGAATGCCATCCTCATCCTCCGCATAGCGGTAGAGATAAACGGTGCCTTCATCCGGATCGGAGCCGTCCGGATTGAGCGGCATCAGTGCAATGTAGTCCTGTTCATTTACGTCAAAAATGGTAAGGATTTTGCATTCTACTTCGCCTTCATCCAAATCAAGTGTTACACGAATATCGTCAATCTCATCCGGGGTAACGGGTGTTGCTTTTTCTTTATCTGCCATAAGATACCTCTTTTCTTAATCGTTTTTTGTGCCTTATATCATTATAAGCGAGGAGTAAGGAGCTTGTCAATTCGAAAAAGTGATATACAAAGTTTTTTAAAAAGGGTATAATGAAAAACATGAAAATACGAGATACGAAAAAACGAACAGAGAATAAAAGGATCAGAGAAGGAGATTACGCAAAACCGGGAGTGACGATTCAGGGAGAATGGACCACTTTTACGTTTGATGCGGAAAAAGAGGACAGCTGTTTTGTGGTACTTAAGGATATACAGACCGAAAAAGAAGAAAAGATAGCTGTTCCGGCAGAATACTGCATGGGATCGGTGCGCTCTATCGCAGTGGCAGATCTGCATCTGGAACATCTGATTTACGATTTTGAGATCAATGGAAAAAAGGTAATGGACCCGTGCGCACACGCCATCATGGGGCGGCAGGTCTGGAATGACAGTTCACGCAGCCGGCAGCAGTATGAGGTGCATGGGGCATTTGATGTGCAGGAGTTTGACTGGGGGGAGGATGTATGTCCGGAAATACCGAGAGAACAGATGATTATGTACAAGCTGCATGTGCGTGGTTTTACGATGGATTCCGGTACCAGAAGTGTTCCGGGGACATTTCGTGCGCTTATGAACCGGATTCCCTATCTGAAGAAACTCGGTGTGACAACGATCGAACTTATGCCGGTATATGAGTTTGAGGAAATTGAACTGCCGAAGCAGCAGAAACTTCCGGAATATATCCGTTGGAAAGAAAAACAGACGGATCAGATCCGCCCGGCAGAAAAAATAAAAAAGGTTCCGCGTAAAGTGAATTACTGGGGATATGAACCCGGCAATTATTTTGCGGTGAAGGCATCGTATGCTGCCGATCCGCTGCATGCTTCCCGGGAATTCAGAATGCTGATCCACCGTCTGCACGAAAACGGCATGGAATGTGTGATGGAGATGTATTTTCCGGAGAAAGTGAATCATAATCTGATTTTAGAAGCACTTCGTTACTGGGTGCGGGAATACCATGTGGACGGAATCCATCTGCTTGGGGAACATCTGCCCATTACGGCGATTGTGCAGGATGGCATGCTCAGCCGTACCAAGATTTTTTATGTGAATTTTGAGGAAAAAGCATGTGCGGCAAGCCGGAAATATCCGAATCTGTATATTTACAAAGAGGAGTATCAGTATCCGGTACGGCAGATCTTAAACCATATCAATGGAAATATGCGTGATTTTGCCGATCAGCAGAGAAAACAGGGGGCTTTTTTAGGCTACATCAATTATATAGCAAGCAACAACGGGTTTACGCTTGCAGATCTGTTTATGTACAACGATAAACACAATGAGGAAAATGGAGAGCAGAATCTCGATGGGAGTTCCTGGAATTTCAGCAATAATTACGGCGTGGAGGGACCGACCAGAAAGCGTTATATCAATGCGCTGCGGAAATTAAACTGGAGAAATGCGGTTCTTATGCTTATGCTGGCGCAGGGGGTTCCTCTGTTGTGGAGCGGTGATGAGATGGGAAATTCCCAGAACGGAAATAATAATGCATACTGTCAGGATAATCCCACCGGCTGGGTGAACTGGAAGAATGAGAAGTCTCATCGCAGACAGATCGAATTTCTGCAGCAGGTAATTGCGTTTCGAAAAGAACATACCGTGCTTTCAAATCCGATGCCATTCCAGTTTTCGGATTATAAATCGCTGGGGTATCCGGATCTTTCCTATCACGGGACAAGTGCGTGGATGTTAGAACCGACACCGGATCATCTATGCCTGGGAATGCTTTATTGCGGGGCTTATGCCCAAAACGAAAAAGAGCCGGATGTCTATGTCGCCTATAATTTTCTTGCCGCGGCAACGGAACTGGCTTTGCCTAAACCGCGAAAAGGGAAAGAATGGGTTGTCTGTATTGACAGCGGAGAAGAGGATGCTGCGTTTTTGGACGCACCAAAGCCCGTAAGCGGAGGAAAAATCATTCTCCGGCCACAGACCATCTGTGTGCTGGAGAGCAGGGAGATGAAAAAACATGGGTAATGCATGGAAACATTTTTGCACAATTACACATCACAAAAATCTGGTGCTTGTCGGTTGCTTTAAGATCGGACTATACAGGCAGGGGCTGCTGCATGATCTTTCAAAATATTCTCCGACGGAATTTCTGGTCGGTTGCAAATATTATCAGGGAACCATGAGTCCGAACAATGCAGAGCGGAAGGAAAAGGGGTATTCCCTGGCGTGGCTGCATCACAAAGGACGCAATAAACACCATCTCGAGTACTGGATTGATTATGATATTTCAAAAGAACCGGGGAAAGAACATTCGGGGATGGCAGGAATGAAAATGCCGGTGTGCTACGTGGCGGAAATGTTTGTTGACAGGATCAGTGCATCCAAAAACTACCAGAAAGACAAATACACGGACCGGAGTGCACTCGATTACTATATGCACGGCAGATCGCATTATCTGATCCATCCGGATACCGAGGCACTGATCCACTATCTTTTACTGATGCTGGCAGTGCGGGGGGAGAAGGAAACATTTGCATTTGTAAAGAATGAGGTACTGAAAGGAAACGTTCCTTATGAGAGGGAAAGCCTGATCCGGCGCATACAGGAACTGGCACCGGAAGAAAAAATATAAAAGGGAAAAGCACAGAATGCCTTCTGCTGACATAGAATATTAGAAAGCTGTTGGAAAAGGTGCTGTGTGAAAACATTTTTGGTTCCCCTGACACCGGAAGAGGAAACAGACTGTCTGTGCAGATTAAAAAATGGCGAGCAAGGGGCAAAGGAAGAACTGGTGTTGCACAACATGCGCCTGGTAGCCCATGTCGCAAAAAAATATGTCAGTTCGGAAGAAGAACAGGAGGATCTGATTTCCATCGGTACGATCGGACTGATGAAAGCAGTAGACAGTTTCCGGCCGGAATACGGAAATAAATTTGCAACGTATGCCATCCGGTGTGTGGACAATGAATTGCTGATGCATCTGCGATCAAAGAAAAAACAGCGCAAAGAAGTTTCTATGTTTGAACCGATTGGTACAGACAAAGAAGGAAACCAGATTCAGCTTGTCGATGTGCTGGAGTTTCATGATAAAAATGTAGCAGATGAAGTGACAAAAAGGGAGCAGATGAAAAAAATCTGTACCTTTATGAATGATGTGTTAAGCGAGAGAGAAGCATTTATCATTCGGCGAAGATATGGAATCGGAGGAAATCAGGAACTGACCCAGAGAGAAATCGCGCGGGCACTTGGAATTTCCCGTTCCTATGTTTCCAGGATTGAAAAGAGAGCACTGGAAAAACTTAAAAAAGTGATAAGCGAATAAAGTCGTTGCAAAAAGATGCATTTTATGATAAGGTAAATGCATCTTTTTTCATGCATGTGTCTGTGCAAAATTCCCATTTGTTGGAATGAGGTGAATATGTATAGCCAAATCAGGACATCCATGCTGGATGGAATCTGCGCAATGCCGGTACAGGTAGAGGTGGATATCAGCATGGGAATGCCGGTGTTTGATATGGTAGGATATCTTTCTCCGGAGGTGCGGGAGGCGAAGGAACGAGTGCGTACGGCGCTTCACAATTGCGGAATTCTTCTGCCTGCAAAGCGGATTACCGTAAATCTTTCCCCGGCAAATATAAGGAAAACCGGAACCGGATTTGACCTGCCGATTGCGGTTGCGCTGCTGGTTGCCATGGGGCTGGTAAAACCGGAGAAGTGCGCGGACACGATTTTTTCCGGGGAGTTGAATTTAAGTGGACAGTTACTGCCGGTCCGGGGAATTCTGCCGATGGTTTCGGATGGAGTAAAGGAAGGAATTCATAAATTTGTTGTTCCGGCGGATAATCTTATGGAAAGCCGTCTGGTGCAGGGGGCGGATGTCTGCGGATTTCCTGCATTGGAATCGGTGATCGACTATCTGCAGGATGGCGGTTATAAAGAGCCGGCATATGCAGGCCGGCGGCAGAACAGATCCCATGGGGTGCCGGATTTTTCCGAAGTAAACGGGCAGCAGTTTTTGAAACGGGCAGCGGAAATCGCAGCGTCCGGAATGCACAATATGCTTATGGTCGGGCCGCCGGGTGCCGGAAAAACCATGATCTCCGAGCGGATGGCTACGATCCTGCCGCCACTTACAAAAAAAGAGCAGCTGGAGGTTTCAAAAATATACAGTGTCTGCGGGCTGCTGGCAGACTCACGGACACTGCTGCAGGAACGGCCGTTTCGCAGTCCGCATCATACGGTCAGCATGGCAGGGCTGGCCGGTGGTGGAAGAAGTATCCGTCCGGGAGAAATTTCACTGGCACATCATGGCGTACTTTTTCTGGATGAACTACCGGAATTTCCCAAATCAACGTTAGAAGTGCTGCGTCAGCCGTTGGAGGAACATCAGATTCATTTGACGCGCGCGGTCGGCAGTGTGACCTATCCATCGGATTTTTTACTTCTGGCGTCTATGAATCCATGCAATTGCGGATATTATCCGGACCGGAACCGGTGCAGATGCACACAGGCATCCCTGCAGCGGTATTTTGACCGGATTTCACAGCCGCTCATTGACCGCATGGATCTTTGTGTGGAAGCGCCGATGGTTACGTATGAAGAACTGACGGGAAACGGTAATAATGAGAGTTCAAAGACCATCCGGGACCGTGTGTGTGAGTGTCAGGAACGCCAGATTTTTCGATTCAAAGACGAAAATTTTTCTCACAACAGTGGAATTCCGGCCGCAAAATTAAACCAGTTCTGCCGGCTGGGAGAAAAAGAGCAGCGGTATATGGAAAACATGTTCCATAAACTGTCACTTACTGCGCGCACCTACCATAAAATTCTCCGGGTGGCACGAACAATTGCCGATACACAAAAGGCGGAAAACATCCGTGTCTGTGATCTGACAGAAGCTGTGTGTTACCGGAGTATCGGGGATAAATTCTGGGGAGGTATGGAAGAATGAGTATGTATGCGTACTGGCTTGCAAATACCGGACTGACCGTACATAAACTGACGGGGCTTATGACAGAAGGGATCGGTGCGGAAGAACTGTATGCATTGCAGGAGTCCCAAATGAAAAAAATCCGGGTTCTGGATGAAAAGGATGTGGAAAAAATCACACAATCCAGACGGCACTGGGATGTACAGGAGCACTGGGGAAAACTGCAGGGGGAAGGAATCGGTTTTGTCTGCGTGGAAGAAGCACGGTACCCGCAAAAGCTCCGCCGGATTTCTGCAACACCTTATGCGCTGTATTATATTGGCAGGCTGCCGGAAGAAACACGAAAGAGTGTGGCAATTGTCGGGGCGCGGACAAGAAGTGCCTATGGAAGCCAGATTACGGGGAAACTGGCGAGGGCACTTGCGCAGAACCGGATGGATATCATCAGCGGCATGGCGATGGGGATTGATGCTGATGCGCATAGCGGAGCACTGGAAGAAAACGGGGATACCTATGCGGTACTGGGCTGTGGCGTGGATGTGTGTTATCCGAAAAGAAACCGGTATTTATATGAAAAAATGCAGGATCGGGGAGGCATTTTGTCGGAATATCCGCCGGGCACACCGCCGCTGCCGGGATATTTTCCGCAAAGAAACCGTATCATAGCCGGACTTGCGGATTACGTGATTGTGATGGAGGCAAGAAAAAAGAGCGGATCGCTGATTACTGCGGACTATGCCATGGAACAGGGAAAGGAAGTGTATGCCCTTCCCGGGAGAGTTACGGATGCCCTGAGTGAAGGAACCAACCATCTGATCCAGCAGGGCGCCGGCATTTTTGTAAGTGTGGAAGATTTCCTGCAGGAACTGCAATTACAGCCCCAAAATATAACGACACAAATAGACTTTAGAAAAAATCTTCTTGAAAAAGACGAATCGTTGGTGTATGCTTTATTAGATTTTTATCCGGTGGGTCTTGGAACCCTGATCGAAAAAAGTCCCTATGGTCTGGTAGAAATTCTGCCGGTTTTAGAGAGGCTGGAACAGAAAGGGTTCATTCAGGAGACCATTCCGAATTATTATATAAAAACAATTTAGATGATATAAGGAGCACCAAATGGCAAAGTATCTGGTAATCGTGGAGTCACCGGCAAAGGTGAAGACGATTAAAAAATTTCTGGGAAAAAATTATGAGGTCATGGCAAGTAACGGGCATGTGAGAGATCTTCCGAAGAGTCAGCTCGGATTTTCTCCGGAAAATGATTTTGAACCGAAATATATTACGATTCGTGGAAAGGGAGAGATTCTTGCAAAGTTAAGAAAAGAAGTAAAGAAAGCGGATAAAATTTATCTCGCAACTGACCCGGACCGTGAAGGAGAGGCAATTTCCTGGCATTTAACCAAGGCGTTGAAACTGGACGACAAAGATGTCAGCAGAATCAGTTTTAACGAAATTACAAAAACAGCGGTAAAAGCATCCTTAAAGACACCGCGTGAGATTGATATGGATCTGGTTGATGCACAGCAGGCGAGACGTATGCTGGACCGTATGGTTGGTTACCGGATCAGCCCGTTGTTATGGGCAAAAGTAAAAAGAGGGCTGAGTGCCGGTCGTGTACAATCCGTTGCTTTACGGATTGTGTGTGACCGTGAGGAAGAAATTGATGCATTTATTCCGGAGGAGTATTGGTCTTTAGAGGCAAGCCTCCTGCCGGAAGGTGAGAAAAAACCGATTACAGCAAAGCTGCTGGACAAAGGCGGCGAAAAGTTTGAGATTTCTTCCGAGGAACAGATGAATCAGGTGCTTGCGGAATTAAAAGGCAAAGAATTTAAAGTCTGCGATATGAAAAAGGGAGAGCGCACAAAAAAAGCGCCGCTTCCTTTTACAACCAGTACTTTGCAGCAGGAAGCTTCCAAAGCGCTGAATTTCCCGATCTCGAAGACGATGCGGATTGCACAGCAGCTGTATGAAGGTGTGGATATCAAAGGACAGGGAACGGTCGGTATCATCACCTATCTGCGTACGGATTCCGTTCGTATTTCGGAAGAGGCGGATGAAGCAGCGCGTGCCTTTATTTCCGAAAGCTACGGAGAGGAATATCTGTCTGACGGAGAAGGAAGCAAGAAGAGCAATGCAAAGATTCAGGATGCGCACGAAGCGATCCGTCCGACCGATATTAACCGTATTCCGTCCGAGATTAAAGAGTCGTTAAGCCGGGATCAGTTCCGTTTATACCAGCTGATCTGGAAACGCTTTGCCGCAAGCCGTATGGCAAACGCAAAGTATGAGACAACAACCGTTAACATTGCGGCGGGAGATTATACATTCCGCGTTTCTACTTCCAAAGTAGCTTTTGACGGATTTATGCTGGCCTATACGGAAGCAGATGACGAAAAGCAGGAAAAACAGGTACTTTTAAAATCGATTGATAAAGATACAAAATTAAAACTCGAAGAATTCGATCCGAAACAGCATTTTACACAGCCACCGGCACATTATACGGAAGCTTCGCTGGTAAAAACACTCGAAGAACTCGGAATCGGACGGCCGAGCACCTATTCCCCGACCATCACAACGATTATTGCCAGACGTTATATCACAAAGGAAAATAAGAACCTCTATGTGACGGAGATCGGTTCGGTTGTCAATTCCATTATGAAGGAGTCTTTCCCGACCATTGTAGATGAACATTTTACTGCAAATATGGAATCTCTTTTAGACAGTGTTGCGGAAGGTCATTTAAACTGGAAGACGGTTGTTGCGAATTTTTATCCGGATCTGGAAGAGGCTGTGGAGGCCGCGGAAAAAGATCTCGAAAAGATTACCATTGAAGATGAAGTGACGGATGAAATCTGTGAAGTGTGCGGGCGCAATATGGTAATCAAGTATGGACCGCATGGAAAGTTTCTGGCATGTCCGGGATTCCCGGAGTGCCGGAATACCAAGCCATATTATGAAAAGATTGGTGTCGCATGTCCGAAATGCGGAAAAGACGTGGTCATCAAAATGACACGCAAGGGCAGAAGATACTATGGATGCATTGATTATCCGGAATGTGATTTCATGAGCTGGGGGCGTCCGGTGGAAAAGAAATGTCCGCGCTGTGGAGGCTATATGGTAGAAAAAGGAAACAAGCTTGCATGTGCGGATGAACATTGCGGTTACACGGAAGCAAAAGAAAAAGAAACAGAATAGTCGTAAATTTTTCAAAAAATATTGAATTGTCTGATAAATAGTGCTACACTCATGGTATCTGTGATAAAGACAGGAGGAAAAACATGAGTGTTCAACTTCTAGACAAGACAAGAAAAATAAATAAACTGCTTCATAACAATAATTCGTCCAAGGTGGTATTTAACGATATCTGTGAAGTCCTGACAGGAATTCTTGATTCCAACATCCTTGTAATAAGCAAGAAGGGAAAGGTTTTAGGTTCCAGTGTATGCAAAGGGGTTGAGGAACTGCAGGAACTGATCGTGGATGAAGTCGGCGGATATATTGATGCAGAACTCAATGAGCGTCTTCTGGGAATCCTTTCCACAAAAGAGAATGTAAATCTGGAAACACTCGGATTCGGAGATGAATCCAAAAAGTACCGGGCCATCATTACCCCGATTGACATTGCTGGGGAGCGGCTGGGAACCTTATTTGAATACCGGTGCGAAACGGAATATGACATTGATGACATTATTCTGACAGAGTACGGAACAACGGTGGTAGGACTGGAAATGATGCGTTCTGTAAACGAAGAGAGTGCAGAGGAAGCGAGAAAGGTTGCAATCGTAAAATCTGCGATCAGCACACTTTCTTTCTCGGAACTTGAGGCAATCACCCACATCTTTGATGAACTGGATGGCAATGAGGGAATTCTTGTTGCAAGCAGAATTGCGGATCGCGTGGGAATTACCCGTTCCGTGATTGTAAATGCACTTCGTAAGTTTGAGAGTGCGGGCGTGATCGAATCGCGTTCTTCCGGCATGAAAGGAACTTACATAAAGGTTGTCAATGATGTGGTTTTCGATGAACTTGCAGAACTGAAAAGAAAAAATGCAAAATAAAGGATGGAACCGAGAGGACAGCAAAAGGACTTGTATGTAAATATAAGTCCTTTTTTGTCATTTTATGTAAAAAACTACTTGTATTTTGCTTGATTTATACTATAATTAGTATGATACGATAATTGGGAATACTAGATAAGGAGGCACAAAATTGCTAAGTACAGATGCTTTCAATTATGTGAATGTTCTGGATAAAGCTGCCGATGCGAGCTGGAGCAGGGAGAACATTCTGACTAACAATATTGCAAATGTAAACACTCCGGGATATAAGAGAAAAGACTTAAATTTTGAAAATACATTAAAAACAGAACTGGGTCGCTGCAAGCATGAGTCCCTGGATTCGAAAATGAAAGACGTGGATCTTTCCAGACTGAATCCATCGGTTTATGTGGACAGTTCCAATTACTCCTATCGGCTGGATGGAAGTAATGTAGATATTGACACGGAAGAAGTGGAGCTGGCATCCGAACAGATCCGCTATCAGGGAATTACAGCCGGAATTAACGGACAGTTTGACCGTATGCGTTCCGTGATTAAGTAAGGGGGAAAGATAAATGGCTTTATTTCAGGCGTTTAATATCAGCGCGTCAGGCATGACCGCAGAACGGTTTCGCACCGATATCATTGCGGAGAACATTGCAAATGTAAATACAACATCAACAGAGAGCGGCGGTCCGTACCGACGCAAAATTGTAAATTTTGCAGAACGGAAAGTTACCCCGTTTTCCCAATATTACGCAACTGCATCGCAGAATCCGGCAATCGGAAATGGTGTAAAAGTAACTTCCGTAAAGGAAGATACGGAAACAGATTTCGTGAAAGAATATGATCCTTCCAATCCGGATGCGGATGCGGACGGATATGTATCCTATCCAAATGTAAACACGGTCACGGAAATGACCAATCTGATCGATTCTACCCGTGCATATGAGGCAAATGCGACTGCGTTTGATGCCACAAAGAGTATGGCAACCACGGGACTTTCCATAGGAAAACAATAATAAAAAATAAGTTATACGAGAGAGGACAAAAGCATGGATATCACACAATTGTCTGGAGTTTCTTCTGACTATCTGAATACATTCGCAAAAAAAGAGGCACTTGTTCCGGGAAACGATGACAGTTTCAGCGCGGCGCTTTCAACAGCAATGAAATCAGTAGATGAAACCAATGACCTGCAAAATACCGCGGAGTCGGAAGAAGTACGGTTCGCACTTGGGGAAGCCGAAAATCCACATGATCTGCTGATTGCAGAGACAAAAGCAAATGTAGCACTGCAGTATACCGTTGCAGTGCGGGATAAACTGATTGACGGATACAAAGAGATTATGCAGATGTCAATCTAGTAAGTGAGGAACGAAAACATGCCAGAACAGTTACAGAAAATCCTTGACCGTGTGGTTGAGTGGTGGAAAAAATTTTCCAATAAACAAAGAATGCTGCTGATCAGCCTTACCGCAGTGGTGATCCTTGCGCTGGTGATACTGGGAGTTGTTGTATCAAGACCGAGTTATACAACACTGATTGACTGCCAGAACGCAAAAGAAGCCAGTCAGGTAAAAGATCTGTTAGACGGCGAAGGTGATATTGATTATAAGGTAACGGATACCACACATTTTGAAGTAAACAAAAAAGATGAGAACAAGGCAAACTGGCTTTTGGGATCCAATAATATTGATACAACGGGATTTGACCTGTCAGATCCGAACATCAAGGATTATATCGACGGAAGTTTTTCTACCACGGAGGCAGATAAACAGAAACTTGCCAAAAGCTATATGGAAGATAAACTGGAGAATGTGCTTGCTGCGAATGACCTGATTGATTCCGCAAAAGTTACACTGGATATTCCGGATGATGACGGTACACTGATCTCACGGATGCAGGAAAGTTCTGCCAGCGTTTCGCTTGCCCTGAATGGTTCTATGGATTCGGATCAGGCGTATTCGGTGGCGCGCCTTGTGGCAACCGCCCTTGGAAATGATTCGACAGACAAAATTACCATTCTGGATCAGAAGACATCCAAAATCTTGTTTTCGGGAGCAGACCAGGATGATGATGCCACGGTTGTTTCCGACAGTCTGGACATCAAAGACCGCATTAAGAATTCCGTGGTCAATGGTATCAAGGATGTAATGGTCAAGTCCGGTATGTATTCGGACGTGCAGGTTGCACCGAACCTTGATATTGATATGTCCAAGGTGGAAAAGGCGGTTCACAATTATTCACACAATGATGGACAGGATCAGGGAGAACTGACAGAAAGCTCTGAGTATAATTCAGAGGCAAAAGGTGGACAGGCTGCCACTCCGGGAACGGATTCCAATGATGATACACCGACCTATGTGACACAGGATGGCGAGATTACAGAATCTTCCGTGTCGGATGTGGATAAAAAATATTCGCCGAATGAGGAAATTATAAAAACTATTTCAAACGGTGGAGCGATCAACTATGATAACAGTTCCATTGCCGTGACTGCCACACGCTGGGTTGTTTATGATGAGGACGAATTGAAAGATTCCGGGCAGCTGAAAGGGACAACGTTTGAAAAGTTTAAGAGCGCACACAGTGATCCGGTACAGGTGGATGCAACGCAGGATGAAATTGACCTTATCGCAAAAGCTACCGGAATTCAGTCTAGTGCAATCAAACTGGTCTGTTATGAAAGACCGCAGTTTGTGGAATCCCAGAAGAAGGGATTCGGACTCACCGACATTTTACAGATTCTGCTTGCGGTGCTGATTTTTGCGTTGCTGGGGTATGTTGTATTCCGCAGTACCAGAAAACAGAAAGTGGAAGAGCCGGAGCCGGAACTGTCTGTCGATGCCCTGCTGGCGGCTACTTCAGATAACGACGATGAAAATCTGGAAGATATCGGGTATTCGGAAAAATCAGAAACCCGGAAACTTATTGAAAAATTTGTGGATGAAAATCCGGATGCGGCAGCACTTCTGCTTCGCAACTGGTTAAATGATGATTGGGAGTAATTTATGAACAACGACTCATATACTGGAGTACAGAAAGCAGCGATTCTTTTGATTACGCTGGGACCGGAAAAGGCGGCAACCATTTTCAAACATTTAAAGGAAGATGAGATTGAAGAATTAACGCTGGAAATAGCGAATACAAGAAGCGTATCGCCACAGACCAAGGAGGAAGTGCTCGAAGAGTTTTATCAGGTATGCCTCGCACAGCAGTATATTGCGGAAGGCGGTATCGGATACGCAAAAGAACTTCTGGAAAAAGCACTCGGAAACGACAAGGCACAGGGAGTTATTGCAAAACTTACAGCATCTCTTCAGGTTCGTCCGTTCGAATTTATCCGAAAGACAGATCCGGCACAGCTGCTGAACTTTATACAGGATGAACATCCGCAGACGATTGCGATGATCCTTTCGTATCTGGCTCCGGCACAGGCGTCCCAGGTACTGGGAGCTCTGCCACCGGAAAAACAGGCTGATGTTGCAAAACGTATTGCAACTATGGATCGTACTTCTCCGGATGTGATCAAGGAGGTAGAACGCGTACTGGAGCGGAAACTTGCATCTCTTGTAAATCAGGATTACACCATCGTCGGTGGTATTGATGCAATTGTTGGCATTTTGAACAGTGTCGACCGTGGAACAGAGAAACATATTATGGAATCCCTGGAAATCGAAGAGCCGGAACTTGCAGACGAGATCCGCAAAAAGATGTTCGTGTTCGAGGATATTCTTCTGCTCGACGACCGTGCAATTCAGCGTGTGTTGCGTGATGTGGAAAATGCAGATCTGGAGCTTGCGCTTAAGAATACAACGGAAGAAGTACAGAATGTGATCTACAAGAACCTGTCAAAACGTCTGGCTGCAATGATCAAGGAGGATATGGACTTTATGGGTCCTGTTCGTATGAAGGATGTTGAGGAGGCACAGCAGAAGATTGTTGCTGTGATCCGTAAGCTCGAAGATGCCGGAGAGATTGTAATTTCACGTGGCGGAGGTGACGATATCGTTGTCTAATTTACTGAAACAATGTTATGTCGTCAGTTCGGGAACTGGTACAAGAATTATCAATTCCAATGACGGGGTACGCCAGAAATTAAAAGAACTGCAACAGGAACAGGCTCCGGAACAGGTAGATGTATCAGCAGAGGACGGACAGGAGAATGCACCGGCTGGTTTCTCACAGGGGATTCAGGCAAAAACCGTGCAGATTGATGTGGAAGCCCTGCGCAGGGAAGCACTTGAAAAGGCAGCTGTGGAGGCAGATGAGATTACTTCCACGGCAAAAGAAGATGCAGAACGTATCCGTGGGGAAGCGGAAGAAAAAGCCCGTACCCTGTATGAAGAACAAAAGAAACTCGGATACGAAGAGGGTGCCAGATGCCGGGAAGAAGAATTAAACAGGGAACATGAGAAGGCGATGGAGTCTCTTCATGCACAGAAAAAACAACTGGAAGAACAGTATCATGAAAAAATGTCGGTGATGGAAAAAGACATTGTGGACGCTGTGATTCAGGTATTTGATAAAGTGTTTAAGATTCAGTTTGAAGAGAAACGTGAACTTTTACTTCAGCTGGTAAATGGAGCATTACTTGACATTGACCCGGGAGATAAAATACGGATTCACACGAACCGGAGCGATGAGGAAATCCTCAAAGAACATCTTGCACAGATGCAGGATATTGTAGGAAAAGATGTTGCCATTGAATTTGTAAAGGATAATAAATTATCGGATGGACAGTGCAAAATAGAAACCCCGTATGGCGTGGTTGACTGTGGGGTGGACACACAGTTGTCTGCACTGCTGAAGGATATACGTTCACTGGTATAAACGGGAGACGAATTTGGTTAAAGAAGCGGAAAAGTATTTACAGCTGATGGACCGCCAGTATTATAAGAGTTATGGAAAAGTAGTCAAGGTAGTAGGTCTTACCATTGAATCTGTCGGACCAAAGGCACGTATGGGAGATTTGTGTAAAATTTACCCGAACGAGAAGGAAGAGGAATATGTTATCGCGGAAGTGGTCGGTTTTCAGGATTCCAGACTGATCCTGATGCCGGTTGACAGCGTGGAAGGGGTTGGAACCGGATGCATTGTGGAAAATACCGGACATCCCCTGTCAGTTCTGGTTGGAGAAGAACTGCTTGGGCATACGCTGGATGGAATCGGACGCATGACGGATGGAACGGAAGAAATTCACGGTTCGTATTATCCGTTGGAAAATACGCCGCCGGATCCGATGGATCGCCGGATTATCAGCGAGGTACTGCCGCTTGGCGTAAAAGCGGTGGACGGACTGATTACGGTTGGAAAAGGACAGCGTATCGGTGTGTTTGCCGGTTCCGGTGTCGGGAAAAGTACCCTGCTTGGCATGTTTGCAAGAAATACGAAGGCAGACATCAATGTAATCGCACTGATCGGTGAGCGCGGCAGGGAGGTTCGGGAATTTATTGAACGTGACCTTGGTCCGGAGGGAATGGCACGGTCTGTTGTCGTGGTCGCAACGTCAGATAAACCGGCACTGATCCGTAATAAGTGTGCAAAGACTGCAACGGCTGTGGCGGAATATTTCCGTGATCAGGGAAAAGATGTACTGCTTATGATGGATTCCATGACACGATTTTCCCAGGCACAAAGAGAAATCGGACTTGCATCCGGGGAACCACCGGTTACCAGAGGGTATCCGCCGAGTGTGTACGCACAGATGCCAAAACTTCTGGAACGTGCCGGTACAAATGAAAAAGGATCAATCACCGGACTATATACGGTTCTGGTAGATGGAGATGATTTTAATGAGCCAATCACGGATACGGCGCGGGGCATTCTGGATGGACATATTGTTCTCGACCGTAAGCTGGGACATAAAAATCATTATCCGGCAATTGATATTTTACAGAGTATTTCCCGTGTTATGAATTCCATCGTAACAAAGGAACATAAGGCACTTGCCGGAAAATTAAAACAGGTGCTTGCCACATACAGTGAAGCAGAGGATCTGATTAATATCGGAGCCTACAAAAACGGATCGAATCCGGATATTGATTATGCAATCCGAAAGAATAAAGAAGTAAATGAATTTCTGTGTCAGGATACGGAAGAAAAGTTTGCTTTTGATGAAGAAGTGGAACTCTTAAAAAAGGTGTTTGACGACTGATCAATGGACAGAGGTTTTAAATGGCAAAATTTGTTTATCGTATGCAGAACATACTGAACATTAAACAGAAACTGGAGACACAGGCGAAAATGACATACAGCCTGGCAAACCAGAAATATCTGGAGCAGCAGAAGATTCTGCAGGAATATATGGTGCGCAGAGTCGGATATGAGCAGCACTGGAAGAAACTGATGCAGGGAAATTTAAATCTGCAGGAAGTCGAACATGCGCGGGCAGATGTAAATGCCATGAAAACGATTGTCAGACGACAGATGGTAGAAGTCCACAAGGCGGAAAAAGAACTGGAAGATGCCAGAAACCGCTTAAAAACCGTGATGCAGGAACGAAAGGTTCAGGAAAAATTGAGGGAAAAGGCATTTGAAGAATTTAAGCAGGAACTTGCAGAAGCAGAAACGAAAGAAATCGATGAACTTGTAAGTTATACCTATAACAAGGGTGAACAGGGAGAATGATATGGCAGACGAAAGAAACCTTGTCGACGAGGAAGACGCGGTAAAGGAAAACAGCACAAAAAATCGAAGAGAAAAGAAAAAACGGGAAAAGAAAGAAAAAAAAGAAAAAAAGAATGCCAAAGGAAACGCACCGGAACCGGGAGAAGATGAGGATGAAAAGGGAGGCGGCAGGCTGATTCTTGTCCTGACAACCATTTTAATCATTGCGATATGGATGGGAATTATAGGAATTCTGATTAAAACCGATGTCGGAGGATTTGGATCAACGGTGTTATATCCGCTTTTGAAAGATGTCCCTTATGTTAATAAAATCCTCCCACAGCCGGAAGAAACGGTGGAGCAGACCGAGGGCACAGAGCATCAGTATGGGTCTTTAAGCGAGGCCATCAGCCAGATTAAAGAACTGGAAAAAGAACTCGATGAAGCCAGCAGTACAAATAAAAATGACAAAAAAAAGATCAAGGATCTGAAGGCACAGATCAAGGATCTTTCAAAATACAAAGAGGATGAGGCTGCCTTTGAAAAGGAGAAGGAAAAATACTACGAGGAGGTTGTTTTTTCCGATCAGGCACCCGATATACAGCAGTATAAGACATATTATGAGAGCATTGATCCAGAAAATGCCGAAGTCTTATACAAACAAGTGGTTGAACAGATTACCTACGATAGTCAGGTTGAAGATTACGCAAAGACATATTCCAACATGAAGCCTCAGGAGGCGGCCAGCATCTTTGATACGATGACGGACAATCTGGGGCTTGTGGCTGACATTCTCATGAATATGGGAACACAGCAGAGGGCGGATATTCTTGGCAAGATGGATGCAACGACTGCGGCGAAGCTGACAGAGATCATGGAACCTAGCAAGAAAAAGTAGGAAATCTGTAAATGACAGAAAGGAGGAACGTGTTTGACAAGTGCAAATGTATTTAATTTGAATTCTGTAAAGCAGGGTCAGGTATTAAATGCAAATGCTGCAAAAGGCAGATCAAAAGCTGAAAATCCGGATGCGGCAGGCGTGTTTGCTTCACTGATGGGCAGTAACTACTCTACAAATTTTAATATGCCGTCCGTGGATACAAAAATAAACAACAATGTATTACAGCAGACAAATGCGGCAGATAATTACGACCGGTATCAGTATCAGGATAATACCATCCGTCAGGCAGCCGGAGATGTTGTCACAGACGTGATTAACAATTCGACAGATACTTTGGATCAGTTCCAGAGTGATGTTGTCAGGACGGTGGCCGAACAATTGGGTGTTTCGGAAGATTCTGTAAAAGATATGATGGAGTCGCTGGGACTTACAGCTTTTGATCTCCTGAATCCGGAAAATCTTGCACAGCTTGCAATGCAGCTGACAGGAGAGACTTCTCCGATGGATTTACTGATGAATGACCAGTTTCAGGGGCTGATGCAGCAGATTGACCAGCTGGGAGGACAGCTTGCAAATGAGCTGGAACTTCAGCCGGCACAGATGGATGAACTAATTGCGCAGATGGATATTCTGCAGACACCGGAAACTCTGACCGATGAAGAAATGCAGATATTGAACGATGCGGCAGGACAGCAGACAACAGCAGATACTGTTTCGACAGATATTATGCCGGAGCTTGCGCAGACCGATGAGGTACAGCCGATGGATAAACAGGCGGATGTATTTCAGGAAGAACCAAAATCGGATGAAGTACGCACACAGCAGCCACAGGCACAGGATACAAAGCAGACGACAGAACAGCAGACGGATACCGGAGATGCGGATGCAGATGCGCAGACCGGAGATCAGATGAAATCGGCACAGCCGGAAAAAATGACGGCAGACCGAAGCAGTTCCGATGTGGCAAAGACACAGACGGTCGTGCAGATGCAGGATACCGCCGGGGTACCGACAGCGGATACCGTGGCAGATATAACGCCGGAGACATCTTATGTTTCCATTGATACAATGGATTTACTTGAACAGGTGGCAGAACAGATCCGCGTGAATGTTTCGGAGGGAACTTCATCGATGGAGATGCAGCTGAATCCGGAAAATCTCGGAAAAGTGTATGTAAATATTTCTTCCAAGGAAGGCGTTATTCATGCACAGCTGGCAGCTTCTAATGAAGCAGTCCGTGCAGCCCTTGAAACGCAGGTGGCAGATCTGCGGCAGAATTTAAATCAGGCAGGTGTCAAAGTTGACGCCGTAGAAGTAACCGTTGCTTCTCATGAATTCGAAAAGAATCTGGAACAGAACCAGGAGAGTGAAAAGCAGCAGGGAGAAAGACAGCAGGAGCAGTCCGGAGGCAGAAGAAGAAACTTAAATCTGTCCTCACTGGATGGATTGTCAGGACTGATGACAGAAGAAGAAACTCTTGCAGCACAAATGATGCGGGAGAATGGAAATTCCATGGATGTAACCGCATAGAAAGGAGAAAAAATGGCAGATACGACAACTTCCGCACTGAATTGGGCAACTGTGGAAAACGGAAAAGTAAAAACGACAACATCGAAAAAAAGCGATGAGTCCAACAACGGAACCATGGGATATGATCAGTTCCTTACATTACTTTGTGCGGAAATGCAGTACCAGGACCCGCTCGAGCCTACCAGCAATACCGAATATGTGGCACAGCTTGCAACGTTCTCACAGTTAGAGGCAATGCTTGGCATGCAGGATACACAGAAAAACGAGATGGCAAACAATCTGGTTGGAAAATATGTAATCTTAAAGGTTTCGGACGAAACAACCGGAAAAACTTCTTATGTAGATGGTAAAGTAGATTATGTCATGTATCAGGAAGACGGATCACAGATGCTCAGTGTCAACAATAAGCTGTATTCCATCGATACGCTTGATACGGTGGCCGACAGTGATTACTATGAAGCGATTGGTTATGCCAAGACCATTTCAAACATGCTGGCACAGCTTCCGGATATTGAAAATATTACGACCAAGTATTCCGGTGCGATAGAACAGATCCGTAAGGTATACGATGGCATGACGGATTATCAGAAGAGCTTTGTAAGTGAGTCTGATCTTGCAAAACTGAAGAAGTATGAGCAGAAGATCAAAGATCTGGGTGGAGATACCTCAGACGATACAAAGACGGATGATACCAAAACAGATACGGATACGAAAACCGATGATACCAAGACTGATACGGATACCAAGACCGATGACACAAAAACGGATGACTCGAAGACAGAGAATGGTTCCGGTCAGAAGAGTGACGAGACAACAGGTGCATAGGAAAGGGGAGAAAAGAGATGAACCCGATCAGCAAACAGTTTTCGTCGATCGAACAGGTAACCGGTCAGTATTTAAAACAGAAAAACGTAACCAGTCCGTCAAAGACGTCGGATGTTTCATTCGAAGATGTCTTACGGCAGCAGCAACAGTTAAAGTTTTCAAAGCATGCCGCGCAGCGGTTAGAAAGCAGAAATATCAGCTTATCCGAGGAACAGAATGCCAGACTCGAAGACGGAGTGGAACAGGCACATGCCAAGGGAATTAAGGATTCTCTGGTTTTGGTGGATTCACTTGCTTTTATTGTTAATGTGCCAAGTAAAACCGTTGTTACTGCAATGGATCAGACGGAAACACAATCAAATATTTTTACAAATATAGATGGCGCAGTTATTATGTAACCGGACCTTATGGAAGTTACAGGAATCCCGACTGACAGAAGGATTTCAAAACCATATTGCCATCTAAGGAGGTCAATGTACTATGATGAGATCATTATTCTCTGCTGTGTCAGGTCTTAAGACACACCAGACGAGAATGGATGTAATTGGTAACAATATTGCCAATGTAAATACCGAAGCGTTCAAAGCTTCCAGCGTAAGATTCAGTGAACTGATGTACCAGACAATGTCCACCGCATCCGGTGGGGATGCGTCAACCGGTACGGGTGGTGTCAATGCCAAGCAGGTTGGTCTTGGTGTAAGCACGGCATCTACCATGATCAATATTACCGGGGCAGGTTCTTCCGAGACAACCGGAAACCCGTTTGATTTAAAACTCAGCGACAGCCAGACCACAAACTTCTTTATTGTCAGCGATGGAACAAATACCATGTTTACCCGTGCAGGTTCGTTCTATGTAGATGGAAACGGCTACCTGTGTATGAGTTCTACCGGATATACGGTACAGGGATGGCAGGTAGACAAAACGACAGGTGAGATCCACAAAGATACGGTTTCTCCCCTGCAGGTGATGTCACCGTCCAACACGACATCCGCTCCGGAGGCAACGACAGAGGCTCATGTGCATGGAATTCTGGATAAGCAAGATACCGATGTCACCGGAAAAGACGGCTATGTTATGACTCTTGGATTTTATGATGATCTGGGATATTCCTATACGGCTAAGTTTGCGGTATCGACACCGAAGACAACTCAGGGATTAGGCACTGGAAATAATTATTTTATCAGTTTAACGGATATTATTGATTCGAAGGGAAATTCTATTGTCACAAAAGACGAAAATGGAAATGCAATAAAAGACGAAGCTGGTAAGCGTAAGATGCTTGATTCGATCTGGGGAGATGACGGGAAACAGGATGATACGAATGGACCGAAGGGCTATTATATGAAATATGATTCCAATAAGGGTACATTTGTAAGTATTGGCGATGGTTCGAATACAACAGCTGGTACGAAGGCTGTAACGGCGAAATCCTTAAAACTTTCTGCCCTGGGAACACAGTATACAACAAATAATGCAGACGGAACGACACAAAAATCCAATTTTAAGGACATCAATGTAGATTTTTCCACTTCCACCAATGTAGGCCATGGCGGAAAGTCAACACTGAAAGTAGAAAAAGGAACTTCTGTTGGAAAAGAAACCGGTAAGAAGAATGGTGCAATGATCGGACTTGCTGTAGACCAGAGCGGTAAGATTTATGCAAGCTATGACAATGGTAACACCGAACTTCTCGGACAGATCGCAGTGGCACAGTTTGCCAATGCTTCCGGTCTTGAAAAAATTGGTGATAACTGCTATCAGACAACCTTAAACTCCGGCGAGTTTGACGGTGTGGGTGTAGCTGTGGATGCGGATGGAAGCAAGATCAATTCCGGACAGCTGGAAATGTCAAACGTTGACCTTTCCGGACAGTTTACCGATATGATCATTACGCAGCGTGGATTTCAGGCAAATTCGCGTGTTATCACAGTTTCCGACACATTACTGGAAGAATTAATCAACTTAAAGAGATAGTTTGAAAAATAGTTGGGAAATGGTTTTTTGACTGTTTCCCAACATTTTTTTGTAATTTTACACCCTTTTTAACAAAAAGGAAGTAGACAAGAGAGAGAAAGTTTAGTAAAATCATATAAAAGGGTATTTTGATGGATTTTGTCGGAAGATTCATCGGAATTCCTAATTTTAGAAAATGGAAGGTGTAGTTCATGGATATAGCATCACTGCTTTCAATTATCGGCGGAATTGCCATGGTTATCTTTGGCGTCCTCAGTAGTAACAGTTTTGACATCACTGCGATGCAGATGTACATTGATCCAGCGTCGGTTGTTATCACGTTTGGCGGATCAATCTGCAGTACACTCGGGTGTTTCAAACTTGCAGATGGAATCAACGGATTCAAGTCAATTTCACTCCCGTTCAAGGATAAAACATATGATCCGTCACAGACCATCCGGACAATTATTGACATGTCAAATGTCGGAAGAAAAGAAGGTCTGCTTGCACTTGAAGAAGCTGCAAACGGAATTGAAGACGAATTCCTGAAAAAAGGAATCATGCTTGTAGTAGATGGCACCGATCCGGAGCTGGTTCGTGGGATTCTGGAAACGGATATGGTGTGTCTGGAAACCCGTCACAAGGATGTGATTAAGTTTTGGGAAAAATGGGGCGAGATGGGTCCTGCCTGGGGTATGATAGGTACCCTGCTCGGACTGATCGCCATGTTAAATAAACTTTCCGATCCGTCTGCGATCGGACCACAGATGTCTGTAGCACTGGTTACGACACTGTACGGTTCCCTGATTGCAAACTGGTTATGTACCCCGATTGCCGGAAAACTTTCCGTAAACAATGATATGGAAGTGGTAAACCGTCAGATCACCATTGAAGGTTTGTTGTCCATTCAGGCAGGAGAAAATCCACGCGTTATTGAGGAAAAATTAAAGTCATTCCTTTCACCGACTGTAAGAGAGGGTGTTCTTGAAAACGGCGGAGGAGGTGAAGAGTAGTGGCAAAAAAGAAACAGGAAGATCCGCCAAAAGGAGCGCCGGCATGGATGAATACTTTCTCGGATCTGATGAATCTTTTGCTCTGCTTCTTCGTACTATTGTTTTCCATGTCGACAGTAGATACTGACAAGTTAGAGGCAGTTGTTGCATCACTGCAGAACGCCATCAGCATCCTTCCGACCGGCGGCACAAGCATTGGAGAGGGAGAGATGATCTCTGCCGGTGTCCGCCAGCTGGAATTTCTGGATTCTTACTACAATGAGATGGCAAATTCCAAAGCAGAGAATACCGATGAGCAGACAGATGGCAAACTGTCTGCTCAGGAACAGTACGAGCAGCAGCAACTTGCGGAATCTGAAAAGATGGCAGATGAAATCCAACAGGAACTTGATAATTCACAGCTGTCCGGAAAGGTGGATGTGGATTTCAATGCAGAGTATGTAAAACTGAATCTGAATGGTTCCATTTTGTTTGCATCCGGTAAGGCTGATCTGGTCAAACAGGCAGTCCCGATTGTAAATAAGCTTGGAAAGATTCTTGAAAAATATAACAAGAATGTGATAGAGATAGAAGGACATACCGATAATGTTCCGATCCGCTATTCTGCAAAATATGAAAATAACGAGGTTCTTTCGGTGTACCGTGCACTTGCTGTCACGGATCAGCTCAGAAAAAACAAAAACTTAAATCCCAAGTACATTAAGTTTGCGGGAAGAGGAGATTACATACCGGTTGCTGACAACAGTACCGCAGAGGGACGTGCGCAGAACCGGCGCGTAGAAATAAAAATTTATAACTCATTCAATTCAAATGTGAAAGAAAATAACTAAGAGGAGTAAGCAATGAAGAAGAATTTAATTTCAGTCGTAATTCTGGCACTTGTGTTTGCAAATTTTGTTTTGACAGCACTTTTGATGTTTTCGGTATTACCGGAGACAAAAAAAGCAAATACACTGATCGAAAAAGTGTGTTCCGCAATTGATCTGGATTTAAACAGTGGTGCGGCTACCGGAACCAGCAATATTTCCATTGATGATCAGGAAATTTATAAAGTCAGCGAAGGGGAAGACCTGACAACAAACCTTGCAGAAGAAAAAGACGGAAAGACTCATTATGCAGTACTGAATGTATCACTTGTTCTGAACAAGAAGAGCGACAATTACAAGAAATACACACAGGATTTCCTGACAAATCAGGATGATACAATCAAAAATGATATTATCAAAGTGGTAAGTGGATATACATTTGAGCAGTTTAACCAGAATTCAGATGCAATTAAGGACACGATCCTTGAAGATATGCAGAATTTATTCGGCAAAGATTATGTGATCGGAGTAAACTTCTCCAAACTGACAGCACAATAGGATTTTACAGGTGGTGAAAAACTGATGGGTGACGTATTATCCCAAAATGAGATAGACAACTTGCTGGCAGCACTTAGTACCGGTGAGCTGGATGTGGATGAAATAAAAGACAATAATGAAAAAAAGGTAAAAGAGTACGATTTTGCCCGTCCTTCCAAATTTTCCAAGGAACATCTGCGTACCATGGAAATGATATTTGAACATTATGGCAGACTTTTATCTACGAATCTGCCCGTATATTTACGGAAAAATGTTCAGGTAGAGGTGGTGAATTCAGAAGCGGTTACGTATTCTGAATTTTCCAATGCATTGTCAAATCCGGTTCTTCTTGGAATTGTGAATTTTGCACCCCTCAAGGGAAATATTATTTTGGAAATGGCATCAAATCTGGGGTATGCGATAGTTGACCGTATGCTTGGCGGCAGGGGAGATCCTATGGACAAAGTCCGTGAGTTCTCAGAAATTGAACTTCTGATTATCGAGCGGATTATGATTGTGTGCGTCAACCTTTTGCGGGAACCATGGGAAAACGTGGCAGATATTCATCCCCGGTTAGAGAGAATTGAAACCAATTCCCAGTATGCACAGATTATTTCCCCAAGTGAAATGATTGCGATTGTGACAATTAACCTTAAGATCGGGGAAGTGGAAGGCCTGATGAATGTCTGTCTTCCGTACCTGACTCTTGAGGATGTGATTGATAAGCTGAATACGAAGTACTGGTATTCAAATCTGCAGAATCAGGACAATACCGATTACACGGAATCTATTGAAACCCTGATTCGGCGCGCACAGATACCGGTCAAGGCTGTTCTTGGAAACAGTATGATATCGGTAAATGATTTTGCCATGCTGCAGCCGGGAGATATTATCCGGCTGGATCGCAAGGTGGAGGATGAATTGGATATTTATGTTGGAAATATTCGGAAATTTACTGCACTTCCCGGATCATCGGGGGATAAATATGCAGTCAGGGTCACTTCGGTGATCAGAGAGGAGCAATAAACTATGGATGGAGTATTATCGCAGGAAGAAATTAACGCACTGCTGAATGAACCTGGAGCAGAAGCGAGTGATTCTGCGGAAAATGAACTGTCTGATGCACAAAAAGACGCGATCGGAGAGATTGCCAATATAAGTATGGGAACTGCGGCGACAACGTTGTTTTCGCTCGTTAACCATAAGGTGGAAATTTCAACTCCAGTTGTTTCTTACGGCACATGGGATGACATTGTACAGGAGTATGAAAAACCCTGTGTGTTTATCCGGATTGCATATACCGTAGGACTGGATGGAAGCAATATTCTTGTCCTGAGGGAACATGATGTAAAAGTCATCACGGATCTGATGATGGGAGGAGATGGAACCAATACAGATGGCGAACTTGGCGAATTGCATTTGTCCGCAATCAGTGAAGCTATGAACCAGATGATGGGTTCTGCGGCAACTTCCCTTTCTTCCATGTTAAACCGCAAGATTGATATCAGCCCGCCAAATGCAACGGTGATTAATCTGCAGGAAGACATCGATGAAGCGGAGATTGATTCCTTCCTTACCGGAAAGTTTGTTAAGATCTCTTTCCATATGGAAATCGGGGATCTGGTTGACAGTACAATTATGCAGCTGTATCCGATTTCATTTGCAAAGGATATGTGTGATGGAGTGGCAAAAACGATGGAAATGGACAGTCAGAGTGTGACGGCCGATTCCTCAGCAGCAAATTCCGGCAATCCGGCAGGGGCACAGCCAGCAGCTGCATCTGCCGCAGCACAGCAGTCACAGCAGATGGCTTCACAGAATACAGCACAAATGGGGCAGCCGATGGGGCAGCCGATGGGACAGACGATGATGGGAAATACTATGATGAATCAGAACATGGGACAGCCGGTTAATGTTCAGCCGGCACAATTTAGCGCATTTGCGGGTGGAAACCTTGGAAATTACCAGCCGGAAAATATTGATCTGATTATGGATGTTCCGCTTCAGGTGACAGTTGAGCTTGGAAGGACAACAAAATCCATTTCAGATATTCTGGATCTGGGACCGGGAAAAATTATTGAGTTGAATAAACTGGCAGGCGAGCCGATTGATGTGCTTGTCAATGGAAAATATGTCGCAAAGGGCGAAGTTGTCGTCATTGAAGAAAGTTTCGGTGTTCGAATCACGGAAATTGTCAATGCTTCAAGAACAGGCGGAAAGTAGAAACAGACATGACAAATGTGTTACTGACAGGTTCTCTGGAAAGCTTTATACAACTTTTGGGTGCACTGTTTATTTTTGCTGTTGTTCTGGCTGCTACATATCTTACCACCAGATGGATGGGAGGTATGCAGCGTGGACGCCAGAATAATAAGAATCTGCATGTGATAGAGACAATCAGTGTCGGCAATAACAAGATGATCAGTATTGTGGAAGTCGGCAGTGTCTATCTGGTTGTTTCTGTTGGAAAAGAGGAAGTGCATCTTCTGGCACAGCTTACGAGGGATCAATTAAAAGATTTCTCTTTTGAGCTGGAACAGAGTGGGAAAAAGCAGGATTCTTTTGCGGAAATTCTCAACCAGTTAAAAGACAAGTTACCAAAGAAGCAAGGATAAAGATGAGCAAAGGGAAAAAGATATACTGCATTGCAAGTTTTGCGTTTGCGTGTGCGGTTTTAATACTTACAATTACATTATGCATGATGCATCCGGGACGTGTCTATGCAAGTTCCATGGACCCGGACAGTATTACAAAGATTACACAGAAAGATACACAGGGAGCAGATCATAATACAGACAATGCCAATGGATTGTCAATTACATATAACAATGATTCCGGATCGGTTTCCACACCGATCAAGATGCTTCTGGTGTTGACAATTCTATCACTTGCACCATCGATTCTGATTATGATGACTTCGTTTACACGAATTATCATTGTACTTCATTTCCTTAGGACTGCGATCGGAACGCAGACGACACCACCCAATCAGGTTTTGATCGGTCTGGCATTGTTTCTGACATTTTTTATCATGTGGCCAACGTTCCAGCAGATCAACAAAGAGGCAATTCAGCCGCTCGATAAGGGAGAAATCACACAGTCGGAATTTTTTGAAAAAGCAGAAGGGCCGATTCGTGAATTTATGATCAAAGATGCAAAGATCCAGATAAGGGATGTGAATCTTTTTGCGGAGATTTCCGGAGAAACGTATAAAGATACAAAGGAATTGTCGGATGTTCCGTTTACCACACTGGTTCCGGCATTCATTCTGAGCGAGCTTCGGAAAGCATTCATTATGGGATTTTTAATTTATATTCCGTTTATTGTAATTGATATGGTGGTGTCATCCGTACTGATGTCCATGGGTATGATGATGCTTCCTCCGACAACCATTTCGTTGCCGTTTAAGATTTTGTTGTTTGTTCTGGCGGATGGATGGGATCTTGTCATAAAATCCCTCGTCCAGACATTTTATTAGGAGGATACCGTATGATTTCACAGGGTGCAGTTCTTGATATTGCAAGAGATGCAATTTATACCATTCTGATCACGTCGGCACCGCTGCTTCTGGTTTCTCTGGTGGTTGGTCTGATTATCAGTATTTTTCAGACGGTTACATCCATTCAGGAGCAGACACTTACGTTTGTTCCAAAGATTATTGCGGTATTTGCTGCAATGATCCTTTGCGGCTCTTGGATGTTAAATAACATGACCGAACTGGTGGAGCGTCTGTGGTCGAATTTCAGTACCTATCTGAGTATGTGATTTGATAAAAAGATATGGTTAATTATGTATTTACACTTGAAAATTTTGAATATTTTCTGCTGATTCTGGTAAGAGTTACCTGTTTTGTGTATGTGGCCCCGTTATTGGGGCAGCAGGGAATTCCCAATCAGATTAAAATCGGATTTTCATTTTTTGTCTCATTGCTTTTATACAATGTAGTAGATCGGCCGGAGCTGACATACGCAAGTGTTGTCGGGTATGCGGTAGTTGTGATCAAAGAGGGAATTACGGGACTGCTGATTGGGTATGCGGCAAGCATCTGTAATTCCATTGTTTTGTTTGCAGGAAATATTATAGATATGGATATTGGTCTGTCCATGTCTACCGAATTTAATCAGGACATGGGAACAGAAACCACACTGACAGGAAATCTGTATTATTATCTGGTTCTGCTTCTTTTGATTACATCTGATTTTTATACCTATCTGGTACGTGCGGTTACGGATTCTTTTTCCGTAATTCCGATTGCCCACCAGAAATTTGCATGGGATCATCTGTTATCTGCAATCACACGCTATATGGGAGATTCATTCATCATAGGGTTTCGGATTTTTCTTCCGTTTTTTGCCTGTATTATGGTTTTGAACTGTGTACTTGGAATTATGGCACGTGTGGCACCGCAGATGAATATGTTTTCGATCGGTATGCAGTTGAAGATTCTGGTTGGATTTGTTGTTTTGTATCTGATCGTGTTCCTGTTGCCGAATGTGGCAAATTATATTTTTGATGAAATAAAGACGATGGTGAAGCTTGTTGCAGAAGGTTTGTATTGACGAAAAAAATCAGAATCGAATATTGCATTATAATCTGCAATGGTTTGCAAAAGACGGCGAAGGCGGCGAGAAGACAGAACCTGCAACCGCCAAGAAATTAAAAGATGCCAGAGATGAAGGTAAGGTTGCAAAAAGCCGCGAACTGAATTCGGCATTTGATCTGATTGTTTTGTTTCTCTGCCTGAAAATTTTTGTTTCCTTTGTGGGAGGAAAATTCATAGATATTTTTTCTTACATCTATGAAAATATGCCGGATTTTGTTAAAATAAATGAGGGCGGATTGTCCGTGCAGGCGGCAGCAGGCCTGATTGCCTCCGTTACTTTAAAAAGCCTGATCATTATGCTTCCGTTTATGGCGTTTGGGTTTGTTGTTACGCTTCTGGTCAGCATTGTGCAGGTAGGATGGAAAGTTTCCACAAAACCAATGAAACCGGAACTTTCCAAGCTGAATCCATTGAACGGATTCAAACGTATCTTTTCGAAAGATTCGCTCTTTGAACTGGTGAAATCCATTTTAAAGATTGTGATTATCATATATATCGCGTATACTTCCATAAAAGATAATGCAAATGATCTGTTTGCGTTGTATGATCTGGGACTGAATCAGGCGGTTGCGCTTGTGGGGACTCTGATTATCAATACGGGAATAAAAATCAGTATTGTTTATCTTGTGATTGGTCTGGCTGACTTTATCTATCAGAAACATAAGTTTAATGAAGATATGAAGATGACCAAGCAGGAAGTAAAAGATGAATACAAAAATACAGAGGGAGATCCGCAGATCAAAGGACGGCAGCGCCGTAAAATGCAGGAGGTATCCCAGAAGCGAATGATGCAGGATGTTCCCAAGGCGGATGTAGTCATCACGAACCCGACGCATTTTGCCGTAGCATTGAAATACGAGGCAAAAGTCAGTTCTGCCCCGGTTGTCCTTGCAAAAGGAGAAGATTACCTTGCGCAAAAGATTAAGGAAGTGGCGAGGGAGAATAAAATTGAAATTGTTGAAAATAAGCCTCTGGCACGTATGCTCTATCACAATGTTGATGTGGGAGCAGAAATTCCGCCGGAGCTTTACCAGGCTGTGGCAGAAGTTCTTGCTGCCGTATACAAGGCCAAAAATATACAGTAGTGCAGTTATACAACAAACAGGTGCGAAAGGAGGTTGTGCAGGATGCTGAAGAAAGCGGATATTGGTGTAGGTTTATATCTTTTGGCGGCAGTAGTTTTCTTCATTGTTCCGATTCCATCCGTATTGCTGGATGTGATGCTTGCATTTAACATTTCCATCGCCTTAATTATTGTATTTAATGTATTGTTTGTTCGGGAAGTACTGGATATGTCTTTCTTCCCGACATTACTTTTGTTTACGACTATTTTTCGAATTTCTCTGAACGTATCTTCCACCCGTCTGATTCTTCTGACGGGAGATCCTGGTAACGTTGTTAAGACATTCGGTTCGTTCGTCGGCGGAGGAAATATGGTGGTCGGTTCCATTGTATTTATTGTCCTCGTATTGATTCAGTTTATTGTTATCAATAAAGGTTCGGAACGTGTATCCGAAGTAACCGCCAGATTTACACTCGATGCCATGCCTGGTAAACAGATGGCGATTGATGCGGACTTAAATACCGGTGCGATCACCGATGCGGAGGCAAAGGAACGACGGGAAAAGATTCAGAGAGAATCTAGTTTCTTCGGCGCGATGGATGGTGCCACAAAGTATGTAAAGGGAGATGCTACGGCAGGTCTGATCATCACCTTTATTAACTTGATCGGCGGAACCATTATGGGAGTTATGAATCAGGGACTTGGATTTGCAGATGCCATTCAGCAGTATGGTCTGCTGACCATCGGTGATGGTCTGGTGTCCCAGATTCCGTCTCTTCTGATTTCTCTTGCAACCGGTATACTTGTTACCAAGGGATCAAACGAGGCAGACTTTTCAGGAATTCTGGTCAAGCAGCTTTTTGGAATTCCGAGGGTACTTTATATTGTAGGTTCCGTGCTGGTTTTCCTCGGAATTTTTACTCCGTTAAATCCGGTTTTATTTATTGCACTTGGTCTGGTGTTTATCATCGCCGGCAAAAATATCAGCAAGAATATCGGCGAAGAAAATATTGAGGAAGAAGTACAGCAGGCGGAGACGGAGGCGGAAGAGATCCGGAAACCGGAGAATGTGGTTTCCCTGCTTCAGGTCGATCCGATCGAACTCGAATTCGGATATGGTATTATTCCGCTGGCAGATGTAAACCAGGGTGGAGATCTTCTGGATCGTGTGGTAATGATCCGGCGGCAGATTGCACTTGAACTTGGTACGGTTGTTCCGATTATCCGCCTGAGGGATAATATCCAGTTAAATCCGAATCAGTACATTATCAAGATCAAAGGCGTGCAGGTAACGGAAGGAGAAATTCTTTTTGATCATTATATGGCGATGAATCCGGGGTATGTGGAGGAAGAAATTACAGGTATTCCTACATTTGAACCGTCTTTCCATCTTCCGGCCATCTGGATTACGGAAGCGCAGAGAGAACGTGCAGAGAGTCTTGGATACACCGTAGTTGATGCACCGTCTATCATTGCGACGCATTTGACAGAAGTAATCCGAAGCCACATCGCAGAGCTTCTGACCAGACAGGATGTACAGAACCTGGTCAACAACTTAAAAGAATCCAATCCGGTTCTTGTGGACGAGCTCACGCCGAAACTTCTTGGCCTTGGAGAGATTCAGAAAGTACTGCAGAATCTTTTGCGGGAAGGCATTTCGATCAGGGATCTTTTGTCTATTTTTGAATCGCTGGCAGATCATGCACAGACATCCAGAGATACGGATGTGCTGACGGAATATGTAAGGCAGAGTCTGAAGCGTGCAATTTCGAGCAAATATTTCCCGTCGAACGAAACGACCAGTGTCATTACGCTCGATCCGAAAGTGGAACAGGAGATCATGTCTTCGGTCAAGCAGACAGAGCAGGGTGCATATCTGACGATGGACCCGGAGAAAACAAAAGCAATTATGGATTCCGTGCGGACAGAAACCGAGAAACTCGAAAGCCTCGGAAAGAATCCGATCATTATTACATCGCCAATTGTGCGTATGTATTTTAAAAAACTCACAGAAGATTATTTCAAAGATCTGATTGTTGTCTCTTACAATGAAGTAGAATCTGATGTGGAGCTGCAATCGGTAGGGATGGTGACAGCATAAATGACAATTAATAAATTTCAGGGAAAAACACAGGAAGAAGCCATTGCAAAGGCAAAAGAAGAATTTGGAGAACGCGCGGTCATTATGAACATCCGTGAGGTAAAACCGAAGGGGCTGTTTCGTGCGTTTAAGAATTCAACATTTGAAGTGACTGCGGCAATGGAGGAAAAAGAACATTTTTCCAATGCCATGCAGGCAGCACAGATGACACAGAGTATGGCAAAAGAAGGAAAACTGCACGACATGATCAATCTTGCGGCGGATGAACCGATTACCATTCCGAAACTGCAGGAACAGGAAGGTAACGCACAAGCGACCAGACAGGAGCCAGCACGTATGCCACAATCACAGAATCTGGTACAGGAAAATGAAGAGAAAAAATTAGAAGAAAGACTTGAGGTTTTATCTGACCGTCTGGAAAAATCTCTTGGCGGGAAAAATCCGAAGGAGCCGGAGACACCAAAGGGTCCGTCTTCGGAGGAACTTAATTTTGTCCGGATTCTCTACAGTACGCTGTTAAAAAACGAGGTGAGCGAACAGTATGTCAATCAGATTCTTGGTGAAATTGAAAAATTTATCCGTCCGGGACACAGTGTGGATACAATTCTTTCCAATGTTTACCAGAAGCTGATTTTGCGTTTCGGTCAGCCAAAATCACTGGATTTAAGTGGGGCAAAACCGCATGTTGTATTTTTTATCGGACCTACCGGTGTTGGCAAAACCACAACAATTGCTAAGATTGCGTCCAAATATAAGGTGGATTATGAAAAAAAAGTAGCGTTTATTACTGCTGATACCTACCGGATCGCAGCAACGGAACAGCTACAGGTGTATGCAAATATTCTTGACGCACCTATGTCTATCGTGTATTCTAAAGAGGAACTGAATGAAGCAATTGGAAAATATGCGGAATACGATCTTGTTTTCGTTGATACTGCTGGATTTTCCCATAAAAATGAGGAACAGAAAGAAGATATCAGAAACCTGATTCAGGGAGTTGCCCCTGAATATACAAGTGAAGTATATTTAGTTCTCAGTGCTACAACAAAATACAGGGATTTGCTCGATATTGTAGATACCTATCACACAATATCTGAGTTTAAACTGATTTTTACAAAACTGGATGAGACATCAACGTATGGAAATTTGCTCAATATTAAGCTGTATTCAGATGCGGAACTGTCTTATACGACAAATGGACAGAATGTACCGGATGATATTGAATTATTTGATACACAAAAGATCGTGAAACAATTATTAGGGGGCAATTCGTAATGGATCAGGCAGAACAATTGCGAAATGTAATAAAACTGCACAATCAGAATAATCAGAATAATGCACGGGTGGTGACGATTACCAGCGGAAAAGGCGGGGTCGGAAAGTCGAATCTCGCAGTAAATCTTGCGGTATGTCTCAGAAAAGCAGGCAAGAGGGTGATTATTTTTGATGCTGATTTTGGTCTCGCAAACGTTGAGGTAATGTTTGGTGCAATCCCACAGTATAATTTGTCTGATTTTATATACCGTGGAAAGTTAATTCGTGAAATAATCACACCTGGACCCATGGATATCGGGTTTATATCCGGTGGCTCCGGAATTATCGGATTGAACAATCTTACAAAAGAACAGATTTTATATATCGTAAATTCGATTGACACATTGAATGAACTGGCAGATTTTATCCTGATTGATACGGGGGCAGGAATCTCGGATCAGGTTTTGGAATTTGTCATGGCAAGTCCGGAGGTATTACTGGTATCCACACCGGAACCAAGTTCCCTGACGGATGCGTATTCGCTTTTAAAAGCATTGTACCGCAATCCCGATTTTGTGGAGGAAGAGACAACCATCCACATAGTAACCAACCGGGTAAATTCCCGGGACGAGGGACAGGCAATTTATGAGAAAGTGAATTCCGTAGTGTCTAAGTTTTTACATGGAAGTCTGAATTATCTGGGGATGATTCCACAGGATGCTGCTTTGGAACGGGCGGTAAGGCAGCAAAAGACAGTTACCATGAGTGACCCGAATGCAAAATCTGCCAGGGCGATTTCAGAACTTGCAGATCATCTGTTAAACGGCACCCGGCAGAAGACACCGGTACGGTGGGGAATAGCACAGATGTTTTCCAGTTTTTTATCAAACCGAAAATAGGGAGATGAATAATTATGAAACTTTCAGATGTGATTACTCCGGGAGACAAAATTGATATTAAAATGCTGCATGAAGCGAACCAGGAAGATAATGGAGGAGAGATCGCGAAAATCTATCAAAGTGCGGTCAGCGACATTTTTTCGGATCAGGAATTGGAAATTTCTATGCCGACAAGTGGTGGAAGAATGGTGTTATTTCAACTGGAGAGGGAGTGCAGCATTGTTTTTTATACAAAAGGCGGTATGTATAACTGCACAGCAGTTGTGAAGAAACGTTATCGCAAAGAAAATCTGTATCTGCTCAGAATTGTGATTACTTCCGGATTACAGAAATTTCAGCGCCGGGAATTTTTCCGGATTCCTTATACGACACCGTTAAAATATTACGAAATATCGGAACAGACGGCACAGATGCAGACAACGGAAGAATTGTTTACGGAAATTCAAAAGCCGGAATATATTGATCAGGTACGTGAGGGAACGATTCAGAATATCAGTGGCGGTGGAATCCGCTTTGTCTCTGGACAATGGATAAAACAGAACCAAAATATTCTTCTGGTGATCAGACTGACAAATGAATATTCGGATGAAACTTTTTATCTTCCGGGACAGGTGATTGCAACAGAAAAACATCCAGCGATAGAGGAAATGTACATTCACCGGGTAAAATTTCTGTTCCGGGATCTCCGGGACCGGGAAAAAATTGTACGCTTCGTTTTTGAGGAAGAGAGAAGAATTCGCAGGAAAGAAGTTGGGTGACTCATATGAAAAAAAACATTTTAGTAGTTGATGATTCTGCACTCATGAGAAGGGTCATGTGTGATATAATCAATTCAGACAGTAAATTTCAGGCAACGGACTATTGCAGAGATGGTCTTGAGGCATATGAGAAACTGAAGCATACCAGCTATGACGGTGTGGTTCTGGATGTGAATATGCCACGCATGGATGGACTGCAGTTACTCGAAAAGTTACAAAAAGAAGGCATACGTGCAAATGTGGTTATGGTAAGTACACTTACCGACAGCAGGGAAGCAGATGTTACCATTTTAGCCATGGAGCGCGGAGCAATTGATTTTGTGGCGAAACCGACAAACATCATAGAGGCAAAAGGAGAGGCATTCAAAAGACAGCTTCTTGGCGTATTGAATGCTGTTCTTGCAACACAAAAGGCAGCAGAAAGTGTCCGTCCGGCAGTAAAACCGGCTGCAAAAGCACCGATGATGCGCAAAGCGACAGGCGGAAAGAACAAACTGGTCGCACTGGCTTGTTCCACAGGCGGACCGAAAGCGTTACAGAGTGTGATTCCGTTTCTTCCGAAAGAACTGGATGCCCCGGTTGTACTTGTACAGCATATGCCGCCGGGATTTACCAAATCCATGGCTGACAGACTTGATGATCTGAGCAAAATCAGGGTGAAGGAAGCAGAACATGGAGAGCGGCTGCAAAAGGGATGTGTTTATATTGCTCCGGGCGGAAAACATTTGAAAGTTGCAAAAACCGCAGACGGAAACAACAGCATTGTACTCGATGATGCAACACCGGCAATCGGAGGACTGAAGCCGTGTGCAAATCTTATGTATGATTCACTGACGGGAAGCAGCTATGATGAAATCGTATGTGTTGTCCTGACAGGAATGGGAGCAGATGGAACCAACGGAATTCTTTCGCTGGGAAGATCAAAACCGATTCGCGTAATTGCACAAAACGAAGAAACCTGTGTGGTATACGGAATGCCGAAGGCAATCTATGAAGCAGGTGTGGTAGATGAAGTTGTACCACTGGATGAAGTTGCACAGACAATCACAAAAAACGTGGGGGTAAAATAACATGGATGTAAGCCAATACCTTGAAATCTTTATCGATGAAAGTGCAGAACATTTACAGACGTTAAGTGACTGCATCATGGAACTGGAAAAAGAACCGGATAACAAGGACGTTATCAATGAAATCTTCCGTGCAGCCCATTCTTTAAAAGGAATGGCCGGTACAATGGGATTTAAGAGAATGCAGCACCTGACACATGATATGGAAAATGTGTTCCAGGAAGTCCGCAGCGAGAAAATCCAGGTAGACAGTCAGATGATTGATCTGCTGTTCAAGTGTCTGGATGCAATTGACGGATATCTTGAAAATATTAAGGCAACCTCTGATGAAGGTGAGGAAGACAATGAAGTCATTATCAAGGAACTGAACAATTTCCTCGCAAAAGCAAACGGAGAGGCTGCTGCCGCAGAGGCAGCACCTGCAGAAACAGAAAAAGAAGCAGCGGCGCCGACAGACAATGGAGACCACAAACTGTATCTTCAGATTGATCTGACGGATCAGGAGCGGGATGCCGTTATGACTGCAAAAGACAGTGGAATGCATATTTACGGCATGACGGTTATGATCCAGAAAGAGTGCCTTTTAAAAGCGGCCAGAGCTTTTTTGGTATTCCGCGAAGTGGAGGCTTTTGGAGAGATTCTTGTATATCGTCCGAGCTCTCAGGATATTGAAGATGAAAAGTTTGAACAGGAATTCAGCTTTTATGTCGCATCACCGGAAAGCTTTGACAAGATCCAGAACGCTGCAAAGAATGTTTCCGAGATTGAAGATGCCGTTGGAGAAGAACTGACTGATTTTTCACCACGCGTAACAGAAACTGAGACGGAAGAAAAGAAAGAAGAAAAACCGGCAGAGACAAAACCGGAAGTACAGGCTGAACCAAAGAAAGCACCGGAAAAGAAAAAGGCTCCGGCAAAGAAAAACGGTGTAGGAAAACCGGCGACAAGCCGTACGGTCCGTGTGGATATTGAAAAGCTGGATGCTCTTATGAACCAGGTATCCGAGCTTATCATTGCAAAGAACAGTCTGGTATCCATCAGTTCAACGGAAGAGGGAGGCTTTACCAATCAGGGATTCCATGAACAGATTGAATATCTGGAGCGAATCACCACAAGCCTTCATGAATCTGTTATGAAAGTCCGGATGGTGCCAATTGAGAGCGTTGTAAATAAATTCCCACGTATGATTCGTGATCTGTCCCGTACATTGAATAAGAAGATGGAACTGGTTATGACCGGTGAAGATACCGAGCTGGATCGTACCGTAGTGGATCAGATCGGTGATCCGTTACAGCATTTGCTTCGTAATTCTGCGGATCATGGTCTGGAAGACACCGAGCTTCGTATCCAGAGAGGAAAGCCGGAAGTCGGAAATATTTTCCTGAATGCATATCAGGAAGGAAATAACGTTATTATCCAGGTGGGTGATGACGGTAACGGAATTGATACCGAAGCGGTAAAAGCAAAGGCAATCGAGCGAAATATTATTACACCGGAACAGGCCGAAGTCATGACACAGAAAGAGATCATAAATCTTTTGTTTATGCCAAGTTTTTCCATGGCAAAGAAGATTACGGATATTTCCGGAAGAGGCGTTGGCCTTGATGTTGTAAAATCTAACATTGAGCAGCTTGGCGGTGATGTGGAAGTTAAGACAAAACTTGGGGAAGGAACAACATTTACCGTTCGTCTTCCTCTGACACTTGCCATTATTCAGGCATTGATGGTTGAAGTCCGCGATGAAAAATATGCCATTGCCCTTGGGTCCATTGCAAATATTGAGAGTGTACCGGTCAGCAGCATCAAGTATGTGGAAGCAAAAGAGGTTATTCATCTGCGTGGAAGCGTTATTCCGCTTGTTCGTCTGGACAAACTTCTGGATATTGAACCAAGAGAAGAAGAACCGGAAAGCCTTACCGTTGTTATTGTAAAGAAAGGCGACAGTCAGGTAGGACTTGTTGTTGACGATCTGATGGGACAGCAGGAGATCGTTATTAAGTCTTTAGGCAAGTATATCAATGGAAATAAGCTGATCAGCGGTGCAACAATCCTCGGTGATGGTGAAGTTGCGTTGATTCTGGATGCAAACACACTGATGTAATGGGGGTGAATGACGATGGCTATTGCAAACAATCAGATTGAAACAAATGAGAATAAAAATAAAGAAAAAGAAGTAAAGCAGTATATCGTAGTTCAGATCGGTTCTGAAAAGTACGGAATTGATATCAGCTATGTCGATAATATTGTGCGTATGCAGAAAATTACCCGTGTGCCAAAGGCACAGGAGTATTTCAAGGGAATCATCAATCTTCGAGGCGAAATTGTGCCGGTTATGAGTATCCGTCTGAAAATGGGACTTGAGGATGATACCTTTACTTCGGCATCCCGGATCATTATTTTAAAGATCGAAGATAAAGGGTCTTTAGGTGTGATTGTAGATGAGGTTTGTGAGGTTGTAAATCTTTCTGAGGATCAGATCGAAAATAACAATATCAATTCAAATCATGTAAAAGATACTTTTATCAATGGTATTGGAACAAGCGGAGATCAGCTGATTTCCCTGTTTGAAATCAATGCGATTGTAGACGAAAAAGATAACACATAAGACAACTGAGTATAGTGAGGCTATGCCTCACTATACATGGTTATTGGAGGAAAAAGATGAACGATTTTACATTGGATAATGTAAATGAAATGTATATTGACGTACTGCGCGAAATTGGAAATATCGGAGCGGGAAATGCAACAACTTCTCTGGCAAGCATGATCAATGAACAGATTGATATGAATGTTCCGAAAGTAGAATTGATGGAAGCTTCTAAGCTGAGTTCCGCAATTTGTCCGGAAGACGAGATTATTGTCGGAATTTTTCTGGAAGTAACACATGATATTACAGGAAGCATGATGTTTTTAATGCGCATGGATTCCGCCCATTATCTTGTGAACAAACTGATGGGAAGAGACCCGGAAAACGATGCACCTTTTGATGAGATGGATTTATCTGCCATGAAGGAAATCGGAAATATTATTACGGCTTCGTATCTGTCTGCACTTTCAAGTATGACAAATCTTACGATTTTACCATCCGTTCCATATATTGCGGTGGATATGGCGGGAGCGATTCTTAGTGTTCCGGCAATTCAGTTTGGACAGTACGGAAATAATGCGCTGCTGATTGAAACAGAATTTGGCGATGAACGTATGATTAATGGATATTTTATCCTGATGCCTGAGGAAGAGTCCTATGCAAAGATTTTATCCTCTCTTGGAATTCAGCTATAGAGGAGATCGTAGAATATGGGAGAAGTGATCAAGGTTGGAATGGCAGACCTGAAAACCGCAAAAGCTCCGAATACACTCACGACACTGGGGTTGGGCTCTTGTATCGGATTAACACTTTATGATCCGGTGACGAAAATCGGTGGATTGGTACATTATATGCTGCCAGACAGCACAAAATTAAAAAATAATACCAATATTGCAAAATTCGGGGATACCGGAATCCGTGAACTTTTAAGACAGGTTCTGGCTTTGGGAGCAAATCAGAGAAGACTTGTGGCAAAGATCGCGGGGGGCGCATGCATGTTTGAAACGAGCGGACTTTCGTCTGTGGGAAATGTAGGCGCACGCAATGCGGAAGAAGCAAAAATTATTTTGAAAGAATTAAGGATCCCGCTGATCGCGGAGGATACCGGTTTAAATTACGGACGTACGGTAGAACTGGATTGTGAGACCGGAGATTTCAGAATTAAATCGGTGGGAAAAGAAATTAAAGTAATATAGAGGGGCAGAAGATGAAAACCAATGGTGTACCGGCTATTATTATGTTGGCGGCAGGGTTTATTGACTGTGTGATTGCAATTCTTACGCACATGTCACTTTGGAATTTTACAAGACAGCTGTTACTGGTACTTGTCCTGTTTTATGTGATCGGTTGTGTGGTAAAAATGATCATTGACCGAAACTTCAAGGATATGGAAGATGACCAGAACGGGGAAGAAACGGAAGAGTCTAAAGAGGAGCAGGAAGCGGAAAGCTCTGAGGAACAGGAAAATACTGAACAGGCCAAAGATGCACAGGAGCAGTCGCAGGAGCAGCCGGAGGTTCAGGAGGAACAACAAACAAAGTAATTAACCGGGGCGGAATGATGTAGATGAAAACTGCGGATAAAGAAAAACTCTGGGATGCGTATCGTCAGAAGAAAACGCAGGAGACTAGAGAACAGCTGATAATTGAATATGCGCAGCTTGTAAAACTCGTAGCAGGAAGACTCAGCATGTATCTTGGACACAATGTGGAATATGATGATTTGGTCAGTTATGGGATTTTCGGACTGATTGACGCAATTGATAAATTTGATCTGGAAAAAAATGTAAAATTTGAAACATATGCGAGTTTGCGGATTCGTGGTGCTATTTTAGACCAGATTCGTAAAATGGACTGGATTCCAAGAAGTGTCCGGCAGCGACAGCGCAAAATTGATGAAGCGATGAAACAGATCGAGATGAGGACCGGTAAAACAGCTTCGGATGAAGAACTTGCAAAGCAGCTGGGGCTGACGGATGAGGAACTGTGCAGCTGGCAGACACAGCTTAAGGTGACCAATGTTGTGTCTTTGAATGAATTTGAAGAAAACGGTCCGGAGCCAATGATTGATTCGGCGCATCCGGTCCGGTTTTCACAGCCGGAAGAAGTGGTGGAGGAAGCAGAATTAAAAGAAAAACTGGCGGAATCCCTGGAACTTCTGACGGAGAAAGAGCGGCGCGTTATTGAACTTTATTATTATGAAGATATGACCCTAAAAGAAATCAGTAAAATATTGGAAGTGTCAGAATCACGTATTTCCCAGTTACATACCAAAGCATTAAACAAGATGCGTAAAAAAATGGGTGTTTATATGAATATTCTGACGGAGTAGGAGCGGATCTATGGCAATTGCACCAATCAATTATGCTACGATACAGCGTACCGCAGACATCGAGACATTTAAAAACCAGCAGGATACAAAACCGATGGTGGATCAGCAGAATATTCAGGTGCAAGTGGATCACAGGGAGGATGTTCTGCATCATCAGGTCATCCATCCAGAAGAAAATGAGCAGCTGGATAATCACACAGATGCCAGGGAAGAAGGAAAAAACAAATATAAAAAACAGGGATCTGTGAGAAAAAAAACAAACAAAGAAACGAAGCGGACGGGTGGCAATCCGGTTGGCGGCAGTTTTGATATGAAAATCTGAGGGAAAATATATGACGGGTGTGGAAATTACACTGATTCTGGTTGGAATCATTTTTGTTCTCGTAAGCTTTTTTGTTCAGGAAAAACTTACCCCGAAAGATGTACAGGAGATAACCAGATTAAGTGAGAAGGAATTAAAGATTATTGTCGAGCGGGAACTGAAAAATGCAAATGACAAGGTAGAAGATGCAATCGATGCAGTGGTAGAACAGTCCCAGGAGAATGCCAAGCGTCTGATGGAAAAAGAAACGAATGAGAAAATTATGGCAATCAACGAATATTCCAATACGGTGATTGAATCAATGAATAAAACGCATAATGAAATTCTCTTTTTATATAATATGCTCAATGACAAGCATACGGAACTGACCGGGCTTGCATCGCAGCTACAACAGTTTTCGGAGCAGGTAAAACATACACAGGATGAAATGATGACACATCTGACGGAAACGGTAAAAGAGCCTGAATCGGCAAGAACGGAAGTGTCAGAGCCTGTGGAGGAACAGCCGCAGCAGATTTCATCAAAAGCATCTGTGGCAGAGGAAACCGATAACGGAAGCTTCAACGATCAGGTACTTGCACTTCATCAAAACGGAGTGTCTGATGTGGAAATTGCCCGTAAGCTGGGACGGGGGCTTGGAGAAGTGAAGCTGGTGATCGGATTATACAAAGGGGAAGATGTCAGTGAGATTTAAATATTATTTACGTGGCTGCGGACTTGGAATTCTGGTTGCCTCGCTGGTATTTATTGTATCGTTACATGCACACGGCGGAGCAATGTCGGATGAAAAAGCTATGCAGAGAGCTTCGGAACTTGGAATGATCATGCCGGATGACACACAGACGCAGGAAGCAGAAACGCAGACAACAGAACTTCCGGTAAAGGAAACGAATCTTCCGGATACACAAAGAACGACACAGGCAGTGACACAGAAGGTTCCGCAGAACGATACACAAAAACAGACGGAGCGTGATACTTCTTCGGAACAGAATGACACACCAAAAGAGTCGGAGAAAAAAGCGGAAGAAAAGAAAAAAACACAGGACTCTCAAAAGAAAGAAGAAGAGAAGAAAAAAGCGCAGGAGACCGAGAAGGAAGAAACAAAAAAGGAAAAAGTCTCCATTACAATAAAAGGCGGAGAAGTGTGCAGGGAGATTGCACAGGATCTGCAGGAGAAAGGACTTGTCAAGGATGCGGAAGATTTCCGCAAATATATGCAGGATCACAATTATGCAAGATATATCCGTGTGGGGACATTTACGCTGGAAAAGGGAATGAACTATAGCGAGATTGCGAAAGTACTGACAAAAAAATAGTATAATAAAGCTTGCATGAAAGCCTTTGGTATGATATAATGCCAAAGGCTTTAAATTTTATTAAACACATGTATGGAAGCTGCCGGTGCCGGATCTACGCTTTTCCGGTGGCAGACTAATAGGAAGTACATGGAAGAAATCAACCAAACGGAGGTAATTAAAATGAGCGTAATTTCTATGAAACAGTTACTTGAGGCAGGTGTTCATTTCGGACATCAGACAAGAAGATGGAACCCTAAAATGGCTCCATACATCTACACAGAGCGTAACGGTATCTACATCATTGACTTACAGAAGTCTGTTGGCAAGGTAGATGAGGCATATGATGCAATTTCCGATATCGCTGCTCAGGGAGGTACCATTCTTTTCGTTGGTACAAAGAAGCAGGCACAGGATGCTATTAAGACTGAGGCAGAGCGTTGCGGAATGTACTATGTAAATGAGAGATGGTTAGGTGGAATGCTTACAAACTTCAGAACCATCCAGAGCCGTATTGCACGTCTGAAAGAAATCGAGACCATGTCTGAAGATGGAACATTTGATGTTCTGCCAAAGAAGGAAGTTATTGCACTGAAAAAAGAGTGGGATAAGTTAGAGAAGAACCTTGGCGGAATCAAGGATATGAAGAGAATTCCTGACGCTATCTTTATCGTAGATCCTAAGAAGGAGAGAATCTGCGTACAGGAAGCACAGTCTTTAGGAATCACACTGATCGGTATCGCTGATACAAACTGTGATCCGGACGAGTTAGATTATGTAATCCCAGGTAATGATGATGCAATCAGAGCCGTTAAGCTTATCGTTTCCAAGATGGCAGATGCTGTTATCGAGGCAAAGCAGGGAACTGAGGAAGTTGCTGCAGAAGCTGCTGAGGAGACAGTAGAAGAATAATTTTTGCATAATCATTCGAGAATTGGAGGAAAAAAAGATGGCAATTACTGCTGCTATGGTTAAGGAACTGCGTGAGATGACAGGCGCAGGCATGATGGATTGTAAGAAAGCTCTGACAGAGACAAACGGAGATATGGATGCCGCTGTTGACGTTTTGAAAAAAAGCGGTGCAGCCAAGATGGAAAAGAAGCAGAGCAGAATCGCTGCGGAAGGTATCGCAAGAGTTGCAGTAAACGGAAATGTTGCTGTTGTAGCTGAGGTTAACTCAGAGACAGATTTCGTTGCTAAAAATGAAACATTCCAGGAGTTTGTTCAGACAGTTGCAGATACAGCACTTGCTTCTGATTTAAACGGTGGAGCAAACGGCGAAGATATCGAGGCACTTCTTGCTACAAACGGACTCAGTGATCTGCTTGTTGAGAAGACAGCAACAATCGGAGAGAAGTTATCTGTGCGCAGATTCGCAAAGGTAACCGGTGATGCTGTTGCTTCTTATATTCACGGTGGCGGAAGAATCGGTGTTGTTATCGCTGCAGACGGTGCATCTGATGATGCTGCAAAAGAGGCTCTTACAAACATTGCTATGCAGGTTGCTGCAATGAACCCACAGTATATCAGCAGAAACGATATTTCCGCTGAGGAACTTGCAAAGATCAAAGAGATCACAATTGACAGTGCATTAAATGATGCAACAACTCTTCCAAAGCCTATCTTAAACAAATTACTGGACAAGGCAATCGGCGAGAAGGTATGGAGTGATGAGGATATCAATAACTTCGAAGAGCATAAGAGCAATATGAATTATGTCTGGAATTTCCTTTCCGATGCTGCGAAGGTTCAGCTGGGTGAGCTGGCTATGGCAGATAAGGCGTCTATCACTGCTGAGAAGATGTTCGGCGGTCTTGTAGAAGGTCGTGTATCCAAGCAGTTAAAGGAGATCTGCCTTCTTGATCAGACATACGTTAAGGCGGAAGATGGCAAGCAGTCCGTAGCTAAGTATCTTGAGTCTGTTTCCAAGGATCTTAAAATCACCAAGATGATTCGTTTCGAAGTTGGCGAGGGTATGGAAAAGAAACAGGAAGATTTCGCAGCAGAAGTTGCTGCACAGATGAACGCATAATCCGTTCACAGAGTCAAGCTGTGTGAAAACACATAAGGAGTCGTGGTTTTGGAAAAATAAAGAAACCGTGGCTCCTTTTTTATAACAATTTTACAACAACAGGGAATTAAATCTTTACAAGTTTTCAAAATATGTTAAAATAGAAAAGGATATTTCCCGGTGGAGGAACAGGATGAGTACAAAAGATTCAGAAGCTCTGGAGCAGCAGCGTCAGAGGAGAAATCGCATCAACCGTATGAAAACGGGAATCATTGTGACGATTACGGTATGGATGCTTGTCTCACTGTTGGCAATTATCCTTCTGACGGTGCAGGTAGCACGTTTGAGCAGCCATGTAAAGAGACTGGAGAAAGCGGGACAGACAACCGTTTCGCAAAATATTCCGGATTCTGAAAATGTGCAGGCTGCGGATACAGAAAGCAGTGGGCAGGAGACACAGAAATCTGCTTACGATAAAGTTGTGACGGGGATTGATTCCGAGGACAATATGGCAAAAGAGGGAGATGCACATAAAGTATATCTTACTTTTGACGGCGGACCGGATGAAAATACGGACAAGATTCTCGACGTATTGGATAAATACGGAGTAAAAGCAACTTTTTTCGTAGTAGGGGATGATTCCAAGGATATGCAGGAGGTCTATAAGAGGATTGTAAAAGACGGACATACACTTGGAATGCATTCCTTTTCCAACAAATACAGTACAATATATGCCTCCACAGAGGCATTTAAACAGGATTTTGATAAGATTTCCTCATATCTGAAAGACGTTACGGGAGTCAATAGTCTCTATTATCGTTTTCCGGGAGGAAGCAGCAATGAGATCAGCAATGTAAATATGGCTGAATTCGTTCGTGTCTTAAATGAAAAGGGAATTACATACTTTGACTGGAACGTTTCCGCAGGAGATACTTCATCGGATTATACGGTGGATGATGTTGTGACAAATGTGACAGAAGGAGTAAAAAGATACAAAACCTCGGTTGTGTTATTACACGACGGAGATGACAAGTCAACAACGGTAGAGGCTCTGGAACCTTTGATTCAGAAACTGCAACAGATGAAAGCTGAGATTCTGCCGATTGATGAAAATACAAAAGTCATTCAATATATCAAGGCAGATAGTGTTGAATAAATATGAGTGGAGGAAGCACGATGGGATTATTTAAAGATTTTAAGGATGATTTTTCCCAGGCAGTCAATGAAATGATGCCGGGAGCAGACGTTCCGGGAAAAGAAAACAAGACAGAAGATCTGGTAGTTAACACTCTGGGAGAAGATGTGGATGTAAAATCCGAATTATCCAAACTGGATGGTTTACTGGAGCAGGTACAAAAGGATGACGGGTCTGATACACAAAAGTTAGAGTCGGAGCTTCCACCAATTCACAAAGAGGATAAAAAACCGGTGATCACACCAACTGTGGATCCGGTAATCAATACATTTAATGAGGAGAAAAAAATTATGAGCGACACAACAATGGAAACCCCAAAGCCAACAGCACCAGTAGCACCAGTAATGGAAAGCAAAGTGAATCCGGATGCAATCTCAGATGAGACATCTGTTATAACAGCAGGAACCGTTCTGACCGGTGATATCGCGTCTGACGGATCATTTGATATTCAGGGAACCATCAATGGAAATGTAACCTGCAATGGTAAGCTGGTTGTAACCGGAACCATTAACGGAAACAGTGCAGCTTCAGAGTTTTTTGCTGATGTGGCAAAAGTAGAGGGAGAAGTTGTAAGTTCCGGTACGGTTAAGATCGGAGCCGGTTCTGTGATCATTGGTAATATTTCAGCAGCTTCTGCAGTTATTGCTGGTGCGATCAAGGGTGATATTGATGTACAGGGACCTGTTGTTGTTGATACATCTGCAGTGGTAATGGGAAATATCAAATCCCGTTCCGTACAGATTAATAACGGTGCAGTAATCGAAGGTTTCTGCTCTCAGTGCTATGCTGATATTGATGTACAGGGACTTTTTGACGGAAAGTAAAATTAATCATAGGAGACAGATACGATGAAACGTATTTTATTAAAACTCAGTGGAGAGGCACTGGCCGGGGACAAGCATCATGGATTTGATGAGCCGACAGTTACGGTTGTTGCAAAGCAGGTAAAGCAATTGGTAGATGCAGGTGTACAGGTTGGTATTGTCATCGGAGGAGGCAACTTCTGGAGAGGACGTACCAGTGAGACGATCGACCGTACAAAAGCCGATCAGATCGGTATGCTTGCTACGGTTATGAACTGTATTTATGTGTCAGAAATTTTCCGTTCCGTTGGAATGATGACTTCCGTGCTTACTCCGTTTGAGTGCGGATCTATCACAAAGTTATATTCCAAGGATCGTGCAAATAAATATTTTGCACATAACATGGTTGTATTTTTTGCAGGTGGTACCGGACATCCATATTTCTCAACAGATACGGCAACGGTACTTCGTGCGGTAGAGATTGAAGCAGATGGAATTTATCTTGCCAAGGCAATCGATGGTGTATATGACAGCGATCCGAAAGTAAATCCATCCGCTAAGAAATATGATCAGGTTTCCATTCAGGAAGTCATTGATAAAAAACTTGCGGTCGTTGATCTGACAGCATCCGTAATGTGCATGGAAAACCACATTCCAATGTATGTATTCGGACTTGGTGAAACGAACAGCATTGTAAACGCGGTAAACGGCCAGTTCAACGGAACCGTCGTTACTGTGGACTAGGAGGATATAGTATATGGACGAGAGATTACAGATTTTTCAGGATAAAATGGAGAAATCCCTTGCCAATTTAAATGAGGAGTTCGCGGGAATCCGTGCAGGACGTGCGAATCCGCATGTGTTGGACAAACTTCGTGTTGATTATTACGGAACACCGTCTCCGATTCAGAGCGTTGCAAATGTCAGTGTTCCGGAGCCGAGAATGATTCAGATTCAGCCATGGGAAGCATCTATGGTAAAAGAAATTGAAAAAGCCATTCTCAGTTCGGATCTGGGAATTAACCCGACGAATGACGGAAAACTGATTCGTCTGGTATTTCCGGAACTGACCGAAGAGCGAAGAAAAGAGCTGGCAAAAGATATTAAGAAAAAAGGTGAGGGTGCCAAGGTCGCTGTGAGAAATATCCGCAGAGATGCGATGGATCATTTCAAAAAAGTAGGCAAGGCGGAGGATATTTCCGAGGACGAGATCAAGGATCTCGAAGACGGAATCCAGAAACTGACCGATCAGTATGTTGCACAGATTGACAAGGCTGTGGATGCCAAGTCGGATGAAATTCTTACAGTATAAGATGTTTAAGGGACATAAGCCTGTGGCTATGTCCCTTTTTCACTTGCAGGAAAGAGGGGAACAAGATTGATGAAAATTCCAAAACATGTGGCGATTATACTCGATGGGAATGGAAGATGGGCAAAAAGCAAGGGTATGCCACGCAATTACGGACATACCGTTGGCGCAAAGAATGTAGAAACGGTTTGTCAGGCTGCAGATGAGCTTGGAATTGAGTACCTGACACTGTATGCATTTTCCACGGAAAACTGGAATCGTCCGGACAGCGAAGTGGCTGCACTGATGAAACTGCTGGAGAGTTATTTGAAAAACTGTATCCGCACGGCAAATAAAAATAATATGCGGGTACGTGTGATTGGGGAACTTTCCAGATTATCCGAAAGTTTTCAGAAAAAGATTCAGGAACTGGAAGAAGTTTCCGCGGCAAATACGGGACTGAATCTGACCATTGCCATCAATTATGGAAGCCGGGATGAGATGCTTCGGGCCATGAAGCATATGTTTACTGATATAAAGAATGGCAGAATCACGGAGGAGGAAATCAATGAGAAAACCTTTTCCGGATATCTGGATACAAGGGAACTTCCGGATCCGGATTTACTGATTCGTACAAGTGGAGAGCAGCGGCTTTCCAATTATCTGCTGTGGCAGCTTGCGTATAGCGAATTTTATTTTACGGATGTTCCGTGGCCGGATTTTCATAAAAAAGAATTGGAATTAGCTGTGGAAGCGTATAATAAACGAGACAGACGCTTTGGCGGACTTAAGGAGGAAGAATAGGATGTTTAAAACGAGACTGTTAAGCGGAATCGTGCTGGTAATTCTGGCTCTGTTTTTGATTATTTCAGGCCATGAAATTTTATTATTTGCAACACTTGCCATTTCCTGTATCGGAATGTTTGAATTATATCGCGTGTTCAAGATGGAAAAGACCGTTCTGGCAGGCGTTGGATATCTGGCGGCAATCGTTTATTACTGTAATTTACAGTGGAAGTTTCTGCCGGATCTTATGATTTTATTTATGGCATTTTTGATTCTGTTAATGTTTGTATTTGTATTTGCATATCCGAAATTTCATGCAGATCAGGTGATGGCAGCATTTTTTGGATTCTTCTATGTAGCGGTCATGCTTTCTTATGTATATCAGATCCGTACGCTTGAGAGAGGGTTATATCTTGCCTTTCTTGTATTTTTATGTTCGTGGGGATGCGATACCTGTGCATATTGCGTCGGAATGCTGATCGGAAAGCACAAGATGTCGCCGAAACTCAGTCCGAAAAAATCGGTAGAGGGTGCAGTGGGAGGTGTGGCAGGTGCGGCGCTTCTGACCGCTTTATATTGTTTTATTTTCCGTAGCCCGATGCATCTGGAACGTGGAGAAATTGTAATTCTTGCTGTGATTGCGGCAATTGCCGGACTGATTTCCATGGTAGGGGATCTGACAGCTTCTGCCATCAAAAGAAATTATGATATCAAGGATTACGGAAAGCTGATTCCCGGTCATGGAGGAATTCTCGACCGGTTTGACAGCATGATTATTACTGCACCAATCATTTATTTCCTGGCGCTTCATATGCTGTAAGAGGTGAACGATGAAAAAGATAGCAATTTTGGGATCGACAGGGTCCATTGGAACACAGACACTTTCTGTGATTGAAGAACATGCAGATGATTTTGAAGTGACCGCACTTGCCTGTGGAAACAATATCCGTCTGCTGGAAGAACAAATGCGGAAATTTCGCCCAAAGCTTGTTGCTGTGTGGAGCAAAGAGGCAGCAGCTTCCCTTCGGGTCCGCACGGCGGATCTGGGCATTCCTGTGGAAACCGGAATGGATGGATTACTTGCGGTTGCAACTTATGAAGAGTCGGAAATTTTGGTAACGGCGATTGTCGGGATGCTCGGAATCCGGCCGACCATTGCAGCCATAAAGGCAAAGAAAACGATTGCCCTGGCAAACAAAGAAACGTTAGTTACGGCAGGACATCTCATTATTCCGCTTGCAGCGGAGTATGGAGTGTCTATTCTTCCGGTAGACAGTGAACATAGTGCCATTTTCCAGTCTTTGCAGGGAAACGAAGAAAATCCGATCAGTAAAATCCTTCTTACCGCATCCGGAGGACCGTTCCGGGGCAGAAAGAAGCAGGATCTGCTCCATATACAGGTGGAAGATGCATTAAAGCATCCGAACTGGTCCATGGGACACAAGGTGACCATTGATTCTTCGACACTTGTGAACAAAGGGCTTGAGGTTATGGAAGCAAAATGGCTGTTTGGTGTGGAACTCGAACAGATTGAAGTTGTCGTGCATCCGCAGAGTGTCATTCATTCTGCTGTGGAATATGAGGATGGTGCAGTGATTGCGCAGCTTGGAACGCCGGATATGCGTCTGCCGATTCAGTATGCACTGTATTACCCAAAGCGTAAACATTTATCCGGGAAGCGTCTGGATCTTTTTGCTCTTCGTGACCTTACGTTTGAGCGCCCGGATACGGATACCTTCCGTGGGCTTTCCCTGGCATATGATGCTGCCAGACGGGGAGGAAATATCCCAACGGTTTTTAATGCCGCAAATGAAAAGGCAGTGGCAATGTTTCTGGACAGAAAAATCGCTTATCCGGAAATTACGGAAATGATTGAAGCTGCAATGGAAGAAGTCAGCTATATCGCACATCCGGATTTAGAGCAGATTTTAGAGACAGAGCAGGCAACATATGAATATATAGGGGGCAGGTGGTAAAAAAAATGAAAATTGTATCATTTCTTATCGCATTTGTAATATTTAGTATTGTAATTTTATTTCATGAACTGGGGCATTTTTTGCTTGCAAAGGCAAACGGAATCCGGGTAAATGAATTTTGTTTCGGCCTTGGACCGACGATCTGTGGGATACAAAAAGGCGAAACCAAATACTGCATTAAGGCATTTCCGTTTGGAGGAGCCTGCATGATGGAAGGGGAAGACGAAGATTCGACGGACAATCGTGCATTTGGTAAAAAGCCGGTATGGGGACGTATGAGCGTCGTATTTGCAGGACCTTTTTTTAATTTTATTCTTGCATTTATTTTCGCGTTTATCCTGATGAGCTGTGTGGGATATGATAAGCCCGTTCTTTCCGGGGTAATGGAAGGATATGCCGCAGAAGAGGCAGGTCTTCAGGAAGGGGATGAGATTATCCGGATGAATCATTTTTCGGTTCATTTCAGCAGAGAAATCACTGCATACGGAACATTTCATTCCGGGGAAACCATTAAAGTCACTTATGCAAGGGATGGGCAGAAACATACGACAACACTGGTTCCGAAACTGGATAAAGAGACCGGAAGATATCTGTATGGATTTCAGACCATGGGAAATGTCCGGGTAAAGGGAAACGTGCTCACAAACCTAAAAAACAGTTTTTATGAGGTGCGATACTGGATTTATACCACTATCCAGAGTCTGAAAATGCTTGTGACACGTCAGGTATCTCCAAACGAACTGAGCGGACCGGTCGGTATCGTAAAATCAATCGGAGACACCTATCAGCAGTCTGTAAAAAATGACGGGTATTACTATGCACTTTTGAATATGCTCAACTGGACGATTCTTTTATCTGCGAATCTGGGCGTTATGAATCTGCTGCCGCTTCCGGCACTGGACGGAGGCCGGCTGTTATTTCTGATTATTGAGGCGATCCGCAGAAAGCGGATTGATCCAAACAAAGAAGGCATGGTAAATCTGGTTGGTATTGTATTGTTGTTTGGACTGATGTTTATTGTTATGTTCAATGACATTCGAAAACTATTTATCTAAGAGGCTAGAGGCGTTATGATGGAGAGACATATCACAAAGGAAGTACAGATTGGAAACAGATGGATTGGAGGAAATCATCCGATTGCGATTCAGTCTATGACAAATACAAAGACAGAGGATGTTGCGGCAACGGTGGCACAGATTAAGCAGCTGACAAAAGTCGGTTGTGAAATTATCCGCTGCGCGGTTCCCACCCAGGAGGCAGCTGCGGCGCTGACGGAAATCAAAAAACAGATTACCATCCCGCTGGTTGCGGATATCCATTTTGATTACCGGCTTGCGATTGCAGCCATGGAGCACGGTGCGGATAAAATTCGTATCAATCCCGGAAACATTGGAAGTCGTGAGCGTGTAAAAGCGGTTGTGGATGTGGCAAAAGAGCGCCGGATTCCTATCCGTGTGGGCGTCAACAGCGGATCTTTAGAGAAGGGTCTCGTGGAAAAATACCATGGTGTGACCGCAGAGGGAATTGTGGAGAGCGCAATGGACAAAGTGAAACTGATCGAAGACATGGGCTATGATAATCTTGTGATCAGTATCAAATCCTCGGATGTCATGATGTGTGTCAAAGCACATGAGCTGATCGCAAAACAGACGGATCATCCGCTGCATGTGGGAATCACAGAGGCGGGAACACTGATCAGCGGGAATATCAAATCCGCAATCGGTCTGGGACTGATTTTAAACCAGGGAATCGGGGATACCATCCGTGTTTCTCTGACCGGGGACCCGTTGGAAGAGATTAAATCCGCAAAACTGATTCTTCGTACCCTCGGACTTCGCAAAGGGGGCGTGGAAGTGGTTTCCTGTCCGACCTGCGGAAGAACCCGCATTGATCTGATCGGGCTTGCCAATCAGGTAGAAACGATGGTTTCGGAATTTCCGCTTGATATCAAAGTGGCGGTAATGGGATGTGTGGTAAACGGACCGGGAGAGGCAAAGGAAGCCGATATCGGGATTGCCGGAGGTGTCGGCGAGGGTCTGATTATCAAACATGGAGAAATTTACAAAAAGGTACCGGAAGCAGAACTTCTGCCGGCACTGCGTTATGAATTGGAACATTGGAGTGAAGACTGATGTCAAAAGCATTTCGTGAAGCCTTTCCGACACTGAAACTGGAGGAAGAACTCGAAGGGCTGTTAGATACAACTGAAGTGACAAAAATAAGTGCGAATCATGAACATACTCATATTCGCATTTATTTGCGTGCAAAAAGACTTATTTTCAAAAAAAACATATGGAAACTTGAAAAAGCGATTACCGAACAGATTTTTCAGAACCGGGCCATACAGGTAAAGATCATAGAGTCTTATGAGCTTTCCGAACAGTATACCCCGAAATCTCTGATAGAGGTGTATAAGGACAGTATTTTAGATGAACTGAATGCCTACAGTGTGCTCGAATACAATCTGTTGCGGACGGCGGACATGGAATTTCCGGAAGAGGACCGTCTGATTCTGACGATGGATGAGACTATTATTGCCAAAACCCGTACGGATGAGATTATCGAATTTTTAGAGAAAGTGATCTGTGAGCGCTGTGGAATGAATCTGAAAATATTTCCACAATACCGGAAACCGCAGGAGAGCAAATACCGGAAAAATTCCGAAGAACAGATCCGGCAGGAAGTGGCAGGAATTGTTGCGCGGACGAAGCTGGTTATGGAAGGAAAATCCCAGGAAACGGAAGAAAAAGAGAAAACTGTCGAAACAGAAGAAAAAACAAAGACAATTGCAAAAACGGCAGGAAATCGTGCAGACACTTCAAAAAATGGTACAAATTATGCAAAACCAAAGCAGAAGTTTGAAAAGCGGGGAGAGTTCCGCCGGAAATTCGAGTCGGATAATGGCAAAAAATCCATGAATCCGGATGTAATATACGGAAGAGACTTCGAAGAAGAGAGCATGGAGATTGAGAAGATTGACGGACCGATCGGAGAGGTTGTGATCCGCGGAAAGATTCTGTCGGTAGATACCCGTGAGATCCGCAATGAAAAGACCATCATTATTTTTTCCGTGACGGATTTTACCGATACGATTGTTCTTAAAATTTTTGCGAGAAATGATGATGTACCGGAGCTGTTAAAAGAAATCAGCGGGGGAAAGTTTGTGCGTGTCAAAGGTGTTGCAACCATTGATAAGTTCGACAGTGAACTTACCATCGGTTCTATCGTCGGGATCAAGAAATGCGCCGATTTTACAACGGTCCGTATGGATACCAGCGTAGAAAAACGCATAGAGCTGCACTGCCATACCAAAATGAGTGATATGGATGGCGTTTCAGATGTCAAGGATATTGTCAAGCGTGCCATGAAATGGGGGCATAAGGCGATTGCCATTACCGATCACGGGGATGTGCAGGCGTTCCCGGATGCCAATCATACCGTACCGTCCGATTCGGATTTTAAAGTCATTTACGGCGTGGAGGCATATCTGGTCGATGATTTAAAGGGGATGGTGACGGACAGCCAGAACCAGGATCTGGATGCAGATTATGTGGTATTTGATTTGGAGACAACCGGATTTAGTCCGGAGACCAACCGCATTATAGAGATCGGGGCGGTGAAGGTGCAGAACGGAAAGATCGTGGACAAATTCTCAACGTTTGTCAATCCACAAGTGCCGATTCCGTTTCGGATTGAGCAGCTGACGTCGATCAATGATTCCATGGTGATTGATGCACCTGTCATTGCAGACATTCTTCCGGAATTTATGAAATTCTGCGAGGGATGTGTTATGGTTGCCCATAATGCCGATTTCGATATGAGTTTTATCAAGAAAAACTGCCAGAGGCTGGATATTCCATGCAAGCCGACGATTGTGGATACGGTTGCCCTGGCGCGTGTCCTGCTTCCGAATCTGAACCGTTTTAAGCTGGATACGGTTGCAAAAGCGCTGGGCGTATCCCTGGAAAATCACCATCGTGCCGTGGATGATGCCGGATGTACGGCAGAGATTTTTGTGAAGTTTATCGAGATGCTCCGGGAGCGCGGTATGTCTACCTTAGACGAAGTGAATGCAATGGGAACCTCATCGGTGCAGAATGTACAAAAGATGCCGACTTATCATGCGATCATTCTTGCCACCTGCGATCAGGGGCGGACAAACCTGTATAAGCTGATTTCGCTGGCGCATATCAAATATTATCACCGGCGTCCGAGGATTCCGAAGAGTGAATTTATCAGGTACCGGGATGGACTTCTGATCGGGTCTGCCTGCGAAGCGGGAGAGTTGTACCGGGCAATTTTAAATGGCCGTCCGGAGGAAGAAATTTCTAGACTGGTAAACTTTTATGATTATCTGGAAATCCAGCCGCTCGGAAACAATGCATTCCTTGTAAGAGATGAAGATTCTCCGGTTGCGTCCAATGACGATCTGATTGAGATCAATAAAAAGATTGTCCGGCTCGGGGAACAGTTCCATAAGCCGGTGGTGGCAACCTGTGATGTACATTTTTTAGATCCGGAGGATGAAATTTACCGGAGAATTATCATGGCAGGGCAGGGATTTAAAGATGCGGATGAGCAGGCTCCCCTTTTTCTGCGGACGACGGAAGAGATGCTGAAAGAATTTGCCTATCTTGGAAGTGAAAAAGCAGAAGAGGTTGTTATTACAAACACAAACCGGATTGCGGATATGTGCGAAAAAATTTCTCCCGTTCGTCCGGATAAGTGTCCGCCGGTCATTGAAAATTCGGACCAGATGCTGCGTGACATCTGTTACAACAAAGCACATAAAATGTATGGAGATCCACTGCCGGAAATTGTGCAGGAACGTTTAGACCGGGAATTAAATTCCATTATCAGCAATGGGTATGCTGTGATGTATATTATTGCGCAGAAGCTGGTTTGGAAATCCAACGAAGACGGCTACCTGGTCGGATCGCGTGGATCGGTCGGAAGTTCTTTCGTTGCGACAATGTCCGGTATTACGGAGGTGAACCCGCTGCATGCGCATTATCTGTGCAAACATTGCCAGTACAGCGATTTTGATTCGGATCTGGTAAAATCTTTTTCCGGCCGAAGTGGATGTGATATGCCGGATAAGCTCTGTCCGCGCTGCGGAAAACCGCTTTCCAAAGAAGGGTTTGATATTCCGTTTGAGACGTTCCTGGGATTTAAGGGAAATAAAGAGCCGGATATCGACCTGAACTTTTCCGGAGAGTACCAGAGTAAGGCACATAAATACACCGAAGTTATCTTCGGGGAGGGACAGACCTTTAAGGCAGGAACGATCGGTACGCTGGCGGATAAGACGGCATTCGGTTATGTCAAAAATTATTATGAAGAGCGCGGCGTACATAAGAGAAACTGTGAAATTGACCGGATCGTACTTGGATGTGTCGGGGTGCGTCGTACTACGGGACAGCATCCGGGTGGTATCGTTGTTCTTCCGATGGGGGAACAGATTTATACATTTACCCCGGTTCAGCATCCGGCAAATGATATGACGGTCGATATTACGACCACACATTTTGATTATCACTCGATTGACCATAATCTTTTAAAACTTGACATTCTCGGACACGATGATCCTACCATGATCCGTATGCTGCAGGATCTGACGGGAGTAGATCCGACGCAGATCCCGCTGGATGATAAGGCTGTCATGTCGCTGTTTCAGGATACTTCCGCACTTGGCATCACGCCGGATGATCTGGTGAACTGCCAGCTGGGGGCATTGGGTATCCCGGAGTTTGGTACAGACTTTGCCATGGGCATGTTAATAGACACACAGCCAAAAGAATTTTCGGATCTGGTGCGTATTGCAGGGCTGTCCCATGGTACGGATGTATGGCTTGGCAATGCACAGACGCTGATTCAGGAAAAGAAAGCAACGATTTCTACCGCCATCTGTACAAGGGATGATATCATGATCTATCTGATCAGTATGGGACTGGATTCCGAGGAATCGTTTAAGATTATGGAGAATGTCCGGAAGGGAATTGTGGCAAAAGGAAAATGTGACAAATGGCCGGAATGGAAGCAGGATATGATCGATCACAATGTACCGGACTGGTATATCTGGTCCTGTGAGAAGATTAAGTACATGTTCCCGAAAGCCCATGCAGCCGCGTATGTTATGATGGCATGGCGCATTGCCTACTGTAAAGTGTTTTATCCGCTGGCTTACTATGCAGCATATTTTTCTATCCGTGCGACCGCGTTCAGTTATGAGCTGATGTGTCAGGGAAAAGAAAAACTGGAAGGATATATGCATGAGTACGAAAAGCGCAAGGACGAGCTCTCCAAAAAAGAGCAGGATACCTACAAAGATATGCGTCTGGTACAGGAAATGTATGCCAGAGGATTTGAATTTCTTCCGCTGGATATCTATAAGTCAGAACCGCATCATTTTCAGATTGTGGATGGAAAACTGCTGCCGGCGCTCAATACGATTGACGGACTTGGCGATAATGCGGCAGTTGCGATTGCAGAAGCGGCAAAAGACGGAATTTTTCTTTCCAAGGATGATTTTAGGGAACGGACAAAAGTATCAAAGACAACAATAGAACTGATGAGTGATCTGGGATTGTTTGGCGATATGCCGGAATCCAATCAGCTTTCCCTGTTTGATTTTGGCGCGTAATGTTATGGAAGTTTTGAAAAACAAAAGAGGAGGAACCGCATGTTTGGGTTCCTCCTCTTTTACAGTCTTATACATTTATTTTTTGATAACGCCGGGATGGAAAGCGGTGAGTGTTCCCGGATGATCGGTCGGTGTACAGAACATTTCTTTTGTCTTAAAATCGGTAAAATAGATGTAACTGGAAGTGACGTTGATATTGGAGTAATTGCCCTGTGCCAGTTCCTGATATCCACTGCCGTCATTTTTGATCATACAAAGGGCCGGATGGTCTTCGGAATAGCGCTGATAAAAAATACTGCTTCCGTATACATTGTAGAGATCCAGACTGTCCTTGGTAAGTGTAACCGGATGACCGGATTTCATATTGGTATGTACCAGGGCGTTGTTCTGATCCACATCCATATAATAAACATTGTCGTCACTGGTTACGATCGGTTTAAAAGAATTACATTCGTAGACTTTGCTTAAGCTGTCACTGGCGGTATCCAGCTGATAGATGGCGCCATCACTTTCCGTTCCGCTGGTATAAATATACTGACCCAGCGTGCTGCATGTAAAAATGTAAGGCGAATATACTTTTTTGCGTCCTTCGCCATCGATTCCGATCTTGTAAAGCGTTGTAGCATCCTTGTCATCATAGTGCAGATAATAAATGTAGTTTCCGACAAGCGAGGCATACAGGCAGGGATCTTTGTCTAAAATTTTAGTGTTTTCTCCATTCTGGTCAATTCTGCACAGACTGTTTCTTGCGTAGGAGAAGAAATCAAATCCGGTTCCATTATTTTCATTATTGCGTACATAGTATACATAATGGTCATCGGCGTTGATATACATGACACGGTCATAACTGAGTTTTTTCAGATGATTGCCGTTTGTATCCATGGAATACAGCCGGTAATCGTCATCCGGATTGGCAAAATAAACGGTTCCGTTTTTCTCACAAAACAAGCCGGCATTGTAAAGGTTTCCGGCAGTATTTCCGTTGACATAGCTTGTGTTGTATTTGATCTTACTTTTCTGATGGCTGTAAAAGCCCAGTCCTGCAAATACTACGACCAGAACAGCAATTATAATTATGGGCAAACGTTTTTTCATAATATCGAGTCCTCCTTGGTAAGTTGTATCTTGCCTTTTATACCTTTGTGTTATAAAATTTTATCATAAATCATGAAGGAGCGCTATATGAAAGATTTACTAGATATCCGAAAAGATATTGATAAAATTGACGAACAGATCGTAAAACTCTATGAGGAACGAATGAAACTGACCTCGGATGTGGCTGAATACAAAATAAACACCGGCAAGCAGGTTTTTGACAAAGAGAGGGAGGAATCCAAGCTGGCAACGCTGCAGAAAAAAGCGGAAAGTGATTTTACCAGACACGGAATCCGTGAACTTTTTGAGCAGATCATGGCGATGAGCCGTAAGAAACAGTATAAACTGCTGACGGAGCATGGAATTATGCCTCCGCAGGAGTTTGAGCCGATTCACACGCTGGATTATTCCAATGCAAGGATTGTTTTTCAGGGACTCGAAGGTGCCTACAGCCAGCTTGCCATGGAACAGTTTTTTGGAGAAAACTGCAATAATTTCCATGTGGAGAGCTGGAAAGATGCCATGGAGGCCATTAAGAACGGGGAAGCGGATTATGCGGTACTCCCGATCGAGAATTCTTCGGCAGGAATTGTCTCGGAAAATTATGATCTTCTGGTGGAATATGATAATTATATTGTCGGGGAGCAGATCATCCGTATTGATCATGCACTTTTAGGACTGGAAGATGCGGATGAGAGAGATATCCGTACCGTGTATTCGCACAAACAGTCACTGATGCAGTGCAGTGAATTTCTGGACAGTCATGCGGACTGGGAAAAATTCAGTGTCAGCAATAATGCCGTTGCAGCCAAGAAGGTCAAAGAGGATGGGGAGATTTCCCAGGCGGCGATTGCCAGTGCAAAAAATGCCCAGATTTATGGGTTGAAAGTATTACGCAATTCCATTCAGAATAATAAAAATAATTCGACCCGGTTTATTGTTGTGACAGGGAAAAAAGTATATACCGATCAGGCAGACCGGATCAGCATCTGTTTTGAGATCAATCACGAAAGCGGTGCTTTATATCATGCACTGTCGCATTTTATTTATAATGGACTGAATATGACAAATATCCAGTCACGTCCGTTACAGAATAAAAACTGGGAATATCGTTTCTTTGTTGATTTTGAGGGAAGATTTGAGGATCATGCAGTGCAGAATGCGCTGCGCGGACTTCGGGAGGAAACAATTGCATTCCGGATTCTTGGTACGTATTAGTCAGAATTGGTGAAAGAAGGTGGGCGAATGGCAATTCACACATTTGCAGCAATTTATATTGGCACATACGATGTGAGCCTGAAGGTATTTGAGTTTACAAACAGAAAAAAGTTTCATGAGGTGGATCACATCCGGTCCCGGCAGGAACTGGGGAAAGGTGCTTACGGCACCGGGACAATCGGATATGAGCAGGTGGAAGAACTCTGTGAAACACTGGCGCAGTTTAAAGAGATCATGGAAAGCTACAAGGTAGACAGTTATGAAGTCTGTGCCGCAGCCGCACTCCGGGATACCACAAATGAGATATTTGTCCTTGACCAGATTTATCTTAGAACCGGATTCCGGGTAAAGGTGTTAAGCAATTCGGAACACCGTTTTATCAGTTATAAAGCGGTGGCTGGCAGTCCGGTGTTTGAGGAGATGATAAAGACGAGTGCAGCAGTCGTGGATGTCGGCGGAGCGAGCGTACAGATTACGTTATTCCGCAACGGAAAGATGATCACGACACAGCACATGGAAGCGGGCATCATGCGCTTGCGGAATCTGCTTGGAGACCGCGGATATTCCCTGAAAATGTATGAAAACCAGATTGAGGAATATGTCAATAAAAAACTCGAGGGATTCCGTGCCATGTATATGAATACGCCGGTGGATTATCTGATCCTGATCAGTGACTATGCCGACGGCCTGGTCAAAAAGATTGAGGAAAAAGGCGGAAAAAGCCGGCAGGTAAAGCTGGATAAATTCTCTAAATTTATCGATAAACTGCTCAAAAAAACACTGGAGGAAATTACAGCGGAACTGAATCTTTCGGATGAGAGGGAACCGTTAATTATTCCGGCACTTGTGCTGTATAAAATGATGGCACAGAATGTGAATCCGAAAGAGGTATGGGTTCCGGGCGCAAATATTCAGGATGGTATGGCATTTGATTATGCACAGCACAATAAACTGCTGGCATCGACACATGATTTTGATGCGGATGTCATTTCGGCGGCCACATTTTTATCGGAGCATTACCACAGTTTTTCTCCACACATTCAGACACTTTCCAAGCTATCCATTAAGATTTTTGATGCGATGAAACAGGAACACGGACTTGGAAAGCGAGCGCGTCTGCTGCTTCAGGTGGCTACAATCCTGCATGACTGTGGAAAGTATGTCAGCTTTGCGGAAGCGTCGGAGAGTACGTATCATATTATCATGTCCTCAGAGATTATCGGTCTGACCCATCAGGAGCGGGAGATTGTTGCACAGATCGTGCGTTACAATACCCTTCCTCTGGACCCGTATGAGGAAGTCGCCGATGTGCTGAGTCAGGAAGAGTATCTTTGCGTGGCAAAACTTTCGGCAATTCTTCGTGTGGCAAATGCGCTGGATCAGAGTCATAAACAGAAGTTTAAAAATATCCGGATCGCGGTAAGGGAGAGAAAACTCGTGATTACGGTCGAGGCATTTGAGGATATTGCACTGGAACAGGCATTGTTTGACGCAAAGACCTCTTATTTTGAAAATGTATACAGCATGAAACCTGTTTTAAAAGAAAAGCGTATTTATAACTATTAGATCGGAGGGCTTTTATGGACACAAAAATAGATTTTAAAGATCCGGCATATTATGAAAACCGTGAGCTCAGCTGGATTAAGTTTGACCAGCGTGTATTAAGTGAAGCAAGAGATAAATCCATTCCGCTTTTGGAGCGGTTGAAATTTGTCAGTATTACTTCTTCCAATCTGGATGAATTTTTTATGGTAAGGGTGGCATCCTTAAAGGATATGGTACATGCAAAATATAAAAAGCGTGATATCGCCGGAATGACCGCAACGGAGCAGCTTTCCGCCATCAATAAACAGGCGCGGGAACTGGTCAATATCCAGTACAGTACATTCAGCCGTTCCCTGATGCCGCTTCTGCGCAAAGAAGGAATATATCTTCTGGATGCACATGAGGATCTGAATGAGGAACAGGCGCGTTTTGTGGATCGCTATTTTATGGAAAATGTATATCCGGTACTCACCCCGATGGCGGTGGATGCATCGCGTCCGTTCCCGCTGATCCGCAATAAAACACTGAATATTGCAGCACTTCTGACCGGAAAGAAAACGGAGGATGAGACCGTGTTTGCAACGGTGCAGGTGCCAAGTGTTCTGCCGCGTCTGGTACAGATTCCAAGCGAAGGGGAAACGAAGTCTTTCATTCTGCTTGAGCAGATCATAGAACGCAACATCGGCATATTGTTTTCCAATTACAAGGTATTGTGTGCATATCCGTACCGGATCATGCGAAACGCAGATCTGACAATTGATGAGGATGAGGCATCAGATTTGCTGAAAGAGATTGAAAACAAATTAAAGATGCGTCAGTGGGGAGAAGTTATCCGTCTGGAAATTGAAGAGAAGGTAGACAAAAAACTTCTGAAATTTTTAAAGACGGAGCTGAAAGTATCGGAAGAGGATATTTTTCAGATTGCAGGACCGATTGATCTGACTTTTTTAATGAAAATGTATGGGATTGACGGATATGACCATCTCCGCTATAAACCGTATACGCCGCAGCAGGTGCCGGAAATTACACCGGGAAGTGACATTTTTGCCGCAATCCGCAAAGGGGATATTTTTCTGCATCATCCATACGAAACCTTTGATCCGGTTGTGGATTTCATCCGGCAGGCATCCAAAGATCCGGATGTCCTGGCGATTAAACAGACACTGTATCGAGTCAGCGGAAATTCCCCGATTATCAGCAGTCTGGCACAGGCAGCGGAAAACGGCAAGCAGGTGTCGGTTCTGGTTGAGCTGAAAGCCCGTTTCGATGAGGAGCACAACATTGTATGGGCGAAAAAACTGGAACAGGCAGGCTGTCATGTGATCTATGGTCTCGTTGGTCTTAAAACACACAGCAAGATCGCACTGGTGGTCCGCCGGGAGGAGGATGGAATCCGCCGCTATGTTCATCTGGGAACCGGAAATTATAACGATTCGACGGCAAAATTATATACGGACTGTGGAATCTTTACCTGCAAAGAGTCAATCGGGGAGGATGCCACAGCGGTGTTTAATATGTTATCCGGATATTCCGAACCGCTGGCATGGAATGAGCTGGTGCTGGCACCATACTGGCTGCGGGATAAATTTTTGCGCCTGATCGGCAGGGAAACGAAAAATGCACGGCAGGGTAGAGAAGCCCGTATCGTGGCAAAGATGAATTCCCTCTGTGATCCAGGCATTATTGCGGCGCTGTATGAGGCATCTGCAAGCGGTGTAAAGATTGATCTGATCGTGCGCGGAATCTGCTGTCTGCGCGTCGGGATTCCGGGAGTGAGTGAAAATATTTCCGTGCGTTCCATTGTGGGAAATTTCCTGGAGCACAGCCGTATTTTTTATTTTTATAATGACGGCAATCCGGAAGTATTTATGGGAAGTGCGGACTGGATGCCGCGAAATCTTGACCGGCGTGTAGAGATTGTTTTCCCGGTGATTGAGGAGGAACTCAAAGAAAAAGCACTGCATATTCTGCATGTGGAACTGGAAGATAATGTGAAAGCGCGTGTGATGCAGCCGGATGGTACGTATGAAAAACTTGACAAGCGGGGCAAGGTTCTGATAAACTCACAGGAGCAGTTTTGTGCGGAGGCAAAAGCAGCAGTGCCGGATCAGAATCCGGGAAACAACCAACGGCTGTTTATTCCGGCAGAACCGGTGGAATAAATTTACAGAAAACAGTTGACAATACCGTAATCAGGTGGTATAGTCAAATGGTTGTTAAGAAACAAGTAGAGTATCCACTCTCACCTAAGCGCAATCGGGCGACTTAGTGTTCATACTTTTAGCATGTTATATGAATGTTAGATGTAATAGTGGATAGTCTGCCTATCCACTATTTTTTATTGGAGGTACAAAACCATTAGCGAATTAATGATTAACGAACAGATCAGAGACAGAGAGGTTCGTCTGATCGGACCGGATGGCGAGCAGATTGGTGTTGTCTCATCCAGAGAGGCACAGAAAATTGCAGATGAAGCCGGTCTTGACCTTGTCAAGATTGCTCCGAATGCAAAGCCGCCTGTATGCAAGGTAATTGATTACGGTAAGTATCGTTATGATCTTGCACGTAAGGAAAAGGATGCAAAGAAGAAGCAGAAGACAGTGGAATTAAAAGAAATTCGCCTGTCACCAAACATTGACACCAATGATTTGAACACCAAGATGAACGCTGCAAAGAAGTTCCTCGCAAAAGGCAATAAAGTCAAGATCACACTTCGTTTCCGTGGTCGCGAGATGGCACATATGAACAGCAGTAAGCACATCTTAGATGATCTTGCTGAGCAGCTTTCCGATATCGCAGTAGTGGAAAAAGCACCGAAGATCGAGGGAAGAAGCATCGGTATGGTGTTGGCAGAGAAGAGATAACATTTATTAAGGAGGAATACACAATGCCAAAAATTAAGACAAACAGAGCAGCAGCAAAGCGTTTCAAAGCAACCGGAACCGGAAAGTTAAAGAGAAACAAGGCTTACAGAAGACATATCTTAACAAAGAAAACAACAAAGAATAAGAGAAATCTCAGAAAAGCAGCAATGATGGATCAGACAAACATCAAGAACATGAAGAAGATTTTACCATACATCTAAGATTTGTTAAGGAGGATATAGGAAATGGCAAGAGTTAAAGGCGGATTAGGCGCTAAGAAAAGACATAACAGAACTTTAAAGTTAGCAAAGGGATACAGAGGAGCTCGTTCCAAGCAGTATCGTGTAGCTAAGCAGTCCGTAATGAGAGCCTTAACAAGTTCTTATTCTGGACGTAAAGAGAGAAAGAGACAGTTCCGTCAGTTATGGATTGCTCGTATCAACGCAGCAGCTCGTATGAATGGACTTTCTTACAGCCAGTTCATGCACGGATTAAAGGTAGCTGGAGCTGATTTAAACCGTAAGGTATTAGCTGACATGGCTGTTACAGATGCAGCAGGTTTTGCAAAGCTTGCAGAAGTTGCAAAGAAAGCATTAGCTTAGTCATCGGAAAAATGTTGGGTAGAAAACTCCGGACAAGTTGTTTGTCCGGAGTTTTTTTGAAAAATATACGGGGAAAGGTATTGGAAACAATGGAAAAAAGAGAACAGCTCGGAAGCAGACTTGGGTTTATTATGCTCTCGGCAGGATGTGCAATCGGATGCGGAAATGTATGGAAGTTTCCCTGGATGTGCGGACAAAACGGCGGTGGCAGTTTCATGCTTGTCTATGTGATCTGTCTGCTCATTTTAGGGCTTCCGGCAATGGTGATGGAACTTTCCGTAGGACGTGCGGCACAGACAAGTCCCTTGTATATGTATGAGAAACTTTCCGGAAAACGCAAATGGAAAATTCCGGGGATTGTGTGTCTGATTGGAAATATTGCACTGATCGCGTTTTATTCCGTTGTTGCAGGCTGGATTATTTATTATTTTGTGAAGTTTCTTACCGGTCAGAATGCGGATTTGGGATTTGAAAAAATGATCACAACACCATCCGTAAATGTTGGTTACCTGTTGATCACGGTTGTGATTACATTTGTGATTTTGAGTTTCCGGCTGCAGGGAGGCCTTGAACGCATTACCAAATATATGATGTCGGCGCTTCTGGTGCTGATGCTGGTGTTGGCGATCCACAGTTTTACGCTTTCCGGCGCAAAGGATGGGCTGGCTTTTTATCTGATTCCGGACCTTTCCAAAATATCAGGTACAATGATTGTAAAAGCAATGAATCAGGCGTTTTTCACGTTGTCGGTCGGTATGGGTGGCATGGCGATCTTTGGAAGCTACATCGGGAAAGAGCGTTCCCTTTTGGGAGAATCCGTAAATATCATTGTTTTAGATACGTTTGTAGCAGTTGTTGCAGGCATGATTATGTTTCCTGCCTGCGATACCTATAATCTTGAAGTGACTGCGGGGCCAAGCCTTTTGTTTGATACGATGGCGAGTGTGTTTAACCATATGCAGGGCGGACGCTGGTGGGGTGCGCTGTTTTTCCTGTTCATGGTGTTTGCTGCCATGTCAACGGTACTTGGAGTATGTGAGAATCTGCTTGCCATGATCCGGGAACTGACGGGCTGGTCACGTCCGGTGGGATGTATTGCCTGCGGGATTGGGACGTTTCTTGTGGCATTGCCAACGGCGCTGGGGTACAGTCTGATTCGTTTTCAGCCGTTTGCAAAAGGCACGGCATGGCTGGATTTGTGGGATTTTATTGTGTCTAACAATGCGATGCCGCTCGGCTCACTGATACTGGCGCTGTTTTGCTGTACACGCCGGGGATGGGGGTGGAACAATTTCCTACAGGAGGCCAATGCGGGAAAAGGCTTAAAAATCAAGGCATGGATGAAACCGCTGTTCTGTTATTTTGTGCCTGTAGGGATTTTATTTATTTATATTTATGGAATGTTCACGTTTCCGTGGCATTAGAAGAAAAGAGGGGCAAAAATTATTCTGTCCCTCTTATTTTTATGCGATAAGCTTTGGGAGAGGCCCCTTTTTTCTTATGAAAGGTTTTTGAAAAATACAGCCCATTATCAAATCCGACGGAATTTGCAATGGCGGTGATCGAAAGATTTGAGTGTTCCAACAGATAGCATGCCTGTTTCATGCGAAAATCCGTGAGGTATTCTTTTGGGGACTGCTGCAGCACCAGTTCAAAGGAACGGAACAGATGGCTGCGGCTTAAACCGACGTAGGCGGCAATATCTTCCACTGTGATCGGGTAGGAGTAATTGGCGCTGATATATTCGATACTTTTCTGGACGTAGGTTGCGGCTGTCAGCTGCGTTTCTTTTTGGGTGGAAGATTTTAGAAAGAGCGCCAGCGTGGTATAGAGCCGGCCGGTCATTTCAACGGCATGTTCAAATCCGTTTCCTCTGGCATCATAGATATGCAGAAGCTGACGTTTGACTTCTTCGCCGTTGGGAACTGCATGAATACATGGATGTTTGCGGGAAAAATCGGTTGCCTGCAGAATTGTGGCAGCGTCACTTCCGGTAAATCCGACCCATGCATATTCCCATGGCGTTTTTGCATCGGCACGGTAGATGATCTCCGTATTCGGATACACAAGAAAGGCATCTTCGGCAGAAAGAAAATGGGTTTCGTTGTTGACTTCGTATGTGCCTTTTCCCGAGATCACATAGTGAATCAGGTAGTGGTCGCGGATTCCGGGACCCCACTGATAGCCGGCATCGCATAGTTGGTATCCGACATTATAGACCGACAGGGAAACGAGTTCTTTTGCAGTTGCTTTGTAGGAATTTTTATATTGATCATTCATTGGAAATGCTCCTTACACGATTCTAGTATTGAGTTTATACGTTTTTTTATGCACATGCAACATTTTTACATGTTTTTTCTACATTTGGTTCTGTACATTAAGAGCCGGGAGCGATAGAATAGGGGTATCAGAAGAAAACAAAAGCACAGAAAGGGAGAGTGGAATTATGGCAATTTTAGTTACTGGTGGAGCAGGCTATATCGGAAGTCATACCTGTGTGGAACTGCAGAATGCGGGATATGATGTCGTTGTTCTGGATAATCTGTCAAACGCTTCAGAAAAGTCACTGGATCGTGTGGAGGCACTGACCGGAAAGAAAGTTACATTTTATAAAGGAGATATCCTTGATCGTGACATCTTAAATAAAATTTTTGCAGAGCAGAAGATTGAAAGTTGTATTCATTTTGCAGGACTGAAGGCTGTCGGAGAGTCTGTGGCAAAGCCTTGGGAGTATTACAATAACAACATTGCAGGAACTTTAACACTGGTTGATGTTATGCGTCAGAACGGATGCAAGAACATCATTTTCTCTTCATCTGCAACCGTATACGGCGATCCGGCAGAAATTCCGATTACCGAGAACTGCCCGAAGGGACAGTGTACCAATCCTTACGGATGGACAAAGTCCATGCTGGAGCAGATTTTATCAGATATCTACAAGGCAGATAATGAGTGGAATGTGATCCTGCTTCGCTACTTCAATCCAATCGGAGCACATCCAAGCGGAACCATGGGGGAGAATCCAAACGGCATCCCGAACAACCTGATGCCTTACATTACACAGGTCGCAGTTGGCAAGTTAAAAGAACTCGGTGTATTCGGAAACGATTATGATACTCCGGATGGAACCGGTGTGCGCGATTATATCCACGTTGTTGATCTGGCAAACGGACATGTAAAGGCATTAAAGAAGATCGAAGAGAACGCCGGACTTTGCATTTACAACCTTGGTACCGGACACGGCTACAGCGTGCTTGATATCGTAAAGAATTTTGAGGAAGCAAACGGCATTAAGATTCCATACAGCATCAAGCCTCGCCGTCCTGGCGATATTGCAACCTGTTACTGTGACCCGGGTAAGGCAGAACGTGAACTTGGCTGGAAAGCGCAGTACGGAATTAAGGAAATGTGTGCGGATTCCTGGAGATGGCAGAAGAACAATCCAAACGGTTATGAGGATTAATTAAAAAAGAGGGAAAAGTCTTATTTTCGAATTTGTTTGAATATTTTTGAAAAATATGAAAAATATGCTTGACGAAGCGTGGGGTGTATGCTATTATAATACACGGTTCGTTGGTCAAGCGGTTAAGACGCCGCCCTCTCACGGCGGAAACACGGGTTCGATTCCCGTACGGACTGCTGAGTTATAAATCCAGTGTTTATACAGATTCTTAGGAAGCTGTTGTAGGCACTGGATTTTTTGTTTTCTTATATGGTCATATATGAAACCGAAACGTCGGGTTAGAATGTCGAAACAAGATTACCTATGAGATAATGGGGATAAAAGTTATGCACTTAGTAAAACTGGAAGAGATTCCTGGTGCTAAAGAAGAATTGAAAAAAATTCGCAAACGATTCTACGATTGGATGAAAGATCCTTCTGCATTTTCAGAGTAATTCACAAAATACCCAAGAAACCTTGCAAAACAGGGCATTTCTTGTCAGCAGGAGGTATATTATGACATCAATTCGTGTTTTATTCGTATGCCACGGCATGGCTATGGAAAGTCAGTAAAATCAAGGCTTTAGGGGGCATTACTTGGGTATATCGTGGCAAGTGTAGTAGTAAGGGACTACGGTAATACTACGAATGAGGGAATGCAAACAAGCCGATGTAGAAGTACAAATTTTAACGGTAGTAGCAATCGTTAGAATGTAAGGGCTATCGTTATATAGTGTGCAATCGTTGAAATGTTCAGCAGTATCGTGTAAAATGAATATCTAATTGGATATGAACATATAATATTAATGCAGCCATAAGCTGCGATTTGAACTTATTTTGACATTGACAAGCGGCTCATTTGGATGTATATTTTAAGTACAGTAAGAGATTACTGCAAATGTTTGTTGCTACTCGATATGCAACTCAAATAAGGTCGAGTTCAAATGTTTGTCGCTACTCGATATGCGACTTAGAAAAGGTCGAGTTCAAATGTTTTGAGGTTCCGTTCGAGAGGACGGAGCCTCTTTTTGACGATAGGAGAAGAAATGGAAATAGGACATTTTTATTATATTGATGATCAGTACTTTAAGGATTTTCCAGATCCTTATTTGATGCAGAATAAGGAAAAAGTAAATGGACAGTTGCATGACAGACCATGTTTTTACGCATTCCAGGATAGTAATACTCAGCTATTTTGGATGATTCCGTTTTCGTCACAGGTTTCTAAATTTAAGGGTAAAGATAAAAATATGAAAAAAGTATTTGACAAAGAGTATTGTGTATGATAGTATAATACACGGTTCGTTGGTCAAGCGGTTAAGACGCCGCCCTCTCACGGCGGAAACACGGGTTCGATTCCCGTACGGACTGTTACTATTATAAATATAATAGCCCAACCCGAAAAAATGTTGTCGTATGACAGCATTTTTTTTATTTAATCATAGGAAATTCCTTCCTATGATTAAATAACGCTCCGCGAGCTGCGCATCCTCGCGGAAATAAAGTTTATGATGGAGAAACGGCGGCAGAGGCTTTGGAAAATGTGGAAACAGTTATTTCCGAATGGATAGAGACGGCAAAGGCTATTGGGCGGGAAATTCCAGTGCCAAAAGGAAAATTGATGCACGCATAATGAAAAATCCAGTGTTTTCATGGAATCATCCGTGAAAACACTGGATTTTTACGAAATAAACTTCTTTACAATTCAATGGTCAGTTCCACAGGACAGTGATCCGAACCGAACACATCGGTATGGATAGCTGCTCCGGTGAGACTGGAATCGAGCCGCCTGGAAGTGATGAAATAATCGATCCGCCATCCGGCGTTTTTCTCGCGGGCTTTAAAGCGGTAGGACCACCAGGAATAAATGCCCTCGGCATCCGGATAAAAATAACGGAAGGTATCCGTAAAACCGGCGCTTAAAAGTTCGGTCATTTTTTCTCGTTCTTCATCGGAAAAACCGGCATTTTTGCGGTTGGTCTTTGGATTTTTCAGATCGATCTCCGTGTGTGCAACATTTAAATCGCCGCAGAGAATGACCGGCTTTTTGCTGTCGAGCTGAAGAAGATAAGCGCGGAAAGCATCTTCCCATTCCATGCGGTAGGGAAGCCGCGCCAGTTCGTTCTGGGAGTTTGGAGTGTAACAGGTGACAAGGTAGAAGCTGTCATATTCGAGGGTGATCACCCGGCCTTCGGTATCGCAGATTGCGGTGCCGATGCCGCGTGTGACCTGAAGAGGTTCGTGTTTTGCAAAGATTGCCGTGCCGGAGTAGCCTTTTTTCTCGGCATAATTCCAGTACTGGTGGTAGCCCGGCAGATCAAGTGCGATCTGTCCTTCCTGCAGCTTGGATTCCTGGATGCAGAAAAAATCGGCATCTGCGGCATGAAAATAATCGAGAAATCCTTTTTGTACACAGGCGCGCAGCCCGTTAACGTTCCATGAGATAAGTTTCATTTCTGATGTCCTCCTGAGTTGCTTTTATACAAATTATATACATATGGGAAAGAAAGTACAAGTCTTGTTACTGCTTGCAGGGGAACAATAACCAGGCTTCTGAAAAAAGTACTTGACGCATGGCCTGTGCTATGATAGTATAATACACGGTTCGTTGGTCAAGCGGTTAAGACGCCGCCCTCTCACGGCGGAAACACGGGTTCGATTCCCGTACGGACTGCTGAAGTTCTTACCTGATTGGGTAAGAACTTTTTGTTTTATGAAAGAAATACACAAAATCCCTTGAAATCAGGGGAAAAGAGTGATATGATAACAAAAGTAACATAGAAACTAAGGTTGAGAGAGGGCAGATGTCCTCTCTCAAATTTTTGTGAAAATGTGTTTTATGTCAAAGAAAAGAGGTGGTAATATGTCAAAGGCAAGTACTTATGAGGCAAAGACAGAACAACTGATTCTTCCGATTCTGGAGCGTATGCAGTTTGAACTGGTAGATGTAGAATATGTCAAGGAAGGCAGCACGTATTATCTGCGGGCGTATATTGACAAAGAAGGGGGCATTACAATCAACGATTGTGAAGCGGTGGCACGTGAGATGAATGAACTGCTCGACCGTGAAGATTTTATTCCGGATTCCTATACATTTGAGGTAAGTTCTCCGGGACTTGGAAGACCTTTAAAGAAAGAAAAAGATTATGTCCGCAATATGGGCAAAGAAATTGAGATCCGTACCTACCGTGCAATCGACCGCTGCAAGGAATTCACAGGAATTTTAAAAGCGTATGATGATACATCTGTGACAATTGCAGATGAGAACGACAAAGAGACCACCTTTTTAAAGACAGATATTGCACTGATCCGACAGGCAATTGATTTTTAGGACAATGACTTATAGAGCAGTTTATAGAAAAGCCCGTTTTGCGGAGGTAAACTGCGCAGGAGATATCGCTTATGCGATACCTCATATGTGGAAAACACGATAAATATATATGGAGGATAAAAATCATGAATAATGAGTTATTGGATGCGTTAACGATACTGGAGAAGGAGAAAAACATCAGTAAAGAAACGCTGCTGGAGGCAATTGAAAATTCCCTTTTAACTGCCTGCAAAAATCACTTTGGAAAGGCTGACAACGTAAAAGTTGTGATTGATCCGGATACCTGCGAATATCATTGTTATCAGGAAAAAACAGTGGTAGAGACCGTGGAAGATCCGATTGAGCAGATCTCTTTGCAGAATGCCCAGATGATCAATGGAAAATATACATTGGGCGATATCGTTCAGGTAGAAGTAAAATCCAAGGAATTTGGCCGTATTGCAACACAGAATGCCAAGAACGTGATCTTACAGAAGATTCGTGAAGAAGAACGAAAAGTGATTTACGATGAGTATTTCAGCATGGAAAAAGAAGTCGTAACAGGTGTTGTTCAGCGTTATGTCGGACGCAATGTCAGCATTAATCTGGGAAAAGCAGATGCACTTCTGACCGAAAGCGAGCAGATCAAGGGCGAAACATTCCAGCCGACCGAACGTATCAAAGTGTATATCCTGGAAGTAAAGGCTACTTCCAAGGGACCAAAGATTCTTGTATCAAGAACCCATCCGGAACTGGTCAAGAGACTGTTTGAGTCCGAAGTTTCCGAAGTACGTGATGGCATTGTTGAGATCAAGGCAATTTCACGTGAGGCAGGAAGCCGTACCAAGATTGCTGTATGGTCCAATGATCCGGATGTTGATCCGGTTGGTGCCTGTGTCGGATTAAACGGTGCACGTGTTAACGCGATCGTCAATGAGCTGCGCGGAGAGAAAATCGATATTATTACCTGGGATGAGAATCCTGCCATCCTGATCCAGAATGCATTAAGTCCTGCAAAGGTGATTTCCGTTATTGCAGATGCGGATGAAAAAGCAGCAAAGGTTGTTGTTCCGGACTACCAGTTATCCCTTGCAATCGGCAAAGAAGGACAGAATGCCCGTCTGGCTGCCCGTCTGACCGGATTTAAGATCGATATCAAGAGTGAGACACAGGCAAGAGAGTCCGGGGATTTCCTTGATTATGAGAACGATTATGAAGACGATGAATATGACGATAATTATGAGTATGATGAGGAAGGCTATTACAAAGATCCGGATGCAGCAGAGGAGACTTCTTCCGATGAAGAGCCGGCAGAAGAAGCACCTGTAGAAGAAACACCTGTAGAAGAAACTTCCTCTGAGGAGTAATTATGGCAAATAAAAAAATTCCATTGCGCAAGTGTGTTGGATGTAATGCAATGAAGGAAAAGAAGGAAATGATCCGTGTGATCAAAACACCGGAAAATGAAATTGTACTGGATGCCACCGGTCGCAAAAACGGCCGTGGGGCATACATCTGTGCAGATCCTGAGTGTCTTCGCCTGGCAAGAAAATCCAAAGGACTTGAGCGCTCCCTTAAGACTGCAATTCCGCAGGATGTGTATGAAAGTCTGGAAAAGGAGATGAGTACACTTGCATAATGATCCCGTATTATCCATGCTTGGAATAGCAGCAAAGTCTGGAAATGTTGTAAGCGGTGAGTTTTCTACAGAAAAAGCAGTAAAAACAGGTCATGCATATCTCGTGATTGTCTCTACGGAGGCATCCGGGAACACAAAAAAGAGTTTTTGTAATATGACGGATTTTTACCATGTGCCATGCTATTGTTACGGAAGTAAGGAAGCACTTGGACGCTGCATCGGAAAAGAATTCCGTGCATCACTTGCCGTGACAGATGAAAATCTGGCGAAGGCCGTAGAAAAGAAGCTCAAAGAGCACACCGTATAAAAATATAAAACTGAATAACGGAGGTAAATTCATTTATGGCAAAAATGAGAGTTCATGAACTCGCAAAAGAGTTAAATATAAAATCACAGGATATTTTGGATAAATTAAAAAATACAAAGTTTGACGGAAAAAGTGCATCCAGCAATATGGAAGATGAAGCACAGGCACTGATCCGCGGAGCTTTTGCAAAAGAGACAAAATCGGCAACAGATGCAAAAAAACCGGAAGCTGCAAAGACTGGTGCAGGAAAACCAGCGGATGGAAAGGAACGTCCAAAGAAGAAATCCAGCATCACAGCCGTATTTAATGCACAGTACAGCAAACAGTCCAGAAAGCCGGCAAACGGAAATAACAACAACCGTGGAAACGGAAATGGAAACGGTAATAACAGAAGACGGGAGGACAATAAGCGTCCGGCACAGCACAGCATCATTCGTCCGCGTCCGGTCGGAGAGCGTGCAATGCGTCCAATCAGTGAGCGCACCCCTTCTCCGACAGCGGATTTAGAGGTAAGTAAGCCGGCAAACAATAAACCGGCAGAAAACACAAATACCCGCAACAGCCAGGAAAACCGTGGAAACAACAATCATTCCGGTGGCGAGAGAAACAACAGACCGCAGAATGACAGAAACAATGACAGAGGCGGGGAGAGAAATAATAACCGTCATCAGGGAGATAGAAACAATAACAATCGTCCGAACGGAGACAGAAACAACAGCCGTCCACAGAACGACAGAAACAATAACGGCAGGAAGAACCGTTTCAGTAAAGAGCCGGCAGCAGTTGCAGCACCGGAAGAAATCCGCGGAAAGGACTCCCGTGGAAATAATGACCGCCGCAATAACAACAATAATCATCGGAAAGATCATGATAAACTCGGCGGAAAGAAACAGGAAAATTATGTAAACCTTGAGAAGCACGGCGGCAGAAAGAAACCACAGCAGCAGCCGAAGCCGAAGGAAGATGAAAATGTAATCAAGACGATCACACTTCCGGAAAAGATGACAATCCGTGATCTGGCAGACAAGATGAAACTGCAGCCATCTGCCATTGTAAAGAAACTCTTTATGAAGGGTGAAATGGTAACGGTAAATCAGGAAGTAGATTTTGAGACAGCGGAAGAAATCGCACTGGAGTTTAACTTTATCTGCGAGCCGGAGGAGAAGATTGATGTCATCGCGGAACTCTTAAAAGAGGATGAAGAAGATCCGAAGAATCTGGTCCCACGTCCACCGGTTGTCTGTGTTATGGGTCATGTCGATCATGGTAAAACATCCCTGCTGGACGCGATCCGTTCCACACGTGTGACAGACCGCGAGGCCGGTGGTATTACCCAGCATATCGGTGCATCTGTGGTGTCCATCAATGGACAGAAGATCACGTTCCTGGATACTCCTGGTCATGAGGCATTTACCGCAATGCGTATGCGTGGTGCAAATTCTACCGATATTGCAATCCTGGTTGTCGCTGCAGATGATGGTGTTATGCCACAGACCATCGAGGCAATCAACCATGCAAAGGCTGCCGGTGTAGAAATCATCGTTGCTGTCAACAAGATTGATAAGCCGAGTGCAAACATTGAAAAAGTAAAGCAGGAGCTTTCCGAATACGAACTGATTCCGGAAGACTGGGGTGGAAGTACGATTTTCTGTCCGGTTTCTGCACATACTAAGGAAGGTATCGACAATCTTCTGGAAATGATCCTTCTGACTGCAGAAGTGATGGAACTGAAAGCAAATCCAAACCGTAATGCAAGAGGTCTGGTCATTGAGGCACAGCTGGATAAGGGACGTGGTGCGGTAGCAACGGTTCTGGTTCAGAAAGGAACACTTCATGTCGGAGATTCCATTGCCTGTGGAAGCAGCTACGGTAAAGTCCGTGCCATGATCGACGACAAGGGACAGCGCGTGAAGAAGGCAACTCCTTCCACACCGGTAGAGATCCTCGGATTAAACAGTGTACCGGCAGCCGGAGAGACATTTGTTGTCTGCGATTCCGATAAGGAAGCAAAATCATTTGCAGATACTTATATTTCAGAGGAAAAGAACCGCCTGATCGAAGATACCAAGGCAAAGATGTCACTGGATGATCTGTTCTCCCAGATCCAGTCCGGAAATATGAAGGAACTTGATATTATTGTAAAAGCGGATGTACAGGGTTCTGTTGAGGCAGTGAAACAGTCACTTGTGAAACTGTCCAATGAAGAAGTGGTTGTAAAAGTGATCCATGGTGGTGTCGGCGCAATCAACGAATCTGATGTTATTCTTGCTTCCGCATCCAATGCGATCATCATCGGATTTAATGTCCGTCCGGACCCGATTGCAAAAGTTACCGCAGACAATGAGGGTGTAGATATCCGTCTGTACAAGGTTATTTACAATGCGATCGAGGATGTAGAGGCTGCCATGAAGGGTATGCTTGATCCTGTATTTGAGGAGAAAGTTATCGGTCATGCAGAAATCCGTCAGATCTTTAAGGCATCCGGTGTCGGTAATATTGCCGGTTCTTATGTACTTGACGGCGTGATGGAACGTGGATGTAAAGTTCGTATTTCCAGAGAAGGCGAGCAGATCTTCGAAGGAGATTTAGGATCCCTGAAACGTTTCAAGGATGATGTCAAGGAAGTTAAGGCAGGATTTGAGTGTGGTCTTGTATTCGACGGCTTTAATGACATTCAGGAACTTGATCAGGTAGAAGCTTATAAGATGGTAGAAGTACCAAGATAGGATAGAATATGAGAAAAAACAGTATTAAAAATATTCGGATCAATGAGGAAGTGATGCGTGAACTTTCCAATATTATCCGCGGGGAAATCAAAGACCCGCGGATCAATCCGATGACCAGCGTGGTTGCAGTGGAAGTTGCTCCGGATCTGAAAACGGCAAAAGCCTATATCAGTGTGCTGGGGGATGAAAAGTCACAGCAGGATACGATTGCAGGTCTTCGCTCTGCGGAAGGATTTATTCGCAGAAGCCTGGCAAAGTCCGTAAATCTGCGCAACACACCGGAGATCAAATTTGTATTGGATCAGTCGATTGAATATGGAATCCATATGTCAAAAATGATTGATGAAGTGACCAAAGATATAAAGGAGAAACCGGATGAAGAAGCTTGATGAGATTCTTGCAGGGAAAAAATCGGTAGGTCTTGCCGGACATGTACGCCCGGATGGGGATTGTGTGGGCTCCACACTCGGAGTTTACAACTATATCCGGAAATATTATCCGGATGTGGATGTGCGATTGTATCTTGAGCCGATTCCCAATATCTTTAAATTCCTGAATTTTTCATCGGAAATCCGCAGTGACTATGAGGAATCCGTGGTGTTTGATCTGTTTATCGCCATGGACTGCGGAGATGAGAAACGTCTGGGGAATGCTGCACGTTATTTTCAGGAAGCAAAGCATACAGCCTGTATTGACCACCATGTCAGTAACCAGAGTTTTGCAGAGGAAAATTATATTTTCCCGGATGCAAGTTCCACTTGTGAGCTGATCTGTGAACTTTTAGATACGGAGAAGATCACAAAAGAAATCGCGGAATGTCTGTATACCGGAATGGTTACCGATACCGGAGTGTTTCAGTATTCCTGCACGTCTTCCTCCACGATGAATATGGCGGGCATGCTGATGGATAAAGGAATTGATTTCACAAAAATTGTGGATGAAGCTTTTAATCAGAAAACATACAACCAGAACCGTGCCATGGGACAGGCACTGCTTTCCAGCAGACTTCGTCTGGGTGGCAGAGTAGTGACTTCTTTTCTGACGCTCGAAGAGATGCATGCACTCGAAGTTCTTCCGAAACATATGGAAGGAATCGTGGAGCAGATGCGCAATACCAAAGATGTGGAACTTGCAGTATTCCTTTATGAGAATGAGGATCATACGTTTAAAGTAAGTTTTCGTGTAAACGGTGCGTTTGATGCGGCATCGCTTGCGATGCATTTTGGCGGCGGCGGACATGTCAAGGCTGCCGGATGTACCGTGGAAGGACCGGCAGAAGAGGCAATTGAGCGTATTCTTGCCGAGGTTGAGAAGAGATTATAATATGATAAACGGAATTATAAATGTTTATAAAGAGCGGGGCTTTACTTCCTTTGACGTGGTAGCAAAGCTCCGCGGCATTTTACATGAGCGTAAAATCGGACATACCGGAACGCTCGATCCGGAAGCGACCGGAGTACTTCCCATATGCATCGGAAATGCAACAAAGGTATGTGAACTTCTGACGGATAAGGATAAAGTGTATCGTACGGTGATGCATCTTGGCATTACAACCGATACACAGGATATGACCGGAACGGTGAAAGAAGATCGTTCCAGAGAGGCTGCATTGCTGAAAGAACAGACCGTGGAAGCGGCTATTTTGCAGTTCGTTGGAGATTATGAGCAGATTCCGCCAATGTACTCGGCACTCAAAGTCAACGGAAAGAAGTTATGTGATCTGGCCCGCGCCGGAATTGAGGTAGAGCGGAAAGCCCGCACGGTTAAAATTTTTTCCATAGAAATTGAAAAAATCAATCTTCCTTATGTGACGATGCAGGTGCACTGTTCCAAGGGAACTTATATCCGTACGCTGTGTGCGGATATCGGAGAGGCGCTTGGCGTAGGCGCGTGTATGGAATCCCTGGTCCGGACAAGAGTGAGTGTTTTTCCTCTGGAAGAGGCACACACGTTGGCAGAAATTGAAAAGATAAGGGATGAAGGAACGCTGGAAGAACTGATTCTTCCGGTGGACCGCGTGTTTGAGGGAAAGACGAAACTGACGGTTGTACCGGAAGCGTTTCGTTTTCTTCAGAATGGAAACCGTTTAAACGATGGAAATTTTACGGATGTTCCGGAAAAAATTGCGGATGGTGAGCAGGTACTGGTTTATGATCCGATGGGACATTTTTACGCTGTATATCAGTATGAGAGAGAAACAAAGGACTATAAAGTCCGGAAAATGTTTGGTGCATAAATATGATTTGCTGGAATAAGATAGAAGATTTTCATATAGAAGAACCAACGGCATTGTCGCTGGGAAAATTTGACGGAGTACACCGTGGACACGAAGCACTGATTGAACACCTTCTGGAAAAGAAGAAAGAAGGGTTAAAGGCCGTTGTTTTTACGTTTGATATTCCACCGAAAAAACTTACGGAGAATAATAATTACCGTGTCCTTTCGACCAATAAAGAAAAGCAGGAAATTCTCAAAGAGCGTGGAATTGATTACCTGTTGGAATGTCCGTTTACCAAAGAAGTCATGTGCATGGAGCCGGAGGCTTTTGTTGCATGGATTGTAAAAAGTCTGCATGTAAAGAGCATGGTAGTCGGATCGGATTTCCGGTTTGGTCATAACCGGAAAGGGGATCATATTCTGCTGGAAAAATTGTCCGCGACATATGGCTATACCCTTAGGGTGGTAGACAAGATCCAGTATGAGGGACGGGACATCAGCAGTACGTTTGTGAGGGAACAGATCATAAAAGGCAATATGGAAAAGGCAAATGATCTGCTTGGGTATCCGTTTTTTGTAAAGAGTGAAGTGATTCATGGAAGACAACTTGGAAGAACGCTCGGAATCCCGACGATCAATATGGAACTTGTGGCCGAAAAACTTCTTCCGCCGAAAGGTGTATATGCAACTGCGGTAGAGATTGGTGGAAAATATTACACAGGTGTGACAAATGTCGGATGCAAACCGACCGTCAATCATTCCAATAAAGTAAATGTGGAGACGCATATATTGGATTTTTCCGGTGATCTGTACGGATATGAACTAAAGGTCAGCTTTTATTCTTTTATACGTCCGGAACAGAGATTCTCGTCTGTAGAGATGTTAAAAGAACAGATGGAAAGAGACATTGAAACGAGCCGCAGTCGTATGATGTCGATAAACGGCGATATGTAAATATATTACATAAATATTACAAAAATATGTTGACATTGTAATTATTTGTTGTTATACTCGTTTTGTTATGAGATTTCATGAGACATGAGGGAGGAATCTGTGAAATGAATCGTATGACAAAAAAGAGAGTTGGAATGGTACTTGCTTTTTCTCTGACACTGACCGGTGCGGCAGCCTATATCGGGATACAGCAGGGAAATACAGATAAAACAGAGGCGGCCGGATCGCTCACAGCCGGTGTTTCCGCATCTTTGAATGCAAGCGAAGTGGAGGCGCTGGATGTGACGGCAGGAGTAACCAGTCAGCTGTATGATAAAACAGATGTTGCGGTGGCTGCGAATGAAAAGCAGATGGTTGCACAGGGAATCGAAGATACGCAGACAAAAGAAGCGGTTTCGGAAAATACCATGGAGGATACCAGCATCTGTGGGTATAAAAATCTTGGAATCGCGCAGGTGCAGGGAAGCTTAAATGTGCGAAAAAAGGCATCCACAGACAGTAAAGTTGTTGGAAAAATGACTGATAAAGATGCCTGTGAGATTGTCTCGGTCAAGGGAGATTGGGCAAAGATCACCTCCGGCAAGGTGGAAGGTTATGTAAAGACAGAGTATCTTCTGACAGGAGATGCGGCAAAAAATGTAGCAAAGAAAGAAATTACAAAAGTTGTTACAGTAAATACCACAACCCTTCGTGTAAGAGAAAAGGCTTCGGAAGATTCTGCAATACTTTCTCTGGTTGGAGAGGGAGAGGATCTTGTTGTGGAAGATACAAAAGACGGCTGGTATAAAGTGGAAGTGGATGATCAGAAGGGATATATTTCCGGAGATTATGTAGAGGTAACAGAAAAACTTCCGACAGCATCGACGGTAAAAGAACTGGAATACGGAGAGGGATACACGGATTCCCGCGTTTCTTTAGTACAGTTTGCATTACAGTTTGTAGGAAACCGTTATGTCTGGGGTGGAACAAGCCTGACAAACGGAATTGATTGTTCCGGATTTACGATGCAGGTATATGCGAGATACGGAGTCGGCCTCCCGCATCATGCGGCAAGTCAGCCGGCATACGGAAATCGAATCCGTGCATCTGAGGCAAAACCGGGAGATCTCTTTTTCTATGGAAGCGGAAGCAGCATCAGCCATGTGGGAATTTATATCGGAAACGGTCAGATTGTGCATGCCAGCAATGCACGTACCGGAATTAAAATTTCCAGTGCCTATTACCGGACACCAATCTGTGTCATATCGTATTTAAATTAAAAAACTGTTTACAACGATACGGATTTATGATACATTAGATTAGTATGGTTTAACCCATATTCGGTGAATGGACACTCCGACCTTTTGCTGAGTATCGGGTGCAAAAATATTTTAAGGAGGATCATAAAATGATCGCAAAAGAAAAGAAACAGGCAATTATCAATGAGTATGGAAGAACACCAAACGACACTGGTTCACCAGAAGTTCAGGTAGCTGTTCTTACTGCAAGAATTCAGGAGCTTACTGAGCACTTAAAGCAGAATCCAAAGGATCATCATTCCAGAAGAGGTATGCTTAAGATGATCGGTCAGAGACGTGGATTATTATCATACTTAAAGAGCATTGATATTGAAAGATATCGTTCTTTAATTGAGCGTTTAGGACTCAGAAAATAATTGTAAACAAAGAGCGGAGTTTTATATTCCGCTCTTCTTTTTGTTGTATGGCAGAACTTTTTTCCGGGACCACTGAAGAGGACAAAACGCTGTTTTGTATTGTTCAGTAGTTTCGGGGTTTTGACATACCGTATTAAATTTTGAAGGAGAGAATACATGTACAAAAGTTATTCAATGGAACTGGCAGGCAGAACACTGACCGTTGATATCGGAAGAGTATGTGCACAGGCAAATGGTGCCGCATTATTAAAATATGGAGAGACTACCGTATTATCTACGGCTACTGCTTCCGACAAGCCGAGAGATGGCGTTGATTTCTTCCCGCTGAGCGTGGAATTTGAAGAAAAAATGTACTCGGTTGGAAAAATTCCTGGCGGATTTAACAAGCGTGAAGGAAAGGCATCAGAGAACTCTATTCTTACCGCACGTGTCATTGACCGTCCGATGAGACCTCTGTTTCCGAAAGATTACCGCAATGATGTAACCTTAAATAATATGGTTATGTCTGTAGATCCGGAGTGTCGTCCGGAGCTGGTTGCCATGATCGGTGCAGCACTTTCTACTACCATTTCCGATATTCCGTTTGACGGCCCATGTGCCATGACCCAGATGGGAATGAAGAATGGTGAATTTATTGTAAACCCATCCCAGAAAGACTGGGACGAGGGAGATTTAAAGCTTACGGTTGCATCTACAGCAACAAAGGTCATCATGATTGAGGCCGGTGCCAATGAGATTCCGGAAGCAAAGATGATTGAGGCTATTTATAAGTGCCATGATGTCAACCAGACAGTCATTGCATTTATCAATAAGATCCGGGAAGAGGTTGGCAAACCGAAGCATGCGTATACAAGCTGTGCGATTCCGGAAGAAATGTTTGCAGCTATGCGGGAAATCGTCACTCCGGAGCAGATGGAAGAAGCGGTATTTACCGATGAAAAGCAGCAGAGAGAAGAGAATATCCGTGAAATCACAGATAAATTTGCAGAGGCTTTTGCAGAGAACGAGGAGTGGCTTGCTGTTCTTGACGAGGCCGTTTACCAGTATCAGAAGAAGACTGTTCGTAAGATGATCTTAAAGGATCATAAGCGTCCAGACGGACGTGCGATCGATCAGATCCGTCCGCTGGCTGCAGAAGTAGATCTGATCCCTCGTGTACATGGTTCTGCCATGTTTACCCGTGGACAGACACAGATCTGCGATGTTGTTACACTTGCACCGCTTTCGGAAGTACAGAAGATTGACGGACTTGATGAGAACGTGACAACCAAGCGTTATATGCATCAGTACAATTTCCCGTCCTATTCTGTTGGAGAGACAAAGCCAAGCAGAGGTCCGGGACGTCGTGAGATCGGACACGGTGCGCTTGCAGAGCGTGCATTACTTCCGGTTCTTCCTTCTGTGGAGGAGTTCCCGTATGCAATCCGTGCAGTTTCCGAGACATTTGAATCCAATGGATCTACTTCCATGGCATCTACCTGTGCGTCCTGTATGTCACTGATGGCTGCAGGTGTTCCGATTAAAAAGATGGTTGCAGGTATTTCCTGTGGTCTTGTGACCGGAGAGACGGATGATGATTATCTGGTACTGACAGATATCCAGGGACTTGAAGATTTCTTCGGAGATATGGATTTCAAGGTAACCGGTACACATGATGGTATCACTGCAATCCAGATGGATATCAAGATCCATGGCCTGACCCGTCCAATCGTAGAAGAAGCCATTGCCCGTACCCGTGAGGCACGCGTCTACATTATGGATGAAGTTATGAGCAAGGCAATTGCAGAGCCACGAAAAGAAGTAAATCAGTGGGCACCGAAGATTGAACAGATCACCATTGATCCGAATAAAATTGGAGATGTTGTGGGACAGAAGGGTAAGACAATCAATGAGATCATTGCCCGTACAGGTGTCAAGATTGATATTACAGATGATGGTGCGGTTTCTGTCTGTGGAACAGACAAGGAGGCAATCGCAAAGGCCATTGATATGATAAAAATCATCACAACCGATTTTAAGGAAGGGCAGATCTTTACCGGTACAGTTGTAAGTATCAAAGAGTTTGGTGCTTTTATCGAGTTTGCACCGGGCAAGGAAGGAATGGTTCACATTTCAAAGATTGCCAAGGAACGCATTGAGCATGTCGAGGATGTACTGACACTGGGAGATGTTGTGAAAGTTGTCTGTCTTGGAAAGGACAAGATGGGAAGAATCAGTTTTTCCATTAAGGACGTTCCGGCAGATCAGAAATAAAATACCGTACAGAATTAAGATCTATGAAAGATGTACTTCAGGGGCCGCACCATGCGGCCCTTTTTTCATACCATGAAAGAAAAAGGCGATGATTCGAAAAGTTCGGAGTTGAAATATGAATCGTGTCAAACAGCTTGTACATGCAGAGAATGTATATCGTATGGGTTACACGGGGAAAAATATCCGGGTGGTGACACTGGACACAGGCGTTTATCTGCATCCGGATCTGCGGCAGAATGTAGTTGGATTTCTGGATTTTGTGGCAATGAAACGAGCCTGTTATGATGACAATGGACACGGAACACATGTTGGCGGAATTTTGTGTGCGAATGGCAGAATGAAGGGAATGGCACCGCAGGCACAGCTGATTGCGCTGAAAGTCCTCGGGAAGGATGGAGGAGGACAGACGGAGCGGGTGATTCGTGGCCTGCAATGGGTGCTTGCACATCATAAAGAACTGGGAATCCGGATTCTGAATTTTTCCGTAGGATTTCTTCCGGGGGCACTCGACCGTGAGCAGAAGCAGATTATGGAACTTTTAGAACAGCTGTGGGATGATGGCGTGACGGTTGTCACAGCGGCCGGAAATAATGGCCCGGGAGCCGGGACAGTCACGGCTCCCGGTATTTCGAGAAAAGTGATTACGGTGGGGGCAAGTGATGACCGGAGTTCTCCGGGGGAAAGGCGTGGTGGCTACAGTGGCAGTGGTCCGACCGGATGCTGTATTATGAAGCCGGAAATTTTAGCACCGGGGACGAATATTGTAAGTCTGGATCATCACGGAGCACTATATTCCAGAAAAAGTGGTACCTCTATGGCAACCCCTGTCGTATGCGGGGCACTGGCACTTGCATTACAGAAAAATCCAAAGCTGCGGCCGGAGGAACTGAAACTGAAATTATATGAATCGGCGCGGAAAGAAACGGGAATGTCCATGGCATGGGGCGTTCTTGATGTTGATAATTTGCTGGCATTGGTATAAAATACTCTCTAAAAGCCTGTCGGTGACATTTTATGAGAACCAAAGGAGGAGACAGATGAAACGAATATTAAATAAACTCTTCAGTAAACTTGTCCTTGGAGGATTGATTATTATATTGCAGTTCAGCTGGTTTGTCTATCTGTTGTACAGTGCGACCGTATACAGTTCCATGGTAGATGCATTGTTTAAAATTGCATCCATTGTGCTTGCATTGTTTGTCTCCAGCAGGGATATGCGTTCCACATATAAAACTTCCTGGATTTTTCTGATACTGGCACTTCCTCTGTTCGGAATTCCGGCATACTATCTGTTTGGCCGTCCGGGACTGACAAAACGGACCCGTATGAAGATGGACGTGGTCAGCAGCAGGATACGGGCATACAGTTCTCCTTCTGATGATGTGATGTCTGCTTTAAGGGCAGAGGATGATTCTGCCGGACAGCAGGCGCAGTATCTTACCCGTTATGCGGGGTATCCGGTGTACAGGGAGGCGGATACACAGTATTATTGCTGCGGAGAAGAGATGTATCCGCAGTTTCTGGAAGATTTAAAAACAGCAAAATCTTATATCTTTCTGGAGTATTTTATTGCAGAGCCTGGAAAGATGCTGGATGCAATTGTTGAAATTCTGGCACAGAAAGTAAAAGAGGGTGTGGATGTGCGATTTATGTACGATGGAATCGGATGTATCCAGACACTGCCGAATAAATATTATTGTTATCTGCAGGAAAAGGGAATCAAATGTGCCTGTTTCCAGCCATTTCGCCCACTGATGTCAATTATCCAGAATAACCGGGATCACCGGAAGATCACGGTGATTGACGGAAAGGTTGCCTATACCGGGGGAATGAACCTGGCGGATGAGTATATCAATGCCAGAGTGCGTTTTGGGTATTGGAAGGATGCGGCAATCCGTCTGACCGGAGAATGTGTCTGGAGTTTTACAAGCATGTTCTTGGAACTGTGGGATTATATTTTGAAAATAGAAAGTGATTATACATTTTATCGGGCAACTTCCATGGAAAAACACAGGTTGCAGGAAAAAATCCATGCAGATGAAAAAGGATTCGTCCAGCCGTATACCGATTCTCCACTGGATCACGAAGATGTCGGCGAAAATGTATATCTGAATATAATCAGCAGGGCAAAAAAATATCTTTACATCTTTACTCCGTATCTGATCATCGGATCCGAGATGCGTACGGCACTTGTAAATGCGGCAAAATCCGGCGTGGATGTGCGTCTGGTTGTACCGGGAATTCCGGATAAGAAACTGGTGTATTTCCTGACACAGTCGAATTTCCCGTATCTGATCAAAAACGGAGTGAAAATATACACCTATACGCCAGGTTTTATCCATGCAAAATGTTTTGTGTCGGATGATGTACAGGCAACCGTGGGAACGGTAAACATGGATTACCGCAGTCTGTGTCTGCATTTTGAATGTGGCGTCTGGATGTATCGTACCCGGGCAGTTTTGCAGGTAAAAGAAGATGCGTTAAAAACATTTGCGGAAAGCCACGAAGTGACCCTGGAGGAATTTCAAAGAAAATCGTTTCTTGTGCGTACATTTATGGGAGCATTGAAATTGTTTGCCCCTCTTCTGTAAAACACTAAATATAGTAAATTGTCCTTGCATTTTCTACAACATAAAGATAAAATATAGATTATGACAGAAAGGACGAGAGGGATGGAACTGACCGTTAAACTCCAGGTATTTGAGGGACCGCTGGATCTGCTTTTGTATCTGCTCGAAAAGAATAAAGTGAATATCTATGATATTCCGATTGTGGAGATCACGGAACAGTATATGGAGTATATCCGGGAAATGAAACGGCAGGATCTGGAGGTGCTCAGTGAGTTTCTGGTTATGGCTGCAACACTGGTCGATATCAAATCACGCATGCTTCTCCCGTCGAATCCGGACAGTGAAGAGGAAGAAGAAGATCCGCGTGCGGAACTGGTACAGCAGCTTCTGGAATACAAGATGTACAAATGTATGGCGTATGAACTAAAAGACCGGCAGATGGATGCCGGTCGTGTTATGTATAAGAAGCCGACGATTCCGGAGGAAGTGCGTGCGTATGAACCGCCGGTTGATATCCACGAACTGATATCGGACATTACGCTTTCACGCCTGCATGAAATTTTTGAGAGCATTATGAAAAAACAGCAGGATAAAATTGATCCTCTGCGGTCAAAATTCGGAAAGATTGAAAAAGAAGAGGTATCGCTGGAAGACAAGATGGAGGATTTGAAAAAATATGCGGCCGGACACAGACATTTCAGTTTCCGGGGACTTTTGACGGCACAGTCATCGAAAGTGGAAGTGATCGTTACGTTTCTTGCGATTCTGGAGCTGATGAAAATGGGAACGATACGGATTTCGCAGGAACATATTTTTGATGATATCCAGATTGATTCGAAAGTTGCAGCATAGATTATCATGTATTGCAGGATGGACGGAAAATATGGAAGAAAAAAAATACAAGGCAATTATAGAAGGAATTCTGTTTTCTATGGGAGAATCCGTAGAACTGGAAAAAATTGCAGGAACTCTTGGACTTGATCAGAAGAAAACAAAGGACCTGATCGATGAAATGAGAAACGAGTGGGAAGAACAGAAACGCGGCGTTACCATCACGGAACTGGATGGAGCCTACCAGATGTGCACCAGACCCGAAATTTACGAATATCTGATTAAAATTGCAAAGCAGCCCAAACGCCGGGTTTTAACCGATGTTCTTTTGGAGACGCTTTCCATTATTGCATATAAGCAGCCGGTGACAAAGATGGAAATAGAAAAAATACGTGGCGTGTCATCGGATCATGCGGTAAACAAACTGGTGGAATATCATCTGGTGTGTGAACTTGGAAGACTTGATGCACCGGGGCGTCCGTTACTTTTCGGAACAACAGAAGAATTTTTACGCAGTTTCGGCGTACATTCAATCGATGATCTGCCGGTACTCAGTCCGGTACAGGTGGAAGAGTTTAAGCAGGAAGCAGAAGAAGAGATGCATGTGAAACTGGGCGTATAAAAGAAGCAGGAATAATCATATACATAGAATAAAAATGTATATGGTTATTTTTTTATGTTTCAAAAAAGAATCTGCACAAAAATAGTAAGTCTGTTGCTGGTAATCGGATGTCTGATGAGCGAACCGGTTTTGGCAGAAAAGCAAAAAGAACCCGAAGCGCAGACACTGTATTCAAAATCCTGCGCCATGGTGGATGGTGACAGTGGGCGCCTTTTGTATGGAAAAGAGGCACAGACAGCACTGCCGAATGCAAGTACCACAAAAATTCTGACCTGTATCGTGGCGATGGAACAATGTAAGCCCGATGAAGTGGTCACATTCAGCGCAAAAGCGGCATCACAGCCGAAGGTACATCTCGGGGCGAAAAAAGGAGAACAGTTCTATATGCAGGATCTGTGGTATGGGCTGATGCTGGAATCCTATAATGACTGTGCATATGCAATCGCAGAACATGTGGCGGGATCTGCGGAAAAATTTGCAGCACTTATGAATGAAAAAGCAAAGAAGATCGGGTGCACCGACAGCCATTTTGTGACACCGAACGGTCTGGATGCAAAGGATGAGCAGGGGGAACACCATACCACAGCATATGATCTGTGCAGGATTATGAGTTATTGCGCATGGAAGTCTCCGGTAAGCAAGCAGTTTCTGGAAGTGACGCAGACCCGGTCACATACATTTCAGAGCCTGGAGGGAACCGGATATGCTGTTTCCAATAAAAATGCCCTGCTGGATATGATGGATCATGTGATTACCGGAAAAACCGGATATACGTCCAAAGCCGGATATTGCTATGTGGCTGCACTTGAAGAAGGGGGGAGACATTATGCAATCGCACTTCTTGCCTGCGGCTGGCCGAACCACAAAAATTATAAGTGGTCCGATGCAAAGACACTGTTTCAATACGGAATGGATGCCTATCATCTGTATCGGGGATCGGAAGCATCCATGGAGCTGCCGGATATAGAGATTGCGCAGGGCTGTCGGAAAGAAACACTCGAGGAATGGGCTACCCATGCCAAACTGCCGGTTTATGTTGATACGGATATCACAAAACTGACGTTTTTGAAAAAAGACGGGGATACCGCTGAAATAAAGAAAGTATGGTCTGATCCGATAAGCCTTCCGGTCAAAAAAGGGCAGACGCTTGGACGTGTTTCCTACTGTATGAACGGCAGGGAAATTTACTCCGGAAAAATCAAAGCAGAGGTTTCCGTAAAAAAATGGTCTCCTGAAAAGTTTTTTCAAATTATGTGGAAAGAGGCACTGTTGGGCAAATAGGAAATTAGTCACAAAGAATTAGTGAAAAAATTAACAAATTATGTTGAAAAGAATTTGGAAATGAGATACAATACAAACTAGCGGAAATTTTTATTTTTTATAGATGGAGGGCATAAAATGAGTAGTAACAATGAAAACTTGGCAATTCAGCGTATTGCTAAGTTGGTCGATGAGAACAGTTTTATGGAAATCGGTTCTCTCGTAACAGCACGTAGCACAGATTTTAATCTTACCGCTGCAAAGACCCCTTCAGATGGCGTTGTAATCGGTCATGGACTGATCGACGGCAATCTGGTATTTATTTACAGCCAGGATGCATCCGTATTAAACGGTACCATCGGAGAGATGCACGCAAAGAAGATTGCGTCTGTGTATGACATGGCAATGAAGATGGGAGCTCCTGTCATCGGTCTGATTGACTGTGGCGGCATTCGTCTTCAGGAGTCGGTTGATGCATTGGATGGGTTTGGAACTATTTATGCGAAGGAAGTAGCAGCTTCCGGTCTTGTACCTCAGATTTGTGGTGTATTTGGCAATTGTGGCGGCGGCCTTTCCGTTGTCCCGGCACTTTGCGATTTCGCGTTCATTGAAGAGAAGAAAGGACGCATGTTTGTAAATGCTCCGGATGCAATCGAAGGCAATAACACAGAAAAATGTGATACAGCCAGCGCAGCATTCCAGAGTGAAAACAACGGATGTGTGGATTTCGTTGGTTCAGAAGATGAAATCATGGAGCAGATTCGTCAGCTGGTATGTATGCTTCCAAGCAACAATGAGGGAGATGTCTATACAGATGACTGTGAAGATGATTTAAATCGTGCCTGCGAGAGCATGGAGAATATGAAGGGTGATCCAAGATATCTGTTATCCCAGATTTCAGATAATAACGTATTCTTCGAGACAAAGGCAGATTATGCCAGGAATATGGTAACCGGACTGATCAAGTTAAACGGAATGACAGTCGGTGCTGTGGCAAACTGTAGCGAAGTATATGATGCAGAAGGCAAGAAAGCAGAGAGCTTTGACAAGTCCCTGACCGCGCAGGGATGCAACAAGGCAGCTGAATTTGTTCAGTTCTGTGATGCATTCTCAATCCCGGTACTTACCATTACAAATGTAAATGGATTGAAAAACTGCATGTGCTCTGAGAAGAAACTTGCAAAGGCACTTGCGAGAATGACTTACGCATTTTCCAATGCAACCTGTGCAAAGGTAAACCTGATCACAGGAGAGGCTTACGGAAGTGCTTATGTATTTATGAATTCCAAGTCTGTCGGAGCAGATCTTGTATACGCATGGAGCGGAGCAAAGATCGGTGCGATGGATTCTACTCTGGCTGCAAAGATTATGTATCCGGAAGCTGGTGCAGATGAGATCAAGCAGAAAGCTGCTGATTATGAAAAACTTCAGGATTCTGCCGCATCTGCTGCTGCAAGAGGATATGTGGATCGTCTGATTGATCCGGCAGATACCAGAAAATACCTTGTAGCTGCTTTTGAAATGCTTTATACAAAGTATGTAAGCGAGCCAGAAAAGAAACACGGTACCAAGTAGAAAGGTGAAGTTTTATGAAAAAGAGAATTGCTTTTGCACTTTGCATGATCCTGATGGTTCTGATGCTTGGTGCATGTGGAACAGACCCGACTACCGTGGATTACAATGGAAAGTCCTATTCAGATCTTCAGTCTGAAATGGATACCAATGCGGGCATGGTACAGAGTCTGGCTCAGTTGTTCAAAGAAAACAAACTGACAGCAGATACTCTTCCGGACGATGTAAAGGATCAGCTTACTTCAAGCTACGGTGTCACAGAGGCACAGATTGAGGCAGCTGCAAAGTGGCAGGATACTTTGGATGAGTTTGGTAAAATGAAAAAGATCGAAGACGATACGTTCAAGGTTACCAAATCCGGTAAGACACTTACCACAGATATGACCATCAAGTTCGCGAAGAAAGATGTGAATTTCGAAGTAGTATATGATTACTATTCCATGGATGTTACCGGCATTTCGGTAGATCCGATTTATACACTCGGTGAGAAAATGGAAAAGGCAGGACTGAATACTGTAATTTCTATGGCAGTTGTATTTGCTGTATTGATTCTGATCAGTCTTCTTATTTCCTGCTTTAAGATCTTCCCTTATCTGGAGAAAAAGAAAGCTGCCAAAGCAGTCGGACAGGCTCCACAGCAGGAAGAGACACCAGCCGCAGCACCGGCACCTGCCCCTGTTGCAGCACAGACAGATGATACTGAACTTATCGCAGTTATTGCAGCTGCAATCGCTGCAAGTACCGGAACTTCTACCAGTGATTTCGTAGTTCGTTCCATCAATCGTAGATAGGATAGAAAGAAAATTTAGGAGGAACATATTCATGAAGAATTATACAATTACCGTAAATGGTAACGTTTATGATGTTACAGTAGAAGAGACCGGAAGCACATCCGGCGCAGCAGCACCGAGACGTACAGCTGCAAAGCCAGCTGCAGCACCGGCAGCCGCAGCAGCACCAGCTGCTTCAGCAGGAGCCGGAAGCATTAAGATTGAAGCAGGAGCTGCCGGAAAGGTATTCAAGATTGAGAAGAAAGTCGGCGATGCTGTAAAGAAGGGAGATGCCGTCCTGGTTCTTGAGATCATGAAGATGGAGACACCAGTCGTTGCTCCGGAAGACGGAACTGTTGCAAGTATCGATGTAGCAGTTGGTGATGCCGTAGAATCTGGTGCATTACTCGCTACATTAAACTAATCCAAGGAGGAAAACACTGTGAGTTATGTAGGTGAAACATTATCGAACCTCCTGCATCAGACAGCCTTTTTCAATCTGACCTGGGGAAATTATGTTATGATTTTAGTGGCATTTATTTTCCTGTATCTTGCGATTAAGAAAGGTTTTGAGCCATTACTGTTAGTTCCGATTGCATTTGGTATGCTTCTGGTAAATATTTACCCGGATATCATCGCAAGCCCGGAACAGACCAGCAACGGCGTGGGCGGTTTACTTTATTACTTTTACACATTGGATGAGTGGTCTATTTTACCATCTCTGATCTTTATGGGTGTAGGTGCAATGACAGACTTTGGTCCGCTGATTGCAAACCCGGTCAGTTTCCTTATGGGAGCTGCCGCACAGTTTGGTATCTTCAGCGCATACTTCCTTGCAATTATACTTGGATTTAATGACAAGGCTGCCGCTGCCGTATCTATCATCGGTGGAGCGGATGGACCTACTTCCATTTTCCTGGCTGGTAAGTTGGGACAGACCGGTCTGATGGGACCGATCGCCGTGGCTGCATATTCCTATATGGCACTTGTGCCGATCATTCAGCCACCTATCATGAAGTTATTTACAACAAAGAAGGAACGTGCGATCAAGATGCAGAACCTTCGTCCGGTCAGCAAGCTGGAGAAGATCCTCTTTCCAATCGTTGTTACCGTTGTTGTCTGCGTACTGCTTCCTACCACAGCACCACTTGTTGGTATGCTGATGCTTGGAAACCTCTTCCGTGAGTCTGGCGTTGTTCGTCAGCTGCAGGAGACTGCAAGTAACGCACTTATGTACATTGTCGTTATCTTACTGGGTACCTCTGTTGGTGCAACTACCAGTGCAGAAGCTTTCTTAAATGCAAGCACCTTAAAGATCGTTGTATTAGGTCTTGTTGCATTTATGGTTGGTACTGCTGCCGGAGTTTTATTTGGTAAGTTATTATGCTGGATTACCAAGGGCAAGATTAACCCTCTGATTGGTTCTGCCGGTGTATCTGCCGTGCCTATGGCAGCCCGTGTATCCCAGAAGGTTGGTGCAGAGGAGGACCCTACAAACTTCCTGCTCATGCATGCAATGGGACCAAACGTTGCCGGTGTTATCGGTACTGCGGTAGCTGCGGGATGTTTCATGGCTATATTTGGAATTTAATAAGGAGGAAAAGTCATGTCAGAAGTGGTAAAAAAACCATTAAAAATAACAGAAACTGTTTTGCGTGATGCCCATCAGTCACTGATCGCTACACGTATGACAACAGAGCAGATGCTTCCGATTATCCCAAAGATGGATAAGGTTGGATTCAATGCTGTAGAGTGCTGGGGTGGTGCGACATTCGATGCCTGCCTGAGATTCTTAAAAGAGGACCCATGGGATCGTCTTCGTAAATTAAGAGACGGATTTAAAAATACAAAACTGCAGATGCTGTTCCGTGGACAGAATATCTTAGGATATCGTCCGTATGCAGATGATGTGGTAGAGTATTTTGTACAGAAGTCAATTGCAAACGGAATTGACATCATCCGTATTTTTGACTGCTTAAATGATATCCGTAACCTGCAGACAGCAGTTACTGCATGTAACAAGGAAAAAGGTCATGCACAGGTAGCTCTTTCTTACACCCTTGGAGATGCTTATACTCTGGATTACTGGATGGAGATGGCAAAGCGTGTAGAGGATATGGGAGCTGATTCTCTCTGTATCAAGGATATGGCCGGTCTTTTAGTTCCTGCTAAGGCTACAGAACTTGTACAGGCACTGAAGGATTCTACCTCTCTTCCGGTAGAACTTCATACACATTATACTTCCGGTGTAGCTTCCATGACATATATGAAGGCAGTAGAGGCTGGTGTAGATATCATTGATACTGCAATGTCTCCATTTGCTCTTGGAACCAGCCAGCCTGCAACAGAGGTTATGGTAGAGGCTTTCAAGGACACACCATACGATACCGGTCTTGATCTGAATCTGTTAAGTGAGATCGCAGATTACTTCCGTCCGTTACGTGAAGAGGCACTTGCAAGCGGTCTGATGAACCCGAAGGTACTTGGTGTAAACATCAACACTCTTCGTTATCAGGTACCGGGTGGTATGCTTTCCAACCTGATTTCCCAGCTCAAGGAGCAGGGAAAAGAGGACAAGTACGAGGAAGTGCTTGCAGAGGTTCCGCGTGTGCGTAAAGACCTTGGTGAGCCACCGCTTGTTACTCCGTCTTCCCAGATCGTTGGTACACAGGCTGTATTTAACGTATTGATGGGAGAGCGTTATAAAGTCGCAACAAAGGAGACAAAGGATATTCTTCTTGGTAAGTACGGCCAGACCGTTAAACCATTCAATCCGGAAGTTGTTGACAAGGTTCTCGGAGATGATAAAAAGAATGCAATCACCTGTCGTCCGGCAGATCTTCTTGAGCCGGAGCTTGATAAGATTGAAGCTGAGATGAAACAGTACAAGCAGCAGGATGAGGATGTATTATCCTATGCATTGTTCCCACAGGTTGCTACTGATTTCTTCAAATACCGTGAGGCACAGCAGACTGGCGTAGACGCAAAGACTGCTGATACAAAGAACGGAGCATATCCGGTATAGTCATATCCGGTTTCTACGAAAAAGACGCATCAGATCTGGTGCGTCTTTTTTTGATGGGAAAATTCTTTTTGCATGAAATCTTGCATTTTCCGGTTAAAGTGATAAAATCAAAAGTGCTGTTTGTGGCACAGCTTTTATGGGATAAAGAGGAGAATATGATGTCAAATACCAATGATCTGTTAAACCGGATTAATAATTGTTACAGTTCGATGAGCAAGGGACAGAAAATGCTTGCAACTTACATTACAGATAATTATGATAAAGCGGTATTTTTAACGGCCGCAAAGATGGGGGAGACGGTTGGTGTCAGTGAGTCGACCGTTGTACGTTTCGCAACATATCTTGGATATAAAGGATATCCGGAATTTCAGCGTGCCTTAGAAGAACTGGTGCGCAATAAATTAAACTCCGTACAGCGCATGGAGGTAACCTACGGAAGAATCAGTCAGTCGAAGATTTTAGAGACAGTTTTATCGGCAGACGCGGACAAGATTAAAACGACACTGGAAAAAATTGATCACAGTGCGTTTGAGGTGGCCGTCTCGACAATCCTTGAGGCAAAAAATATTTATATTGTCGGGATCAGAAGCTGTGCGCCGCTTGCAAGTTTTCTCGGATTTTATCTGAATCTGATGTTTGATAATGTGCGTCTGCTTACGACAAACAGTTCGAGTGAACTGTTTGAACAGATGGTAAGAATCGGGGAAAATGACGTTATTATCGGAATCAGTTTTCCACGATATTCCATGCGGACATTAAAGGCATTGGAATTTGCAAATAACCGGAGTGCAAAAGTAATTACAATTACTGACAGCATACATTCACCGATGAATCTGTATTCTTCCTGCAATCTCATTGCGGACAGTGACATGGCATCCATTGTGGATTCCCTTGTCGCACCGCTTTCCGTTATCAATGCGCTGGTAGTGGCTCTGTGCATGAAGAAACAGAAAGAAGTGGCGGGAACACTGACGATGTTAGAAGACATCTGGGATGAGTATCAGGTATATGAAAACGATGAGATCAATTATATTGATGATTCGATTAAGGTACATTATGCAAAATTAGGGGATATCGATAATGAGTAAAGTAATCGTGATCGGTGGAGGACCGGCGGGAATGATGGCTGCGTATGCGGCAGCGGAGAGCGGACATGCAGTGACGCTTTTAGAACAGAATGAAAAACTCGGGAAAAAGCTGTTTATTACGGGAAAAGGGCGCTGCAATCTGACGAATGCCAGTGATATGGAACAGCTGTTTGCCAATGTAGTCAGCAACCGTAAATTTTTATACAGTGCTTTTTACTCCTATGACAATGAGCAGGTGATTTCTTTTTTTGAGAGTCATGGAATGCCTACAAAAACAGAGCGTGGGAACCGGGTATTTCCCGTGTCGGATCATTCTTCCGATGTGATTGCGGCGTTATCCACCGCATTGCGGGGGCAGCATGTGGAAGTTTTCTTGCATACAAAAGTAAAGCGTCTGCTGCTTGAAAAGAGGGATGAAGAAAAGCGTGTTACCGGTGTTGAGCTGGCTGATCATACAAAAATGCATGCGGACGCAGTGATTGTTGCAACCGGAGGAATTTCCTATCCTTCAACAGGGGCAACGGGGGACGGTTACCGCATGGCAGAAGAGAGCGGACATAAGATGGTATCGCCGACTCCGGCACTGGTTCCGATGGAAATGAAAGAACCGTGGGTCAGGGATCTGCAGGGCCTTTCGCTGCGCAATGTCCGTATGTCGGTTACCCGGGGAAAGAAAAAACTGTATGAGGATTTTGGAGAGATGCTTTTTACGCATTTCGGCGTCAGCGGTCCGCTGGTATTGTCGGCAAGCGGATGTATCCCGGCAAAAGCATTTGACCAGGAGCTTTCCATGACGATTGATCTGAAACCGGCACTGGATGTGGAACAGCTTGATCACCGGATCTTAAGGGAATTTGATGAAATGAAAAATAAGCAGTTTAAAAATTCTCTGGGGCATTTGCTCCCGGCAAAAATGATACCCGTTATGATTGCGTTATCAGGCATTGATCCGGATACAAAGGTGAATGAAATATCCAGGGAACAGAGACAGAATCTGTTACATCTGTTTAAAAATATGCCGCTTACAATTACAGGGCTTCGCGATTTTAAAGAGGCAATTATAACAAAGGGCGGTGTTTCCGTGAAAGATATCAATCCTTCCACGATGGAGTCAAAACTTGTGCAGGGGCTGTATTTCTGCGGCGAGGTGCTGGATCTGGATGCACTTACCGGTGGCTATAATCTTCAGATTGCCTGGTCCACCGGACACCTGGCGGGAATATCCGTTTTGTAATTTCAAAGATAAATAATTTATTTCAAAGGAGAATAGAAAATGGCATTTAATATTGCAATTGATGGACCGGCAGGAGCCGGAAAAAGTACAATCGCCAAAAAACTTGCGGCGGATCTGGGGTATGTGTATGTGGATACCGGTGCAATGTACCGCGCGATGGCATATTATTTTTTACAGAATCATATCGATGCTTCCGATGAGCAGGCGATTGCGGCTGCCTGCCCGAAGGTAGACGTGACCATTCAGTATACGGGCGGAGAACAGCAGGTGATCTTAAACAAAGAGAACGTAAACGGCGTTATCCGGAAAGAGGAAGTCGGCAACATGGCCAGCGCGACCAGTGTTTATCCAGTGGTTCGTACAAAACTGGTAGAATTGCAGAGACAGCTTGCCGCAAAGGAAAATGTGATTATGGATGGAAGAGATATCGGTACGGTTGTCCTTCCGGATGCCAATGTGAAAATTTATCTCACTGCAAGCTCGAAAGTGCGGGCAAAGCGCCGCTTTGATGAGCTGACAGCAAAAGGTGTATCCTGTGATATGGATGCGATAGAAAAAGATATTATTGAGCGCGATTACCGGGATATGCACCGGGAAACTTCCCCGTTAAAACAGGCGGAGGATGCTGTCCTTTTAGACTCATCGGATCTGGATATTGACGGCGTTGTTGAAGAAATGAAAAAAATAATCAAGAAGGCGGAATAGACAAAAATGAAGCTGACGATTGCAAAAAGTGCCGGGTATTGCTTCGGCGTGAAACGGGCAGTAAATATGGTATATCAGGAAGCAGAAGAGGCAAAAGTTCCGGTATACACGTATGGGCCGATCATTCACAATGAAGAAGTAGTCAGAGACCTTAAACAGCGTGGAGTTCATGTGGTCAGGGAGCTCAAAGAACTTGAGAATCTTCCAAAAGGAAAGATTATCATCCGTTCACACGGTATCAGCCGCAGAGAACATGAAGCAATGAAGGCATGCGGATTTGAAGTGCTGGATGCAACCTGTCCGTTTGTCCTGAAAATTCACCGGCTTGTGGAGAAGTACAGCAAAGAAGGGTACCGGATTGTGATTGCCGGAAACGAACATCACCCGGAAGTGGAAGGAATTCTCGGATGGGTGGAAGGACAGCCTGCCTATACGGTCACAAGTCAGGAAGATATTGAAAAATTACCGTTAAAAGAGGGAGAAAAAGTCTGTCTGGTGGCACAGACGACATTTAACTACAATAAATTTCAAGAATTAGTTGAAATTATAAAGAAAAAAGGTTATGATATAAGTGTTTTAGATACAATCTGCAATGCAACGGAGGAAAGACAGACGGAAGCACGCAAAATTGCTGCGGAGTCGGATCTCATGATTGTCATTGGTGACAAGCATAGCTCCAATACGCAAAAATTGTATGAAATATCTAAAAAGGAATGTGCAAATACTTACTATATACAAACGAGTAAAGATATGGATTATCATCAGATACAATCCATCAATAACGTAGGTATTACCGCAGGGGCTTCAACCCCAAACAATATCATCGAGGAGGTTTCAAAGAATGTCAGAAATGAGCTTTGAACAAATGTTGGAAGAATCTTTAAAAACAATAAGAAATGGAGAAGTGGTAGAGGGTACCGTTATTGATGTTAAGCCAGATGAAATCATCCTGAATATCGGCTACAAATCAGATGGAATCATTACACGTAATGAATATACAAACGAGCCAAATGTAGACCTTACTACAGTCGTAAAAGCCGGCGATACCTTAGAAGCCAAAGTTGTAAAAGTAAACGATGGTGAGGGACAGGTTCTCCTTTCTTACAAGCGTCTCGCAGCAGAGAAGGGAAACAAGAGATTAGAGGAAGCATTCGAAAATCAGGAAATTTTAAAGGCAAAAGTCAGCCAGGTACTTACCGGTGGTGTATGTGTCAATGTAGATGAGACAAGAGTATTTATCCCGGCAAGCCTTGTATCTGACACATATGAGAAAGACTTAAGCAAGTTCAAGGATCAGGAAATCGAGTTTGTTATCACAGAGTTTGATCCTAGAAAGAGAAGAATCATTGGTAACCGCAAGACTTTATTACTTGCAAAGAAGGCAGAGCTTCAGAAAGAACTGTTTGCAAAGATCAAAGTCGGCGATGTAATCGAAGGAACTGTAAAGAATGTTACAGATTTCGGTGCATTCATCGACCTGGGCGGAGTAGACGGATTACTTCATATCTCAGAGATGTCATGGGGCAGAGTTGAGAATCCTAAGAAAGTATTTACTGTTGGACAGAAAGTTCGCGTATTTATCAAGAATATTACAGATACCAAGATTGCACTCAGCATGAAATTTGAGGATGAGAATCCTTGGAATGGTGCTGCAGAGAAGTATGCCGTTGGCAACGTGGTAAAAGGAAAAGTTGCACGTATGACAGATTTCGGTGCATTCGTAGAGCTTGCTCCTGGTGTTGATGCATTACTTCACGTATCACAGATCTCCCAGGAACACGTAGAGAAGCCTTCTGATGTATTAAAGATTGGTCAGGAAGTTGAAGCAAAGATCGTAGACTTCAACGAAGAAGAAAAGAAGATCAGCTTAAGCATTAAGGCTCTTGCAGCTCCGGCTGAAGATGCTGAGACAGAGGAATAATTCACTGTAAATTTTCATAGGTAAGAAGTTGCCTTCGGGCAGCTTCTTATTGTTTATAGGGGGTAAAAGTCTATGTTTGACAATTATGAAAAATTCAAAAAAGACGTCTATGCTCTGACAAAAATCGATCTGAATTATTACAAAGAAAAACAGATGCGCAGACGAATTGATACGATTGCGACAAAGCATGGCTGCAGCAATTATGATGAGTATATTCGTGTGCTGAAGACAGACAAGGACAAATTTGAGGCATTTGTCAATTTTCTTACAATCAATGTCTCTGAGTTTTACCGTAATCCGGATCAGTGGAAGCTGATGGATGAGAATGTTATTCCGAAACTTATCAAACAGCATGGAAAAAATCTGCATGTGTGGAGTGCAGCCTGTTCGACAGGAGATGAACCGTATTCTCTTGTCATGGCATTATCCAAACATATTCCGCTTTCCAACATTCATATTACGGCAACCGATCTGGACAAGCAGGTTCTTCAGAAAGCGCAGGTTGGTCTGTACAATGAAAAGAGCATTGCAAATGTGCCGCCGGAATTTAAATGCAAGTATTTTAAACAGATCGGAAAATCATTTCAGATTTCGGATGAAATCAAGCGTTGCGTGACGTTTAAAGAACACAATCTGTTAAAAGATCCGTATCCAAGGGATTTTGATATGATTCTCTGCAGAAATGTGGTTATCTATTTTACAGATGATGCGAAAGATATGATTTATCAAAAATTCCATCAGTCACTGAAGAGTCATGGGGTTTTATTTATCGGAAGTACAGAACAGATTACCAATTATAAAGAACTTGGATTTGACAGACTCAGCAGTTTTTATTTTGAAAAGAATGTTTAAACCAATAAAAATGCATGTTTTTATGCCTGAAACATAAGAACATGCATTTTTGCAGTCTTAAATTATTATTTTTTTCCCATCATATTTTTTAAGATGTGATCAATATAGCGGCGCAACATGATATCAGAGGTACAAAAATCATCCGTCATCTCAAAATAACTGATTTTATCCTTATACTCTTTGCGGAACTCCGGTTGCATAACACTGTTGTATTGCGGAAGAAATTTGCCGGATTTGCGCGTATAACAGTTACTTGCTTTGGCATTTTCCCGGTATTCTTTGTCTACAAATGAGGCAACACTTTTGTGTATTGCCATATCTTCTTTTTTCAGATAATAGTAATCCCTGTAATTGGAATAAAAATAATGCAGTTCACCTTCGTAGACCGGAATACGAAGAGAAGTGCGGTTTTTTCCGATCATCAGATAAAAACAATCCTGTTTACAGGAAAGTTGGCGCGGAACGGGATAGTCGTTTTGCATGGTGATGATCCATTCCTCCCCTTCGGTTCCGTCATATGCGTGGTAATGGTCGATCCGGTGGGAGAGGATGGTGTACTGACCGTTTAATACTTCCAGATAAGATAAAACAGAGAGCAGATCAATCATGTGCAGAACATCTTCGTAATTATGAATACGAAGAAGATGCATCGTTTCTTCTGTCGGATGTTTCACATGCGTGAAATATACATGGATCAGATCTCCTCCCGTCTTTTCGTCTTCTCTTTTAAGACCCAGAAAGGATTCTATGGTTTTTTGCTTATAGTTTTCCAGTTTCAGTAAAAATTTAATCGAAGAAACCGATTTAAATATATCCAGATATTCAAAATCCCCGAAATGTTCCGGAAACTTATAATGGTCTGCTTTTGCCTTCAGGTAAGGAATGTCGAATCCCACACCGTTAAACGTAATGATGGTGGTATATGGTGACAGCATCTGAAAAAATGCGGCGAGGATTTCAGCTTCTTCTTCCGGTTTTTCAGCAAAAAACTGGTCAATACAGATCCGGTTGCTTTTGCGTCTGGCACATCCAATCATATAGAGTGTGGAATTTGCAGGTGAAAACCCGGTAGTTTCTATGTCAAAAAATATAGAGTGTTCATCAAAAAGCTGGTCGGTGAGAGCGTCCTGACAGAGATCGGGGATTTCTTCATGAAACGTTTTCATAAATTCTCCTTTATATAACGTTTGGATTTTGTCTGTGTGTCTGGATTATACCATAAATCTCATTTTTCGTCATGTTTCTTTGTATTAAAAAGAATACAAAATATTCAGAAAAAATTAAAAATTTTACTACATACATGGTTAAAAAGTGCTATAATTTAATTTGAATTATGTTATAAACTATATGGTTTAGACAAAAAAATAAGGAAAGAGGGCACAAGGATGGGTTTGAAAACATTTATAGGCGGCGTACATCCCTATGAAGGCAAAGAACTTGCCAAGGATGCGCCAATCAAAGAAGTTCTACCCAAAGGAGAACTGGTTTTTCCATTGTCACAGCATATTGGTGCACCAGCCACTCCAATTGTCGCTGTAGGGGATAGCGTAAAGAAAGGGCAGAAGATTGCAGAAGCCGGCGGCTTTGTATCTTCTCCGATTTATTCTTCGGTATCCGGTACAGTGAAGAAAATTGAACCACGGCGTGTGGCAGTCGGTGATATGGTGAATTCCATTGTAATCGAGAGTGACGATCAGTTTACGGAGTGTGAATATTCACCGGTGGATGATGTGACATCCTTATCCAGGGAGAAAATCATTGATCGAATTAAGGAGGCCGGTGTGGTTGGTATGGGAGGCGCAGGTTTCCCGACACATGTAAAACTGTCTCCGAAAGAGCCGGAAAAAATCGAGTATATTATTGCAAACTGCGCAGAATGCGAGCCATATCTGACTGCAGATTACCGCAGAATGATCGAAAATCCGGAAGATCTGGTTGCAGGTATGAAGATCATACTGCAGCTGTTTGACCATGCAAAAGGTGTGTTTGGCGTCGAAAATAACAAACCGGATGCAATTGCAAAACTGAAGGAACTGATTAAGGATGAGCCCCGGATGGAGGTCTGTGAATTGCTGACAAAGTATCCGCAGGGAGGAGAGCGTCAGCTGATCTACGCAGTGACCGGACGCGAAATCAATTCCAAAATGCTTCCTGCAGATGCAGGCTGTATCGTGGACAACGTAGAAACCATGATTGCAATCAAGCATGCAGTAAAAGATGGCGTTCCTGTGATGAAGCGGATTGCGACAATCACCGGAGATGCAATTACTACCCCGTCAAACTTTTTGTACAGTATGGGTACACCATACGAGCAGCTGGTGGAAGCTGCCGGAGGATTTAAAGTACAGCCGGAGAAACTGGTATCCGGCGGTCCTATGATGGGATTTGCCATTTTTGGACTGGATGTTCCTACCACAAAGACGACTTCTTCTCTGTTATGTCTTGGAAAAGATGAGGTGGCAGAGTTTGAACCGCTCGCATGCATCAGCTGTGGCCGGTGTGTGGAAGCGTGTCCGGAAAAACTGATTCCAAGCAGGCTTGCAAAGTTCAGTGAGCACGGACAAAAGGATGAGTTTGAACGCTGGCATGGATTAGAGTGCATCGAGTGCGGAAGCTGCAGTTATGTATGTCCTTCCCGCAGACAGGTGGCACAGTCCGTCAAGACAATGAAGAAACTCGTATTAGCAGATAAGAGAAAGAAAAAATAAGAGAAAGAGGTGGATTGTTGTGAGTGAGAAATATCAGGTTTCGTCTTCACCACATGTGCGTGCCAAGGACTCCACAAGCAGAGTTATGCTGTATGTGATCATCGCGTTGCTGCCGGCAACCCTGTTTGGTATCTGGAATTTTGGAATGCATGCATTACTTTTGATTTTAGTTACCATCGCAAGCTGTCTGGCTTCCGAATGGATTTTTGATAAGATCGTACATAAAAAAAACAGCCTGCCGGATCTGAGTGCGGTTGTCACCGGACTTCTTCTGGCACTGAACCTGCCGGCAGGACTTCCATGGTGGGAGGCTGTGATTGGCAGTGTATTTGCCATTGTCATTGTAAAGATGATGTTTGGCGGACTGGGACAAAACTTCATGAACCCGGCACTGGGTGGAAGATGTTTTCTGCTGATTGCTTTTGCCGCAGACATGACAAATTTCAAGAGTTCTAAGTTTGAGGCATATTCCGGGGCAACACCGCTTGCCATGATCAGAAATGAAGGACTTTCTTCCGTCAATGTCATGGATATGCTGACAGGAAAGATTCCGGGAACCATCGGTGAGACATCCGTGATCGCAATCCTGATTGGTGCGATGATTCTGATTCTTCTGGGCGTTATCACATTACGGATTCCGGCTGCTTACCTGATTACATTTGCGGTATTTATGCTGATTTTTGGCAAGGAACCGATGAATGCCAATTATCTGGTTGCAGAACTGTGCGGTGGTGGTCTGATGCTTGGTGCATTCTTTATGGCAACCGATTATGTGACTTCACCGATTACACCGGCCGGTCAGATTATTTACGGTATCTGCTGTGGTCTGTTAACCGGTATTTTCCGCTGTTTCGGAGCAAATGCAGAGGGTGTTTCTTTTGCAATCATCCTGAGCAATATTTTAGTACCGATTATTGAGAAGTTTACAATTCCGAGAGCTTTTGGACTGGCAAAGGAGGCAAAGAAGAATGAATAAACAGATTATACATGACGCTTTGGTTTTGACAGCCTTTACCCTTGTGATCGGCGTGATTTTAGGAGCTGTATATGGAATTACAAAGGCTCCGATTGACAAAGCCAACGAGCAGACCAAAAAAGAAGCGTATCAGGCAGTGTTTGCGGATGCCTCTGGGTTCAACCAGCAGGAGTATGATGCGGATGCCGCAGACAAAATGGTTGCAGATGCAGGATATGACGATACGATTGACGATGTCGAGCAGGCCATAGATAAAGATGGCAATGCACTGGGATATGTCATTACCGTTACCGCAAAAGACGGAAGCCAGGGAAGTATTACATTTTCCGTTGGTATCAAGAATGATGGAACCGTTAACGGATATTCGATTACCGATATTTCCGAGACGCCGGGACTTGGTATGAAAGCAGAAGAGGAAGATTTCTACAGCCAGTTTGAAAACAAAACGGTAGACAAGTTTACGGTTGTAAAACAAAAACCGGCATCGGATGATCAGATTGAGGCAATTACCGGATCTACCATTACTTCAAAGGCAATGGCAAATGGCTGTAATGCAGCCATCTATTACTTCCAGAATGCGTTAGGAGGTGCTCAGTAATGAACAAGTATGTAGAACGTTTGTACAATGGTGTGATCAAAGAGAATCCTACCTTTGTCCTGATGCTTGGTATGTGTCCGACACTTGCGGTTACATCTTCAGCGATCAACGGACTTGGTATGGGACTCTCTACCCTTGTGGTACTGGTATTTTCCAACCTTTTGATTTCACTGTTCCGTAAGGTGATTCCAAACGGCGTGCGTATGCCGGCCTATATCGTGATTGTGGCATCACTTGTTACGGTCGTACAGTTTCTGATGCAGGCATATCTTCCAAGCCTTTCTAAGGCACTTGGTGTGTATATTCCGCTGATCGTTGTAAACTGTATCATTCTTGGCCGTGCAGAAAGCTATGCATCCAAGAATGGACCAATCGAATCTATTTTTGATGGAATTGGTATGGGACTTGGATTTACCATGGGTCTGACTATCATCGGACTGATCCGTGAGATCCTTGGTGCCGGAACCTTTTTCGGACTTCCGTTCCTTTCCGCAATCAAAGGATTTACTCCGATCACGATTTTCATCATGGCACCGGGAGCATTCCTTGTACTGGCATTCCTTGTAGCCGGAATGAATATTATCCGTAAAAAGATGGAAGCAAAGGGCAAACCGCTTGCAGAGCCGGCAGGATGTTTATCCGGAGACTGTGCACACTGTGGTCAGTCCGCACTTTGTACAGGAAAGAGTGCAGGAGCTTCTGATCAGGAACAGGCATAAGGAGGGAGAGAGACGATGAGTACATTAGCTGAATTGGTTTTGATCGCGGTAGGTTCTGCGATCGTAAACAACGTAGTATTGAGTCAGTTCCTTGGTATCTGTCCGTTCCTTGGTGTATCCAAGAAAACAGAGACAGCTGCTGGTATGGGAGGCGCCGTAATTTTCGTTATTACGATCTCTTCTTTCATTACCGGACTGATCTATAAATTTATTCTGGCCAATCCGTTTCTCGTGAAAAAGGGAATTGATCTGACCTATTTAAAGACCATTGTATTTATTCTGGTTATTGCAGCACTGGTACAGTTTGTAGAAATGTTTTTAAAGAAGAGCATGCCATCACTGTATCAGTCACTGGGTGTTTACCTGCCGCTGATTACCACAAACTGTGCGGTACTTGGTGTAGCCTTAAACTGTGTTACTTATGATTACAATCTCTTAGAGGGTGTTGTTTACGGATTTTCCACAGCATTTGGTTTCTTTATCGCAATCGTATTGATGGCGGGAATCCGTGAAAAAATTGAGTACAATGATATCCCGAAGACATTTAGGGGTACAGCGATTGTTCTGATCACTGCCTGCCTGATGTCCATTGCCTTTATGGGATTCTCAGGAATGATTTAGGAGGGAAAAGACGTATGATAACTGGAATTATTGTCGCAGCTGTTGTTGTCGGCTGCGTAGGAATTATTCTTGGATTTTTCCTCGGAATCGCCGGAGAAAAGTTCAAGGTAGAGACTGATCCGAGAGAGGATGCGATCTTAGAAGTTCTCCCGGGAAATAACTGTGGTGGCTGTGGATATGCCGGATGTTCCGGACTTGCTGCGGCAATCGCAAAGGGAGAGGCACCGGTCAATCAGTGTCCGGTCGGTGGAGAGCCGGTTGCCACAAAGGTTGGCGAGATCATGGGTGTTTCTGCCGGGGCTTCGGTAAAAAAAGTCGCTTTTGTCAAGTGTGCCGGAACCTGTGAGAAAGCAAAACAGGATTACGAGTATACCGGAGTGGAAGATTGTGCGGCAATGGCATTTGTTCCAAATGGCGGACCAAAGTCCTGCAATTATGGATGTCTGGGATTTGGAAATTGTGTGAAAGCATGTCCGTTTGATGCGATCCATGTCGTAGATGGTATTGCAAAAGTCGATCCGAAGGTCTGCAAGGCCTGCGGAAAATGTGTGGCTGCATGTCCGAAGCATCTGATTGAACTTGTACCATATGAGGCAATGCACCTCGTACAGTGCAGTTCCAAAGACAAGGGCAAGGATGTCATGAGTGCATGTTCCGTTGGATGTATCGGCTGTCATCTCTGTGAGAAGAACTGTCCGTCCGATGCGATTCATGTGGTAGACAACATTGCATACATCGATCAGGAAAAATGTACAGGCTGCGGAATCTGTGCAGAAAAGTGTCCGAAAAAGATTATTTTATAACAAGAAATAACCCCATGCAGGGTCAGCCTGCATGGGGTATTTTTATGCAGAGTTTTTCAGAACACGAAAATCAGGAGGCATGAAACTGTATGGAATCATCCCGGTTGATTCCGGAACTGCATGTAATTGTTCCGTCATCGGAGACAAAGATGGCTTCCACGCCATCGGTCTGTTCCACCAGCTGCATTCCCTTTTTTAATCCGAGGGAAAAACAGGTTGTGCTGAGTGCATCCCCGTCCATGGAGATGTCACTGATGATGGTTACCTGATAGAGATGGTTCTCGACCGGATATCCGGTCGAGGTGTCTAAAATATGGTGATACAGTTTGCCGTTGACCCGGTAATAGCGCTCATAAATACCGGAAGAAACAACCGAAGCATCGGATACGTTTAAGGTGCCAAGTGACGTACCGGTTTCGGAAAATGGTTTCTGGATACCAATGGTATAGGAAGAGTGATCTGCCTTTTTCCCAAGAGTCAGGACATTTCCCCCAAGGCTGATCACGCCGGAGGTGATTCCTTTTTTGTTCAGGAAACTTCGCATTTCATCCGCAATAAAACCTTTCGCAATTCCGCCAAGGTCAATTTTGGCCTGCGGATCTTTCAACCGCACCTGATTTCCTTTGATCTCAATATTTTTATAGTTGACATGTGCCAGTGCCGCTTCAATTTTTTTCGGGGAAGGGACAACCGATGCATCGACTTCGTTCTTATCGGATTTTGCGGTTTCTGCAATCTCTGAAAAATTCCACAGATCCGAGAGGGTACCGATGGTAATATCAAATGTTCCATCACTGATTTTTCCATACCGGATACCATCTTTGATCAGGGAGAGGGTATCGCTGCTGACTGTCACAAACTGGCCGTTTGCCTGATTGATCTTTGAAACTTCACTGTCTGTGATGGTGTTTGAAAGTTTCTTTTCATAGTTTCCTGCCAGGGAAAAGCAATCATCCAATATCTTTTCATCACGGGTTCCATAGAGGGTAACCGTGATCATCGTATCAAAATAAAATCCCGTTTTGGATATTTTCCCGGAATTGGCAGAGCAGCCACAAAAAAGTGATGCAATAAGGCAAAGAAGCGTTGTGGGCAACAGAATGTATCTGATGTATTTTTGTTGTTTCATAAAAATCCTCTCCGTAAAATTTTATACAGATTAATATACTCCATTTTATGGCAGGCGGCAAGCTTTGTTGTTTTTTTTCGGAAGATATGGTAAAGTATTTAAAGGTATGCATAAGTAAAGAAAATCGAGGAATAAAGTACAATGGACAGTAAACTGAATTATAAACGTATCGTGATCAAAATCGGTTCTTCCTCTCTGACGCACGCAGAGACCGGCCGTTTAAATCTTGCCAAAATGGAACACCTGGTCAGGCAGCTGAGTGATCTGCACAATCAGGGAATGGATGTCTGTCTGGTAAGCTCCGGTGCGATTGCCGTGGGAAGGGCTGCCATGGGCGTGAAGGAACGTCCGTCCGAGACATCGGTAAAGCAGGCGTGTGCGGCTGTGGGACAGGCAAAACTGATGATGGTTTACCAGAAACTGTTTGCGGAATATTCACAGACCGCAGGGCAGATTCTGCTGACAAAAAATACAATGGTAAATCCGGTATCCCGTGCGAATGCAAAGAATACATTTGACGAACTGTTCCATCTCGGGGTGATTCCGGTCGTGAATGAGAACGATACGGTCAGTACCTATGAGATGCAGTTTGGTGACAATGATACGCTGTCGGCACTGGTCGCTTCCATGGTGGGGGCAGATCTTTTGATCCTGCTTTCCGATATTGACGGACTTTATACGGATGATCCGCACAAAAACCCGGAGGCAAGGCTGCTTAAAGTCGTAGATGCTATTGATGAAAACATTTATGGAATGGCAAAAGAATCTACAGGCAGCAATGTCGGAACCGGCGGGATGGCAACAAAACTTGCCGCAGCAAAGATTGCAACATTATCCGGAACGGATATGATCATTGCAAATGGCGGGGATGTCCGCATCCTGCAGGATATTTTCGAAAATGATTATGTGGGAACGTTATTTACGGCTAATGAAAATGCAAACTTTAACCTTGCAAATTATATTATGGAGACGATAGGCTGATGACAAACGAAAAAATTGCACGTATCAATGAATTATACAAAAAATCCAAAGCAGAAGGATTGAGCGAAGAAGAAAAGAAGGAACAGGCACTGCTGCGTCAGGAATATGTCGCTTCGGTAAAGGCAAATCTGCGCAATCAGCTTAACAATATTGACATGATGAATGCAGATGGATCTGTGGAAAATCTTGGAGAAAAATATGGATCAAAAACAAGAACTTCGTAAACGGATGAAGGAAAAGAGAGACCGGATTTCTCCGCAGGAGAGGCGGCAGAAGAGCGCAAAAATCTGTGAGCGGCTGCTGTCGGCACCGGAGTATGCCAGATTTCAGAAAATTCTGGTTTATGCCGCGATTAGAAGCGAAGTCGAATTGCAGCTTTTCTGCGATCAGGCACTCCGGGACAAAAAGCAGATTTTTTTCCCGAAGGTGTGCGGGAAGGAAATGGAGTTTTACCGGATTGAGAATCCCGGACAGTTAAAAAAGGGAATGTTTTCTGTCCCGGAACCGGATGTCAAACAATATCCGCTTTCTTCTTTTGCAGATGCAGAGAATGGGGAGGCATGGATTCTTGTCCCCGGTGTTGCATTCGACGAAAAGGGGATGCGGCTCGGATACGGAGGAGGATTTTACGATCGTTACCTGAAGCAGAAAGAAAATCTGCACAGGACAGGAATTGCGTTTGGAGAACAGATCGTCAAAAGAATTCCAACGGAAATACATGATCATCCTATGGATGATGTGATCACAGAACAACAATGGTATCGTCCGAAACGGACAACAGGAGGAGAATGACAATGGATGCAAAACTGCAGGAACTGTGCCGGCAGGCACATGAAGACCGGATCAGGGTTGGAATGCTGGATACCGATACAAAAAACAGAACACTCGAACTGGCTGCGGATGCGCTTATGGCACATGAGCAGGAAATTTTAGAGGGCAATGCAATAGATATGGAGCGGGGACGTGAGCGCAATATGCCACAGGGACTTTTAGACCGCCTGAAGCTGGATCATGACCGTCTTCTTGGAATGGCAGACGGACTCCGGCAGGTGGCGAAACTGGAAGATCCCATCGGGGAAGTGATGTCCATGCGAAAACGACCGAACGGACTGATCATTGGAAAAGTGCGTGTAGCCATCGGTGTCGTTGGCATTATCTTTGAGGCCCGCCCGAATGTTACTTCCGATGCGTTCGGTCTGTGTTTTAAGTCCGGAAACTGTGCAATTTTAAAGGGTGGAAGTGATGCCATCCATTCGAACATTGCGATTGTTTCTGCCATGCAGGAGGCACTTCGCAGGATGAATATTCCCAAAGGGGCACTCAGTCTGATCGAGAGCACAGATCGGGAAACCACCAATGCGTTTATGAAAATGAAGGATTATGTGGATCTGCTGATTCCAAGAGGCGGCAGGGGACTGATCCAGAGTGTGGTAAATAATGCGACGATTCCGGTTATTGAAACCGGAACCGGAAACTGTCATGTTTATGTGGATCAGTTTGCTGATCAGGAGATGGCGGTCAATATCATTAAAAATGCAAAGACACAGCGGATCGGTGTATGCAATGCCTGCGAATCCATTGTGGTGCACCGGGCAATTGCAAAAGAGTTTCTTCCAAAGCTATATGCAGCATTAAAAGAGTATGATGTGGAGATGCGCGGTGATTCCTATGCCGTCGAATGTCTGGGACCGGATCAGCCACTGGTAAAAGATGCGACAGAAGAAGACTGGGGAACGGAGTATCTGGATTATATTATGTCGGTAAAGATTGTAGACAGCCTGGACGAGGCAATCGCGCATATCAATAAGTACAATACCTCCCATTCCGAGGCGATTATAACCAAAAATTATGATGTGGCACAGAGATTTTTAAATGAAATTGATTCCGCCTGTGTCTATGTGAATGCATCCACCCGTTTTTCCGATGGAAATGAATTTGGTCTTGGCGCAGAGATCGGAATCAGCACACAGAAATTACATGCCAGAGGTCCGATGGGGCTTGAGGCACTTACCAGTTATAAATATATTATTTATGGAAACGGTCAGGTACGTCCATAAAAGAAGAGCAGGAAAATAAGAGGATTATGAGAGATTTAGAAATAAATGGATTAACCGGGGAAGAAGAAACCAGACGGCAGTACGAATACATAGAAAAAGCCAGACAGTATGTGGCACAAAAGGAAAAAGAAGCGGGGCGCAAACTGACCTGCTGTGTCCATACGTTTGGGTGCCAGATGAATGCGAGGGACTCGGAGAAACTTTTAGGAATCCTGACGGACATCGGTTATGTGGAGACAGAGGATGAGCACGCGGACTTTGTGATTTACAATACCTGTACGGTGCGTGAAAATGCAAACAATAAGGTGTATGGACGCCTGGGGTATCTGTCAAACTTTAAAAAGAAAAATCCGCATATGATGATAGCACTCTGTGGCTGTATGATGCAGGAGCCGACGGTAGTGGAGAAGATCCGCAAATCCTACCGTTTTGTGGATCTGGTATTTGGGACACATAATATTTATAAATTTGCGGAACTTTTATGCAATCGTATGGAATCGGATTCCATGATCATTGATATATGGAAGGATACGGATAAAATCGTGGAAGATCTTCCAATCCGGCGGAAGTTTTCTTTTAAATCCGGTGTCAATATCATGTTCGGATGTAATAATTTCTGCAGTTACTGTATCGTTCCTTATGTCAGGGGCCGCGAGCGCAGCCGGGAACCGAAAGATATCATCCGTGAGATTGAAGGACTGGTGGCAGATGGTGTGTGTGAAGTCATGCTGCTTGGACAGAATGTTAATTCTTACGGGAAAAATTTAGAGCAGCCAGTTACGTTTGCAGAGCTTCTCCGGGAAGTAAACAAGATCGAGGGATTAAAGAGAATCCGGTTTATGACTTCTCATCCGAAGGATCTGTCGGATGATCTGATCCTTGCCATGAAGGAATGTGATAAGGTATGCAAGCATATGCATCTGCCGCTGCAGTCCGGAAGCTCACGGATTTTAAAAATCATGAACCGGCATTATGATAAAGAACAGTATCTGACGATTGTAAAGAAACTTCGGGAGGCAATTCCGGATATTGCGCTGACGACCGATATTATTGTCGGATTCCCTGGAGAGACAGAAGAAGATTTCCAGGAAACGCTTGAAGTGGTAAAACAGGTGGAATATGACAGTGCGTTTACGTTTATATATTCCAAGCGGACCGGCACACCGGCCGCAGCCATGGAAGATCAGTGCGATCCGGCCGAAGTGAAACGGCATTTTGATCTGTTGTTAAAGGAAGTACAGCAGATCAGCGCAAAGAAAGCCATGGCACTGGAAGGAAAAGTGATGGAAGTGTTGGCAGAGGAACAGAATACGCAGGATGCTTCTCTGATTACCGGACGGCTTTCAAACAATTCGGTGGTGCATTTTCCGGGAACCCCGGATATGATTGGAAAACTGTTTATGGTAAAACTTACGGAATGTAAAGGTTTTTATTATCTGGGAGAGATCGCAGAGAATGCATAGAAAATTTGGCAAAAAAGATGTGATTTTTATCGGTGCGCTTCTTGGTATCTGTCTTATTGTACTGGGCGTCTGGTATTTTGCCGGAAGGAAACAGGGAGCTTCTGTGGTGGTGACGAGAGAGGGAGAAGTGTATGGAACCTATTCCCTGTCACAGCCGCAGACTGTAAAAATTAAAAATTCCAAAGGAAAAACCACGAATGTTCTGGTGATCCGCGATGGAAAAGCAGATATGAAAGAAGCGGACTGTCCGGACAAACTGTGTGTGCATCAGAAAGCGATTTCCGCGGAAAATGAAAGCATTGTCTGTCTGCCGAATCGTGTGGTAGTGACCGTAACGAATTCGAAAAAAGAAGGGATGGATGGATTTGCACAGTAAACAGCTTTGGAGAAAAACGGCGTTTATGGGAGTGTTTCTCGCACTTGCCATGATCTGCAGTTATATAGAGATGCTGATTCCCTTTGATTTTGGAATTCCGGGAGTAAAACTCGGACTGACGAATATTGTGGTTGTTTTAATGCTGTATTCGATTGGAACGAAGGAGGCATTTTGTGTCTCTGTCATAAGAATTTTCCTTGTCGGCATTTTGTTTGGCAATCTGATCGGAATTTTGTATTCATTAGGCGGGGGAATCCTCAGTTTTCTTGTGATGGCACTCTTAAAAAAAGGAAACCACCTGGGCTGTATTTCCGTCAGTGTGGCCGGAGGAATTGCTCATAACATCGGGCAGATCCTTATAGCGGCGCTTGTTGTGTCCAGCCATTATGTGTTGTATTATTTTCCGGTACTTCTGATTGCCGGACTTCTTACGGGATTTCTGATCGGGCTTCTTGCACAGGAACTGATCGTGCGTCTGCGTTTTCTGACAGAAAAATATCACGAGTAGAACATTTGTTTGCATAATTGTATCTGCTGTGTTATGATAAATATCGTGAACGAACGAAAATGAGGAGAATGTTTTATGTACGCATATATCAAAGGTGAGCTTGCAGAAACCAATCCAGATCATATTGTGATAGAGACCGGGGGAATTGGATATCAGGTATTTATTTCCGGACAGACGTTTGAGTATCTTCCGGCAGTCGGTGAGGAGATTAAAGTGTATACGTATCTGTATCTGCGCGAGGATGCCATGATTCTCTATGGATTTCTGACCAAAGACGATCTGGAACTTTTCAAACTTCTGATTTCTGTCAGCGGAATTGGTCCAAAGGGAGGACTTGCAATTCTTTCTGCGCTCAGTGCAGATGATCTGCGGTTTGCAGTATTGTCGGGAGATTCCAAGGCAATCTCGAAAGCTCCGGGAGTAGGAGCCAAGACAGCCCAGCGTGTGATTTTGGAATTAAAAGATAAGATGTCTTTGGAAGATGCTTTTGAAAAGAAGAGTGAGCATGTACAGACTTTAAAGATTTCCGGAAATGGTCAGGTCAGAAATGATGCGGTTATGGCACTTACGGCACTGGGATATTCCTCGGCGGAAAGTTTAAAGGCTGTATCCGCGGTGGAGATCACAGAAGAAATGGATGTGGAAGCAGTGCTGAAGGCAGCACTGAAACATATGTCGTTGTTGTAGTTTCGAGAAAGAAGATTTGGTATGGAAAAACGCGTGATTTCCACGCAGCTGCAGGAAGAAGATTATAAGATTGAATCGTCCCTTCGTCCGCAGAGGCTGGAGGATTACATTGGACAGGAAAAAATAAAATCAAATATGAAAGTCTACATTGAGGCGGCAAAAGCCCGGCAGGAGTCTTTGGACCATGTACTGTTTTATGGACCACCGGGACTTGGAAAGACAACGCTTGCAGGGATCATTGCAAATGAGATGGGTACCCACCTGAAAGTGACCTCGGGACCTGCAATTGCAAAACCGGGAGAGATGGCGGCGATCCTGAATAACCTTGCAGAAGGTGACATTTTGTTTGTGGACGAAATTCACCGGCTGAACCGTCAGGTGGAGGAAGTGCTGTATCCGGCAATGGAAGATTATGTGATTGACGTGATGATCGGAAAAGGAGAATCCGCCCGTTCCATCCGGCTGAATCTTCCGAAGTTTACGCTTGTCGGGGCTACGACACGGGCCGGAATGCTTTCGGCACCGCTTCGCGACCGTTTTGGTGTCGTCAGCCACATGGAATATTATACGGTGGAGGAACTTCGCACGATTATTTTGCAGTCGGCACAGGTACTGGATGTGGAAATTGATGAAAAAGGCGCTTACGAGCTTGCCCGCCGTTCCAGGGGAACTCCCCGTCTGGCAAACCGTCTGCTCAAGCGGGTGCGTGATTTTGCCCAGGTAAAGTATGATGGGAAGATTACCTATGAGGTGGCGGCGTTTGCGCTGGATCTGCTTGAGGTAGATAAGATGGGACTGGATCAGAACGACAGGAACATTATCCTGACAATTATCGACAAGTTTGACGGCGGTCCGGTGGGACTTGATACGCTGGCAGCTTCGCTTGGTGAGGATTCCGGAACCATCGAAGATGTTTATGAACCGTATCTGGTCAAAAATGATTTCATCAACCGGACACCGAAGGGGCGCGTTGCAACGGCATTTGCCTATGAACATTTCGGGAGGACACCAAAATCCGAATAAGAGGTTGCTTTTCCTACTGCGGAATATTATAATAAAAAATATGACAGCAAAGAGGATGGTCCAAAACGGGAGGATAGGTTATGTCAGCAAAGACAAGTGCGGAAGTGGTAATTGATGGAAAGGTATATACGTTAAGCGGCTATGAAGGAGAGGAATATCTCCAGAAAGTAGCTTCTTATATTAACGGAAAGATCAATGAGTTTACTTCCATTGAAGAATACCGGCACATTCCTCTCAATATGAAAAATACACTGATCCAGCTGAATATTGCGGATGATTATTTTAAAGCAAAGGATCAGGTGGAAAAATTAGAACGGGACCTTGAAAATAAAGAAAAAGAAATTTACGATTTAAAGCACGATCTGATCTCTAATCAGGTAAAGACGGAGACGGCAGAAGAATCATTGAAGAAACTGGAACGGGACAATAAGGAACTTCTCCTGAACAAGGCGCGGTTAGAGGCAGCACTTGAGGACAAGCTTCTGGATGGAAAAGACAGCTCGAAAGAGTCTGAAAAAGAGAACACAAAGAAAAAATAAGAGGTTTCGAAACACAAAGGAAGGTATTCCTTTGTGTTTTTTCATCATAAGGAAAGAATATGAAAGAAAACAATCATACGACACAACAAAATACATTTGAACTGCTTGCACCGGCTGGATCGTTAGCCATTTTTAAGGCGGTTGTCGCGGCCGGCGCAGATGCCGTTTACGTTGGGGGAAGCAAATTTGGAGCCCGCGCATATGCAGATAATTTTTCCGATGAAGAATTACTAGAAGCACTGGACTATGCACATTTGTATGGACGCAGGGTCTATCTTACGGTCAACACGCTTTTAAAAAACAGTGAGATCGAACAGGTCTGTGCGTATCTGCAGCCGTTTTATGAACATGGACTGGATGCGGTACTTGTACAGGATTTTGGGGTCCTGACAGCGATCCACGAGAGATTTCCGGATCTTGCGATTCATACAAGTACGCAGATGACAGTCACCGGTGTGGAGGCGGCTCGGCTTTTTTCAGGATACGGAGTGACCCGTATGGTCATGGCACGGGAACTTTCCCTGAATGAAATGAAACGGATCCGTGAAGAGACCGGTATGGAACTGGAAGCATTTGTACACGGGGCGCTGTGTTACTGTTATTCTGGACAGTGTCTGTTTAGCAGTATGCTTGGAGGAAGAAGCGGAAACCGCGGCAGATGTGCGCAGCCATGCAGGCTTCCTTACGCAGTGCTGGATGAAAAGCACAGGGAATACAAAAAAGATGCTTATGTCTTAAGCCTCAAGGATATGTGTGGAATAAAGGATCTGCGTGGGCTGGCAGATGCAGGAGTCTATTCCTTGAAAATTGAGGGACGCATGAAACAGATCCCGTATGCTGCCGGTGTGGTTTCTTATTACCGCAAATATATCGACCTCTTTTTATCGGGACAGGAGACACAGGTTTCGGAAGGAGACTACCGGGCAGTGCTTGCGCTGGGAAACCGCTGTGGATTTACCGACGGATATTACCACAGGCACAATGGTTCTGATATGGTGACGTTTACAAAGCCAAATTACGAAAAAACGAATGAAGCCCTGCAGCAGCAAATTTTAAGAGCCTATGAAAATGGTGCAGCCAAAATCCCTGTCATGGGAGAGCTGGTTTTGCATCAGGGACAGGCTGCATATTACCGGGTAAAGACACAAACGGTGTCTGTGGAGATTTCTGGCATGGAAGTTATGCAGGCGCAAAAGAAACCACTTCTGGCAGAAGACGTAAAAAGTCGTATGGAAAAGACCGGAGATACCCCGTTTGTTATGGAAGATTTATCCATAAGGATAGAAGACGGGGTGTTTCTTCCAAACGGAGCGCTCAACCAGTTGCGCAGGGAGGCATTGGCAGAACTGCAAAAAGAGATGCTGAAACCTTACCAGAGACAGGATCATCCGCAGAGGAAGGCAGAGAAAAAATTTCCGGAGGCATGTGAGAAACGGGAAAAACGAAAGGAACGTGTTTTTGCAGTGACCGGGGAGCGCAGACAGCTTGCACCGGTTCTGGAAAGTTCCTGTGTGACTTCTGTCTGTCTGGACATGGAAGCTTATGACCGAAGCACAATGATGGAAGAATTAAAAGAAGATGCAAATGCTGTTATGCAAAAGGATAAAGAGGTTTATCTGGCGATGCCGCATATCTTCCGTGCCGGAACGGCAGAATGGGTGCGGCAGATACTTCCGGATATAAAAAGAATGGGATTTGCCGGAGTTCTTGTGAGAAATTATGAAGAACTGGCATTGGCAAAGGAAACATTTTTGGGAAGTGAAATCATAACGGATCACAATCTGTATTGCTATAACGATCAGGCGGTCCGTGCATTTGCCGGGCAGGGAGTGACAAAAAATACGGTTCCGCTGGAACTAAACCGCAGCGAAATAAAACGGAGATATAACGAAGAAAGTATGATGATGCTTTACGGATATTATCCGCTTATGACAAGTGCACAGTGCGTACATGCCAATACCAGGGGCTGTGACAAAAAACGGGGACTTTCTTATCTGAAAGACCGGTATCAGGTACAGTTTCCGGTAAAAAATTTCTGCACGTACTGCTATAATGTTGTTTATAATTCCCTGCCGGTTTTATTATTTTCCAATTTAGAGGAATTAAAAAAAGCAGGCATCCGTGATTTCCGGATGGATTTTACCATGGAATCTGCAAAAGAAACCAAAGCAATTCTGAAATTATATGAAGAGTTTGCAGACGGCAGCCGCAGACAGTATCCGAAAGAATGGGAAAACCGTTATACCAACGGACACTATAAAAGAGGAGTGGAATAATGATCCATCTGATTGTTCAGGCTTCAAAATATCTGATGATCTTTTTGTTCCTGGTTTATACATTTGAGTGTTTTCATGTGTTTAAATTTGAAGGAGAGGAAGAAGAACAAAAACATATTTACCATGTGCAGAGAACACTGTTGTTTCTTTTTCATTTTGATGCCTTTCTTGTTTTGTATATTACAACAAAAAATTTCCAGCTGATTGGATTTTATCTCATGCAGGTGATTGTCATTGCGGCAATCATCGGAACATACCATCTGTTTTATAAGCATGCATCCGAGCTGGTTCTCAATAATATGTGCATGTTACTTACGATTGGGTTTGTTATCCTGACACGTATTTCTTTTGAAAAGGCATTCCGGCAGTTTATTTTTGTGTGCGCGGGTTTTGTGATTTCCCTGCTGATTCCCATGGTCTTGCAGAATATGACGCTGTTCCGTAAACTGACATGGGTGTATGTGATCGTGGGTGTCGGTGCACTGGGCGTTGTTGCGATTGCCGGACAGACAAGCTATGGGGCCAAACTGTCCCTGTCGATCGGTCCTTTGACCATCCAGCCTTCGGAGTTTGTAAAAATTATTTTTGTCATGTTTATTGCATCCATGCTGTACCAGCGCCAGGATTTTCATCAGGTCATGGTGACAAGCATTTTTTCGGCTGTTTTTGTTCTGATGCTGGTAGCATCCAAAGATCTCGGCGGAGCCCTTTTGTATTTTTTTACCTACCTGGTTATGGTTTATGTGGCGACGCGCAGATTTGTGTATTTCGGAGGTGGAATACTGGCAATGATCGTGGCGAGTCTGCTTGGGTACCGGCTGTTTGACCATGTACAGGCACGTGTGCAGGCATGGTCGAATCCGCTTGCAGTCATTGACGGGGCGGGGTATCAGGTATGCCAGTCTCTGTTTGCAATCGGTACCGGAGGCTGGTTTGGACTTGGTCTGGGACAGGGACTGCCGGAAAAAATACCGGTCGTGACAAAGGATTTTGTTTTTGCGGCAATCTCGGAAGAACTCGGGGGAGTCTTTGCACTGTGTCTGATCATGGTCTGTGTCAGCTGCTTTTTTATGATCATGAATGTTGCCATGAAACTTCGGGACAATTATTATCGTCTGACAGCGGTCGGACTTGGAACACTGTATGCTTTGCAGGTGTTTCTGACCATCGGCGGGGTCATCAAATTTATTCCGTCAACCGGAGTGACACTTCCACTGGTCAGCTATGGAGGCAGTTCTCTGTTATCGACTATGATTGTGTTTGGCATTATACAGGGACTATACATCATGCAGTTTGACGGCCGGACGCAGAAAAAAGAACAGAAACGAAGAAGAGGCAGAAAAGAATGAGAAGAAAAAAGAAAAAGATAAAGAAAAGTAATAAAGAATTTCTTGTTATTATGTATCTGTTCCTGGCAGTGTTTCTGTCTATGATGATTTATTTTGTCTATTTTCAGGTATGTAAGAGTGAATCGTTTATCAACAGTCCGTATAATTCCCTGCAGGATCTGTTTTCGGATCATGTGATCCGTGGGGATATTGTATCTGCAGACGGCAAAGTACTTGCCACAACAAAAGTATCCGCAGACGGAACACAGACCAGAAGCTATCCGCAGGGATGCATGTTTGCCCATGCAGTTGGTTATGCGGTGAATGGAAAAGCGGGACTGGAAAACCAGGAAAATTTTTCTTTGTTGCGTTCCCATGAGTTTTTCCTTAAGAGAATCGCAGATGATATTTCAGATAAGAAGGCACAGGGGGATACGGTTGTCACGACGCTGGATGCACAGATTCAGCAGGTGGCATACAAATCTCTTGGAAATTATCAGGGAGCTGTGATTGTTATGGAACCGGATACCGGAAAAATCATTGCAATGGTGTCAAAACCGGACTATGATCCCAATACGGTAAAAAAGGACTGGAGCAGTCTGACGGCAGAGGGAAGCACGGTGCTTTACAATCGCGCCACGCAGGGAAAATATGCGCCGGGATCGGTGTTTAAGATCTTAACGACCCTGGAGTATTATCGTGAGAATCCTTCTGCCTATGACCAGTATGCGTTTGACTGCAGTGGTTCTATTTCGGTTGACGGGCAGACCATTCACTGTGCGGGAAATAAGCATCACGGTCAGGAAACATTAAAGAGTTCCTTTTCTAATTCCTGCAATTCTTCGTTTGCCAATATTTCACTGTCACTGAACCGAGAGAAATTTAAACAGACCTGTGACAGCATGCTGTTTAATCAAAATCTTCCGATTGCTTTTGAGTCCGGGAAAAGCAGTTTTTCTTTAAATAAAAATGACAGCAATGCAATGGCGATGGAAACGGGAATTGGTCAGGGAAAAACACTGGTTTCGCCACTGCATATGGCGCTGATAGCAAGTGCCGTGGATCATGATGGAATTCTGATGCGTCCGTATCTGGTGGATCATATACAAAATGATTCCGGGGTTGAAGTAAGCAGCAATAAACCGAAAACTTATGCGACACTGATGACGGAGACGGAAGCCGGTTTGTTACAGCAGTATATGCGTGCAGTTGTTACAGATGGAACGGGAAGAAAATTATCCGGACAGTCTTATGAAGCTTCCGGAAAAACAGGAACGGCGCAGGTATCGGACACGTCGGATCAGACAAATGCCTGGTTTGTGGGATATGCAAAGAAGGATGGCTATAAAGATATCGCAATCGCAGTCGTTGTGGAGAACAGTGGTGCGGGCAGTACGTACGCGGTTCCAGTTGCAAAGAACGTATTTGACGTATATTTTAACAGATGATATACTTGCTATGAAAATAATGAATGTTTGCACATATATGTGCAGTTTTCGCACACGGGAGGATTGCAATGATTGAAGCAATAAGCTGTGGCGGAGTGGTAATCTTTCGTGGCAAGATTCTGCTTTTGTACAAGAATTACAGAAACAGATATGAAGGCTGGGTATTGCCAAAAGGAACTGTGGAGCAGGGAGAAGAGTATAAGGATACGGCAATTCGCGAGGTTTTGGAAGAAACCGGAGCAACTGCAACCATTATTCAGTATGTGGGAAAAAGCCAGTATTCATTTACCATTCCTGAGGATACGGTCGAGAAATCGGTTCACTGGTATCTGATGATGGGCGAAAGTTATTATAGTAAGCCGCAAAGAGAAGAATATTTTACAGATTCCGGGTATTATAAATACCATGAAGCATATCATTTGTTGAAATTTTCGAATGAAAAACAGATTTTGGAGAAAGCTTATAATGAGTATCTGGATCTGAAAAAAAGTAACTTATGGGGAACACATAAGTATTTTTAGAAAGGATAATCTGCATGAAATGGTATGAGGATCTTTATGTCGGCGATTCCATTGCGGACAAAGCCAATCGAATAAAGTGGAAGATTAACCATCATGCAGGAACAGTCTCTATCTATGTGATTGCGTTTGCATCCAACCGGCAGAATCTGCTGGATATTATACCGGCGTGGGAACTGATGCAGAAATCTTATCCGGGGAAAAAACAAATGCAGATCATCGGTCTGGCAAAAGGTTATGCGGAAGCTCTGGAGCTGGTGCGCAGTATTATAGATGAAGTATATCAGAATACAGGGGATGTGGATGTAAAATCTTATTTACGGGGCCGGAAACGGAGGAGACAGGTATGAGTGTTTTCCTTCTGATTCTGAAAATCATAGGAATTGCTTTGCTGGTGATTTTAGGACTGATTGTTGTCATTGCTCTTTTGGCATTATTTTGTCCATTCGTGTATCGTGTGAAAGGTTCCTACCATGAAAAAAATCTGCAACTGCAGGTCCGGATCTGGTGGCTTGGCCGTCTGCTGGGGCTCTGTGCAGATACCGCGGAAGAGGGATTCCACACGTATGTGCGGATTTTTGGATTTCGAAAGGAACTGCATCTGCAGAAAGAAAAAGAAGATTCCGCGGATTTTAAAAAGCCGGTGCAGGAAGACTCTCCGCAGGAAGGGATAAAAGACCGGGAGACTGAAGTGGCACCGTCTCTTACGGCAATGGAAAATACATCCCAAACATCTGCGCAGCAATTGACAGATCCGGAGGAGACAATTCTCTGTCATCCGGATAAAAAAAAGAAAACATTTTTTCCGGGCAGGATTGCAGGTTTTATCCGGAAGTTCCCGGAAAAGATCCGCAATATTTTGCAAAAGATTCTTTATTTTTTGAGAAATATACAGACATTCTGGAAAAAAGGAACGCGAACGTGCCGGAAATGGTATCGTTTTTTCAATGACGAGAAAAATAAAAAAGCGTTTTCTAATATCTGGAAACAGCTGGAACATCTGATTGTTTCAGTTTTGCCGAAACGGCTGAAGCTTTGGCTGAAATATTCTACCGGATCGCCGGATACTACCGGGCAGGTGCTTGGTATTCTTGCAATATTTCCGGTCGGATACCGGAATCACTGGAATATTATTCCGGATTTTACGGCAGAAGAATTTTATGCAGAAGCAGATTTTACAGTACACGGCAGGATTTTCGGAGTTCAGATTCTTGCTCTGGCACTGCGAATAATTCTTGATAAGAATTGCCGGAGACTATATAATAGATTTAAGCATATGAAGTAGAATGGGTAAGGAGGTTTTACCATGGCAGATAACAGTTTTAATAATACAGTAGAATCCTTATTTAAAGGAATGGACAGCTTTATCACAACAAAGACCGTAGTAGGAGATGCAATTCATATCGGAGATACGATTATTCTTCCTCTGGTAGATGTATCTTTTGGTGTTGCGGCAGGAGCGTTTTCACAGGAAAAGAAAAATAACGGTGCCGGAGGTATGGGTGGAAAAATCAATCCGAGTGCGGTTCTTGTCATCCAGAATGGAGTAACAAAACTTGTGAATATCAAAAATCAGGATGGAATGACAAAGATCCTTGACATGGTTCCGGATTTTATCAATAAATTTACATCCGGAAAAGATACGGATGATATCATTGACGATGTTGTTTCGGATGATACGGACAATGAATAGAAAAAACAGAATCATATAAAACCGGGAGAGCATATATTAGAAATGATATATGCTTTTTTGGTGGGAAAAATGAAACGGGTATGGGGATATACATTGTTCTGGATGGGAATCGGAATGCTGATCATGTTTTTTGTAGGTGGCGGGCTGCTGGGTGTTCTGCTGATTGCCGGAACCATGCTTGTTTCCTATCTGTTGTTTTCCTGCTGATTGCGGCACAAAAAAAGAACCGTCATACAACGGTTCTTATATTTGCTTACTAAGCTCTCTCAACTTTTCCGGATCTAAGGCAGGAAGCACAAACATATAACTTCTGTGGTACTCCGTTTACCTTACAACTTACACGTTTGATGTTTGATTTCCAAACTCTATTAGATCTTCTATGAGAATGGCTGACATTATTTCCGTAATGTACACCCTTTTCACAAATTGCACACTTTGCCATGATTTTGCACCTCCTTGCATTTCACTAAGCTTTTTCAAGCTCACAACATAAGATATATTAACAGATTCCTTCTGTAAATGCAAGAAAAACTTATAAAAAAATGAAATAAATTACATTTGGTTTACATTTGCAGGAAAAATGGTTATAATACGAGTAACTATGATGTAATACCTATGAGATGGTTTACGAATATTGGAGGTACAAGTATGAAGGGACAGATAGATACCCAATATGGAAAGGTTTTAGTGGAAGACGATGTCATTGCCACTTACGCAGGTTCTGTTGCGGTAGAATGTTTTGGTATTGTCGGTATGGCAGCTGTTAATATGAAAGACGGACTGGTGAAGCTGCTGAAAAGGGATTATCTGACACATGGTATCAGTGTCACAATTGAAGATGAAAATCTGATCAATATTGATTTTCATGTGATTGTCGCTTACGGCGTAAGCATTTGCACAGTTTCTGACAACCTGATCGAGACTGTAAAGTATAAAGTGGAGTCATTTACGGGCATGAAGATCAATAAGATCAATATCTACGTCGAAGGCGTCCGCGTGATTGACTAGGGAGGATAAGAAATTGGAGATTACAAGTATCAATACGGAGAGTTTGTCCAGAATGTTCCTTGCAGGTGCAAAGAATCTGGAGGCAAAAAAGGAATGGATCAATGAACTGAATGTTTTCCCGGTTCCGGATGGAGATACCGGTACAAACATGTCAATGACGATCATGTCAGCAGCACGTGAAGTCGGTGCGTTGTCCAATCCGACAATGAAAGAACTTGCAAAAGCAATTTCTTCCGGTTCCCTTCGTGGGGCAAGAGGTAATTCCGGCGTTATTTTATCCCAGCTGTTCCGCGGTTTCTGTAAAGTTATCAAAGAGTATGATGAGGTAGATGTTTCTGTTTTATGTGATGCATTCCAGAAAGCGGTAGAAACAGCATACAAAGCAGTTATGAAGCCAAAAGAGGGAACGATTCTTACCGTTGCAAAGGGTGCGGCAGACAAAGCGCTTGATCTGGCACAGGAGACAGAGGATCTGGTTTATTTCTGCGATGAAGTGATCAAACATGCGGAGTATGTTTTAAGTCAGACTCCGGAAATGCTTCCGGTCTTAAAGCAGGCAGGGGTAGTGGATTCCGGCGGACAGGGACTGGTTCAGGTGTTAAAGGGAGCCTATGATTCCCTTCTCGGAAAAGAAATTGATTATTCCATTGAGGAGACTCCGGCGTCTGCAGGCACGGCAAAAGTTTCAGAGCCGGCTGAGCAGGAGATTAAATATGGTTACTGCACAGAGTTTATTATTGTATTAACACGTCCATTGTCTGAAAAAGAAGAAAAGGAATACAAATCTTATCTGGAATCTATCGGAGATTCGATTGTTGTGGTAGCAGACGATGAGGTTGTAAAGACTCACGTACATACCAACGATCCGGGACTTGCCATTCAAAAGGCACTGACCCATGGTTCTCTTACAAAGATCAAGATCGACAATATGCGTGAGGAACATCAGGAAAAGCTGATTAAGGATGCCGAAAAAGCGGCTGCCCGGCAGAAGGAGCAGGAGGCAGAGAAAGAGGAACCCCGCAAGCCAATGGGATTTATTGCCGTTTCCATCGGTGAGGGAATGAATGAGATTTTCCGCGGACTGGGAGCAGACTATCTGATCGAGGGTGGACAGACCATGAATCCGAGCACAGAAGACATGCTTGCAGCGATTGATCATGTAAATGCAGATCATATCTTTATTCTGCCAAACAATAAAAATATCATTATGGCGGCAAATCAGGCAGCGGAGCTGACAGAGGATAAAGATATTATTGTACTTCCGACTAAGACAATTCCACAGGGAATTGTGGCTCTGGTAAATTATATTCCGGATTATACTGCGGAGGAAAATAAGGAAGCCATGCTGGCAGAACTCGACAGTGTAAAGACCGGTCAGGTGACCTATGCGGTTCGTGACACTGAAATTGATGGCATGCAGATCAGACAGAATGACTATATGGGAATTGGCGATAAGGCAATTCTTGCGGTTGGCACGGATCTGAAAGAGACAACCATGAAGATGATTGATGCGATGGTAGATGAGGATTCTGCAATTGTCAGCATTTATTATGGTGCGGATGAGACAGAAGAGCATGCACAGGAAATCGGAAAAATGATCGAAGAAAAGTATCCGGATGTTGAGGTAGAGATCAACTGTGGTGGTCAGCCGATTTACTATTTTGTTATTTCTGTAGAATAAAAGTTACTATTTATGCAGCACAGAAACGAATAAGGAGCAGATATGCGTCAGGATTCATCAATCACGGAAATCAAAGGCATTGGTGAAAAAACAAAAAAATTATTCGAAAAAATGGGAGTATACACCGTAGGTGATATACTCCTTCATTTTCCCAGAAATTATATACAGTATCCCCATCCGGTGCCGATCGATGAGATGACAGCGGAATATATGCAGACAGAGGATAAGCTTGCGATTGTTGCACGGATTGAGCGTACACCGGTAACGAGAAGTGGAAGACATATGCAGGTGACACTTCTTGTGATTGGAAGCCCTGGACATCAGATCCAGCTGATCTGGTATCGGATGCCTTATATACGGAATACATTGACACATGGCAAATATTTTGTTTTTTACGGAAATGTCCACATTAAGGATGGCAAATTTGTGATGGAACAGCCGGTGGTGTATACGCCGGAGGCCTATCAGGAAATTGAAAACTGTTTTCTTCCGGTGTATACGCTGACAAGCGGGATCACCAACAATCTCATGATAAAAACGATGCGGCAGGCATTGGATGAGGAAGAACTGCTTACGGATTTTCTTCCGGGAGAAATTCGTACGCGCAGAAAACTGTGTGAGTATAATTATGCGGTCAAACAGATCCACTTTCCGGATACGATGGAACGTTTGATCGAGGCGAGAAAGCGGTTGGTTTTTGATGAGTTCTTTTTGTTTATCATGGGCATGCAGTACCAGAAAGAAAAGAGAACCAGACAGGAAAACCGGTTTGTGATGGAACATCCGGAGTTCGTGGAAGATCTGATTCAGAAGCTTCCGTATGAACTGACGGGAGCACAAAGACGAGCATTGCATGATGTGACGGAAAATATGCAGGGACCGTATGCCATGCAGCGCCTGATTCAGGGAGACGTGGGCTCCGGTAAAACGATTCTGGCTTTTCTGGCAATGGCGTGGTGCGCACAGAATGGATATCAGTCTGCCATCATGGCACCGACGGAAGTACTTGCACAGCAGCATTATGAAACATTCCAGAAACTCTGTGAGCAGTTTGGACTGCATTTTCCGGTAATCCTTCTGACGGGGTCCATGACGGCAAAACAAAAACGCAGTGCGTATGAACGGTTAGAACTGTATGAGAATGCCCTGATTGTAGGAACGCATGCGCTGATTCAGGAAAAACCGACATATGCAAATCTTGCGCTTGTGATCACAGATGAGCAGCATCGTTTTGGCGTGCGGCAGAGAGAGGAGTTTGCGCAAAAAGGGGATATGCCGCATATTCTTGTTATGAGTGCAACACCGATTCCGCGAACCCTTGCGATCATTATCTACGGAGATATGGATATTTCGGTTGTGGATGAGGTGCCGGCAAGACGGCTTCCGATCAAAAACTGTGTGGTTAATACGGCATACCGGCCGAAAGCATATGCGTTTGTTGCAGATGAGGTGAAAAAAGGACATCAGGCATATGTGATCTGTCCGCTTGTGGAGGCAAGCGAAGAGACACAGGGAGAAAATGTAATTGATTACTCGAAAACGCTTATGGAGGAACTGCCATCCGGCATCCAGGTGGGCGTGCTTCACGGAAAGATGAAGAGCAGTAAGAAAAATGAAATTATGCAGGAATTTGCGGAAAATAAAATTCAGGTGCTTGTATCCACCACGGTAGTGGAAGTGGGGGTTAATGTACCGAATGCAACCGTGATGCTGATCGAGAATGCGGACCGATTTGGCTTAGCACAGCTGCATCAGCTGCGTGGACGTGTGGGAAGAGGAGATGCACAGTCTTATTGTATTATGATCAATGCCTCTTCGGCCAAGACAGCAAAAAAACGTCTGGAAATATTAAATAAATCAAACGACGGCTTTTTTATTGCGAGTGAGGATTTGAAATTACGCGGACCGGGAGATTTTTTCGGTATCCGGCAGAGTGGAGATCTGGTATTTGCGCTGGCGGATATTTACCAGGATGCGGCGGTGCTGCAGGAGGCTTCGGAAGAAGTAAAAACAATTCTTGAGGAAGATCCGGAACTGACAGAACCCGGACATCACATTCTGCAAAAGAAAATGATGCAGTTTCAGGAAGAACAGCTTTCAAAAATGAATTTGTAGATTCCGGCAAAAGAAAAAGCAGGTCTCCGTGACAGAGACCTGCTTTTTTCTTTTGTACATTGGGACAAGTGGGTTACTGGATGTTTTCTCCTTTGCCAGCCATCTGTCTTTCCTGTGCTTCGATCATTTTTTTGACCATATAACCGCCGACAGATCCATTCTGTTTTGCGGTAAGATCACCGTTGTATCCGTTGCTAAGTGGGACTCCAAGCTCATCTGCAACTTCATACTTAAAACGTTCCAATGATTTTTTTGTACTTCTGTTTGCCATGCTTTTCTTCCTCCTTTGCGGTTGTACTTTGTGGTACGATTCTAGTATATGCGCTAAGCAGAAAGCCTATGCTGGAAACTTATGTATTGGATGATTCCACCAGTGTCAGGCCGCTGATGTCCGGATGAATCGTGAGAGAGTAGTTCGTATAGTATACGACAAATCCGGGTGCACTTCCGGCCGGTTTTTTTACATTTTTTTTCTGAAGATAATCAATTTCAAGTTTGTCACTGTCACGTCCGCTGGAATAGTAACCGGCAAGTTTTCCGGCCTCTTCAAATACGCGGTCCGGCATTTCTCCCCCTTTGTTTTTTACAATTACATGGGAACCCGGCATTTTTTTGGCGTGAAACCACCAGTCATTTCCGGTTGCAAATTTAAAGGTCAGTTCATCATTCTGATAGTTATTTTTGCCGACGTACATGTCATAGCCATCGGATGAAATATAATGGAAAGGTTTGCTTTTGATTTTCTGTTTTTTGCCGTGTTTGTGTTTTTTGATAAAACCGTATTCCATCAATTCCTCTTTGATCTGCACCAGATCATCGGCGGAGAGTGCAATGTTCAAAGAATTCTGGATGGACTCCAGATGGTCAATCTGCGCTTTGGTTTCCGCAAGCTGGACTTCAAGAGCTTCGGAAGTCCGTTTCAGTTTTCCGTATTTATCAAAGTATTTTTGGGAATTTTCACGTGCGGTCTTTTGCGGATCTAACGGGATACGGATTTCTTTATTGTTGTCATAAAAATTTTCACAGACCAGTTCTTTTGCCTGGTCCTGCAGATTGTAACCGTATACATTGATCAGTTCTCCGTACAGTTTATATTTTTCCCGTTTTTCGGCATCTTTCTGCTGTTTTTGCTGTAACTGGTATTTTTTCTGGTTGCGCTCTAACGCAGTTGTGACGATTTTTCGCAGGTCTGCGGATTTCTGGTGGATACGGTTGTAAATATTGCGCTCTGCATAGAAAACTTCGAGCATCTGCGAGATGCTTTCCATATGTTCCATCTCATAATCCTGATACATGGTCAGTTCAATGGCAGAAAATTCGATCGGCCGTTTGTCTTTTCTTACGATCACCGGATGAAATTCGTTGTGGCGGATTTCATCAAAAAACCATGCAATGTGGTTTGCGAGATGGTGGATTTCATCATCGGTACAGGCCAAAAGAGACTGATCTGCATCCATCCCTGCCCGGAATGCCAGTTCGGATGCAACCAGCGGACTGACACCGGTAAATGTTGTATAGATCGCTTTGCAGATGGACATCGGTTTTGCCTTAATGGCATCGCAGATCTGTGTGGCATCCATAGTCATGGCATTGAATTTGTCCTCCTGTGTGGCAGGAATAAAATACGGGCGGCCCGGAAGCACTTCGCGCAGGGAACTTACGGCGGAAGAGACATGCTTGATGCTGTCGATCATGGTGCCGTCCTCATCGCAAAAGATAATATTGGAATGTTTTCCCATCAGTTCAATGACAAGGGTCTTATGACAGATATCCCCCATTTCATTCAGGTGTTCAATCTTCAGATGGATGATGCGCTCCATATGGGGCTGGGTAATGCTTATGATCCGCCCATTTGCGATATGTTTGCGTAAAACCATACAAAATGTAGGCGCCTGCAGGGGACTTGTCTTGTTGGTGTCCGTCAGATATAAAAAAGGAAGGGAAGCGTTTGCTGAAATGGATACACGGAACTGTCCGCTGCTTCCTTTGCATGTCAAAAGCAGCTCGTCATTTTCGGGCTGCGCAATTTTACTGATTTTTGTATTTAAAATCGTCTGGTTCAGTTCATGGACTAAACCTGCGATTACGATTCCGTCAAAAGCCATGGAAATTCTCCTGTTCATGATTATAGTGTTTTTCAAACTCATGAATCATTATAGTAATTTCCACGTCTTTTGTCTATATGCAGAAAGTGGATATCTTTTGTATACATTTTTTGCAAGAACATTTGACGAAACGGCAAAGAAGCATTATAATACATTTATCTATGCATAGATATGTGCATGATATTTGGGAGAAAGTAAAATGATTAAAAGCATGACCGGATTTGGGCGCTGTGAGATTGCAGATGAAAAACGCAAATTTACCGTGGAACTGAAATCCGTAAATCACCGGTATCTTGATGTAAACATGAAGATGCCGAAAAAGTTAAATTTTTTTGAGAGTGCGATCCGCAGTCTGTTAAAAAAATATATTGAACGAGGCAAAGTGGATCTGTATATTTCCTATGAGGACTATACGGAGGACAATTATGCACTTAAGTATAATGAGGGACTTGCCGGTGAGTATTTAAAATATCTGAATGCCATGGCAGAAACATTCCATCTGGAAAATGATGTGCGGGTAAGCACACTGTCCCGTTATCCGGATGTCTTTGTTATGGAAGAACAGGAAATGGACGAAGAAGAGCTCTGGAATGGATTGCAGAAGGCAATCTGCGGAGCATGTGAACAATTTGTTGAGACCCGTATCCGGGAAGGCGAGAACTTAAAGAAGGATCTCTGTGAGAAGTTAGATGACCTGCTTGCCGGAGTGGATTTCATTGAGGAGCGTTCTCCGCAGATTATGCAGGAATACCGCAGCCATCTGACGGAAAAGATCCAGGAACTTTTGGGAGATACCCAGATCGATGAGGGAAGAATTGCGACAGAGGTTACGATCTATGCAGACAAGGTGTGTGTGGATGAAGAAACCGTGCGTCTGCGCAGCCATATTACCTCGATGAAGGAGACACTTTCAGAGGGAGGTCCGGTAGGACGCAAACTCGATTTTATTGCACAGGAGATGAACCGTGAAGCAAATACGATTCTCTCAAAGGCAAATAATATTGAAATTTCAGATGTGGGAATTAATCTGAAGACCGGAATCGAAAAGATCCGCGAACAGATCCAAAATATAGAATAAAGGAAGCGCGTTATGGAACAGAAAGGAAAGTTAGTTGTTATTTCCGGATTTTCCGGAGCGGGCAAAGGAACTCTGATGAAAGCACTGCTGGCAGCACATCCGGACAGGTATGCACTGTCGGTTTCCGCAACTACCAGAGATCCGAGACCGGGAGAAAAAGATGGTGTGGATTATTTTTTTGTGACGGACGAAACGTTTGATTCCATGATTCAGAAGGATGATTTTTTAGAATATGCAAAATATGTCAGCCACTCTTATGGAACTCCTCGTTCTTATGTGGAGGAAAATTTAAATCTCGGAAAGAATGTAATTTTAGAGATTGAGATACAGGGAGCATTAAAAGTAAAAGAAAAAATAAAAGATGCTGTCCTGATGTTTGTTACGGCACCGGATGCCGGGACACTGCGTGACCGTCTGGTCGGACGCGGTACAGAGACTCCGGAGGTCATTGCGGCACGGCTTGCACGTGCATGTGAGGAATCCGAAGGAATCGAAAATTATGATTATTTAGTGGTAAACGATACGGTGGATCACGCATCGGCTTTGATTGATCAGCTGATCTGTGATGAGCAGTCACAAAATACCGGAAGGGATCAGGAGTATCGGGTATCTGCTAATATAGATTTTATTAATCAAATGAGAGAAAATCTCAAAAGCTTTTCGAAAGGAGAATGAATATGATACATCCATCTTATGTTGAATTAATGAAAGTTGTAAATGACGAGGGCGAAATCGGTGAAGAACCGGTGGTAAACAGCCGTTACTCCATCGTTCTTGCCACAGCAAAGCGTGCAAGACAGATCATTGCCGGAGCAAAACCACTGATTGATGATCCGGTCTGCAACAAGCCGCTTTCCATTGCCGTGGAAGAGTTATACCGCGGAGAAGTAAAGATTGTACCTGGAGAGGACGAAAACTAAGAAATACCAAAAGGGAGTGACAACTGTCATTCCCTTTTTCAAGTGAGAGGTTATATGAAATTATTATTTGTTTCACTCGGATGTGACAAAAATCTGGTAGATTCCGAGTACATGATCGGTATGCTTACCAGTCATGGAATTGAACTGACGGATGATGAAACGGAAGCGGATATCATTATTGTCAACAGCTGCTGTTTTATCGGCGATGCAAAAGAAGAAAGCATTAACACCATTCTGGAAATGGCAGAGCAGAAAAAAACAGGCTGCTGTAAATCACTCATTGTCACCGGCTGCCTGACACAGCGTTATCAGGATGAAGTGAAAAAAGAAATACCGGAAGTAGATGCTATTTTAGGAACCAATTCCTATGATTCCATTGTAGAGGCACTCGAGGAGACCCTGCAGCATAAATTTTATAAAAATTTTCATACGCTCAGCGGACTGCCGCAGCTGTCGACCAAACGGACGGTTACGACAGGTGGACATTATGCATATCTGAAAATTGCAGAGGGATGCAACAAAAACTGCACCTACTGTGTGATCCCGTCTGTGCGCGGACGTTACCGCAGTGTTCCGATGGACGAGCTGGTTACGTCAGCAGAAGAACTGGTTGCAGGAGGCGTAAAGGAACTGATCCTTGTTGCGCAGGAGACAACGCTTTACGGTGTGGATCTGTATGGGAAAAAATGCCTGCATGAATTGTTAGACCGCCTGAACGGGATTTCCGGTCTGTTCTGGATTCGTATTATGTACTGTTATCCGGAAGAAATCTATGAGGAACTGATTGATTCCATGATTAGGGATAAGAAGGTCTGTCATTATCTGGACATGCCGGTTCAGCACTGCAACGATACGATTTTGCAGCGTATGGGAAGAAAAACAAATAAAAAAGAACTGATCGAGAGAATCCATTATTTGAGAAAACGTGTCCCGGATATCACTTTGCGGACCTCTTTGATCTGCGGATTCCCCGGGGAGACAAAAGAGCAGCACGAAGAACTGATGCAGTTTGTCAATGATATGGAATTTGACCGTCTCGGAGCGTTTACTTATTCCGCGGAGGAAGGAACACCGGCAGCAGAAATGCCGGATCAGGTGCCGCAGGAACAAAAAGAAGAATGGCAGGCAGATGTCATGGAACTTCAGGAAGAAGTGATTTTTGACAGGAATGAAGCCATGAAAGGTACGGTTTTGTATGCGTTTATCGAAGGACAGGTTGCGGATGAAAACAATACCTACGTCGGCAGAACCTACCGGGATGCGCCAAATGTAGACGGATATATTTTTATCAATACAGACGAAGAACTTTTAACCGGAGATATTGTGAAGGTGGAAGTTACCGGTGCATATGAATATGACCTGATCGCTACGATTGTAAAATAGGAGGAACAATTATGAATTTACCAAATAAATTAACGACTTTCCGTGTGATTCTTATTCCGTTTTTTGTATTTTTCCTGTTAGCTCCATACTTTGAAGGATACGGAAATTACATTGCGCTTGTTATTTTTATTGTCGCAAGCCTGACCGATTTTCTGGATGGAAAAATTGCAAGAAAGTACAATCTTGTAACAAATTTCGGAAAGTTTATGGACCCGCTGGCAGACAAGCTTCTGGTCTGCTCTGCACTGATCTGTTTGATTGCACTGGACAGAATTCCGGCATGGATTGTGATTGTGATTATTTCCCGCGAGTTTATTATCAGCGGATTCCGTCTGATTGCTGCAGACAATGGTGTAGTGATCGCTGCAAGCTACTGGGGCAAGTTTAAAACCGCATCCCAGATGGTCACCGTGATTCTTCTGGTACTGAATATTCAAAATACGGTATTTACAGTACTCGGAACGGTATTTATTTATATTTCCCTGGTACTTACCGTCGTATCTCTGATTGATTATATCGTAAAAAACAAAGAAGTATTAAAGGATCAGAACTAATGAAAATTGACAGACTTCTGGCAGAACACCAGCTGCTGGTGACGACAGCCGAGAGCTGTACCGGAGGACTGGTAGCGTCTGCACTGGTAGATATTCCGGGAATTTCCGATTATTTTAAAGAGGGATATATCACTTATGCTCCCGAAGCAAAAGAAAAGATACTGGGAGTATTGCCGGAGACCATTTCCGATTATGGTGTCGTGAGTGAACAGACCGCACAGGAGATGGCGGAAGGTGCTGCAAAACAGGCACACGCGGGATGTGCGGTGGCTACAACGGGGGTTGCCGGACCCGGGGGAGGAACTTTAAAGACTCCGGTGGGAACGGTCTGTTTTGGATGTTTTGTGCAGGGAAAGATATTTTCCGGGACAGAACATTTTACCGGTACAAGAAGTGAAATAAGACATGCGGCTGCGGCATATGCCATTGCATTTCTGGAGCGGTGTATCATCAAAACATATGGAGGAACCTTATGCGAATCATAGCAGGAACAGCGCGCAGCCTGCCGCTGAAAACAATTGAGGGGCTGGAAACGCGCCCGACAACAGACAAGATCAAAGAGACATTATTCAATATGCTACAGAATGATGTGCCGGGATGTTATTTCCTGGATCTGTTTGCGGGCAGCGGTCAGATCGGGTTAGAAGCAATCAGCCGCGGAGCTTTGTATGCGGTTTTTATTGAGAATAACCGGAAAGCGGCCAAATGCATTGAAGATAATATTGCATTCACAAAATTTACGAAGGAATCCAGACTGCTTACCACGGATGTGATCAGCGGAATCAGCAGTCTGGAGGGAAAATATACATTTGATATTATTTTTATGGACCCGCCATACCGGCAGGGACTTGAAGAAGATGTGCTGCGTTTCCTTTCAAAATCAAGTGTGTTGAAACCTGACACCATGATTATTGTGGAAGCATCGCTGGATACGGATTTTTCTTATCTGGATGAGCTGGGATTTTCCGTGATAAAGTTCAAAAAATATAAGACAAACATGCATGTCTTTATTCAACAGAAGAGGGTATAACAAACATGAAAAAAGCAATTTATCCGGGAAGTTTTGATCCACTGACATTCGGACATATGGACATCATCAACCGTGCTTCAAGAATTGTGGATGAGCTGGTCGTCGGAGTGCTCAACAACAGCGCAAAAAATTCGTTGTTTTCTTTAGAAGAACGTGTTAGTATGATAGAAGAGATGACAAAGGATATTCCAAACGTTACGGTGGCGTCCTTTGATGGTCTGTTGGTAGAGTTTATGAATAAAATAGATGCTACCATTATCGTGCGTGGGCTTCGTGCAGTGACAGATTTTGAGTACGAGCTGCAGATCGCACAGGCGAACCATGTGCAGGATTCTAATATTGAAACCATTTTCCTGACAAGTGATCTTTCTTATTCCTATTTAAGTTCGACAATTGTCAAGGAATTTGCGTCCTACGGTGGAGATATTTCCAACTTTGTACCGGAACGTTTTATTGAACGGATTTATAAGAAATATGAGAACAGATAGGAGAGATTTTCACTATGAGCAGTAAGATGGAACAGATTATTGAGGAAATCGAAGAGTATATTGATGGCTGTAAATTCCAGCCGCTCTCAAGTACAAAGATTATTGTCAACAAAGAAGAATTAGAAGAACTTATTGCGGAACTTCGCGCCAAAACACCGGAAGAAGTAAAGCGTTATCAGAAGATTATCAGCAATAAGGAAGCAATTTTAGCAGATGCACAGGCGAAGGCGGATCAGATCATTGCACAGGCACAGGTGCAGACCAACGAACTTGTCAGCGAGCATCAGATTATGCAGCAGGCATATGCACAGGCAAATGAAGTTGTTATGATCGCAACCAAGC